>WBZY01000080.1_pt1 | contig 101939 bp, 98 predicted proteins | sample 5204191 | NCBI WGS metagenome assembly WBZY01 (sample SAMN12344363, study PRJNA552823) | activated sludge metagenome | biome: Activated sludge suspended growth; feature: Anammox Sidestream; material: Wastewater; isolation source: activated sludge from anammox sidestream of wastewater treatment... | reverse complement strand
GCCGCGCACGCCTTTTCTCTCCCTTCGTCTGTTCCTTCTCGCTACGCGGGTGATGATCGCGCCCTCACCGTGAGCGCGATGCGCCGGTACCTGCGCGCGTGGCCTGTCCCTGGCGATTGCCGTCGCGCGGGCTTTGCCGGAAATTCGACTGCGGACGTGGCGTCGCCTGGCCGCCGCTGCCGCGGCGTGCACCTCCGCCCGAACGTCCGCGCGGCGGCAGCGGCGGGCGCGTGTCGATGTCGGGACCCGCGCTGCGCACCGTCGCTTCCAGCTCCGCCGCATCGTCGGCCGACAGCGTCGCGCGCGGCAGCTTGCGCCGGATCAGGCGTTCGATCCCGGCGAGCAGCGGCAGGTCGTCGTCGCCGACCAGCGAGATCGCTTCGCCCGACATGCTGGCGCGGCCGGTGCGACCGATGCGGTGCACGTAGTCCTCGGGCACGTTCGGCAGGTCGAAGTTCACCACATGCGGCAATTCCTTGATGTCGATGCCGCGCGCGGCGATGTCGGTGGCGACCAGCACCTGCGTGCTGCCGTCCTTGAACTCGGCCAGCGCGCGCGTGCGCGCCGACTGGCTCTTGTTGCCGTGGATCGCCAGTGCGCTGATGCCGCCCTTGCTCAACTGCTCGGCGAGCCGGTTGGCACCGTGCTTGGTGCGCGTGAACACCAGCACCTGGTGCCAGTCGTGGCGCTTGATCAGCCGGGCCAGCAGATGGCGCTTGGCTTCCTTGCGGACCAGATAGACGCACTGATCGACCAGTTCGGCGGGCGCGTTGCGCCGTGCGACCTCGATCTCGAGCGGCTGGTGCAGCAGCGAGTCGGCAAGGCGGCGGATCTCGTCGGAGAAGGTCGCCGAGAACAGCAGGTTCTGGCGCTTCTTAGGCAACAGCGCCAGCACCCGCTTCACGTCGTGTATGAAGCCCATGTCGAGCATGCGGTCGGCTTCGTCGAGCACCAGCGTGCTCACCGTCGACAGATCGAGCGTGCGCTGCTGCGCGTGGTCGAGCAGGCGCCCGGGCGTGGCGACCAGGATGTCGAGCGAACGCGCGAGTCGCTCGACCTGCGGCTGCATGCCGACGCCGCCGAAGATCACGGTCGATTGCACGGGGGTGTGCTTGCCGTAGACGCGCACCGATTCCTCTACCTGCGCGGCGAGCTCGCGCGTCGGGGTCAGGATCAGCACGCTGACGCGCCGGCGCGTCAGCGCCCCATCGCGTGCGATCTGCGCGTGGAGCCGCTGCAGGATGGGCAGCACGAAGCCGGCCGTCTTGCCGGTGCCGGTCTGCGCGCCGGCAAGCAGGTCGCGGCCCTCGAGCACGGCGGGAATCGCGGATTTCTGGATCGGGGTGGGTTCGGTGTAGCCGTGCTCGGCAACGGCACGCACGATCGGGTCGCTGAGACCCAGAGCGGAAAAACTCATGGATGGTCCTTGAAGGGGTCGACGGCGCGCCGCCCTGGCGGGCGTCAGTCTCGGGCCGGAGGAGATTCGTTGGTTCCGGAAGGGGATGCCGGCAGACTGCGGTCCGGCAGGCGGCAGTGTAACAGCGGCACCGGTGCGCACGCCGTGCCGATCGCGGCATTAATCACCAGCGTCGCCGCGTGGAAAACTGTCTTGCACGGCGCGGTTGACGAAGCGCGAAGGCATCAATATAGTACGCGGCCTTCGCACCCGTAGCTCAGTTGGATAGAGTACCTGGCTACGAACCAGGTGGTCGGGAGTTCGAATCTCTCCGGGTGCGCCAATCAAAAAAGCCCAGCCAAGTGCTGGGCTTTTTTTGTCTTGCGACCGGCCGGCCGTCGGCCCGCACCCCAGGCTCAGCGTGCGTTGTCGATCTGCACGGTGCCGCGCCAGTAGTAGCAGCGCCAGACGCCGTTTTCCTTGCGCCACTTGCCCTCGTGGAAGCCGGCCGTGTACGAGATGGTCTTCCAGGTGCCATCGTTTCTGGTCAGGTGACCGTAGTGCGAGAAGCGGTCCTTGCTGGTCGCGCGGTCTCCTTTGACGGTCACGATGATGTTCGACAGGATCGTATGGCTGGTGACCTGACTCGCCATGTTCCACCCGTTGAACATGTAGCCGATGCCGCCTTCCATCGCCTGCCCGTTCCATGCCGGGGGGCGATTGTCCTTGCCGACGAAGCGAAAGTTGAAGCTGGGATAGTCGACGACGGCGTCGTCGGTGAAAATCGAATAGAACTGCTTCGTTCCTGCTTCCCACGATTCCGGCCAGGTCGTGGGGTCGTTGGCGTTGAAATAGGCAGCGTCGGGGTTCGGCCATGTGGGTCCGCGTGGCCAGTCGAGCGAGTCGGCGTACAGGATCAGCTGGCGCTGGATGGCGAGTTGATCGACCGGCGAGCCGCCATTTTTCGGATCGGCGAGGGCCGCGCCGACCAGGAACAGCGAGAACAGGATCGATGTCACGGCCGTTATGGTTCTTTTCATTGCAGTGCTCCATTGCTGAGTTGTTATCGGAACAGCGAATTCAGGCTAATTGCCGTAAGGGTATAAAGTCAAGCAGCGTTATCAAGCGCGGTCGGGGGGCAGGATGCACGGGTGCGCTGTCCAGTTGCAGGTTCGGCCCGTGGCCGAACGATTCACGTCCGGGCACAGCCCGGACCTACAGCCGAGCCAATGACCGGGCACAGCCCGGGCCTTGTCTACGCGAAACACCCCGGGTGCACAAGTCTCGCGGCGAGGGCGGCGGCTGCGCATAATCCGCGCCCTTCGACGCAGGGGAGGGCAGCACAATGCAGACGATCGAACAGCGCATCGCGGCGGAACTCGGGGTGCGTGCGGAGCAGGTGCAGGCGGCGGTGGCGCTGCTCGACGGCGGCGCGACGGTGCCGTTCGTGGCGCGCTATCGCAAGGAGGCCACCGGCGGGCTCGACGACGTCCAGCTGCGTGCGCTCGAGCAGCGGCTGGGGTATCTACGCGAACTCGGGGAGCGGCGCGAAGCGATCCTGCGCAGCATCGGCGAGCAGGGCAAGCTGACGCCTGAGCTCGAGGCCGCGATCAACGAGGCCGATTCGAAGGCGCGCCTCGAGGATCTCTACCTGCCGTACAAGCCGAAGCGGCGCACCAGGGCGCAGATCGCCCGCGAGGCCGGCATCGAGCCGCTGGCGGACCTGCTGCTCGGCGATCCGGAGCGTGATCCGCCGACCGAGGCGCAGGCATTCCTTAACGCCGACGCCGGTTTTCCGGACGTGAAGGCCGTGCTCGATGGTGCGCGCCAGATCCTGATCGAGCGTTTCGCCGAGGATGCCGAACTGGTGGGGCAGGTGCGCGAACTGCTGCGCCGCAGCGGTGAGCTGCGCGCGCGGGTGGTCGAGGGCAAGCAGGCCGAGGGTGCGAAGTTCGGCGACTATTTCGCGCACGACGAACCGTTGGCAAGGGTGCCTTCACACCGCGCACTGGCGATGTTCCGCGGACGCAACGAAGGCGTGCTGCAGCTCGCGGTCGAGTTGCCCGGCATCGACGAGGAGGCGCTGCATCCCTGCGAGACGCTGGTGGCGGCGCGCGCCGGGATCGCCGCGCGCGGCCGCAGGGCCGATCCGTGGCTGCTGGACGTGGCACGCTGGACCTGGCGCGTGCGGCTGTCGCTGCACGTGGTCGGCGACCTGCTGGCGGAACTGCGCGAGGCGGCGGAAGCCGAGGCGATCCGCGTGTTTGCCGCGAACCTGCGCGACCTGCTGCTGGCCGCGCCGGCCGGTCACCGGCCATGTATCGGTCTCGATCCGGGCCTGCGCACGGGCGTCAAGGTGGTCGCGCTCGACGGCACCGGCAAACTGCTCGAGCACGCCACCATTTACCCGCATGCGCCGCAGAACCGCTGGGCCGAGTCGATCGCGACGCTGGCGCGCATCGCCGAACGCCATGGCAGCGAGCTGGTGGCGATCGGCAACGGCACCGCCTCGCGCGAGACCGAGAAGCTGGTCGGCGAACTGATCGCGGCGCATCCGCGACTCGGGCTCACGCGCGTGGTGGTCAGCGAGGCCGGCGCCTCGGTCTATTCGGCCTCCGAACTCGCGAGCCGCGAATTCCCCGACATCGACGTGTCGATCCGGGGCGCGATCTCGATCGCGCGCCGCCTGCAGGATCCGCTGGCCGAACTGGTCAAGATCGAACCGAAATCGATCGGGGTAGGGCAGTACCAGCACGACCTGAACCAGCACCGGCTCGCCAAGAGCCTCGACGCGGTGGTCGAGGACTGCGTGAACAGTGTGGGCGTGGAGCTGAACAGCGCCTCGGCGGCGCTGCTGGGGCGCGTCTCGGGCCTCGGCGGCTCGCTCGCGCAGGCGATCGTCGAGCACCGCGACCGCAACGGACCGTTCCGCAGCCGCGACGCGTTGCGCGCGGTGCCGCGGCTCGGCGAGCGCACCTTCGAACAGTGCGCAGGGTTCCTGCGCATAACCCGCGGCGACAATCCGCTCGATGCCTCGGCGGTGCACCCGGAGTCGTATCCGGTCGTGGAGCGCATCGCGGCCGCGCAGGGTTGTTCGGTGCGGGAACTGGTCGGCAATGCGGAGCGGGTGCGCGCGATCGAGCCGCGGTGCTTCGTGACGCCGGAGACCGGGGAGCCCACGCTGCGCGACATCCTGCGCGAACTCGAAAAGCCGGGCCGTGATCCGCGTCCGGCGTTCCGCACCGCGGCCTTTGCCGACGGCGTCGAGTCGCTCGCCGACCTGCGTCCCGGCATGGTGCTCGAGGGCGTGGTCACCAACGTGGCGAACTTCGGCGCCTTCGTCGACATCGGCGTCCACCAGGACGGGCTGGTGCACGTCTCGGCGCTCAGCCGCAAATTCGTGCGTGATCCGCGTGAGGTGGTCAAGGCAGGCGATATCGTGAAGGTGAAGGTGCTCGAGGTGGACCCGGCGCGCAAGCGCATCGGACTCACCATGCGGCTCGATGACGATCTGCCCGCCGAGGGCGAGCGGGCGCGCCCGGCGCGTGGCGCGGCCCCCGCGCAGCGGACGGAGTCGCGTCGCGACAACAGGCCGGGCAGCGCCGGCGCGCGTACCGGCACCCTCGGCGAACTGCTGCTGGCGGCTCAGAAGCGCCAGCGCTGAACCTCCGGTTCGGGCCCCGGGGTACCGCTGGCTCGTACGAGGGGCGGGAATTCGCCTGGCGCGTAATCTGGATCAACAAAGTCCTTGCCGGTATCGCTAGAATCCGGCAAAAAGGGCGCGTTCGACCAACCATACGCTGCGGGGGTTGCGACCATGAGAACAGCAAGGGGAGCGATGCGCGGAAGGTTCCGCCGGCGTGCGCTGGGGCAGGCCGTGGCCTGCGTGGCCTTGGCGACCGCCAGCACCGGCTGGGCGATGCAGTTCGATACCGGCAACGCCGACCTCGACGTGCGCTGGGACAACACGCTGAAATACAACCTGATGACGCGTGTCGAGAGCCAGAGCGACGACGTGATCGCCAGCAAGAGCCCCACGCTCTACGACGACGGCGACCTCGGCTTCGACAAGGGCATCGTCAGCAACCGGCTGGATCTGCTGAGCGAGATTGAGTTGGTGTGGAAGCAGGATTTCGGTTTCCGTGTCAGTGCCGCGGCGTGGTACGACCACGCCTACGGGGACGACAACGACCACCCCGGAGTCAACAAGCGGTATCGCGTCAACGGCAACTACACCGACACCTGGCACGGTCTCAGCGTTGCCCCGGGCGAGTATCTGGACGCCACCGAGGATCTGCACTACCGCGACGTCGAGTTGCTCGATGCCTTCGTGTTCGCGAACCTGACGCTGGGCAGCACCGAGCTGAGCGCGCGCCTGGGTCGCCACGCGCTGTACTGGGGCCAGAGCCTGTTCGTCGGCGGCGCGGTCAACGGCATCGCCGGTTCGATGGCCTCGATCGACCTGTCCAAGGGACTCGGGGTGCCGGGCTCGGAGGCGCGCGAGCTGTTCCTGCCCAGCAACAAGCTCTCGCTTTCGTGGCAGGCGACGCCGAACCTCGCGGTGGTCGGTTACTACTCCTTCGAGTTCGAGCCCACGCGCTACCCGCACCCGGGAAGTTACCTGGCGTTGTCGGAGATATCGATGGACGACGCCGAGTTCCTGACGCTGATCCCCGGTCAGGTGAATCCGGCCACCGGAGCGCTGGTATCGCCGCGCACCGGTTTCGTCAAGAACGCCTCCGAGAAGCCCGACGACGGCGAGTTCGGCCTGGGCATGCAGTACGTTTTCGCCGAGAGCGGACTCGAACTGGGCGTCTACTACCTGAACTACCACGACAAGTACCCACAGGGCTTGGTCGGTGCGCTGAACGTGGGGCAGTTCGCCACCGCTCAGGCGACCACGAATCCTCTCGCAGCTGCGCTGGTCGGGCTGTGGCCGGCATTCTCCGGCGGTGACACTCCCGACCCGTTCGGCTACTACACGGGCGCTGGCTATCCGGCGGTCGGCATCGGGCGCTTCAAGTGGACCTACCGCGAGGACAACGAGCTGTTCGGGATCAGCCTCGGCAAGGAGATCGCGGGCATTTCCTTCGGCATGGACCTGGTGTATCGCCACGACGTCGCGATCAACTTCGGCACCGCGGCGCTGCTGCACGCCGAACCGTACCCGAATTTCGGTGCGTTCCAGGCGCTGGTGCAGCAGACGCTGGCCAGCAACGGATTCCCGTCCGACAACTTCGATTTCGACGGCGCGAACGAGAGCAACTATCCCGGACCTACCGGCGACACCTGGCACGTGGTGATGAACGCACTGGGGTTCCTCGATCCGGGTCGCTTCTGGGACGGTGGCAGCTACTCCGTGGAACTGACCTTCTCGGCACTGGACCGGATCCGGCGCAATGCCGCGCTGGTACACCCGGACGTGCGCGAGGACCGCGTGCTGTCGACGGTGGCACTGGCGTTCGCGCCGCAGTGGTACCAGGTGCGTCCCAGCCTCGACGTGCGGCTGCCGTTCACGGTGTCCTACGGCATCGATGGCCAGACGCCGATCTCCACCGGTGGTAACGAAGGCATCGGCTCGGGGAGTATCGGCGTCGCGCTGGAGTACGCGCAGGTCTGGAACGTCGACGTGAAGTACAACTTCTACTTCGGTTCCCAGGACAACGGTCCGGTCGGCAACCTGAAGGACCGCGACAACCTCACCTTCACCGTCAAGCGCACATTCTGATCCGGGATCCGGAAGGAGCTGCCACATCATGAAGATAAGAAGCCTGTTTGCCGCGGCGCTGATCGGCGCCGTTTACTCGAGCGCGCTGCACGCGGCGGTCAGCGCCGAGCAGGCCGCGCGCCTCGGTGCCGACCTGACGCCGGTGGGCGCCGAGCGTGCCGGCAATGCCGACGGCTCGATCCCGGCCTGGGACGGCAAGGGAACCCCGGTGCCGGCCGGCTGGAAACCCGGTGACGACTATCGCAATCCGTTCCCCGACGAGAAGCCGCTGTATTCGGTGACCGCCGACAACATGGCGCAGTACCAACCGTTCCTCGCCGAGGGGGTGGCGGCGCTGCTGGACAAGTGGGGCAAGCAAGGCTTCCGGCTCGACGTCTACCCGACGCACCGCAACTCGATCCAGCCGCAGTGGTTCTTCGACGGCACGCGCAAGAACGCCGCCGACGCGAGCCTGGTGGCCGACGGACAGAAGATCGAGGGCAACGTCGCCGGCGTGCCGTTCCCGCTGCCGCAGAGCGGCGTCGAGGCGCTGTGGAACCACATGCTGCGCTTCCAGGGCTTCCAGGCCTACTTCAAGTACAACAGCTATTACGTCGACGCCAACGGCAAGCAGGTGCTGTCGACCACGGCCGAGAACTACATCGACTATCCGATGTACATCGACCAGTTCAAGCAGCGCAACTACAGCACCAGCGACCTGCGCTACACGTTCCTGCGCATCAACTACCTCGCGCCGGCGCGCCGTGCCGGCGAGATCCTGCTGGTGCACGAACCCGGGGCGGACTACACCGCCGGCAAGGGCCGTGACGCATGGCAGTACCTGACCGGGCAGCGGCGTGTGCGCAAGGCGCCGGCGGTGTCCTTCGACACGCCCAACCCGGCCACCGCGGGCATGTCGACCTACGACGACGCGTACATGTACAACGGCTCGCCGGAACGCTTCGAATGGACACTGGTCGGCAAGAAGGAGATCTTCCTGCCATACAACACCTACGTTTTCTCGCTCGAGAAGAACGTCGAGGAAATGATGGACAAGCACTTCTTCAAGCCCGAGTTCGTGCGCTGGGAGAAGCACCGTGTGTGGATCGTCGAAGGCAAGCTGAAGGCGGGCAGCCGGCACATCTACAGCAAGCGCCGCTACTACCTCGACGAGGACACGTGGGCGGGCCTGATCGGCGAGACCTGGGACGGCCAGGGCAAGCTGTGGCGCGTGCAGCTGATGTACCCGCACCACGACTGGGACGTGCCGTCGCCCGCCAATACCGGCTACGGTGGCTACGATCTGATCAGCAACATCTACAACATCAACTCGAAGCCGATTCCGGGCACCTACCGCAACACCCACGATGCGTCCGAGCAGTACTTCACGGCGCAGGGGATGGCACGTACCGGCATCCGCTGACCACGATCGCCGCATCCCGCCACGGCTCGTCGGCGGGATGCGGGTCGGGTCGACGGGGGCGCGGCTGCTCCGCGCGGCAGTGATTCGGGAGCCTGCATGAAAAGAATCCTGGTCCTGGCAGTCGGCGCCGTGCTCGCGCTGGGCGCGGCGGCCCAACCCGAGGCGAAGCGCTACGACGTGCTCGAACTGCCGGCCGTGCCGTCGGCGATCGCCGCGCAGTCGCTCGGCTTTTCCCTGACGCGCGCCGGTGAGCGGCTGATCGCCACCGGCATCCGCGGCCACATCCTGTATTCCGACGACCAGGGCCACTCGTGGACGCAGGCCGAATCGGTGCCGGTGCGTTCCTCGCTGCTCGATGCGAGCTTCGTCTCGCCCGAGCAAGGCTGGGTCGTTGGTCACGAGGGCGTGGTCCTGCGCACGCGCGACGGCGGCCGGACCTGGACTCGCCAGCTCGACGGCGTGCAACTCGCGCGCATCGGTCTGGAACACTACCGCACGCTGGCCGCACAGCATCCGGACGACGCGCGCTATGCGCTGCTGCTCGAGGAAATGCAGCTCGCGCTCGACGGCAATGCCGACCGACCTTTCTTCGGGATCCTGATGCGCGACGAGCGCGAGGGGATCGCCGCCGGCGCGTACGGCCTGCTGTTCGCGACTGTCGATGGCGGCGATTCGTGGCAACCGGTGATGGAGCGGCTGGATCTGGAGCAGTACGTGCACCTGTTCGCGCACGCCGAGTTGCCAGCCGCGGGCGACGGTGCGCCGACGCGGGTGCTCGCCGGCGAGATGGGAACGATCCTGGTCGAGGACCCCGCGAGCGGCGAGTGGCGGCGGCAGGAATTTCCCTACGACGGCAGCATGTTCACGATCGTCGCCACCGGGGAGGGCGCGCTGGTGGCCGGCGGCCTGCGCGGGCTGGTGTTCCGCTCGGAGGATCGCGGTGCGAGCTGGAGCGAGGTCGGCAAGCCGCAGACGCCGGCGATCGTCGCCGCCACCACGCTGGCCGACGGTCGCGTGGTGCTCGCGGCGCAGGACGGCACGCTGCTTGCGAGCGGCGACGACGGGCGCAGCTTCGAGCTGCTGCCGGTCGCCGCCCAAGCGCCGGTCAGCGACCTGATCGAGGGACGTACCGGGGAACTGGTGCTGAGCGGCGCCTTCGGGCTGCGGGTGATCGACATCGGCGAAGCGGAACGCCTCAGCGCCGCGGCGCGCTAACCACGGGGGAATTCCATGGCACACGGCGCAGACAGCACCTTCCTGCCGGTGATCGACGACGTGGCGAAGTTCGACCCGCGTTCGGGCTCCTGGCTCGAGAACCTGATCTTCAACAACCGCGCGGCGATCGTGCTGGCCTGCGTGCTGGCGACGCTGTTCCTCGGCTACTACACCGTCACGCACATGCGGTTGCAGTCCGAGTTCGAGAAGATGTTGCCCAAGAACCACCCGTACGTGCTGAACTACAAGGCCAACGCCGACCAGATGCGCGGGCTCGGCAACGTGCTGCGCATCGCGGTGGCGACCGAAGACACGACGATCTACACCCCGGGGTACCTGCAGACGCTGCACGAAGTCAACGACGCGGTGTTCTTCATCCCCGGCGTGGTGCGCGAGAAGATGAAGTCGCTGTGGACGCCGAACACGCGCTACCGCGTCGTCACCGAGGAGGGCTTCGAGGGCGATTCGGTGATCCCGCCGGACTACGACGCCTCGCCCGAATCGATCGCGCGCGTGCGGCTCAACGCCGCCCACGCGGCGCTGCGCGGCAACCTGATCGCCAACGACGAACGCTCGGCGGCGCTGCTGGTGCCGCTGATGGACCGCAATCCCGACACCGGCGAGCGGTTGGACTACGGGCGGCTCGGTGCGCAACTGGAGGAGGTGCGCGAGCGTTTCCAGGGCGATCCCGAGAACCCCACCGGGATCAGTGTGCACATCATCGGTTTCGCGAAGATCGTCGCCGACCTGATCGCCGGGCTGAAGAGCGTGGTGGTATTCTTTTTCATCGCGGTACTGATCGCCACCGCGTTGCTTTACTGGTACACGCGTTGCCTGCGCTCCACGCTGGTCGTGATCGTGATCACGGTCGGCGCGGTGGTCTGGCAGCTGGGGCTGCTCACCGTGTTCGGCTTCGAGCTCGACCCGTATTCGATCCTGGTGCCCTTTCTGGTGTTCGCGATCGGCGTCTCGCACGGCGCGCAGAAGCTGAACGGCATCCTGCAGGACACCGGTCGCGGCTGCCATCCGTACGTGGCGGCGCGCTACACGTTCCGGCGCTTGTTCCTCGCCGGCTTCACCGCGCTCGCCTCGGACGGCGTCGGCTTCGCGGTGCTGATGATCATCCAGATCCAGGTGATCCAGGACCTCGCGATCACCGCCAGCCTCGGCGTGCTGGTGCTGATCTTCACCAACCTGATCCTGATCCCGGTGACGCTGTCCTATATCGGCGTGTCGGCGTCGGCGGCCCGGCGCGCGCATCTGAAGGAGGCAGTGGACGCCGAGCCGCACGGCATCTGGCGTTTCCTGCTGAAGTTCACCGAGCGCCGCTGGGCGGCGTCGGCGATCGCGGTGGCGGTCGTGCTCGCGGCGGGCGGGTTGCTGGTCGCGCGTGACCTGCAGATCGGCGATCTCGATCCCGGCGCACCCGAGCTGCACCCGGATTCGCGCTACAACACCGACGTGAAGTTCATGATCGAGCATTACTCGGTCTCGAGCGACATCTTCGCGGTGATCGTCAAGACCGCCAACGACGGCTGTACCGACCACGAGACGCTGGCGCTGGCCGACGAGCTCGAGTGGCGCTTCCGCCAGATCGCCGAGGTCGAGGACGTGGTCGGCATGAATTCCGGCACGCGCCGCCTGCTCTCGGGCCTGAACGAAGGCTACATCAAGTGGCTGTCGCTGAACCGCAACCAGTCATCGATCAACTACGCTGCGGTCGAGATGGTCGACATGGGGCTGGTCAACGTCGAGTGCTCGGTGTGGCCGATGCTGGTCTACCTGGCCGACCACAAGGCGAAGACACTGCAGTCGGTGGTCGACACGCTGGAGCAGTTCAACAGTGAATGGCCCAGCGACAAGGTGCAGTTCCTCGGCGCGGCCGGCAACGCGGGCTTCGAGGCGGCGACCAACATCGTCGTGAAGAAGGCCAACCGCGAGATGATGTTCTGGGTCTACGGCGCGGTCATCCTGCTCAGCTGGGTCACGTTCCGTTCGCTGGCAGGTGTGGTATGCGCGGTGCTGCCGCTGATGGTGACCTCGGTGCTCTGCGAGGCGCTGATGGTGCAACTCGGCATCGGGATCAAGGTGGCGACGCTGCCGGTGATCGCACTCGGGGTCGGCATCGGCATCGACTATGCGCTGTACGTGCTGACCGTGGTGCTCGCGAAGACGCGCGCCGGCATGCCGCTGCGCGACGCCTACTACGCGGCGCTCACGTTCACCGGGCGCGTGGTCGCGCTGATCGGGATCACGCTGGCCGCAGGCGTGGTGACCTGGGCGTTCTCGCCGATCAAGTTCCAGGCCGACATGGGAATCCTGCTGACCTTCATGTTCCTGTGGAACATGGTCGGCGCGCTGGTGCTGATGCCGGCGCTGGCGCACTTCCTGTTGCCCCGACAGAAGCAGGCCACGGCCGCCGCCTGAGCCGCGGCCCGGTTTCACCTCACACTTCGTACAGGAAGCACCTTTTCCATGCATTCGATCGACCCGCGAACACCCGTACTCGTCGGCATCGGTACGGTCCAGCAACAGGAGAGGGATCCGGCGCGCGCACACGAGGCGGTGCAGCTGATGATCGACGCGGTGCACGCCGCGCTTGCCGACAGCGGTGCGAGCGCGCTGGGCGCGGCGGTCGAACGCATCTGCGTGCCGCAGGGCATGTGGTCCTACGGGGATCCGGCCCGCCTGATCGCGCACGCGATCGGTGCCGGGACGGCCACCACGGTCTGCGCCAAGGTGGGTATCCTGCAGCAGTCGCTGATCGCCGACGTGTGCACGCGCATCGCGGCGGGCAGGATCGACAGCGGCATCGTGGTCGGCGGCGAGGCGCGCTATCGCGCGCTGCAGGCGCAGATCGCCGGCGTCGAGGCGCCGGAAACGCCGTGCACGGACACCCCGGACGAGGTGCTCGAGCCGGCGGCGGAACTGCTGCTGCCGGAGGAGATCGGGTCCGGGCTCGGCATGATGCCGGTGGGCTATTACGCGGTGGTCGAGAGTGCGTTCCGTGCCGCGCAGGGGCTCACGGTCGATGCACACCGCGACCGCATCGCCGCCCTCTACAGCCGCTTCAGCGAGATCGCCGCCGCGAATCCGCACGCGTGGAAGCGCGAGCGCGTCGATGCCCGCACGATCCGTGACGCCTCGGCGCGCAACCGCATGCTGGCCTTTCCGTACACCAAGCTGCACAACCCCTCGTGGAACGTGGACCAGGCCGCGGCGCTGCTGTTCTGCTCGGCGGGACGCGCCACGGAACTCGGCATCCCGCCGCGGCAGTGGGTGTTTCCGCGCGCGAGCACCGAGTCCAACCACATGCTCGCGCTGTCGCAGCGTGCCGAGTTGCACCGGCTGCCCGGCGTGCGCATAGCCGGCGAGCGCGCGCTCGCGGCGTCGGGGCTGCGTGTCGCGGACCTCGATCTGATCGAACTGTACTCGTGCTTCCCGGTCGCGGTGGAACTCTACGCAGCCGAGCTCGGCATTCCCGCGGAGCGTGACTGGACCGTGACCGGCGGGATGCCGTTCGCGGGGGGGCCGTTGAACAACTACGTGCTGCAGGCCACCGCGCGCGTCGCGGAACTGCTGCGCGCCGGTGCGGGCGCCAATGCGCTGGTGAGTTCGGTGTCGGGTTACCTGACCAAGCAGGGTTTCGGCGTCTGGTCGCGCACGCCGGGCCCCGGCGGCTTCGTGTTCGCGGACGTCAGCGCCGAGGTGGCCGCCGCGAGTGAGCCGCGACGTGTCGTCGCGCCGGTGGACGACGGACCGGCGCTGATCCGCGGCTACACCGTGATGTACCACGAGGACCAGCGCGTGTGCGCCGTGGCGGTGCTCGATCTGCCCGAAGGTACGCGCACACTGGCGGCGACGCGCGATCCTCTGGCGATGGACCGGATGGAAAGCGAGGAATGCTGCGGTCGCGCGGTGCGGCTCGGCGGCGGGGAATTCGTGCTGGCCTGAGCGCGGCGATGCACGCGGGAAAGGGTGGTGCCGTGGTGCGGCGTGAGGAGGAAGCATGAGGAGCACAGGAACGAGCTGCGCGAGCCCCGAGCAGTGCGTCGAGGCCGCGATCGCGCGCGTGGGCAAACGCATCGTGCTGGGAACCCCGATCGGCATCGGCAAGCCGAACCAGCTGCTCAATGCCTTCTACCGGCGCGCCGTCGCCGATCCGCAGATCGAGCTGACGATATTTACGGGCCTGTCGCTGGAAAAGCCGCGACCGGCCTCGGAGATCGAACAGCGGCTGCTCGGTCCGTTCATCGAGCGGCAGTTCGGCGACTACGAGGAACTCGACTACATGCGCGCGCTGAGGGCCGGTGAACTGCCCGCCAACGTGCGCGTGCACGAGTTCTATTTCCGGGCGGGCTCCATGAAGCGCGTGGCGCGCGCCCAGCGCGATTACGTCTCGACGAACTACACCTTCGCGGCGCGCGACCTGATCGACCGCGGCCTCAACGTGCTGGTGCAACTGGTGGCGAGTCGCGAGCTCGACGGGAGGCGCATGCTGAGCCTGGCGTCGAACACCGACACCACGCTCGACCTGCTGCCGTGGCTCGCGGAGCAGCGCGCGCGCGGCGAGCCCTGCATGGCGATCGCGCAGCTGCACCCGGACATGCCGTTCATGTACAACCGGGCCGTGATCGAACCGGAGGTTTTCGACCTGCTGCTCGAGGATCCCGCGTGCAACCGCACGCTGTTCGCGGCGCCGAACCTGTCGGTCAACGCCACCGACTTCGCGATCGGAGCACACGCGAGCACGCTGTTGCGCGATGGGGGCACGCTGCAGATAGGCATCGGTTCGCTGGGCGACGCGATCGTCTACGCGAGCCGACTGCGCCAGCAGCACAACGCCGAGTACCGCGCGATCGTCGCTGAACTCGGCACCGATGCCGCGCTGATCGAGCGTATCGGCGGCCTGGAGCCCTTCGTGACCGGGCTCTACGGCTGCAGCGAGATGTTCGTCAACGGCTTCCTGCACCTGATGCGCGCCGGCATCGTGAAGCGCCGCGTCTACGACGACGCCGGGCTGCAGCGGGTGCTGAACCGCACCGGGCTGGAGACGCCGGATGCGCGGCTGCTCGCGGCGTTGCGCGACGATGGCGTGATCCGGACCCGTCTCGGCGAGCCTGACGTCGACTGGCTGCGGCGCTGGGGCGTGTTCGCCGACGACGTGGAGCTGCGCGACGGCATGCTGGTGCGCGAGGGGCGCGCCTGCGTCGCCGACCTGTCCGACGAGGCGGCGCTGGCGGCCGTCGCCGGACTGGCGCTGGGCTCCGAGCTGCGCGGGGGCATCCACATGCACGGCGGTTTTTTCCTCGGGCCGCGCGACTTCTATGCGGCGCTGGCGGCGATGCCGCGCGCCGAGGCCGAGGCGATCGGCATGGACAGCGTGCGGCGCATCAACCGCATCGACGACCCGGTGCTCCGCGAACTGCAGCGCCGGCACGCGCGCTTCGTGAACACCGGGATGATGGTGACGCTGGGCGGCGCGGTGGTGTCCGACGGGCTCGAGGACGGCGAGGTCGTCAGCGGCGTGGGCGGGCAGTACAACTTCGTCGCGCAGGCGCACGAACTGCCGGGCGGCCGCTCGATCATCTGCCTGCGGAGCACGCGCGGCAGCGGCAAGTCGCTGCGTTCGAACATCGTGCCGCGCTACGGGCACGTGACGATTCCGCGCCACCTGCGCGACATCGTGGTCACCGAATACGGAGTCGCCGACCTGCGCGGGCGCAGCGACCAGGAGATCGTCCAGGCGCTGATCGGCATCGCCGATGCGCGCTTCCAGCCCGAGCTGCTCGAGGCGGTGCGGGCAGCCGGGAAGATCGATCCGGACTGGGAGATTCCGCCGCGGGCACGCGACAACCATCCGGAGCGCATCGCCGGGGTGATCGCCGAGTGGCGCCGCAAGGGCTATTTCCCGGCGTTCCCGCTCGGCACCGACTTCACGGGCGAGGAGATCGAGCTCGCGCGCGGCCTGAAGGAGGTCAAGGCGCTGCTAGGCAACCCGGCCGGATTGCTGCGGGCAGTGATCCGTTCGTTCCTGAACGAGGTAGACGAGGAGCAGGCGCGCCCCTACCTCGAGCGCATCGGGCTGGCGCATCCGGACACGCCGAAGGAGATGCTGCTGCAGCACCTGCTGCTGCTCGAACTCGAGGAGCAGGGCGTGCTGCGGTCGATGTGAGCGGAGCTCAGGCGAGGTGGCGGTCGAGGTAGCCCTCGATCTCGTTCTGCAGGCGCTTCTTCACCATCAGCATCAGCACGCCGAGCTTCACGTCGACGAGGATGTCGTCCTCCTGCAGGGTGAGGCGTGCGTCGATACCGCCGGAGTAGTTGTAGTGCATCGTGTTGCCTTCCCAGCCGTAACTGCCGCCGAACTCCTCCTGCAACTGGCGGGCGAGCTTCTCGGCGCGCTTGCGCAGCGTCCGGGGGTCGAGTTCGTGGTCGCGCTGGATATAGATGCGGCTCATACCGGGGTCTCCCGCAGTGTCTGCAGCGCAGATTCTGCGCGCTCGGCGGGTGCTTGCCAATCGGCGGGAAGTGCCATAATGGGGCTGCTGGCCTGAATCACCACGGGAGGGGCAGAGTTGCGCAAGCCGCTCAGTAGCGCGTCCACGCGCGTGTTCGAGATGCCGGCCGCCGGCAAACCGGAGATACGCCCCGTGATCCGCGTGCTGGCGGAAGCCTTGCCGGATTTCGCGCGGCTGGCGCGGCGCAACCGCCGCCTGCAGGCGCTGGAGAAGGCGATGCAGGGCGCTGCCACTTACGCCGAGTGGCGCGAGGCCGCGATCGGCTACGACGAGGTGGCGGAGTTCGAGGAGTGGAAGCTCACCGACGCCTCTCCCCACTACGACTACAAGCTGATCCAGCGGCGGCTGGCGCAGATCCTCGGCGCGCGCGAGGGCGCCAACCTGCGGCGTCTGATGTTCATCCTGCAGGAGGGGTTGCACGGCAACCTCGGCAACATTTCCAGCCCGATGCTTTACCGTTTCACGCGCTTCGGCACCAAGCGGCTGGTCGAACACTACCTCGACGAGGTCTGCGAGGCGCTCGACTGGGTCTGCGACGAGGATTCGGGCGAGGTGTCGCTGGCCGAGAAGATCGAGTTCTTCGAGCTCACCAGCCAGACCTTCGGCCAGTCGGCGCTGATGCTGAGCGGCGGTGCCGCGCTCGGCATCTACCACATGGGCGTGGTCCGCTCGCTGTGGGAACACGGGCTGCTGCCGCACGTGATCTCGGGTTCCAGCGCCGGTTCGGTGGTCGCGGGACTGCTGGGCACGCACACCGACGAGGAACTGCGCGAGATCATGGCGCACCGCGAATCGCTGGTCGGGCTGATCCGCTGGAACCGCCCCGGGCGCCCCTACCTGTTCGATGTGGATCATTTCCAGCGGGCATTGCGCGAACGGATCGGCGAGATGAGCTTCCAGGAGGCGTTCCGGCACAGCGGGCGCGCGATCAACATCACGGTGTATCCCTACGATCCGCTCGAGGAAGGGCGGCTGCTGAACTACCGCACCTCGCCGAACGTGGTGCTGAACAGCGCGGTGCGTGCCTCGTGCGCGGCGCCGTTCCTGATGCCGCCGGTGGAACTGCTCGCGAAGTCGCTGAGCGGGGAGATCGTGCCGTACCTGAAGAACCGCCGTTTCCTCGACGGTTCGATCGGCGATGACCTGCCGATCCGGCGTCTGACGCGCCTCTACGGCGTCAATCATTCGATCGTCAGCCTGGTCAACCCGCTGGTGCTGCCGTTCGTGTCGCGCCGGGCCCAGCAGGGCAGCGACCTCGGCGCGATCACGCGCCATTACGCAACGCGGCTGTTCAAGGAGACTACGAACTATTCGCTGCAGCTGGTGCAGAAGGGGATTCCGTCGGACAACGTGAAGTTCGCGATCGACAAGATCCGCTCGGTGATGACGCAGGACTACCGCGGCGACATCACGCTGATCCCGCCGCGGAGGATCGCGCACGTCTACGGCCTGTTGCGCAGCCAGTCGCACGAGGAGGAGGCGGCGTTCGTGAAGATCGCCGAGCGCGTGACGTGGCCCTACCTCGAGATGATCAAGAACACCACGGCGGTGAGCCGTACCTTCCGCGCCTGCCTCGCGCGGCTGTACGGACGCCGCGACGCGCGGCGCGCGTGATCGGCACACGGATTCCGCGGTTACGGAGCAGGGGATGAGCGGTTACAGGAAATGGGAATGCGTGATCTGCGGCTTCATCTACGACGAGGCGCTTGGTCTGCCGGATCACGGGATCGCGCCCGGTACGCGCTGGGAGGACGTACCGGAGGATTTCGAGTGCCCGGACTGCGGCATCGGCAAGGCCGATTTCGATCTGCTGCCGGACTGAACGCGGCGCACGGCCAGCATGCCGGACTGGGCGCTGGAGTTCCGGAATTTCTCGACGCTGCACCTGGCGACGGTGCTCGGTTTCGCCGTGCTGTGGACGTTGCTGGTCGCCGGCGGTCGCGCGGTCGCCGGCAGCGCACGCGAGGCACGCTGGCGCGCCGCGCTGTGCGCTTCGCTGGCGCTGGCGTGGCTGATCGCCAACGGCGCGCAGTTCCGGCCGGGCTACTTCGTCGCTGCCAGCAATCTGCCGTTGCACGCCTGCGACCTCGCCGGCATCCTGGCGCCGCTGGCGCTGTGGCGCCGCACGCGCGTGCTGCTCGGCGTGCTGTACTTCTGGGGGCTGGGTTTCAGCGTGCAGGCGATCCTGACGCCGGATCTGGACGAGGGCCCCGCCAGGGCGGGGTTCTGGATGTTCTGGGTACCACACGCGAACATCACCGGCGCCGCGTGCTATGCGCTGGTGGTCGAGCGTTTTCGGCCCGGCTGGCGTGAGTGCCTGCAGGCCTACGGTCTCGCGGTGCTGTATCTGGCGCTGATACTGCCGTTCGACCTGGCGACCGGCTTCAACTACGGTTACGTGGGTCCGCAGACCCCGTCCCAGCCCACGCTGCTGGATTTCCTGGGGCCGTGGCCGTGGCGGATCGGTTCGATGATGGCGCTCGCCTTCGCAGTGTTCGTGGCGATGCTGCTGCCGTGGTTGCCGCCGCGCGGCTCTCAGAAGCCGCGCAGCGTCGCGTAGCGTGCGCGGTGATAACGCGCATCGCCGAGGATTTGCATGGTCACGCGCGCGCGCTTCAGGAACAGCCCGATGTCGAGCTGGTCCGTGATGCCGATGCCGCCGTGCATCTGCACGGCCTCGTTGCTCACCAGTTCGATGGTGTCGTTGGCGCGCGCCTTCGCCAGGCTGGCCACCATCGGCAACAGCGGGGAAGCCTCGTCGACTTTGGCGCAGGCGTCCATCACCACGCTCTGCAGCAATTCCAGTTCGATGAACATCGCCGCGGCGCGGTGCTGCAGCGCCTGGAAGCTGCCGATCGCCACGCCGAACTGCTCGCGTTGCTTGAGGTACGCGACGGTGCGCTGAAAGCACTCCTGCGCGCCGCCGAGCATTTCGGCGGCGATGGCGGCACGGCCACGATCGAGCACCTGCTCGAGCACCGGCCAGGACTCGCCCTCGGCGCCGAGCAGCGCCGTGACCGGAACCTCGACATCCTGGAACTCGATACGCGCGACGTTGCGGCTGTCCATCGTCGCGGTGCGCCGGCGCGCGACGCCGGGTGCCGCGGCATCGACCAGGAACAGGCTGATGCCCTGGCCCGATCCCGGCTCGCCGGCGGTGCGCGCGACCACCACGAGCAGGTCGGCGCTGTGTCCGTCGAGCACGAACTGTTTGGCGCCGTTCAGCCGGTAGCCGTCCCCGTGGCGCTCGGCGCGCAACCGCACCCCGAGCGGATCGTGGTGATGGGACTCTTCGAGCGCCAGCGCCAGGCAGGTCTCGCCGGCGGCCACGCGCGGCAGCACGGCCTGTTTCTGCTTCTGATCACCGGCGAGCAGGATGGCCGAGGTGCCGAGCACGCAGGTCGCGTACAGCGGTGAGGCGGTCAGCGTGCGACCGGTTTCCTGCAGCACCGCGCCCAGCCTGGTGAAGCCGAACTCGAGTCCGCCGAACTCCTCGGGGATCACGATGCCGGCCCAGCCGAGCCCGGCCATTTCCGCCCACAGCTCGCGTGACCACCCGAGCGGGTCGCGGTCGTCGCGCAGCGCGCGCAGCGCCGCGACGGGCGCCCTGGCGAGCAGGAACTCGCGCGCGGTGTCGCGCAGGTGCCGCTGCTCCTCGTTCAGTGTCATGGCCATCGGTCGGTTTCCCGCGCAGGGTGGGTTTCAGATCACGCCCGGAAGTTCGAGCGCGCGCTTGGCGATGATGTTGAGCTGCACCTCGGAGGTGCCGCCGGCGATGCTGAGCGCTTTGGTGAACAGCGCCTGCCGCGCGGTGTCGATCTCGGCGGCGTCGAAGTCCTCGCCCTCCCAGCCGATTCCCTGGCTGCCCATCATCGCCATCATCAGCTCGTACTTGCGCTTCTCTTCCTCGGTACCGCAATACTTCATGATCAGCGAGGTCGCTCCGCTGCCGGTTCCCGTGCGCGCCTCCTCGAGGATGCGCAGCTGCGTGAGCCCGATCGCGTGCATCTGCATCTCGTGGCGCGCCAGCGCGTCGCGCATCAGCGGGTCCTGGATTCGCCCGTCGGCGAACGGCAGGTAACGTCGCGCGCATTCGATCGGTGTGTGCGCCGCGGTGGTCACCGTGTCGGCGGTCTCCGACATCAGCTTGCGCTCGTGGCGCAGCAGGCCCTTGGCGACCGTCCAGCCCTCGTTCAGCACGCCGACCAGGTTCTGCTTCGGCACCCGCACGTTGTCGAAGAAGGTCTGGCAGAACTCGGAACTGCCGTTGATCAGCTTGATCGGCGTCACCGAGACGCCGGGGGTGGCCATGTCGATCAGCAGGAAGCTGATGCCCGCCTGCTTGCGCGCACTGGAGTCGGTGCGCACGAGGCAGAAGATCCAGTCCGAGCGATCGGCCTGCGAGGTCCAGATCTTCGAGCCGTTGACGACGAAGTGGTCGCCGTGGTCCTCGGCGCGGGTCTGCAGGCTCGCGAGGTCGGAACCCGCGTTCGGTTCGCTGTAGCCCTGGCACCAGCGCAGACGGCCTTCGGCTATCGCCGGCAGATGCTCTCGCTTCTGCTCCTCGTTGCCGAACTCGAGCAGTGCCGGTCCCAGCATCCACACACCGAGGCCGTACAGCGGCGCGCGGCAGCCGAGGCGGACCATTTCCTTTTTCAATATCCGCGCCTGCTGCCCGTTCAGCCCGGCGCCGCCGTACTCGCGTGGCCACTCGGGGACGGTCCAGCCCCTGGCGAGCATGCGCTCGAACCACACGCGTGCGTCCCCGGAGGCGAACGTCGCGTTGCGCCCGCCCCAGTACTGCTCCTCGGGAGACGCGGGCGTGCGCTGCGACGGCGGACAGTTCGCCTCCAGCCATTGGCGCACTTCGATGCGGAACTGTTCGAGATCTTCCATACGGCTGCCCTGGTCGGACCTCCTCGATTCAGGATCGCGAAAGCTTAAGCCCAATCCGCCGCGTGGCAATGACAATAAGGATCGCCGCCGGTTAACAATAGCGGTCATGCCGCACGCTTTCGGCCACGTTTTTTCTTCCGGATCAATTACCGGGCGCATAAGATGTTCGCACGTTCATGACTGCACACCGGGGGTTTACATGAAGCGTTTCGAGGGGCGGGTAGCGCTGGTCACCGGCGCGGGTTCGGGCATCGGTCGTGCCGTCGCGCTGCGGCTGGCGAGCGAGGGCGCCAGCGTGTTCTGCGTCGATCTGCAGCGCGCTGCCGTCGAGGAGACCGCGGCGCAATTGCGCGCGGCCGGCGGCGTGGCGCACGCGCACGGCTGCGACGTCGCCGACGAAGCCGCGGTGCGCGCGTGCATCGCGGCGTGCCTCGGGACTTTCGGTCGCATCGACCATCTCAGCAACATGGCCGGCATCCTGCGTTTCGATCACTTCCACGAGATCACACTCGCGGATTTCCGGCGCGTGGTCGACGTGAACCTCGTCGGCACCTTCCTGATGTGCCGTGAGGCGATCCCGCACCTGCTCGCCAGCGGCGGCAACATCGTTAATGCGGCCTCGACCTCGGCGCTGGCCGGCCTGCCGTGGGGCGGTGCGTACTCGGCATCGAAGGGCGCCGTGCTCGCGATGACGCGCACCATCGCGATCGAGTACGGCCGCGCCGGGCTGCGCGCGAACTGCGTCTGTCCCGGTGACATCGCCACCCCGATGTCGGCCGCCCCGCGTCTGCCCGAGGACGCCGACCGGCGCTGGCTGGCACGCTGCAGTTCGCTGAACGGCCCGCGCGGGCCGGAAGTGGTGGCCGGCGTGATCGCGATGCTCGCCAGCGACGACGGCGCGCACATCAACGGCGAGGACATCCGCGTCGATGGCGCCACGCTGTCCTGAACCCCACGCGGAGCCTGTGCGTTGAACCCGACGATCGGCTCACTGCTGCGCCCCGGTGCTTTTCCCGGCTGCGGGGAAGCGGCGCGGCTGATCGAGACGCACATCTCGTGGGTGCTGCTGGCGGGGGAGTTCGCCTACAAGATCAAGAAGCCCCTCGACCTGGGCTTTCTCGACTACTCGACGCTCGCTTTGCGCCGCCACTTCTGCGAGGAGGAACTGCGCGTCAACCGCCGCTACGCGCCGCAGCTGTACCTGGACGTGGTCGCCGTCACCGCCGGTGCCGACGGCGCCGGCATCGGCGGCAACGGGACGGTGCTCGACTACGCGGTGCGCATGCGCCGTTTCCCCGACGACGCGCTGCTCTGCGACGCGGCGGCGCGCGGGGCCGTCGGCACGCAGGTCTGGCGCCGCTTCGGGGACGATATCGCCGCCGTGCACGCCACGCTGCCGGTCGCCGGCCCGCAGCACGACGACGGGCGCGGTACGCCCCTGAAGGTGCGCGACGCGGTGAACCAGAATTTCCGCCAGATCCGTCCCTACCTGCGCGAGGTGGCCGATATCGGCCTGCTGAACCGGCTCGAGGAGCAGGCATGGGCGGCCTGCCAGGCGCACGAACGCACGCTGTGGCAACGCTACGAGGCCGGTCTGGTACGCGAATGCCACGGCGACCTGCATCTGGGCAACATCGTGCTGCTCGACGAGCGCGCGGTCGCCTTCGATGCGATCGAGTTCAATCCGGCGCTGAGCTGGATCGATCCGCTGAGCGAACTCGCCTTCCTGGTCATGGATTGCGAGAGCCGTGGCTGTGGTGACGGTGGTTTCGTCGCGCTGAACGCGTGGCTGGAGCGCTCGGGCGACTACGCTGGCCTGGCGTTGCTCGATTTTTTCTGTGCCTATCGCGCGATGGTGCGAGCGAAGGTCGCCGCGCTCGGCGGCGGCCGTCCGCCGTTCGGCGAGGGCTCGCAAGCGCAGCACGACTGCCGGCGTTACCTCGCGCTGGCCGAGCGCTTCACGCGGCCGCGGAGCGCGTTTCTCGCCATTACCTGCGGGGTGTCGGGTTCCGGCAAGTCGACGCTTGCGGAGACGGTCGCCGGCGCCGCGCGTGCGATCCGGTTGCGCTCGGACGTGGAGCGCAAGCGGTTGTTCGGGCTGGCCCCGAACGCCGACAGCCGTGCCGCGGTCGGCGAGGGGATCTACGGACAGGACGCGAGCCGGCGCACCTTCGCGCGGCTGGCGGAGCTGGCGCGGGACGTCGTCCGTGGCGGATTGCCGGTGATCGTCGATGCGACGTTCATCCACCGGGGGCACCGCGACGATTTCCGCCGGCTTGCCGGTGAGCTCGGCGTGCCCTTCCACATCCTGTTCTGCGAGGCGCCGCGCGAGGAGCTCGAGCGCCGCGTGCGCACGCGCCATCACGCGCGCGACGACGCCTCCGAGGCCGACGAGGCGGTGCTCGCAGCACAGCTCGCCGCGGCCGAGCTCCCGGATCCGGCGTCCGAGCCGGAGACGCTGCGCGCAGCAGGAGGGCGGGCGTTGGCGCTGCCGGAGCTGCTGGCGTGTCTCACCGGCGCTTGATCGTGGTCAAGGATCGGCGCCGCAGCGCGCCGGATAGTGGACACACGAGCATTTTCGACAACGCATCGGGAGGAATGGCGATGGCCGCTTCGCAATGGGACGCCCTGCACGAACTCGAGGAACTGCTGCAGCGTTACGGTCATGGCGCGCGCCTTGCCGGCGCCGCTCCGGCGCGCTCGGAGCACCTGGCGACCGCGGACTGGAAGCCGCCGGTGGACATCGCCGAGAGCGCCGAGGCGTACCTGATCGAGATGGACATCCCCGGGGTGCCACGCGACGGTGTGCGTGTGACCATCGAGGACGGTGTGCTCACGATCCAGGGCAGCCGCGAGGCAGCCGACGAGGCCGGCACCGCGCGTCGGGCGCACCGCAGCGAGCGTCCGCACGGACGCTTCGCGCGCAGTTTCGCGCTGCCCGAGGGCGCCGATCCCGAGCGCGTCTCGGCGCGCATCGAGGACGGGGTGCTGCACGTGGCGATCGCGCGCCGCGCTGAACGCGGGCGGCGCGGCGTCGAGATCCGCGTCGACTAGGGTTCAGCGTCGCCTGGGCGCGGGTGTGGTGCCGCGGTGGTGGATCGCGAGCGCGGTCTGCATGAATTCGCGCTGCAGCGCGCCGACGTGTGGCGCGACCAGTGACAGCACCTGCAGCACGCCGTCGTCGATGATTCCTTCATCGTCGCCGGGGCGGTCGCCCATCAGGTTGTCGAAGTTCAGCCAGTAGGTGATCGTCAGCGCGATGCTGCGCGCGAGCAGCGCGATGCGCTCGTCGTCGATGTCCATGATGCCGGCCTCGCGCAACTGCACGCAGATCGCGCGCGCCGCGTCCTGCTTCATGTGCAGCAGCCGGCGGAACGGGCGGCGGATGTGCTCGTAGCGCTGCAGCAACAGCGAGACGTTGCGGTACAGGAAGCGGTAGGCGTGGATGTGCTCGAACACCACGACCAGGTAGAACCAGTTGTCCTCGAGGCGCAACGGGTTCTGCACCGGTGCGCGCAGGATCACGTTGAACTGCTCGTAGAAGCGCGCGAACAGTTCCCCGACCAGTTCCTCCTTGCCCTTGAAGTGGTAGTAGAGGTTGCCGGGGCTGATGTCGAGCTCGTTGGCGATGTCGACGCTGGTGACGTTCGGTTCGCCTTCGCGGTTGAACAGCTCGAGGCTGACGTGGACGATGCGCTCGCGTGTTTTCATTGCTCCGAACATTACTAGTATGCTGTGGCCGATTCCAGTGGCAGGCGGAGGACACGGCGATGGCGAGATCGCGCAGGCAGAAGCAGCAGGAGAGCAGCGAGACGGTCGCCCGCAGGATCTGGCTCGCCGGGCTGGGCGCCTACGGCAAGAGCCTCGAGGACGCGCACGACCAGCTCGACAAGGCGAGCCAGGACGCGTCGCGTTTCTTCCACGACCTGGTCGACAAGGGCCAGTCGATCGAGGAGCAGAGCCGCGACGCTATCCGTGAGCGGATCACCGAGGCGCGCGAGCGGATCACCGGCGCGCGTGAGCGCATCAGCGAGGTGGCCGGCAACAACACGCGCTCGGTCGAGGACATGATCAGCCGCGTGCGCCAGCGTCTGGGTTTCGGCGACGATCCGGTGCAGGGACGGCTCGACGCGCTGGCCCGGCAGGTCAATTCGCTGGCGCGCGCGGTCACCGGTATGGCGCGACGCGGCGACGAGGGTGCGCCGCCGGATGACGAACCGCCACGGCGCAAGGCGCGCGGAGCCGCGAGCGAAGAGCGCTCGGCGAAGACTACGAGGAAAACCACGAAGAGGCGGCAGGGCGCGAAGTCCGCGGTTGCCGCGAAGGCGCGGGCGACCGCCAAGGCCGCCAGACCCGCGACTACCCGTGCCGCCGGTGCGGGGCGCACGACACCGCGCACCGGGGTGGCGAAATCGTCGGGCGCCGCGCCGAAAGGCAAGGCCAGGGCTGGCGGCGCGCGCCGCGCAACGCGCGGGGGCGCCAAACGGTAGAAGTGGCGCGCCGGCTCGCGGAATCTCAGTGCGCGGTGGATGCCGCGAGGAACGCCGGCGCCTCGCCGCCGCCGTGCACGGTGATCGCGGCGCCCGAGATGTAGCTCGCCAGCGGCGAGGCGAGAAACAGGCAGGTGTTGCCGATGTCCTCGGGTACCGCCATGCGCCCCAGCGGGATCGTGCGGCCGACCGCGGCGATGCCCTCGGCGTCGCCGTAGTGCAGGTGCGCCTGTTCGGTCTGCACCAGCCCGGCGATCACCGCGACCACGCGTACTTTCGGTGCCCATTCGACGGCCAGCGAGTTGCACAGGTTCACCAGTCCCGCCTTGGCGGCGCCGTAGGCGGCGGTTCCCGGCGAGGGGCGGATCGCGCTGACGCTGGCGATGTTGATGATCGTGCCCCCGCTCGCCTGCTGCTGCATCACGCGGTTGGCGGCCTGGCTGAAGTTCAGCGGCGCGAGCAGGTTCAGCCGGATGATCGATTCGGAGAAGCGCGGCGAGGCGGTCGCGGCATCGGCGTTGGGTGCGCCGCCGGCGTTGTTGACCAGCACGTCGATGCGTCCGTAGCGCGTGAATACCGCCTCGACGCAGCTCGTGATCTGCTCGGCGTCACGCACGTCGGCCTGGAAGAAACTCGCCTCGTTGCCTGCGTGTTCGACCGGCTGCTCGGGTGCCGTGCGACCGACCACGGCGACCTGCGCTCCGGCCCCGAGGAAACAGCGGGTGATTCCCGCTCCGACGCCCTTGGCGCCTCCGGTCACGATCACCACCTTACCGTGCATGTCCAGCCCGTCCTGCATGGGTTCCTCCGACTTCAGGCATTTCACTTGCGACGCCGCTTGCGTCTAGAATGGCGCGCCATTATAGCCGGGGCGGCGCGCGATGCGCGGTCGCGGCCTCACCCACAGCGGCACCGCGGAGGATGCATGAGCGAGGCGAAGGGTTCGAAGAAGATCGCGATTCTGGGAGGAACCGGCGCGCTGGGCACCGGACTGGTGCGGCGCTGGACGCAGGCCGGGCACGCCGTGATCATCGGCTCGCGCACGCTCGAGAAGGCGCAGGCGGCGGTCGCCGAACTGAGGCAGGTCATGGCCGAATGGGGCGCCGCCAGCGTCGACGTCGCCGCGATGGAAAACCTCGATGCCGCGCGCGCGGCCGACATCGTGGTGCTGACGGTGCCGTTCGCGCACCAGAAGTCCACCCTCGAGCACGTGCGCCCGGCGCTGGCCGGCAAGATCCTGGTCGACGTGACGGTGCCGCTGATGCCGCCGAAGGTGGGCACGGTGCAGTTGCCCCCCGAAGGTTCGGCCGGCACGGCCGCCCAGCAGCTGCTCGGTGATTCGGTGAAGGTGGTGTCGGCGTTCCAGAACGTCGCGGCGCATCACCTGCAGGAAGGCCACGGCATCGAGTGCGACGTGCTGGTCTGCGGCAATGACAAGGACGCGCGCGAGGAAGTGATCCGGCTGGTCGAGGCCTGCGGCATGCGCGGCTTCCACGCCGGACCGATCGCCAACTCCGCCGCCGCCGAGGCGTTGACCTCGGTGATCATCAACATCAACCGCACGTTCAAGTGCCACGCGGGAATCCGCATCACGGGGATCGACGGCGGAGGTGAGTGACACGCTGCAACTGATCCCGCTCACCGGGCTGCCACTGGTCGAGCCCGGTGACGACGTCGATGGACTGCTGATCGAGGCGGCGCGCCGGCTGGCAGGCGGTCTGCGCGACGGTGATCTGCTGGTCGTCGCGCAGAAGATCGTCTCCAAGGCCGAGAACCGCTACGTCGACCTGCGCGACGTGGTGCCCTCGGCGCGCGCGCTCGAGCTGGCCGGTCCGGCCGACAAGGATCCGCGGCTGATCGAGGTGATCCTGTCCGAATCGCGCGAGGTGCTGCGCCAGCGACCCGGCGCGCTGATCGTCGAGCATCGTCTCGGTTATGTGCACGCCAACGCCGGTGTGGACCGCTCCAACGTCGCCGACCCGAACAAGGTGCTGTTGCTGCCGCTGGATCCGGACGCCAGCGCACGGCGCCTGCGCGAGCGCGCCGCGGCCACCGGGGCGACGATCGCGGTGATCATCAACGATTCCGCCGGCCGGCCGTGGCGCAACGGGATCATCGGCTTCGCGATCGGCTGCGCGGGATTGCGTCCGGTCGTGAACCGGATCGGCGAGCCCGACCTGTTCGGCCGCAAGCTCGAGATCACCGAGGTCGCGGTCGCCGACGAACTTGCCGCGGCGGCGTCGTTCGTGATGGGGCAGGCGGACGAGGCGATCCCCGCGGTGCTGGTGCGCGGCGCCGCGCTCGAGCCGTCCGAGGAGGGCATGGGAGCATTGCTGCGCGCGCGCGAGCGCGACCTGTTCCGGCAGTGAACGCGGCGCGGCGCGTCCTCGCGATCTCCGGCGGCGTGGGTGGCGCCAAGCTGGCCAGCGGGCTGGCGGCGGTGCTTGCGCCCGGGGAACTGCTGATCGCCGTGAACACCGGCGACGACTTCGAACACCTCGGCCTGACCATCTGCCCGGATCTGGACACGCTGATGTACACGCTGTCCGGGCGCGCCGATCCGGTGCGCGGCTGGGGCCTGGCGGACGAGACCTGGCACTGCCTGGATTCGCTGGCGGTGCTGGGCGGGCCGGACTGGTTCCGTCTCGGGGACCGTGACCTGGCGACGCATCTGCGCCGCAGCGAGTTGCTGCGCGCCGGACGCACGCTGAGCGAGGCCACCGCCGAGCTCGCGCGTGCGCTCGGCGTGCGCCACCCCATCGTGCCGATGAGCGATGCTCCCGTGCGCACGTCCGTCGACACCGATCGCGGCAGTTTCGCGTTCCAGGAATACTTCGTGCGCGAACGCTGCGAACCGGTGGTGCGCGCGGTGCGCTACGAGCGCGCGGCGGACGCCGGTCCCGCCCCGGCGCTGCGCGCGTGGATCGACGGCGAGCGCCCGCTGGTCGTGCTGTGTCCGTCGAATCCCTACCTCAGCGTGGACCCGGTGCTCGCGGTGGCGGGCATGCGCGAGCTGCTCGGCAGCTCGCCCGTGGTCGCGGTGTCGCCGATCGTCGGCGGGCGGGCGTTGAAAGGTCCGGCGGCGAAGATGATGGCGGAACTCGGGGTGTCGGTGTCCGCGTACGGCGTGGCCGAACACTACCGCGGCCTGCTGCGGGCCTTCGTGATCGACCGTGAGGACGCGGCGCAGGAGCCGGCGATCGCCGCGCTCGGCATGCGCGTGCTGGTCACCGATACGGTGATGCGCGACGCGGCCGACCGCGAGCGCCTCGCGCGCGAGGTGCTGCGGTTCATGGCGGAGCCGGCGCGATGAGCGCCGCTGCGCTGTGGGCGCTGGTGCCGCTGAAAAACCTCGACCGTGCCAAGGAACGCCTGGCCGGCGTGCTGGCGCCTCGCGCGCGGCGCGAACTGGTGGCGGCGATGGCGCGCGATGTGCTCGCCGCGCTGCTGGCGGTGCCGCTCGCGCCGGGGCGGATCGTGCTGGTGTCCGACGATGACGCGGTGCAGGCGCTGGCACACGAGGCCGGCGTGGCGCTGTTCCGGCCGGGCCCGGCGCCGCGCGATCCCCTGAACTCGGCGCTGGTGGAGGCCACGCGCTTCGTCGCCGGGCGCGGTGCCGGCGAACTGCTGGTGCTGCACGCCGATCTGCCGTGCGCCACGGCAGCCGAATTGCGCGCGCTGATCGATGCGCACCATGCGCGGGCGGCCGGTGGCGGGGGTGCGTGCGTTACGCTGGTCAGCGATCGTGCGGGCAGCGGCACCAACTGCCTGCTCAGCACGCCGCCGGGTGCCATGGCGTACCGCTTCGGCGCCGACAGCAGGCGCCTGCACCGCGAGGCCGCCGCGGCCGCCGGGGTTGCGTACGGTGAGTTCGCGGGCGCCGGACTCGGACGCGACGTCGACCAACCCGAGGAACTGACGGAGCTTGTGGCGGTCTGTGAAAGTGCCCAGAATGACTGCGGAGCGTACACCGCGCGCCTGCTGGCGTCCTAGCGTTCCGCCTGGCCCCACCCGATCGAGGTCCGATACCGTGCAGATGTTGAGCAGGAACCCGCTGGATGCGCTGGCCGACGCGGCGCGCTCGAACGCCGGGTTGTCCGACGGGCAGGCGCTGGCGCTGGCCGGCATCGGCGATACCGCCGCGTTGATGCGCGTCGCCGCCGGGATGCGGGATGCGGCGCACGGCAACGTGATCACCTACTCGCGCAAGGTGTTCATCCCTCTGAGCCAGCTCTGTCGCGACGTCTGCCACTACTGCACGTTCGCGCAGACGCCGAGGAAGACCGGCGCGCCGTTCATGACGCTCGATGCGGTGCTCGACAGCGCACGCACGGCGGTTCGCCTGGGGTGCAGGGAGGCGCTGTTCACCCTCGGCGAGAAGCCCGAGCTGCGCTATCGCGCCGCGCGCGATGCGCTGGCGGCGCTGGGCTTCGCGAGCACGCTGGAGTACCTGGCGCACGTCGCCCGCGCGGTGCTCGAGGAGACCGGTCTGCTGCCGCACATCAACGCCGGCAACATGAGCGCCGAGGAGATCGCGCTGCTGCGCCCGGTCGCGCCGTCGATGGGGATCATGCTCGAGTCCGCGTCCGAGCGTCTCTGCGCCAAGGGCATGCCGCACTACGGTTCACCCGACAAGGCGCCCGGCGCGCGGCTGCACACCATGCGCCTCGCCGGCGAGGCGCGCGTGCCGTTCACCTCGGGGATACTCATCGGCATCGGCGAGACGCGCGCCGAGCGCATCGAGTCGTTGCTCGCGCTGCGTGCGATCCACCGCGAGTACGGCAACCTGCAGGAAGTGATCGTGCAGAACTTCCGCGCCAAGCCGGGTACGCGGATGGCGAACGCGCCGGAGCCCGACCTGGACGAACTGCTGTGGAGTATCGCGGTCGCGCGGCTGGTGCTGGGGCCCGCGATGAGCGTGCAGGCACCGCCGAACCTGAGCCCCGGCGTGCTGTCGCGGCTGCTCGACGCCGGCATCAACGACTGGGGCGGCGTGTCCCCGGTCACGCCGGACTTCGTGAATCCGGAGGCGCCGTGGCCGCATCTGGACCAGCTGGCGGCGGAGACTGCACGTGGCGGCAAGTTCCTGCAGGAGCGCCTCACGATCTACCCGTCGTTCGTGCTCGACTGCGAGCGCTGGGCCGACCCCGCGCTGCAGCCGCGGCTGCGCGCGGGCACCGACGCCGAGGGCTACCCGCGGGTCGACGACTGGCTGACCGGCGCGTCCTCGGAACTGCCACCGATCGAGTGCGGGCTGCTGGCCGGCACGCTGGACGGCGGGAGCACCAGCAGCCGCATCGAGGCGGTGCTCGCGCGCGCCGCTCGCGGCGAGGACCTGGCGCTCGACGAGGTGAGCTTGCTGCTGTCGGCGCGTGGCGCCGATTTCGCGCTCGTGTGCGCGCACGCCGACCGCCTGAACCGCAACCTGCACGGCGAGCGCGTCAGCTACATCGTCAACCGCAACATCAACTACACGAACGTCTGTTACTTCAAGTGCCAGTTCTGCGCGTTCTCGAAGGGCAAGGCGCACGAGGACCTGCGCGGCGCCCCTTACGATCTGGACGAGCAGGAACTGGCGCGGCGCGTGCGCGAGGCCTGGCAGCGCGGCGCGACTGAGGTCTGCCTGCAGGGCGGGATCCACCCGGCCTACACCGGGCAGAAGTACCTCGACATCTGCGGCATCGTGAAGCAGGCGGCGCCGGAGATGCACATCCACGCGTTCTCGCCACTCGAGATCTGGCAGGGCGCGAAGACACTCGGCGTGCCGCTGGCCGACTTCATCGCCAGCCTGCGTGATGCCGGTCTGTCGACGCTGCCGGGAACCGCCGCCGAGATCCTGCACGACGAAGTGCGTGCCGTGTTGTGTCCGGACAAGATCCGCAGCGCCGAATGGGCGCAGGTGATGGATATCGCCCATGGTCTGGGCGTGCGCAGCACCGCGACGATGATGTACGGCCACATCGAGCGCCTGGAGCACCAGGCGCACCACCTGCTGCTGGTGCGCGAGCTGCAGAAGCGCCACGGCGGCTTCACCGAGTTCGTGCCGCTGCCCTTCGTCGCCGGCGAGGCGCCGATGTACCTGCGCGGGCGCGCGCGCCGCGGCCCCACGTTCCGCGAGGCGGTGCTGCTGCACGCGGTCGCGCGCATCGTGCTGTTCCCGCTGGTGCCGAACATCCAGACCTCGTGGGTGAAGATGGGGCCGGAGGGGGTGCGCGCCTGCCTGCACGCGGGAGCGAACGACGTCGGCGGCACGCTGATGAACGAGTCGATCACGCGCGCGGCCGGGGCGGCGCACGGGCAGGAGTTCCCGCCCGCGGAGCTCGAGGCACTGATCCGCGCCGCCGGGCGCGAACCGTGGCAGCGTACCACGCTGTACGCACCGGCGCCGGCCGAGCGCCGGCAGGCGGCGCGCGATGCGCCGCCGCTCGCCGAGTACGTCAACACGCCGGTGCCGCGCGGCGCGGCGCGCGCGCGGATGGCGGTGCCGGTGAGCGGTTGATCCCCGTGCACGGCACCACCGGCGACGCCGCGCAGACGGCTTCCGGCCGCACGCGCATCGACCTCGAACCGTCATGGCTCGCCGAACTGGGCGACCAGTTCGAGCAGCCCTACATGCACGCGCTACGCGAGTTCCTGCGGGCCGAGAAGCGCGCCGGCAAGACGATCTACCCGGCCGCGGCCAACTGGTTCGCGGCGTTCCGCTGCGCGCCGTTCGCGGCGGTCGAGGTGGTCGTGCTGGGGCAGGATCCGTACCACGGGCCGGGGCAGGCGCACGGGCTGTGCTTTTCGGTGCCGCGCGGGGTGGCGGTGCCGCCGTCGCTGCAGAACATCTTCGAGGAGCTGCGGCGCGATCTCGGCATCACGCCGCCGGCGCACGGCTGCCTCGAACACTGGGCCGGGCAGGGCGTGCTGCTGCTGAACAGCGTGCTGACCGTCGAGCGCGGGCGCGCCGGTTCGCACCAGGGGCGCGGCTGGGAGACCTTCACCGACCGCGTGGTGCAGGTGCTGAACGAGCGACGCGAGCGCCTGGTGTTCATGCTCTGGGGCAGTTACGCCGAGCGCAAGGGCCGCATCATCGACCGCTCGCGCCACCTCGTGTTGAGTTCACCGCATCCCTCGCCGCTGTCCGCCTACCGAGGCTTCATCGGCAACGGGCATTTCTCCGCCGCCAACGGCTACCTCGCCGAGCACGGCCAGCGCGCGATCGACTGGCGTATCCCCCCGTAGGTCCGGGCTGTGCCCGGACAAATGCCGAAGTCACTGCAGCGAGGCGATGCTCGCCTCGAGGGTTTCGCTGAGATCCTCGACCTCCATCGCGTTGAAGCCGGGGTCGAGGCCGAGGCGGCCGAAGGCGCTGACCTGCTGCCAGTCCATCTGCGTCAGCGGGTCGTCGGAGCCGATCAGGCTCTGCAGGTTGGCGACCGTCACCACGTCGGCGTAATCGACCGCCGGCGGGTGGCGATCGAAGCGCAGGTATTCCATCGGCACGCACGCCAGTTCGGGTGCGAAGCCCCAGGTCTCGAGGATCAGCTGGCCGAGCTCGCCGTGCAGTTCGGCGATCAGGCGCTCGAGCAGCTGCGGATCCTTCAGCAGGCGGCGCTGCTCCTCGGCGAAACGCAGCACCGGCAACGCACCGATCTGGTGAACCAGGCCGGCGAGCGTGGCCTGGTCGGGCTTGAGCCGCGTATAGGTGCGTGCCAGCACCGCGCTGATGCCGGCGACCTCGGTGCTGTGCGCCCAGATACTGCGCAGGCGGTGATCGATCAGGTCCGAGGTGGCCTGGAACATCTGCTCCATCGCCAGCCCGATCGCGAGGTTGCAGGTGTACTGCATGCCGAGGCGGCTGATCGCCATGCGCAGGTCGAGGATCGGTGCCGAGGCGCGCAGCAGAGGACTGTTGGCAACCCGCACGATGCGTGCCGACAGCGCCGCGTCGCCGGTGATCACGCGCGCGATGCCGGTGGCGTCGGTGCGCGGATCCTCGGCGGCCTCACGTACCTTGAGCGCCGCCTCGGGAAGTGTCGGCAGCACGATGCGATTGCCGCGAATCGCATCGATGATCTGCTCGCGAACCTCCGCGACGACCTGCTCCATAGTACGCGCTCCCGCTGTTCACGAAGTCAATCGAGGATAGCACAGGGCCCGGCGACCACTTCGAACACGCTGCCGTCGGCGGTGGTAAGCGGTGGCGCCCCCTCCTGCCACGCTTCCTCGGCGAGCACGGCCAGGAGTTCTACGCGCGCCTCGCCGGCGGGGGCGCTCTCGACGACGACTCCGGCCGCACGCGCCGCATCGCCCTGGTGCAAGGTATCGCCCGGAGCGGGGCAGCGTGCCGCGGCACCCGCGAGCCGGCACAGCCGGCGCTTCACCGCGCCCTTGTAACGGGCGCGCGCGACGATCTCCTGCCCGGTGTAGCAGCCCTTGCGGAAGCTCACGGCTTCGCCGCGGTCGTAGTCGAGCATCTGCGGCAGGAACTCGCCGGCGGTCGCGGCGACGATCTCGACCCGGGCCTCGCGCACCAGTGCGAGCCTCCAGCTGGAGGCCGGCGCTTCGACGCAGTGCGCGCGGAGCGCTTCGCGCAGCGGCGACACGGCGTGCGCGGGCGACCACACCTCGAAGCGCCGGCCCGTCGCGTCGCACTGCAGCACCTGGTGCTCGCCAATGGTGACGATCGCCAGCGGCCCGAGCGGCCACGCACCCAGCACCTTGCCGGCCGTCTGCTCCAGTCCCTCGCCGAGCAGCCCGGTGCAGATCAGCGGTTCGGCACGCAGCGTGACGCGCGACAGCGCCGCGTAGCGTGCCAGCACGGAGGCGGTGGTCTCGGCGATGTCCTGTCGCAGGCGCAGCAGCACGCGCCCGGGCGCGGCGGCCCAGAGAACGAAGCTGGCAATGACGCGCCCCTTGGGCGTGCAATAGGCGCCCTCGATCACGCGCTCCGGCGCGGCGCCGTTCACGTCGCAGGTGAGTTGCCCCTGCAGCAGTTTCAGGGCGAGCGCGCCCTCGACGGCGATGAAGGCGTACTCGTCGAGAGCGGTGACGATGCGTTGCGGTTCCGTTTGCATGCAGGATTCACGCGTCTGGCTGACACCGGCCGCATAATAACGCACACTCGCGCCCTGCAAGGGACCATGGACACGCGATGGAACACGAGGCCGGGAACCGCCGGGTCTACTGGCACAGCCGACGCGGCATGCTCGAGCTCGATCTGGTGCTGATGCCGTTCGCCGAAACCGTCTATCCGACGCTGGATGCGGCGACGCAGGCGCTGTATCGCGAGCTGCTCGAGTGCGAGGACACCGATCTGTTCGCGTGGCTGGTACATCGCGCGCCGCCGTCCGACCCCCGTTACGCCCCCCTGATCGCGAGGATAACCGGCAATGGAATGCCGCGAGATCCGCATCCGCCTGGCGCCGTCTAGGCGTATCACCGGCGCCGCAGGCGCGCTTCATCTGCTGGCGGTGGCAGCCGTTTCGCTGGCCGCGCTGCCTGCGCCGCTCGCATGGGCCCTGCGCGCGCTGCTGTTGTTCGGCGCGCTGCGCGGCTGGCGGGACTACCGGCGCGAGCGGTGCCGCTCGACCTGGCTGATCCGTGCCCGCGACGGCTACCTGCTCGAGCGCGACGGTGTGCGCCAGCCGGCCGTGCTCGATGGCGGCAGCACGCTGCTCGGACCGGTCGTGGTGTTGCGCCTGCACGCGGGAGGGCGCCGGCACGTGTTCGTGCTGGCGCGTGACGGGCTCGGCGTGAACGACTGGCGGCGGCTGCGCGTGCTGCTGCGAATGGGCGGGGTCGCAGTTCAGCCCGGGGTCAGGATCGTATCCTCGGCCTCGGGCGCCAGCTCCGGATAGTCGAGCGTGTAGTGCAGGCCGCGGCTCTCGTGGCGGGCGAGTGCGCTGCGGATGATCAGTTCGGCCACCAGCGCGAGGTTGCGCAGTTCGACCAGGTCCGCAGAGACGCGGTAGTTGCGGTAGTACTCCGCGATCTCCTGCTTCAGCAGGTGGGCGCGGTTCAGCGCGCGCTGCAAGCGCTTGGTCGTTCGCACGATGCCGACATAGTCCCACATGAAGCGGCGCAGTTCCTGCCAGTTGTGCGAGATCACCACGTCCTCGTCGGAGTCGCGCACCTGCGAGGCGTCCCAGTCCGGCGTGTCGTCGACCATGCCGGCAGCTGGATCCCCGGCGAGGATGTGATGCGCCGCCGCGCGCGCGAACACGAAGCACTCGAGCAGGGAGTTGCTGGCCATGCGGTTGGCGCCGTGCAATCCGGTGAACGCGGTCTCGCCGACGGCGTAGAGCCCCGGTACGTCGGTGCGCCCGTCGCGGTCGATCATCACGCCGCCACAGGTGTAGTGCGCGGCCGGGACCACCGGCAGCGGCGCCTGCGCCATGTCGAGGCCGAGTTCGAGGCAACGCGCGTAGATGGTCGGGAAGTGGCTGCGGACGAAGTCTTCGCCCTTGTGGCTGATGTCCAGGTAGACGCAGTCGATGCCGAGCCGTTTCATCTCGTGGTCGATCGCGCGCGCGACGATGTCGCGCGGCGCCAGTTCGGCCTGTGGGTGGAAGCGCGGCATGAAGCGCTCTCCGTCGGGCAGCAGCAGCACGCCGCCCTCGCCGCGCACCGCCTCCGACACCAGGAAGGACCTGGCTTCGGGATGGTAGAGGCAGGTCGGGTGGAACTGGTTGAACTCGAGGTTGGCGACCCGGCAGCCGGCACGCCATGCCATGGCGATGCCGTCGCCGGTCGCGGTGGCGGGGTTCGTGGTGTACAGGTAGGCCTTGCTGGCGCCGCCGGTGGCGAGCACCACGCAGCGCGCGCTGAACAGGTCGACCGTCGCGCGCTCCTTGTCGAGCACGTAGGCGCCGCGGCAGCGGCCGCCGGTGACCACGAGGTTCACCGCGATGTGGTGTTCGAAGATCTGGACGCCGGGATGGCGGCGGGCGTTCTCGATCAGGGTGTCGGAGACGGCGCGTCCGGTGGCATCGGCGGCGTGGATGATGCGCCGGTGGCTGTGTCCACCTTCCATCGTGAGATGGAACTCGCCTGGCCCGCCGGGGTTCACCAGCCGCGTGAAGCCCACGCCCAGGTCGATCAGCCACTGGATGCTCTCGCGGCTGTGCTCGACCGTGAAGCGCACCACGTCCTCGTGGCACAGTCCGGCCCCGGCGCGCAGCGTGTCCGCGACGTGCGAGTCGATGCTGTCGGTGTCGTCGAGCACCGCCGCGATGCCGCCCTGCGCCCACGAGGTCGAACCGTCGCCCAGGTCGCTCTTGCAGATCACCGCGACGCGCGCGCGATCCGCGACCTGCAGCGCGACGCTGAGCCCGGCCGCGCCGCTGCCGATCACGAGCACGTCATGGGTATGGCGCCTGGGCATGTCGGGGGTCCGGGGGCGTGAAGAGGGCGGAAATATAGCACAGGGTGCACCGGCGACCGTCCGGCGCGCGTGCTGCGCCTTTGTCTGCCCGCGTGGCAGCACGTATAGTAGCGCGCCATGGCCACGGCACCCTGACGCGCGCAGCGCGGGCCATCACGTGCACGGAGCGCGCGACCGCGGATTCGCGGCGGGGAAAGGAAACCGGCAACGAACGATTGGAGTCCCGCGATGTCTTCCGGGGAGGAGGCCGACCACCAGCTGGTAGAGCGGGTGCAGCAGGGCGATCGGCGCGCCTTCGACGTGCTGGTGCTCAAGTATCAGCATCGCATCTACTCGCTGGTGTCGCGCTTCGTGCGTGATCCGGACGAAGTGCAGGACGTGGTGCAGGAAGCCTTCATCAAGGCGTACCGCGCCTTGCCCGGCTTTCGTGGCGACAGCGCGTTCTACACCTGGCTGTACCGGATCGCGATCAACACCGCGAAGAACCATCTGGTGTCGCGCTCGCGTCGTCCGCCGGGCATCGACATCGACGCGGTGGATGCCGAGCACATAGAGAGCGCGGGTGCGCTGCGGGATCTGGCCGGTCCGGAGAACACGCTGATGACCGAGCAGTTGCGTGCCGTGATCGAGCGCGCGCTGGCCGCGCTGCCGGAGGACCTGCGTACGGCGCTGACGCTGCGCGAGTTCGACGGCCTGAGCTACGAGGAGATCGCCGAGGCGATGCAGTGCCCGGTCGGTACCGTGAGGTCGCGAATCTTCCGTGCGCGCGAGGCGGTCGATCGTGAAATTCTTCCACTGATCGCCGGGAACTAATCGGCGGGTCAGGAATCCGAAGGGGTGCACGTGCGGGCTGGGGGTGGACTTTGAGCCAGATGAGCCAGATGAAAGAACCGCTGCGCGAGATGGCCTCGGCCGTCGCCGACGGGGAGGCAAGTGAATTCGAGCTGCGCCGGGTGCTGGACGGCCTGGACGAGGGGGAACTGAAATCGTTGCTGGGGCGCCACTATATGGTGCGCTCGGTGGTGCGCGGCGAGGCGACGGCGCTGTGCCCGCCCCAGGTGAGCGCGGCGATCTTCGCCGCCCTCGACGCCGAGGTGCCGCCGGCGGTCGCCGGAGCGCGGGCGCGTCGGCGCATCCCTCTGGGCGGCGTGGCGGTGGCCGCGTCGGTCTGCATGGTCGCGGTGTTCGGCCTGCGCGCGCTGGCGCCGGCGGGCGACGCGGCGGGTGCGGCCGGGGTGCAGCTCGCCGGCACGCCTGCACGCTCGCTGGCGCCGCTGGGCCCGCCCGCGGCAGTCGTGAAAACGATGCCTTCGGCGGCGGTTCCGGTCGGATTCGGGCCGGCTGCGCGCGTGCCTTCGGTGCCGGGGCAGTTCGCCGGTGCGGACCGGCTGGCCGAGGAGCGCCTGCGTGTCTACATGGACGAGCACGTACGCAATGCGGCGCTGAACACCAACCAGGGCATGTTGCCCTATGCGCGGGCCGTCAGTGACGAGTCGCACTGAGTTGCGCCCCACGCTCGGCTCGATGCGCTCGCTCACCGTTGCGGCCCTGCTCGCCGTGCTGGCGGTGGCCTCCCCGGCACTGCGCGCGACCGATGATCCTGCAGCCCGCCTCGATGCAATGTCGCGCGGCTTCCGTACCCTCGATTACCAGGGCGTGTTCACCTACGAGCAGGGCCAGACGCTGAGTTCGCACCGCATCGCGCACGCGGTGATCGGCGGTATCGAGCACGAACGCGTGGTGCGCCTCGACGGCGAGACGCACGAAGTCAGTCGCGGCGGGCATCGCGCCGATTGCGAGCACGAGGGCGACCGGCTGCTGCGGCTCGATCCGGCGCGTCGTCTTGCGCACGAGGCGGCGGCCGTGCAGCGCGCCGGGGGTATCGGCACTTACTACGCGATCGAACACGACGGGAAGGAGCGGGTCGCGAACCGCCCGGGTCAGCGGCTGCGCATCGTGCCGCGCGATCCGTACCGCTACGGCATGACCGTGGTGCTCGACGACGCGACATCGTTGCTGCTGAAGTCCGAGACCACCGACGGCGCCGGGCGGGTGCTCGAGCGTTTCCAGTTCGTCGAACTGCAGGTGGGCGAACGCCTGCCGGCCGGCGAGCTTGCCGCCGGGGCTGCCGTCGAGCCGCACCCGTTGCGCTCCGGGGAGGCCCCGTTCGCGTGGACGGTGGCGTGGCTGCCGCAGGGTTTCGTGTCGAGCGGCCATGCCGCGCGTGACGGTGCCGGCGGCGCCGGGCCGGTGGAGATCCGTACCTACACGGACGGGCTCGCGGTGTTCGCGATTTTCGTCGAGCGAGCGGAACAGGTGCCGTCCGGCGCCGGCGTGGCCTCGCGCGGAGCGACGGTGTCTTACGTGGTGCCACGGGGTCGCGGGCACCTGATCACGGTGGTCGGGGAGATCCCGGTCGAATCGGCGCAGCTGATCGCCAACGCAGTCAACTTTCCGGACGAGGATTGATGCTGACCGAATGCGCGCGTGTGGTGCGGGTGGCCGAGGGCGCCTGCTGGGTCGAGGCCGCGGGTGCGGCCTCCTGCAGTGCCTGCGCGAGCGGCAAGGGCTGCGGTGGCGGCACGATCGCACGGCTGTTCGGTGAGCGGCGCGTGCCGCTGCGGGTGCGCGTCCCCGCCGGCGTCGCGCCGGCGGTCGCGGACCTGGTCGAGATCGGCATGCCGGCGAGTGGCGTGGCCGGCGCCTCGCTGCTCGCCTACCTGCCGCTGTTGGCAGGACTCGTGGTCGGCGCCGTCACCGGCAGTTCGTTCGGCGGTGACGGTGCCGCGATCGCAGGCGCTGCGGGCGGTCTGCTGCTCGCGCTTTCCGCGCTGCGCGTGCTGGACGCTCCGGCGCGCCGGCTGGTGGGCGAGCCGACGGTGGTGCGCGTCGTGCCGCCGCCCCCGTAAACCGGTCTTTGAACCTATCGCATCGCATTTCCCCCTGTCTGGAGACATCATGAAACGCATCCGGATGTTCGCGGCGCTGACCCTGGTGGCGACGTTCGCACTGGGCGCGCTGGCACGCGCGGCCGAGCTGCCCGATTTCACGACCATCGTCGAGCGCAATTCGGGCGCCGTGGTGAAGATCCTCAGTACCCAGAAGGCCCCCGGCGTGGCCGGGCTGCCGCCGGACATCGATCCGCGCATGCTCGAGCAGATGCCGGAGATCTTCCGCCACCTGTTCCAGTACCGCGGCCAGCCGCAGCGCGAGCGCCAGTCGATGGGCTCCGGCTTCCTGATTTCGACCGACGGCTACATCCTGACCAACCACCACGTGGTCGACGGTGCCGATGCGGTGCAGGTGCGCCTGCTCGACCGCCGCGAATTCGACGCCAAGGTCATCGGCAGCGACCGGCGTTCCGATATCGCGCTGCTGAAGATCGACGCGAAGAACCTGCCGGTGGTCGCGTTCGGCGATGCGGACGAGTTGCGGGTCGGCGAGTGGGTGGTTGCGATCGGCTCGCCGTTCGGACTCGACTACTCGGTGACCGCCGGTATCGTAAGCGCGCGCGGACGCAGCCTGCCGAGCGAGGACAACGCGAACTACGTGCCGTTCATCCAGACCGATGTCGCGATCAACCCGGGCAACTCGGGCGGCCCGCTGTTCAACCTTGCCGGCGAGGTGGTCGGCATCAACTCCCAGATCTACACGCGCAGCGGTGGCTCGATCGGACTGTCGTTCGCGATCCCGATCTCGGTGGCCATCAACGTCGCGGACCAGTTGAAGGACTCCGGCCACGTCGTGCGCGGCTGGCTGGGTGTCGGCATCCAGGACGTGGACCGCGCGCTGGCCGAGAGCTTCGGGCTCGAGAAACCCGCCGGGGCGTTGATCTCGCACCTCGAGCCCGAAGGCCCCGCCGAGAAGGCCGGGGTGCGCATCGGCGACATCGTGACCGATTTCGATGGCAAACCGATCGAGGAGTCGGCCGATCTGCCGCACATCGTCGGGCTGGTCAAGCCGGGGACGCGCGCCCAGATGCGCGTGATCCGCGACGGCAAGCCGGTGGATCTGCGCATCACGGTCGGTGAACTGGCCGACGAGGAGGGTGCCGCGACCGTCGCCGGGGCATCGACCAGCGGCGGGCGGCTCGGGCTTGTGGTCGAGGACCTCGACGCCCGGCAGAAATCGCGCCTGCGGGTCGGTGGCGGCGTGGTGGTGCGCGAGGTCGTCGCCGGCAAGCCCGGCGAGCGCGCCGGCTTGCTGCCCGGGGACGTGATCACGCAGATTGGTCGCGTCGGCGTGCGCGATGCGGCGGCGTTCCGCGACATCGTCGCCGGCCTGCCGGCCGGAACGCACGTGCCGGTGCGCCTGCTGCGAAACGGCCAGGCCGGTTTCGTGGCGATCCGGATCGAGGAGTAGCCGGCGGGAACGGGAGTGCGGGTCGAGCTTCGACCGCCGATCGTGTAGTATTGCGCGCTTTTGCGAGGGGCCGTCGGCGCCGCCCTGACGTACAGTAGGCGGCCGTCCGGCCCCGGACTCCTCACAGGCACGTGGTACCGCGCGGGTGACAGCCCTCAACCTGATTCGCAACTTCTCGATCATCGCGCACATCGACCATGGCAAGTCGACGCTCGCGGACCGTTTCATCCAGGTATGCGGCGGACTCAGCGACCGGGAGATGCAGGAGCAGGTGCTCGACTCGATGGATATCGAGCGCGAGCGCGGCATCACGATCAAGGCGCAGAGCGTCACGCTGTCGTACCGCGCGCACGACGGCAACACCTACCAGCTGAACTTCATCGATACCCCCGGTCACGTGGACTTCTCCTACGAGGTCTCGCGCTCGCTGGCCGCCTGCGAGGGCGCGCTGCTGGTGGTCGATGCCGGCCAGGGCGTGGAGGCGCAATCGGTCGCCAACTGCTACACCGCGATCGAGCAGGGCCTCGAGGTGCTGCCGGTACTGAACAAGATGGACCTGCCGCAGGCCGAGCCCGAGCGGGTGGCGCAGGAGATCGAGGACATCATCGGCATCGACGCGGCGCACGCGTGCCGTGTCAGCGCGAAAAGCGGACTCGGCATCGACGAACTGCTCGAGGAACTGGTGCGCGCGATCCCGCCGCCGGCGGGAGACCCCGAGGCGCCCCTGCAGGCGCTGATAATCGACTCGTGGTTCGACAGCTACCTCGGCGTGGTCTCGCTGGTGCGGGTGGTCAACGGACGCCTGCGCGTCGGTGACCGCGTCGTGACCAAGTCGATCGGCCGTGCGCACGAGGTCGACCAGGTGGGCGTGTTCACGCCGAAGCGCCTCCGGCGCGAGGAACTGCACGCCGGCGAGGTGGGCTTCGTGGTCGCCGGCATCAAGGACATCCACGGTGCGCCGGTCGGTGACACGATCACGCACCTGAAGACCGCCGACACCGCGCCAGCGTTGCCCGGCTTCCAGAAGGTGAAGCCGCAGGTCTACGCGGGGTTGTTCACGGTCAATTCCGAGGACTACGAGTCGTTCCGGGATGCGCTCGCCAAGCTGACGCTGAACGACGCCTCGCTGTTCTACGAGCCGGAGACCTCCGATGCGCTCGGTTTCGGCTTCCGCTGCGGCTTCCTCGGCACGCTGCACATGGAAATCATCCAGGAGCGGCTCGAGCGCGAGTACGACCTCGACCTGATCACGACCGCGCCGACCGTGATGTACGAGGTCGAGACCGCGCGCGGGGAAACCGTGATGGTCGACAATCCGTCGCGGCTGCCGGATTCGGGCGCGGTCGCCGAGATGCGCGAGCCGATCGTGCGCGCGACCATCCTGGTGCCGCAGGATTACGTCGGCGCGGTGATCAACCTGTGCATCGAGAAGCGCGGCGTGCAGAAGGACATGCAGTTCCTCGGCCGCCAGGTGTCGCTGGGCTGGGAGCTGCCGCTGTCGGAGGTGGTGCTCGACTTCTTCGACCGCCTGAAGTCGCTGACGCGCGGTTACGGTTCGCTCGACTACAGCTTCGTGCGCTTCCAGGCCGCGAACCTGGTCCGCCTCGACGTGCTGATCAACGGCGAGCGCGTCGACGCCCTCGCAGTGATCGTGCACCGCGACCAGGCCCAGAGCCGCGGACGCGTGCTGGTCGAGAAAATGCGCGAACTGATCCCGCGGCAGATGTTCGACGTCGCGATCCAGGCGGCGATCGGTGGTCACATCATCGCGCGCCAGACGGTCAAGGCGCTGCGCAAGAACGTCACGGCCAAGTGCTACGGCGGCGACGCGACGCGCAAGCGCAAGCTGCTCGAGAAACAGAAGGCCGGCAAGAAGCGCATGAAGCAGGTGGGGCGGGTCGAGATCCCGCAGGCGGCGTTCCTCGCCGTGCTCAAGGTGGACAGCTGACGGGTTTGGGTATGGATATCGATTTTCCGCTGATCCTGGTTTCGCTGACGGCGCTGGCGCTGGCGCTCTGGGTGCTGGATGCGGCGCTGTGGCGCCCGCGCAGGAAGCGCCGCGAGGCAGCGCTGCGCGCGCGCCATCCGGCCTGGGACCAGCCCGGCAGCGCCGATGCGATCGCGTACGCGGCCGAAGCCGGAGCGGCGACCCGGGTGCCGGTCGCGGTGGAATACGCGCGCTCCTTCCTGCCGGTGCTGCTGATCGTGCTGGTGTTGCGCAGCTTCCTCGTCGAGCCGTTCCAGATCCCCTCGTCGTCGATGGTACCCACGCTGCTGATCGGCGACTACATCCTCGTGAACAAGTTCGCCTACGGGATCCGCCTGCCGGTGCTGAACACCAAGGTCGTCGACGTCGGCGAGCCGCAGCGCGGCGACGTGATGGTGTTCTTCCCGCCGAATGACCGCCGCTACTTCATCAAGCGCGTGATCGGGCTGCCGGGCGACCATATCGTGTACCGCGACAAGGTGCTGTACGTGAACGGCGAGGAAGTGCGGCAGACGCTGATCGCCCAGTTGCCGCCGCTGGCGCCCACCTATCAGATCCTCGAGGAGAACCTCGCCGGCGTCACCCACGTGGTGCGCAAGGAACTGCGCCGGCACATCCCGGACGACTTCGAGATCACGGTGTCGGACGGCCACTACTTCATGATGGGCGACAACCGCGACAACAGCAGCGACAGCCGCGTGTGGGGCGAGGTGCCGGAGCGCAACATCGTCGGCAACGCCTTCGCGATCTGGATGCACTGGGAGGGGCTGCTGAGTCTGCCGAGCTTCTCGCGCATGGGCGCGATCGACTGACTGCGGCTACACTTCTGCCGTCATTCCCGAACAGCGAGGACAGGTCCGATGAACAGCTCCGCAAGGCGGCGCCAGGCGGGATACACGATCTGGCAATGGATGGTGATCGTGCTCGTGGTCGGGTTCTTCCTGACCGTGGGTTTCAGCATCGGCCCCCTGTACGTGACGAACTACTCGGTGCAGGCGACGGTCAAGTCGCTGCAGAACGAGCCCGAACTCGCCGTGAAATCGGTGCACGAGATCCGCTCGGCGGTCGAACGCAAGTTCGACGTCAACCAGATCGAGGTGATCCAGGCGGTCTGCCGCGACAAGAAGAAGCAGTGCATGAAAGTCGAGAAAACCAAGACGCACGTGATCATCGATGCCAACTACGAGGCCCGCACGCACGTGATGGCCAACGTCGACGCGGTGGTGGTGTTCGGCGACAACCGTGTGGAGATCCCGATTCCCGGTGCCCCCTGAGAACGACCCCGACATCGCCCGGCTCGAGGCCCGCTGCGGGCACGCCTTCGCGCGCCGCGAGTTGCTGGCGACCGCATTGACGCACGCCAGCGCTGGGCCCGACAACAACGAGCGGCTGGAATTCCTCGGCGACGCGCTGCTCGATCTGGCGATCGCGGCGGAACTCTACGCGCGCTTCCCGCAATTGCGCGAAGGCCAGCTGCACCGGCTGCGCGCCAGCCTGGTGCGCGGCGAGACGCTGGCCGCGATCGGGCGCGAACTCGGCATCGGCGCGGCGCTGCGTCTCGGCGCCGGCGAGGCGGCCAGCGGCGGCCGTGACCGGGACTCGAACCTGGCCGATACGGTCGAGGCGCTGCTCGGGGCGGTGCTGCTCGATGCCGGCGTCGACGCCGCGCTGGCGACCGCGCGCGCGTGGTTCGCGACACGCCTCGAACGCCTCGAACCCGGCGTCTCGCTGAAGGATCCGAAGACCGAGCTGCAGGAGTTCCTGCAGGCGCGCCGGCAGCCGCTGCCGCGCTACGAACTGCTCGAGCCGGCGCCGGTGGCCGGCGGCGCCTTCAGAGTGCTGTGCCACGTGCGCGGCATCGATCGGCCCGCACCCGGCGAAGGACGCACCCGGCGCATCGCCGAGCAACAGGCGGCGGCGGCCGCGTTGGGCCGTCTGCAGGCCGGCGGAGGTCAGTGCTGATGGGGAGTTCACGTTGCGGCATGGTGGCGATCGTCGGTCGGCCGAACGTCGGCAAATCGACCCTGCTGAACCACCTGCTCGGGCAGAAGATCAGCATCACCTCGCGCAAGCCGCAGACCACGCGCCACCGCATCCTCGGTGTCGCCACCCGCGAGGAGGTGCAGATCGTCTACGTCGATACGCCGGGGTTGCATCGCAGCGAGGGCAAGGCGTTGAACCGCGTGATGAACCGCGCGGCGCTCGCCGCGATGCGCGACGTCGATGCGGTACTGTTCGTGGTCGATCGCCTGGCGTGGACCGAGGGCGACGAGCAGGCGCTGGAGGCGGTGCGCCGCGCGCGCAAGCCGACGCTGCTGGTCATCAACAAGACCGACCGGCTGGAGGACCGCGCGGCGCTGCTGCCGCACATCGAGCTGCTGCGCGGCAAGCACGACTTCGCCGCGATCGTACCGGTATCGGCGCTGCGAGGCAGCAATCTGGATGCGCTGGAGCGCGAAATCGGCGCGTTGTTGCCGATGGCCGAACACCTGTTCCCGGAGGACCAGGTGACCGACCGCAGCGAGCGCTTCATGGTCGCCGAGATCGTGCGCGAGAAGCTGGTGCGCCAGCTCGGCGAGGAATTGCCCTATGCCAGTGCGGTGCAGATCGAGGAGTTCCGGGTCGAACGGGAGGTGGTGCACATCGCTGCGCTGATCCTGGTCGACAAGCCCGGGCAGAAGGCGATCGTGATCGGGCAGGGCGGAGCGCGGCTCAAACGCGTGGGCGCCGAGGCGCGCGCCGACATCGAACGCCTGCTCGGCGCGAAGGTGATGCTGCGCCTGTGGGTCAAGGTACGCAGCGGCTGGGCCGACGACGAGCGCGCGCTCGCCAGCCTCGGTTACCAGGAAGACGGCTGAGCGCCGCCGGCCGCCCGAGACGAGCGTGACGGGAACGCGCATCGATCACCAGCCGGCCTTCGTGCTGCACCGGCGCGCGTACCGCGAAAGCAGTTTCCTGCTCGAACTCCTGACCCGTGATTGCGGTCGCGTGGCCGCGGTCGCGCGCGGCGTGCGCGGATCCCGCCGTGGCGCCGCGGCGGCCTGCCAGCCGTTGCAGCCGCTGCTGGTCGCGTGGTCGGGGCGCACCGAGCTGAAGACACTGGGCACGGCCGAGGCCGCCGCGGGCGCGTTCGTGCTGGGTGGCGAGCGGCTCTACAGCGCGCTTTACGTCAACGAACTGTTGCTGCGACTGCTGCCGCCGCAGGATCCGCATCCGGCGCTGTTCGAGGCCTACGTCGCGCTGCTCGCAGAGCTCGCGGGCGGGGAAGAACTCGAGCCGCCACTGCGGCGCTTCGAGCTGCGGTTGCTGCGCGAACTCGGCTACGGCATCGCGCTCGATCACGACAGCACCACCGGCGGCGTGCTCGAACCGGCCGCGCAGTACGTGTTCGATCCCGCCGGCGGGTTCCGCCGCGCCGATCCCGCCGCGCCGGCGCCGGCGTTTCCCGGCCACGTACTCGCGGCGATCGCGCGCGAGGACTTCTCGGACCCCGTCACCCGCCGCCACGCCAAGCGCCTGCTGCGCGCCGCGCTGGCCGAACTGCTGGGGCCGCGCCCCCTGCTGAGCCGCAGCTATTTCGCGGCGCGCCCGCCGGCCGACGCCGGGGAGTGACCCGTTCGGGGGCCCGCCCGCGTATCATGCGCCGTGAGAGAGGCGGCGAGTCCGGATATGAGCGCTCCACAACCGAACCCTTCCGCGGCAGCCGGCGAGGCGATGCCGGCAGTCGATTTCCCCACCGTCGAGGCCACCGCCGGCAACACGCCGCTGGTGCGCCTGCAGCGCATGCACGCCGGTGAGGGCAACACGATCCTGCTGAAACTCGAGGGCAACAACCCCGCCGGCTCGGTGAAGGACCGGCCGGCGCTGTCGATGATCCACGGCGCCGAGGAGCGCGGCGAGATCCGTCCCGGCGACACGCTGATCGAGGCGACCAGCGGCAACACCGGCATTGCGCTCGCGATGGCGGCGGCGATCCGCGGCTACCGGCTGCTGTTGATCATGCCGGAGCACATGAGCGAGGAGCGGCGGCAGGTGATGCGTGCCTTCGGCGCCGAGTTGATCGACGTGCCGCGCGCTGGCGGCATGGAGGCCGCGCGTGACCTGGCGCTGCGCCTGCAGTCCGAGGGCCGCGGTCGCGTGCTCGACCAGTTCGCCAATCCCGACAATCCGCTGGCGCACTACCGTGGCACGGCGCCCGAGATCTGGTGCCAGACGCAGGGCCGGATCACGCATTTCGTCTCGTCGATGGGCACCACCGGAACCATCATGGGCGTGTCGCGCTACCTGAAGGAGCGCGATCCATCGATTCGGGTGATCGGCTTGCAGCCGGCCGACGGCGCCAGCATTCCCGGGATCCGTCGCTGGCCGCCGGCGTATCGTCCGCGCATCTACGAGCCCGCGCGCGTCGACGAGGTACTCGACATCACGCAGCAGGAAGCCGAAGCGACGATGCGCGAACTCGCCTCCCGCGAGGGAATCCTCTGCGGTGTGTCATCCGGAGGCGCGGTGGCCGGTGCGCTGCGCGTCGCGGCGGGAACGCGCGGCGCGGTGATCGTCGCGATCGTCTGCGACCGCGGCGACCGCTATCTCTCCACCGGCGTGTTCGACACGCGCTGAGCCGCCCGATGGTCGCGATCCGCAACGCCCATGCCCTGCGTGGCCCGCTGCCCGCCGACGGGGGTGCGCTGCTCGCGCGCGTGCCGCAGGCGGCGGTGATGGCCGGCAGCGAGCGGGTTGCCGCCGCCCTGGACCATCTACTGCGCGCCCATGCCGGCGCACCGGTGGCCGCTACGCGCCGACGGGTATCGGCGGCACTCGATATCGTCGAGACGCTGGCGATGCTTGGGCTCGATGCCGATGCGCTGGTCGCCGGCGTGCTCTGCCAGGCGGGCGTCGCGGACACGGTCGATGACACGGTGGTACGCGAGCGCTTCGGCGAAAGCGTATCCACCCTGCTCGAGGGTGTGCGGCGCATGGACGTGCTGGGGGCCGGCACGGGGGACGGAAGCCCCAACAGTTTCGCGAACCGGCGTCGCCAGGGCGAGGTGCTGCGGCGCATGCTGGTATCGATGATCGACGACCCGCGTGTGGCGCTGGTGCGGCTCGCCGAGCGCGTGCAGGCATTGCGCAATCTGGATCCGGCGGATCGCGGCGAGCAGGCGCAGCAGACCGCGCGCGCAGCGATGGAGATCTACGCACCGCTCGCGCACCGGCTCGGGGTGGGGCAGATCAAGTGGGAGCTCGAGGACCTCGCGTTCCGCCAGCTGCAGCCCGACGATTACCGCCGTATCGCGAAGCTGCTCGCGGAACGGCGCGCCGATCGCGACCACTTCATCGCGGCGGCGATCGCGCGCCTCGCCGAGGCGCTGGCGGCGGCGGGCCTGCGTGCGGAGCTCTCGGGCCGGCCGAAGCACCTGTACAGCATCTGGCGCAAGATGCAGCGCAAGGGGATCGGGATAGGCGAGGTGTACGACGTGCGTGCGGTGCGCGCGCTGGTGGGCACGGTCGCCGACTGCTACTCGACGCTCGGCGTGGTGCACGGACTCTGGCGCAACCTGCCCGGCGAATTCGACGACTACATCGCGAACCCCAAGCACAACGGCTACCGCTCGCTGCACACCGCGGTGATCGGTGACGGCGGCAAGGTGCTCGAGGTGCAGATCCGCACCCGCGACATGCATGAGGAAGCCGAGCTGGGGATCTGTGCGCACTGGACCTACAAGGGCAGCGATCGCGCGGCGCCCGGAAGCGGCTACGACGACAAGATCGCGTGGCTGCGCCAGGTCATCGAGTGGGGCGGCGAGCTCGACGCCAGCGAGACGATTGCCGAACACCTGCGGTGCGAGGTGGTCGCCGATCGTGTCTACGTGCTGACCCCGGACGGTCACGTGGTCGATCTGCCGGCGGGATCGACGCCGGTCGACTTCGCTTACCAGGTCCACAGCGAGCTGGGGCACCGCTGCCGTGGCGCGCGTGTGGACGGCCGCATCGTCGGGCTGGACCACGTGCTCGCCACCGGCGAACGCGTCGAGGTACTGCGAAGCAAGCACGCGGCGCCGAACCGCGACTGGCTGCGTCCGGGCAACGCCTTCGTGCACACGGCGCGCGCGCGAAGCCGGATCCGCCATTGGTTCCGGGAGCAGGATCGGGAGCGGCTCGCCGCGGCGGGGCGCGCGCTGCTCGAGCGCGAGCTGCGCCGCATGGCTCTGGCGGCACCGGCGCTGCCGGCGCTGGCGCGCGGACTGGGTTTCACCGATGTGACGGACCTGCTCGCCGCGCTGGGCAGCGGAGAAACCGGCATCGGCGAGGTCATCGCGCACCTCGCGCCCGCCGAGCCCGCGCCGCCACCGCCGCTGCCGCGGCCGGCCGCGACGCGCGGCGCGCGCACCGGTGCGCGCGAGCGTGGCACGGTCGAGGTCGCGGGCCTGGACAACGTGATGACCACGCTCGCGCGCTGCTGCGCGCCACTGCCCGGCGACGTGATCGCCGGCTACGTGACCGCGGGGCGCGGCGTCAGCGTGCATCGCGCGGACTGCGCCAAGCTGCAGCGGCTGGTGCAGCAGGCGCCTTCGCGTGCGATCGAGGTTCGTTGGCACGCCGGTGCGCAACGCACGCACGAGGTGCAGCTGCGCGTGGTCGCGCACGACCGGCCGGCGTTGCTGCAGGACCTGGTAACGCTGCTCGGCAACGAGCGCGTGAACGTGTTCGACCTGGCGACCACGGTCGATCGCCGCCACCGCCTGGCGACCGTGCATCTGACCATCGAGGCGGCATCGCTGGAGGCGCTGGGACGCATCCTCGACAAGATCGCCCGCGTGAGCGGCGTGATCGGTGCCGGGCGCCACGTCGAATGAGGCGGGAGGCCGGATGAGTCGCTACGGCATAGAAGATCTGCGTGAACTGATGCGCCGGCTGCGTGATCCGCAATCCGGCTGCCCGTGGGACCTGCGGCAGGACCACGCCTCGCTGCTGGAGCACACGCTCGAGGAGGTGTACGAGTTCGCCGACGCGGTGGCGCGCACCGACGACGCCGCGATGCGCGACGAGCTCGGGGATTATCTGTTCCAGGCGGTGTTTCACGCGCAGGTGGCGGCCGAGCGCGGCGCCTTCGATTTCGGTGACGTGACCGACGCGATCGTCGCCAAGCTGCTGAGGCGCCATCCGCACGTGTTTCCGGACGGCACGCTGGGTGCGCGGCGCGATCCGCAGGCCCGCGTGGAGGTCCACGAGGTGCGCGCGGACTGGGAGCGTGCCAAGCAGGAGGAGCGCGGCCGGCGCGCGCTGCACGGCGTGCTCGACGACGTGCCGCTGGCGCTGCCGGCGTTGCCGCGCGCCGCGAAACTGCAGCGGCGCGCGGCTGCCGTCGGTTTCGACTGGCCGGAGGTCTCCGGCGTGATCGCCAAGCTGCACGAGGAGATCGCCGAGCTCGAGCAGGCGCGTGCCGGCGCCGATGCGGTGGCGATCGCCGACGAACTCGGTGACCTGCTGTTCAGCTGCGTCAACCTCGCGCGTCATCTGGGCGTCGATGCCGAGAGCGCGCTGCGGCAGGCGAACGCGAAGTTCGAGGCGCGTTTTCGCGCGCTCGAGCAGGAAGTGCGCCGGCGCGGACTCGCGTGGGAGGACTGCTCCGAAGGCGTGCTCGACGCGATCTGGGAGGCGGTGAAGCACGGTGAGCGCGGTGAGCGCGGTGCGGACGGCTGAGCGTCGCGAGCGGATCCGGCTTGTGATAGCCCTTACCCGCGTGTAATGTTCTGCGCCTTCGAACGAACCATTCAACGAGATCGCGCCGCCGTGCGGCCCGGTCCTGCAGGAGACAGGCGATGCGGGTGATTCTTCTGGGCGCTCCCGGAGCGGGCAAGGGTACCCAGGCGCAGTTCATCATGGAGCGCTTCGGCATTCCCCAGATTTCGACCGGCGACATGCTGCGCGCCGCGGTCAAGGAGGGCAGCGAGCTCGGCCTGCAGGCGCGCGAGATCATGGCCAGCGGCCAGCTCGTTCCCGACGACATCATCATCGCGCTGGTGAAGGAACGCATCGCGCGCGACGACTGCGCGGGCGGTTTCCTGTTCGACGGCTTCCCGCGCACGATTCCGCAGGCCGAGGCGATGAAGCGCGCCGGCGTGCGCATAGACCACGTGGTCGAGATCGCCGTGCCCGACGAGGTCATCGTCGGCAGGCTGGTCGGGCGCCGCGTGCATCCGGCCTCCGGGCGTGTCTATCACGTGGACTTCAATCCGCCGCGCGTGGCCGGACGCGACGACGTGAGCGGCGAGGAACTGGTGCATCGCGAGGACGATCGCGAACAGACCGTTCGCCATCGGCTCGGCGTCTACCACGAGCAGACCGCGAAGCTGATCGACTACTACCGCGGCGAGCAGGCGAACGGCACGCGCTATCACCGCATCGAAGGCGTGGGAACGGTCGAGGAGATCCGCGCGCGCGTACTGAAGGCGCTGGCCTGAAGCCATGGCGCCACGCGCGCAGGGTGTGGCCGTGGACGCGTCCGTGACGGCGGAACAAAGCCCTGGCTGGCAACCCGGCGCCGCGGTGATCCTCGTCAATCTCGGGTCGCCGCGCGCACCCACTCCCGCCGCCGTCGCGGCGTTTCTCGCCGAGTTCCTGTCGGACCAGCGTGTCGTCGAGCTGCCCCGGCTACTCTGGCAACCGGTGTTGCGCGGCATCGTGATCCCGTTGCGGGCCAAGCGTGTGGCGCACGCCTACGCGTCGATCTGGGACGGGGACTCGCCGCTGCGCGCCATCGCGCTGCGCCAGCGCGAGCGGCTGCAGCAGCGGCTGCGCGCGAGCCTCGGCGACGCGGCTCCGTGGGTGCGGTTGGCGATGAGCTACCAGGGGCCATCGATCGCCGCCACGATCGAGGATTGCCAGCGTCGCGGCATCGAGCGCATCGTCGTGCTGCCGCTCTACCCGCAGTATTCCGCCACCACCACCGCCGCGGTGTTCGACCAGGTCGCTCGTCATCTGCTGCACACGCGCTCGCTGCCGGGACTGCACCTCGTGCGTGATTACCACGACGCGCCCGGATACATCGCCGCGCTGGCCGCCAGCGTGCGCGAGCATTGGGACAGCCAGGGCCGTGGCGCGCACCTGCTGTTGTCGTTTCACGGCATTCCCGAGGTCAACGTACGGAAGGGCGATCCGTACGCGCGCCAGTGCGAGCGCACCGCACGACTGCTTGCGGATGAGCTCGGCCTGGGCGACGGCGACTGGACGCTCGCGTACCAGTCGCGCTTCGGGCGCCAGCGCTGGCTGATGCCGTACACCAACGAGACGCTGCACCGCCTGGCGGCCGATGGCGTGCGCTCGGTGGACGTGTTGTGCCCGGCCTTCGCCGCCGATTGTCTGGAAACGCTGGAGGAAATGGTGGTGGAAAACCGCGCGGTGTTCCTCGAGGCCGGCGGCGCCGAGTACCGCTTCATCGCGTGCCTGAACGATCGCGACGACCACATCGCGATGCTGCACGACATCGTGCTCGCGAGCGGATGCGTCGATCGGCGCGCGCGCGATCGCGCCGATTGAACTGCCATCGCGCGTGCACACGCGCTTTTCGTGTGCGCTTTTGTTGAACGTGCGCGAGCGAAGTGCTATTTTTCCAGCGGGTTGTGTAGTGCGCTGAAAGTGTTCGTCTCGTTCCAATCGAAACAAGGAGTCCGATAATGGCTAAAGCAGCGGCGAAGAAAGCTCCCGCGAAGAAGAAAGCGGCCGCCAAGGCCGGAGGGAAGAAGAAGCAGCAGCGTCTGTCGCTCGGCGAGCGCATCATGCAGCTGGAGAAGAACGCCGAGAAGGAGATCAAGGGTCTCGCATCGGCGCTCGAGAAGCGCGCGAAGGCCGATCTGCGCAAGGCCCTCGACAAGTTCGAGAAGAAGTGGCTGAAGGAGCGCAAGAAGAAGCACGCCAAGCGCATCGGCGACGCGCAGAAGAAGATCAAGGCCAAGGTCTCGGCGCTGAAAAAGAAGGCGAGCGCGAAGGCGAAGAAGAAGCCGACCGCTCGCGCACGCAAGCAGTCTTCGGCGGCCGCCCAGGCATCCTGAGCCGTCGCGTCCCCCGGGACCGCGAAGCCCGCCTCCCGCGCCAGCGGGGGTGCGGGCTTCGCTGTTTTCAGGCGCCTGATCTTCCCGCGATCGCAGCGTCCGGCACCCGGAGTCCTGTCGCATGACACTGCTGCTCGGTATCGAAACCTCGTCGTCTCGCTGTTCGGTCGCGCTCGGCGACGGCGAGGCAATCGAGGAACTCGTCGAGGACCGTCCGCGCGAACACCACGCGATCGTCCTGCCGATGGTCGCCGAACTGCTGCGCGGCGCGGATGTGGACCTGCGCGAACTGGACGCGATCGCCTTCGGCCGCGGCCCGGGTTCGTTCACCGGATTGCGCATCGCCGCGAGCATCACGCAGGGGCTGGCCTTCGGCGCCGGTCTGCGCGTGATACCGGTTTCCTCGCTGCAGGCACTCGCCGCGGACGCCGGCGAACGCTCGGGCCGCGCGGTCTGCGAGGTGCTGGTGGCGGTCGATGCGCACATGGGGGAGATCTACTGGGGGCGCTACGCGTGGACGCCGTCCTCGCTGCGGGTCCTGTGCGACGACGGGCTGGTGCGCACGGACGGCTTCGACGCCGGCGTCGGCGATGCGACGGTCCTCGCCGGTGATGCGTGGACCGTCTATCCGCAACTGCAACTGAAGCACGACGCACCGCTGGTTGCCGCGGCTCCCGCGGCGCGCCAGGTGGTTCGCCTCGGCGCGCGCGTCGGACGTGAACATTGGGTCGACGCGCTGCACGCCGAGCCGCTTTACGTGCGCAGCGCCTCGGTATGGAAGAAGCACGGCGAACGGACGGGATAGCCCCGACGCAGCTGTTTATCGGTATCCCGCGCGGTTGTTATACTCGCGCGCGATCACCGCCATACGGGCACGGGGCCCGCTGACACGGCATGCAGATCAGTTCACGCCCAGGACTCTCGTCCTTGCCGCCGGCGCCGTACGGTGGCGCCGCGCGCGCCGGCGATTCCGCCGTCGTAGCTCCCGGACGGCGTGACGGGCCGCGCTCCGGGGCGGCGCGCGACACCGGCGAGCGCAGCGATGCGGGCCGCGCGACGGCGGCGGAACGCGTGCGCGTGCAACGCATCGACGATGCCGGTCTCGCACCGGGCCCCGCGCGCAATGCGGTGGCCGCGTATCTCGCCGTCGCGCGCACCGCGGTGTTCGATCCCGCTGCCGGCGTCATCGCCGGCATCGACGTGATCGTCTGAGCCGCGTCCTGTCGTCCATCCACCCCAGTTCGTTTCCGGAGGATTCGTGACGCGACTCGCTTTCATCGGCCTCGGCGTGATGGGTTACGCGATGGCCGGGCATCTGGCACGCGCCGGTCACGCGCTGCGGGTGTTCAACCGCACGCCGGCGAAGGCCGAACGGTGGGTGGCCGAGTTCGGCGGTGAACTGGCGCTCTCGCCGGCCGACGCCGCGCAGGGTGTCGAGGTGGTGTTCTGCTGCCTGGGCGACGACCACAGCGTGCGCGAGGCGGTGCTGGGCACCGGTGGCGTGCTCGCCACGCTGGAGCGCGGCGCGTTGCTGGTCGATCACACGACGGCGTCGGCGGAACTCGCGCGCCAGCTGGCCGGGCGGCTCGCGGCGCACGGCGCCGGCTTCATCGATGCACCGGTCTCGGGCGGGCAGTCCGGCGCCGAGCGTGGCGTGCTGACCGTGATGGCCGGTGGCGACGCCGGCGATTTCGAACGCGTGCGCGCGCTGCTCGACTGCTACGCGCGCAGCGCACGGCTGCTCGGATCCGCCGGCGCGGGGCAACTCGCGAAGATGGTCAACCAGATCTGCATCGCGGGCCTGCTCGAGGGGTTGGCCGAAGGGCTGCATTTCGCGCGCCGCGCGGGGCTGGATCCGGAGGCGGTGATCGAGGTGATCGGCGCCGGTGCAGCGCAGTCCTGGCAGATGGACAACCGGCACCGCACGATGCTGGCCGGCGAGTACCGGCACGGCTTCGCGGTCGACTGGATGCGCAAGGACCTGGCGATCGTGCTCGCCGAGGCGCGTCGCAACGGCGCGCGGCTGCCGGCCACGGCGCTGGTCGACCAGTTCTACGCCGAGGTACAGGCGATGGGCGGCGGACGCTGGGATACCTCGAGCCTGCTGGAGCGCCTGGAGCGCGGCCCGGAGGATCATCGATGAGCGAAGACACGCAACAGGATTTCACGCCGGATCTGCTCGGCTTCCTCGCCGCTTCGCCGACGCCGTTCCATGCGGTGGAACAGCTGGCCGGGTTCCTGACGGCGCGGGGTTTCGGCGAACTCGCCGAGACCGCGCGCTGGAACTGCGTCCCGGGCGGGCGTTACTACGTGCGGCGCAACGGCTCCTCGCTGATCGCCTTCGTGAAGGGACGCACGCCAGCGCCGGATGCCGGTATCCGCCTGGTCGGCGCGCACACCGACAGCCCGTGCCTGAAGCCCAAGCCCTGTCCCGAACTGCGCCGCAGCGGCTATCTGCAGCTCGGCGTCGAGGTCTACGGCGGCGCGCTGCTGAACACCTGGTTCGACCGCGAGCTGTCGCTGGCGGGGCGCGTGAGCTACGCCGGCACCAGCGGTGTTCGCCATGCGCTGGTCGATTTCCGCGCGCCGCTGGCCGTGATCCCCAGCCTCGCGATCCACCTCGACCGCGAGGCCAACGCCGGGCGGGCGGTCAACGCGCAGAACCATCTGCCGCCGGTGCTGGCGCTGGCGGCGTCGGAGGCGCGCGATTTCAATGCGCTGGTGCTCGCGCGCTTGCGCGAGGAACACCCGGAGTGCGCGGCGCTCGGCGTGCTGGCCTGCGAGCTGTCGTTCTACGACACACAGGCGCCGCGGCTGGCCGGCCTGCAGCGCGAGTTTCTCTGCGGGGCACGCCTCGACAACCTGTTGAGCTGCTTCGCGGCCGTGCGCGCGCTGGCCGGGTGCGCGGGCGAGTTCGATGCGGTCGCGGTCTGCAACGACCACGAGGAGGTGGGCAGCGTGTCGATGGCGGGTGCGCAGGGGCCGATGCTCGCGGCATTGCTGGCGCGTCTGTACCCGGACCGCGAGGAGCGCGAGTGCGCGCTGGCGCGTTCGCTGCTGGTGTCGGCGGACAACGCGCACGGGGTGCATCCCAATTTTGCCGACAAGCACGACGGCAACCACGGTCCGCTGCTGAACGCGGGGCCGGTGATCAAGGTGAACTCCTCGCAGCGCTATGCGACCTCGAGCGAGACCGCGGCGATCTTCCGCTGGCTGTGCGAACGCGAGGGCGTGGCAGTGCAGAGTTTCGCGGTGCGCAGCGACATGGGCTGCGGCAGCACCATCGGGCCGCTGACGGCGGCGAACATCGGCGTGCGCACGCTGGACGTGGGCGTGCCGATGCTCGCGATGCATTCGGCGCGCGAGTTCGCGGGTGTGCACGACCTGCCGGCGCTGACGCGCGTGCTGCGGCGACTCTTCGACGAGCCGGTGGTGTAGGTCGGGCTCCACAGGCTGCCGCAACACCCTTCGTCGTGTGATGGTGCCAGTGTGCGGCGGCATGAATGCCGACCTGCGTCCGGCGCGAACGGCGGTGGGCGGATGCGCAACCGGCGCGTTGCGATGCGCTAGTTCCCGGTGTAGACCGCTGCGCGCTTGGCGAGGAAGGCGGCGACGCCCTCCTGGCCGTCGGCGGTGACCGCGGCGGCGGCGATTTCGCTGCCTTCGAGGTCCAGCTGCGCCTCCAGGGTGTTCTGGCAGGTCGAGACCAGCAGCCGCTTCACCGCGCCGTAGGCCTGCGTCGGGCCGGCAGCGATCTCGCTGGCCAGCGCCGTGGCCGCCGCGGGCAGTTCGGCGTCGTCGACCACGCGCGTGACGATGCCCCATTGCAGCGCCTCCTCGGCGTTGAGGCGGCGGTTGGTCAGGATCAGTTCCTGCGCGCGACGCAGGCCGACCACCCGCGGCAGGAAGTGGCTGGCGCCGGCGTCGGGTACCAGCCCGGCGGCGGTGTACGCGAGGGCGAACTTCGCCGAGCGCGCCGCGAGCACCAGATCTCCGGCCAGCGCGAGGCTGAAGCCCGCACCCGCTGCCGCACCATTGACCGCGACGATCAGCGGTGCGCGCATGCGCGCGAAGTTAGAGATCGCGCCGTGCAGCAGCAATGTCAGTTCCTTCAGGTGGCTCTGCAGGCGCGCGGCGTTGGCGACGAAGCCGTTGAGGTCCCCGCCGGCGCAGAACATGCGTCCGTTGGCGCTCAGTACGACCGCGCGCACACCGGCGTCGTGGCGGCAGTCGAGCGATGCCTGCAGCAGTTCGCCGGCCATCTGCAGGTCGATGCCGTTGGCCGCCCCGGGGCGGTTCAGCGTGATACGGGCGATCGCGCCCTCGCGCGCGACGTCGATGGTTTCGAAAGCGCTCATCGATCGGGTCTCCTGCCGGCGGGTAGCGACGAAGGCGCGAGTATGGGCAGCGTGTACGGGGCGGTCAATCGAGGCGGCGGCGGATTGGCGCGGCCTTGCCGCGGCACGTATCATGAGCGGCCTTGCGCGGGAAGGGTAGGCATGAGACAGCAACGTGTTCTGACGGGAATCACCACCACCGGCACGCCGCACCTCGGCAACTACGTCGGTGCGATACGGCCGGCGATCGAGGCGAGCCGAGAGCCCGACGTGCAGTGTTTCTATTTCCTGGCCGACCTGCATTCGCTGATCAAGAACCAGGATCCCGAATTGCTGCGCCGCTCCACGCGCGAGATCGCCGCGACGTGGCTGGCCTGCGGCCTGGATACCTCGCGCGCGGTGTTCTACCGCCAGTCCGACATTCCCGAGATCACCGAGCTGAGCTGGCTGCTCAGTTGCATGACCGCGAAGGGCCTGATGAACCGCGCGCACGCCTACAAGGCCGCCGTGCAGTCGAACCAGGAGGCAGGGCAGGACGACGATTTCGGCATCACGATGGGGTTGTACGGCTATCCGGTACTGATGGCGGCCGACATCCTGATGTTCGGTGCCGACCGCGTGCCGGTGGGGCGCGACCAGATCCAGCACGTCGAGATGGCGCGCGACATCGCGCAGCGGTTCAATCACCACTACGGCGATCACCTGGTGCTGCCGACTGCGGTGGTCGACGACGAGGTGGCCGTGCTCGCCGGGCTCGACGGCCGCAAGATGAGCAAGAGCTACGGCAACACGATTCCGCTGTTCCTGCCCGAGAAGCAGTTGCAGAAGCACGTCAACCGCATCAAGACCAACCTGCAGGAACCCGGCGAGCCGAAGAACCCCGACGAATCGACCGTGTTCCAGGTCTGGCAGGCCTTCGCGAACCCCGGGCAGCGCGAGGAGATGCGGCGCGAGTTCGCGGCCGGCATCGCGTGGGGCGAGGCGAAGCGCCGGCTGTTCGAACTGCTGAACGAGCAGTTGCGCGAGCCGCGTGCACACTACGAGGAACTGATGGCGCAGCCGGCGCTGATCGAGCGGTTGCTGCAGGAGGGCGCCGAGCGCGCGCGCTCGTACAGCCGGCCGTTGCTGGCGAGGCTCAGGGAAGCGGTGGGGCTGCGCCGGGTCGACGCCTGAGCGGGGCGTGGCTGCGCGCCCCGCTCGCCTATACTTCGGCGGGGCGCCGGTTCCGGCCCGACGCCGGCAGCAACAGGGGAGGGCACGCGCATGCTGGGGTGGATCGCTCTGACCGTCGTGGTCGTCGCGCTGGTCGTGGGGCTGCGTATGCGCAGCCGCTCCCGGCGCCAGCGGGCCGCACCGGCCCCGACGCCTGCCATCGAATCCGCACGCGGCGCGGCGCCGCGCGCGAAGCCCGCCGCCAGCGTGCTCGACGCCTTCCAGGGCTGCATGGTGATGCCGCAGAAGGACTGCTGCGAGGCGATCCAGCGCCTGCGCGGCCAGACCTTCCCGGTCGATCGCGTGATCACGTTGCCGGTCGCCGGCTGCGATCGCGCGTCCTGCGAATGCCAGTTGCACCGGGTGCTGGGACGCCGCCGCGGTCCGCGTCGCGTGCAGACCGACCGCCGTTCGGATGTGCGTTTCAAGGAGGACCGGCGTTCCGGGCGTGACCGGCGCAAGGGTGTCGACGTCTGGAGGAGCAACGCATGAAGTCCGCGATTCCCGCGCCAGGGGGGATTTTCTACGGCTGGTGGCTGGTCGGTGCGGGCTTCCTGCTGCAAGGAATCGTGACCGCGGCCGTCAGTTATTCTTATGGCCTGATCCTGGCACCGCTGGCGACCGAGTTCTCTGCGGGCCGGTTCGACATGATGCTCGGCATCACGGCGTGCACGCTGGTCTCGGGCGCGATCTCGCCGTTCCTCGGGGTCGCGGTCGACCGGCAGCCGCTGCGTGTGCTCGCCTGTATCGGCGTGGCGATGCTGGCGGCCGGATTCTTCCTGCTCTCGCTGGCCGGCGCGATGTGGCACGTGACGGCTACCTACGCGCTGTGCATGTCGTTCGCGATGGTGCTGATGGGCCCGACGCTGGTGTCGAGCATGCTGGCGCGCTGGTTCACCCGGCGTCGCGGGCTGGCGATGGGGATCGCCTCGCTGGGCACCTCGGCGTGCGGCTTCCTGCTGCCGCCGCTGCTGCAGTGGGGCATCGACGGCTGGGGCTGGCGCGAGGCGTTCCGCTTCTTCGCGCTCGCCTCGGCGGCGGTGATGCTGCCGCTGACGTGGCTGTTGCTGGAAGACAGTCCGGCGCGCCGAGGGCTCGCGCCGGACGGCGTCGCGCCGGTACCTGCCGCTGACGCGTCCGTGTCCGTGCTGCCCGCGGCGGGCAGCACGTCCGAGATCATGCGGCAGGCGAATTTCTGGGTGATCGCGCTGGTACTCGGCGTGCTGTTCTCGGTCTATAGCGCGCTGCTGAGCAACCTCGCTCCGCTGGCGACCGGTCGCGGCCTCAGCGCCGGGAACGCCGCCTACCTGATCTCGACGCTGGCGGTGTGCGGCATGATCGGCAAGGTGGTGTTCGGCATGCTGGCCGATCGCATCGACCTGCGGCTGGGACTGGCAGCGGCGCTCGCGCTGGTGATCGTGACACTCCTGCTGCTGATCCACGCGAAAGGCTTTCTGCTGCTGTTCGCAGCCAGCGCGGCGCTGGGACTCGCGGCCGGCGGTATGCTGCCGGTCTGGGGGGCGCTGATGGCGGTGCTGTTCGGCGCGGCGAACTACGGGCGCGTTATGGGCTTGATGAACCCGGTGATGATGCCTGTCGTGGTGGCGGGTTCGCCGTTCGCGGGCTGGTCCTTCGACGCCACCGGCGATTACGCGCAGGCCTTCTGGGTCTTTGCCGGGCTGTGCGGACTGGCACTGCTCGGGCTGGCGCGGGTACGCCTGCCGGCGACGGCGTCGTGAGCGGTGCGCCACGATGATGAGGCGGGGGTTGATCGCCATCGTCGTGCTGGTGTTCGCCGCGGCGCTGTCGCTGCAGTCGCGCGCGGTGCAGGCGGTCCTGCTCGGCTGGTACCTGCCGGAGTTTCCGCACCCGGAACGCGTGCTCGAGCGGCTCGCCGACGGCGTGTCCGGTGAGGTGCACTTCCCGAGCGCCTCGCCGTTCGACCTCGAAGTGGTGCTGGACGGGATGCGGGGCGCGGTGCCGACCACCGGGCTGGGTCACCTCACGCTGCCGCCGGGCGCCACCCGCGAGCGACCGGTGCCGGCGCTGGTGATCCTGCCCGGCAGCGGCGGCATCGCACCGGGGCGCGAGCGCGACTATGCCGAGCTGCTGGCGCGTCATGGCATCGCGTCGCTGATCGTGGAGTACTACCTGCCGCGCGGCATGACGGAGGATTATCCGTACCGCGTGCGCACCTCGACCGTCACCGAGTTCGACGTGGTCAGCGACGCCTATGCCGCCTTGCGGCTGCTGGCGAGCAGTGCGCTGATCGACCCGCGACGCATCGGCGTGATCGGCTTTTCCTACGGCGGGATGGCCGTGCGCTGGACGATGGACCGCCGGCTGCAGCGCATCCTCGCGCCGCATACTGCGGGCTTCGCGCTGTACGCGGATTTCTACGGGCCGTGCTTCCAGGTTCCGGGCAGCACGGAGATCGTGGCCGCTCCGCTGCTCACCGTGCGCGGTGACGAGGATGCGTCGAACGATCTCGCCGCGTGCGCGGCGCGCGAGCACGAACTGCGCCTGCTCGGTGCGTCCGTGGAAGCGCACCTGATCCCCGGGGCGGGGCATGCGTGGGAGGTCGCGCGCCCACGCGCCGAGGGGAACTATCCCTACCTCGTCGGTTGCGAGCTGCGCTACGACGAGCTTGGCAGGGCCTGGCTCGACGGCGAACGCGTCGCGGCGGTCGAGTCCGATGCCTCACGGATGGAACGCATCGCCGCGCGCATCACCAGCGGCGGTGCGTATCGCGACTGCCTGCATTACGGGTATATCGTGGGACGCGACGACGTGGCCAGGCAGCGCGGCTACGAGTTGCTGCTGGATTTCCTCGCGCGGCATTTCGGCGCGCCGGACGTGTCGCCGCGTCAGGACGCGGAAGCGGACCCGGTCCGCGGGCCGGACGCAGCGGAGGCGGCGAAGGGATGAACGGAGGCAGCATGAGCACGGTGTCGGTATCGGGATTCGTGGCCAGACGCGCGCGCGGGCGCGACATCCTGAACCGCATCGCGGTGCCGTGTGACCTCGACGAGGTGACGCGCATCGATCGCGCGGCCGAATGCGACCCGCGCGAGGCGGGGATCGCGCTGCGCGACGCCCGGGCGGTGTGGGACGCGGTGTGCGCGCTGTACCGCACCGGCTACTACCCGGCCATCATGTTCAGCCTGCGCCGGCGCGGGCACATGGTGTTCAGCCGCGCGCTCGGGCACGCGAGCGGCAACGCACCCGGTGCCGCGGCGGACGCGCCGAAGCGCCCCGCCACACCGGACACGCCGAGCTGCATCTTCTCCGCCTCGAAGGCGCTCACCGCGATGCTGATCCATCGCATGGAGGAGCGTGGCGAGCTGAACCTGTTGAACCCGATCGCGCATTACATCCCCGAGTTCGCGCGCAACGGCAAGGACCGGATCACGATCTACCACCTGTTGTCGCACCGGGCGGGGATTCCCGGCATCGCCGGCGTCGACGACCCGCGCGTGGTGCTGGACCACGAGCAGTGCCTGCGCATGCTCTGTGAGGCCGAGCCGCAGCACCTGTTCGGGCGCCAGCAGGCGTACCACGCGATCACCGGCGGCGTGATCCTCGCCGAGATCGTGCGGCGCGTGAGCGGCATGGACATCCGCAAGGCCTGGCGCGCGTGGTTCAAGGAGCCGATGGGCTTCACCGTGCTCGACTACGGCGCCGGCGCCGCGGTGCGCGCACGCATCGCCGAGCAGGCGCTGACCGGGATCCAGGGCGTGGGGCTGGTGGACGATTTCGCGCGCCGCCTGATCGGGGCGCGCTTCGCGGACGTGCTCGAACTGATCGCCGATGCCGGCTTCTACAAGGCCGTGATTCCGTCCGGCAACATGGTGGCCACCGCCGGCGAGCTGACCGCGTTCTACCAGATGCTGCTCGACGGCGGGCGCTGGAACGGCCGCCAGATCCTGCGCCCCGAGACGATCATGCGCGCGACGATGGAAGTCGGTCCACACACGCGGGATGCGACGATCGGACTGCCGATGCGCTACAGCCAGGGATTCATGCTCGGCGGCACGCCGGTCGGGCTGTTCGGTCCGCATTCGCAGCACGCCTTCGGGCACATCGGCCTGTCGAACAATCTGAGCTGGGCGGATCCTGAGCGCGGGGTCACGGTGGCGCTGCTGGTGAGCGGGATCCCGGTGCTGGCCACCAACGTGGTGGCGTTGCTGCGCCTGGTCGCGCGCATCGCCGCCGCGTGTCCGCGCACGGATACGTAGGTTCGGCCTGTGGCCGAACGATTCCTGTCCGGGCGCAGCCCGGACCTACGCGAACATGTCCGGGCACGGCCCGGACCTACGGGACGCCGAGCCAGGAGCGGATGCGGGGGTCGCGCTGCAGGCCGGTCACCAGCGAGGCGCCGGCGTCGCGTAGCGCGACCACCGTCGCGGCGCGGATCGCGTCCTCGTCGGAAGTCAGCGCCGCGGTGGGGGTCTTGCCGTAGGCGGTGAAGTTCCAGTGCCCGATCGGCTCGCCGGCGCCGTCGCGGATTTCCAGGTCGTACTTGATCCAGATCTCGAACACCTTGGCACGCGTGTCGGCCGGCAGCGCGAACTGGAACTCCGCGACGCGCGGCACCACGATCGCCGTCAGCGCGGCGTCACCAGCCACCGGCGCGGGCAACTCGTGCAAGGTGCGGAACGCGCTGCCGAACACGCTGCGGAAGGCCTGCATCTGCGGCTGCCCGAGGTTGATCGTCCACTCCTGCCCGGACGGACCCGGGCGCTTTTCCTTGTGCGTGAACGAGGCGAATTCGACCGGAAAGTGCACGCCTACCGCGAGCGGCAACGGATCCACCAGCGGTGACGGAAAACCATCCAGCGCCTGCATCGTGACCACCCGCGGCCCGCACGCCGCCAGCGCCAGTCCTGCGCCCAGCACGGCGAACAGGCGGCGTCGCTGCCGGCCGTGCCCGCGTGGTGGAGTCTCGATCGCAACGCTCACTCGAAGTCCTCCAGTCCGACGAAGGTGCCGCCGTTGCGCCACGCGAGCTCGCGCATCAGCGAGGCGAAGCGGATGCCGGTGACCTGCTGGTTCGCGGGGCGCGCGAACTGGGTCGGGAAGCCCACCGCGTGGATGCGCACCAGCCGCTCGCCACCGGATTCGGCGTTGATGCGATCGACGACGTCGATCACCTGCGCGATCGAGTTGCCGGTGAACTCGTCGCCGAGCACGTAGATGCTGATCCGCCGGCCCGGTTCGTGGAAGGCGCGGATCGCCTGCACGATACCTTCGGCCGGACTGCTGTTGCTGTACGGGTTCCAGGTCGCGAAGCGGGCCACGATCGCGCGCCGGCGCGCCGGCGTGTCCGGGATCCACTGGCCGCGATAGCTGGAGAACATGTACTCGCCTTCGTCGCTCATCACCTGCACGCCCTTCAGGCGCGGGTAGATGTCGAGGATGTGGATCATCTCGCGCTGAGCGCGTGCCCAGGCGTAGTTGAACATGCTGCCCGAGGTGTCGATCACGAAGATCACGTATTCGCTGTCGACCGGAATGCCGCCGATGGTGTCGTCGCGCCGCTTGCCCTGCGCGCCGAGCAGGCGCTTCATCTCCGCGGTCAGGCGCTGTTTCGCGCTCTCGAGCTGTCCGATCAGCCGGCTCTGGAGCTCGTCGCCGCGGCCGGAGGGTGCGCGTTCGCCGGGGATCGCCGATGCGGCGCCCTGCAGCCGCGCGACGGCCTCCAGCGCCTCGGAGAGCTGTTCGCGGCGCGCATCGAGGTCGCGCTCGAGCACCACCGACTCGCCGCGCAGGCGGTGCAGTTCCTCCTGCAGCGCGGCGATGCGCCCCTGCATGTCGCGCGTGTCGCGCTCTAGCACCTGCGGCGCGGTGATCCGCGTGATCATCAGCAGCAGGATGATCGCGCCGAAACCGCAGCAGATCACGTCGAGGAACGACAGGCTGAACTGCTCGCCGGCGCGCCGGCGCAGCCTCATGGCCAGTCTCCGGCCGGGGACAGGAAGGCACCACGGGTGGCGATCGCGAGCTGCCAGAACGCCGAGGCGGCCATCGGGTCGCCTTCCATCGGCGCCAGGATCACGTTGACCGGCATGCCGCGCGGCAGCGCGGCGAGCGCCTGGTTGAAGTATTTCATGCGGTCGCGCCCGCTCGCCTTGGCCGGCACGGGGCCGCTGCCCTGGGTCGGCAGGCCGTCGGTGATCAGGTAGACGTTATCCGGTGGCGGCTTCATCTCCGCCGCGGCCCGGAAGGCGGCGAGCAGGCTGGTGCCGCCGGCGGGCGTGACCGCATCCAGCGCCTCGATCGCGCGGCTCAGCCGGTCGCGATCCGCGACCGGCAGCCATTGGCCCTTCGTGCCTGCGAGCGCCGGTTCGACGCCGGTGCCGAACAGCAGGATCTGGTACTCGCCGTCCGGTGGCAGGCGCGTGCTGATCCAGTCGACCGTCGCGACCGCACGGCGCCACTTCGGCGCGCGCCGCTGCACCTGCTCCGGCATGTTGCGCAGGCGGATGATATTGACCAGCGAGTGGTCGAGCATGCTGGCCGAGCGGTCGAGCAGCACCAGGATGCGCCGGCCGCCGAGCTTCAGTCCGGTCAGGTACTGGCGGTCGCCGTCGCCGGTGAAGCGGCGCACGTCGCTGCCGGACTGCTGTCCGGTTTCCGCGCGCAGCTGCTCGTTGCGCGCCTCGAGTTCGCGCAGCTCCGCCTGCAGGCGGTTCAGGTGTTCGCTGCGCGAACTGCTGTCACGGTCGTCGCGCGCGAGCTCCTGGCGTTGCTCGCGGATCCGCTCCTGCAGCTCGCGTGCGCGTCCGCGCGCCTCGACGGTCGAGTCGTCGACCATCGCGATCGTGTTGCGCAGCTCCGCCAGTTGCTCGCGGCCCTCGCGCACCTCGCGGTCGAGGAACTCCGCCTCGGCGATCAGCTCGCGGTTGGCCTCCTGCGCGCGCAGTTCGCCCGAGTGGTCGATGATCAGGAACACGAGGATCGTCGCGCCGAATCCGCACGACATGATGTCGAGGAACGACAGGCTGAAGATGGAGAATTCGCGCCGTCTACGCGCCATCGTCGCCGACCGCCGATTCCGCGACCAGCCGCAGCGCATCGGTCCCGGCGTCTGGCTGCAGACGCTGCCCGGCGCGCAGCGGCAGCGGCGCACGCACCGCGCCGCCGTCGAGCCTGAGCGCGCTGCCCGGCGCCGGGACCAGCAGCCAGCCGGCGCCGTCCCAGGTCAGCGTGCCGGCGAAGGCGTGCGGCATCTGCCGCGACAGCGTCCAGCCCTCGGCGTCGCGATGCAGGTACAGGCTGCCCGGGTCGAGCCGCAGCGCGCGCGCCCCGACCACGAGGTGGCTGGGGACGGTGGCTTCCGCGCTCACCAGCGGCGCCGGAGCCGCCGTGCCCGCGACCGCATGTGCCGTGGCGTCTTCGCCGGCCGGCAGCCGGGTCACGAAGCGCAGCGCCGACTCGTCGCTGCAGATCAGCGCCGCGTGACGCAGGCAGCCGCGGATCACCGCCTCGGCATCGAGCCGGGTGAACGCGGGCAACAGCGCCTCGATGCGCGGCAGAGCGGCGAAGCGCGCGCTCGCGAGCACGGTGGCGCCGGCGCGTTCGCGGCGCACCGCGTCCTCGATCTGCGAATACACCGGCAACGCCGCCTCGAGCACGTCATGCGCACGCAGCTTGGCGTGATAGCCGGTGCCGCCGTTCAGCAGTTCGGTGGCCACGTCGTCAGCGGTCTGCAGCGCCGCCAGCCAGTGCGGCAAGCGGTCGTAGAGCTGCTGTTCGCTGGCGGCGGCGTGCAGCGGGTCGAAGCGGCTCTGCTCGATGAAACGCGTGGCCAGCAGCTGCGCCCATCGCTCCTGGAGTTGCGCCAGGCCGCAGCCCGGCAGCGTGCGCACCTGTTCGCGCGCGAGCATGCCGTCCGCTCGCGTGATGCGCGTCAGCACGCACTGGTGCAACTGCAGGTCCAGGTGCAGCGCGGCGGCGCCGACCGCGGTGGTGGTCGCGGCAGCCAGCGCGCTGTCGGTGAGCCCGACGGCGCGGAACGAGGTGCGTTGCGCGATGCCGAGCAGCACCGCTAGCTGCTCGCGACTGAAACTGCCCGGCACCGCGAGGATCACGCGTTGCGGCCTGCCGGCGGCGTTGGCCAGCTGCTGCAACTGCGACCACGCGAGGTCGGCGTGGTGGCGCGCGTGCGCGCGCGCCTCGTGCAGCGGCTCGGTGCCGAGGCGCAGCCAGAACTGGTTCAGCGTGTGACGCGGTTCGATGCGTGCACGCGCCAGCGCCGGCTCGCCGGTGACCACCTCATGACGGGTGACGGTCGCGTAGCCCGGGCTGCGCGCGGGCGGCCCGCTGCCGTCGCCGAGCAGCAGTGCGCTGTCGTTCAGTTCGAGCACCCAGGTACGCATGCTCAGGACTCCCGCGTGACCTTCAGGTGCCCGAGCAGCCGCTGGTCGCAGTATGCCTGCGCATCGAGCACCAGCCGTTCCTGCTGCAGTTGCAGCTGGTGCATCAAAAACATCAGCAGGATGCTGATCATCAGCGCGACGAAGGTCGAATTGAAGGCCACGCCTAGCGCCGCGGTGACGCCCGTGATGTCTCCCTCGACCGCGCGGTGCGCCTGCGTCAGCGCCATGCCGATCCCGCGCACGGTGCCGATGAACCCGATCGACGGAATCGCCCACGCGATGTAGCGCACCATCGAGAGCTCGGAGTCCATGCGCTCGCCTTCGGTCTCGCAGACCTCGCGGATCGAGCTCGCGGCGTCCTGGATGCTGCGCGTGGCGGCGAAGCGCTGCAGGCCGGCGACCAGCGCGCGTGGCAGCAGCGCGCGCCCGCTGTCGGGCGGCAGTGCCTGGATCGGTCGCAGGTACTCGCGCGCGTCCTCGGGCAGGATGCTGGTGCCGCCCGGAACCTGCACCAGCGGTTTCTCGAGCAGGCGCTTCTCGCGGCGCAGGGTCGCCCCCTTGTAGCCCATGATCGCGATGCACCAGAGCATCAGCACGAAGCAGATCTCCTGCTCGTAATCTTTCATGATCACCCACACCGAGGGCGCGCGCGCGCTGGTATCGCCGGCCGCGAGCCGCGCCAGTTCGGCCGCAATCACCGCCTCGGCCCCCGGCGCCACGACCGTGACGTAGAACGCGTGGACCACGATCAGCGCGACCAGCAGGGCGAACAGCTGGAACAGGAACTCGGAGGCGAAGAGGCGTTTCATGGTGGTGCGTTCAGGGCTCGCTCAGATGTCCGACGGGAATGATACGGAGAGATCCTCCGAGATGTCCTCGCTGGGAACGAATCGCTCATCCGCCGGTTCCCGCGGCACCGGTGGTTGCGATTCCTCCTTGCGGGGGACGGCTACGCGCGTATCGGCGCCCGTTGCGGCCGCCGTGTCCCGGTCGGGAGCCGCCGGTTCCTGCGCGAAGACCACGCCTGCGAGCAGCAGTGCGATCCCGAGCGCGTGTCTCATTCGGCGTACCTCGCGATGCGAAACCCGAGATCGGGGCGGGCATCCTTGCCGTAGTCACGGAACGCGAGGCGCAGTTCCGTGATGCCGCCGTGGCGCCAGCTGGCGCCTCGCACCACGTGCAGCTCGCCGGTCTGCACGCCCAGCGGATCCGTGGTGCCGGCCGCCGGCAGCGGCTCGTAGACGTCGTGCGCCCATTCTGCCGCATTGCCGTCGAGGTCGAAAATGCCGTGCCGGTTGGGCGCGAAACGGCGTCGCGGCGCGGCGGCCGGGAAACCGTCGTCGTAGCCGGCGACGACCGTACCGAGCACGGTGGCGCCGCTGCGGTCGGCGAAGTTGCCGGCGCGCGCCGGCGGCGGCAGCTCGGCTCCCCACGCGAAGCGGTGCACCGAACCGTCGGCCATCACGGTGGCCGCCCACGCCCACTCGGCCTCGCTCGGCAGGCGGTAGCCGCGGCTGCCCGGGTCGAAACCGGTGACGCGGCCGTCCTGCACGCGGTAGAACGGCGCCAGACGCTCGCGCGTGCTGAGCCAGTTGCAGTACAGCGCCGCGTCCTCCCAGCCCACGTTCACCACCGGCAGGTCGTCGCCGCCGAGCGGCTTGCCCTTGAATTCGCCGGCCGCGTGCGCGGGACGAAAGCGGCGGAACTCGGCGTTGCCTACTTCCGCGACGCCGAGGAAGAACGCCCGCTGCAGCTTCACTTCGCGCAGCGCCTCGTTCGCGCGTCGGCCGACGTCGCGCCGGGACGAGCCCATGGTGAATGCCTGCGGGCGCAGCAGCACCAGTTCCTGTCCTTCGGCAGTCATGATGCGCTCGGCGGGCCCGGTGGTGGCGGGCTTCGCCGCTGTCACTGCCGCTGCCGCGCGCAGCGTGAGCTGCAGTCGCTGCGGGAACCCCGGGCGCGGCGTGAAGCGGATTTCCCTCGGCTCGAGGCCGCTGCGCTCGGCGCGCAGCGTGTGCGGCACGCCCGGCAGCGTCAGCGTGCGCGTGCCGGGCGGCAGCGGTCGCCTGTCGAGCAGCAGCTTGGCGTCGGGCGGTTCGACCGCGAGCTCGACCTCGCCGGTCAGCGCGGGCAACGCGAGCTCGATGGCGCGCGAGCCCGAGCCCGAGCCAGCGGACAGCGTGCGCAGCACGCGGTCATGGCCCGCCTTGAACGCGATCAGCTCATGCGCGCGCGAGGAATCGATCGCGAGTTCGAGCGGCGTGCGTCCCTGGAACACGCCGTCGAGCGTCACGCTCGCGCCGGAGGGGCGTGTAGTGATGCGCAGGCGCGCATCGGCGCGCTCGAGCACCAGCGGATCCAGCGCGCGTTCCTCGCCGGCCACCGCATCGACCATCATGACCCCGTCGCGGTGGCCGTCGAGGCTGAGGCGCAGGTGCCGCGGTCCGGCCAGCAGTTCCACGCGCGCCGGCGTGGTGCCGAGCGCGACGTCGTCGACCACGATGCGCGCACCCGACGGGCGCGAATCGACCTGGTAGCTGCCCCAGCCCGGAGCGAGCGCGATCTCCAGTGCCTGCAGTTCGTCGCGGCCGCTGATCGCCAGCGTGCGCTCGTGCGGCAGGAAGCGCTCGGCCTCGATGCGCAGCCGGTGCTCGCCGGCCGCGATCACCAGCGGCTCGCCGTTGCTGTCACCGACCGGGGCGCCGTCGACCACCACGTGCGCCGCCACCGGGGTGGTGCGCAGCGCGAGGCGCCCGGGCAGCGGCGCCAACCTCAACTCGAGCCGCTGTCCCGCACCGGCGTCGACCTGTACCTGCCGGCGCTCGGTCCGGTATCCCGACGCGCTCGCCTCGACCGTGTAGGCGCCGGGCCGCAGCACGAAGCGGCCGCCGAATCCGAGGGCGAGACCGCCGTCGATGTCGATGCGCGCTGCCGGCGGATCGACCCGCACTTCGAGCACGCGTGCACCGAGCACGAACCACGCCAGCGCGAGCAGTGCGGCCAGCAGTGCGCCAAGCGCGACTGCGCCGCGCCGCGGGCGCACCGCGGCGCGGCGCAGGGGCGCCGGCGGGGTGTACGCGAACGGCGCGATCGCCTCGTCGTCTCCGGCGCGCGGTGCGCCGTCCGGCGTGCTCACACTTTCTCCGCGCACTGCACGCGCACCTCGGCCGGTGCCTGGCCCGGACGCAGCCGGAATTCCACGCGCACGTCGCGGTAGCCGCTGCGCCGTCCCACCGCGACGTAGTCCCCGGGCGGCAGTTCCAGCGTGCGTTCGGTGAGTGCACCGTAGCTGCCGACGCGCAGCACGCTGACCTCGGTCTGTCCGTCGGAGCGCAGGCGCAGTGCGAGCGGCGCCCGGTAGCTTGCGAGCAGGCGGCGCGCCGTGGCCAGCCGGGTCTGCAGGCGCGGCCCCGGATCGGCGATCGTCTCGGCACGCGCGATCAACTCACCCGTGCGCTCGCGCGTGGACGCGTCGAGCAGACGGTCGGGGCTGCGCTCCAGTGCAGCGAGCGCCTCGTCGAGAGCGAGCCGCCCGGTCGCGTCGCGGCTGCCTTCGAGCGCCGGACCGAGCGCGGCGTCGATCGCGAGCGCGGCGTCGAAGTCGCGCTTCGCCTCGGCCCAGCGCTCGCTGGCGACCGAGCGCCGGGCGCTGGCGAGCAACGCCGTGATGCGCTGCTGGCTCAACTGGAACTCGGCCTGCTGCAGGCCGTCGCGGGCCTCGGTGCTGTCCTTGCGCAGCGCCAGCGCGGCGCGGAACTCGCGCGCTGCCGTCGCGTGATCGCCGGCCGCGAGCGCGCCGAATCCCGCCGACAGGCGCTGCGTGTAGCGCTGCTCGGCGGCACGCGCGCGCAGCGCAGCCAGCGCCTGGCGCGCCGGCTCGTGGGCGTCGTCGAGCGCCAGTGCTTCGGTGTAGCCCTTCTCGGCCTGCGCCAAGTCACCGGCCGCAGCGGCCGCCGCCGCGCGCGCGCTCAGCTCGAGCACGCGGTCCAGCGTGCCGGCGCGCTGGAGACCGCTTTGTGCGTCGGCGTTGGCGGGATCGATCGCCAGCGCCTCGCCGAACAGCGCGCTGGCCGCGGCGGAGCTGCCGGCGGCGAGCGCCGCCGCGCCGCGCGCCAGCCGGTCGCGCAGGCGCGGCTCGATGCCGTCGAGCACGGCGCGCAACTGCACGGCGGCTTCGGCGTATTTCGCCCGTGCGGCGCCGTACTCGCCCCCGCGGTAGGCGAGGTCGCCGTCGGCGGCGAGCGCGGCAGCCTGCGCGAGTTCGGACGCGGCCCACGTTGGTGCGTTGCGCTCCTCGAGCTCGTGCTGCGCGGCGAGCAGTGCGTCCAGCGCTTCTTTCGCCGCGGCGCGCTCGCGCTCGGCGGCGGCCTCGGCGTACGGGGTCGCGGGCGCTGCCGGAGCCGGTTGCGCGCCCGTCGCGGGTGGGGCGGCTGCACCCGCGGAGCTGGCCGGCGCTGGCGTTGCGCGCTGGCGGGCGACGTAGTCGGGAAGCACGAAGAACACCAGTGCAGCCAGCAGCAGCAAGGCGCCGATCACCAGCGCCGGCACCGGCAGCGCGGGGCGGGTCGCGCCGGCGGGAACCGGTGCCGGCGAGCGCGCGATATCGACCGCCACGGGCTGGATGCGTTCGAAGTCGTCGTGGATCATCGCGGGCGTTCCGGTCGGCGGCAGGTGCGCGTGCTCCTCACGGGGTGCCGGTCTCGGCCGCGTGGATCTCGCGCAGCACGTCGCGCCACTGGCGGTACTGCTGCTCGACGGTGCCGCTCAGCGTGACGCGCCGCTCGTCGAGCTCGATCACGTGTGGCTGGACCTCGGCGCCCAGCGAGGCGCCGAGCTCGCGCAACGTTTCGGCGTGCAGCTTCGATTCCGCGCGCTTGTCCATGCCGCTCTTGACCATCACGGCGCCGCCGAGGATGCCTACGGTGCCGGCCGCGCGGGTGGTCGAGCTGTCACTGCCCTGGGCGGCGATGCCGCCGACGATCGCCGCGATCCCGGCCACGGTGCGCAGCGTGGACTGCCGGCGCAGTTCCTGGTACGCGAGCGCCTCGCCGTGTGTCTCGCGGCGCCAGTCCTGGTAGGGTTGCGCCATGCGGCGCGCGAACGCGGCGTATTCGTCCTGCAGCGTGTCGATGAACAGCGCGTCGCGTTCGCGGATACGGCGCACGCGCTCGAGCATCGGATCGTTCTCCGCGGGCAGGCGCTCGATCCGCACCACACCCTTGCGGTCGGTGGCGAGGTAGCCGTCGAAGGCCTGCGGAGCGAACGCCGCGGCGAACTTCAGTTCCGCGATGGTGCGCAGTTCGCGCGCCCGTTTCGGCTTCATCTGCGCGCGGTAGGCGGCCAGGTCGTTCGCGATGCGGTTGTAGACGTCCTGGAACGGGTCCGCTGCCGCGCCACGCGTGGCGTCGTAGCTGTAGCGGCTCGCGGTGCCTTCGTAGCGGCGCGTGTACCAGGTGGTGCCGCCCGCGTCGCCGGCGGTGATCTCGAGCGCCAGTTCCAGTCCGTTCGACGCGAGGATCCTGCCCTGCACCACGACGTCGCTGAGCGCGGTCTGCTCCGGGATCACGCGTACCGCTCCCCAGTGGCCGCTACCCTGCAGCGTGGCGGCGAGCAGCGTCGGCATGTAGCGCGCCTCGGCCTCGCGGATCTCGGGCGCGGTCAGCAGTTCGTCCTCCTCGAGTTTGGCCGCGCCGGAGTCGAACGGGCGCACCGCGACGTCCAGCAGTTCGGCTTCCGGGCGCGCAGGATCGCCGGCGAGCACCGGTGTCACCGTCGTGGAGCGTACCGAACTGCTCGCGCAGCCGCCGAGCAGCAGCAGCGCTCCCAGGAGCAGCGCGAGGCGTGACAGCGCAACGATCCGGCTCATCGAGTTTTTCCCTTGGTCAATCCGGTGTACTTGCGGTACTCGTCCCAGAGCTTCGCGCGCAGTTCGGGATCCTTTTCCTTCATCGCCGCCTCGCGGATCTGCCGCGCGACCACGTCGTCGGCGCTGCCGTCGGGGATGTCGGGCGGGATCGGGGCGTTCGCCTGCTGGATCCCGCCGCTGGTGCCACGGCCCGCAGCGCCCCCGGCAGCGCTGCCCGCAGGCGTGGCGCCGGCCATCGTCGCGGATTCGCCGCTCCCGGCGGCTCCCGCCGGATCGGCCGCACGCGTGGTGCCGTGATCCGGGGCGCCGTATGCGGCGTCGGCCTCCGTGGCCGTCGCGTCGGTGCCGTCTCGTCCGGCCCCGCTATCTTCGGCGCGTTCCAGCGTGCGCGCGCGCTCACCGGCCAGTGTGCCGTCGAAGCGCTCCAGCGAGGAATCGAGTTCACGGTCGAGTCGCGCCAGCTCGGTCGGGCTCGCACCGTTGCCGCCTGTCGCGGCGTCTTCACCGGCGCCCGTCGCGGTCGCGCCCGGCGTTGCCGTGGATTGCGCCGCTGCACCTCTGGCGCCCTGCGTGCCCGCGCCCGGCGGCGTCTGTCCGGCACCGGCAGCGCTCGCCGCGGCATCCGGCGGCGCTGCCTCGCCCTGGCGTTCGCGCATCGCCTCGAGCGCGGCGTCGAGCACGTCCCGTTCCGCGCTCGCCGACGTCGAACCGGCTTCGGCACGGCGTTCGGAGTCTTCCAGCGTGATTTCCGGCGTGCCGCCGCCGGAGGTGGCGGCGGGATCCCCGGCGGCGGGATCGGCTGCGGTCGCTCCCGGTGCCGCAGCGGGCCGTGGTGGCGTCGCCGTGGATTCCGTCGCACCGCCGGCTTCGCGACGCTGGGGGGCGCTGCTGGCGCCGCCGGGCTTGGCCGCTGCGGAGCTTGCCGTCGGTGCGCTGCTGCCGGAGGACGAACCCCGCGCGGTCGACGACGACGCCGAAGGGGGGCTCGCCGTGGGCGGTTGCGGCGTGGCCGGCGTGGTGCTGGTCGTCTTGCAGCCAGCGAGCGTGAGCAGGCACAGCAGCACCGTCACGCCTGCGCGGACGCTGTTCATCGGCCGCTTCCTCATGGGGTGTAGGAGTACCGGTAATCAACGTCCGGGGTGGCCACCGGTTGACCGCCCTCGAAACGCGGGCGAAACGGCGTTGCGAGCACGCGCTTGCGCAGGCGCGCGACCTCGCGGCCGCTGGCGGGCGGCGAGGACTCGATCACCTGCACGTCGCTCGCGCGGCCGTTGTCGCCGACGTCGAACCGCACCCGGATCCAGGCCGTGTCGGTGCGCGGCGCCGGACTCGCGTCGAACTCGTCCGGGATCTGCGGCAGGGGGCGCGGCGCGCCGAATACCGTGGCGAGGATCGCCGGCGCCTGGTCGCCCGAGCGTTCGCCGTGCGCCCAGGCTTCCTGGTACAGGCGCAGCGCGCTCTGGCGGCGCGCGAACAGCTGGTGCCAGTCGGCGAGTTCGGCCAGCGCCTCGCTGCAGGCAAGCTCGCCGTCGACGGTGGTGTCGTGGCGTAATTCGGCGGCACGGCGCAGCGCGTCGCGACCGGCGACGAAACTGTTGGCGATGTGTGCCTGGATCGCCATCTCGTCGATCGGTTCGTCGCCGAAGCCGAAACCCTCGCGCACCAGTGGCGCGTGGCTGGCGACGTAGTAGTCGACCAGCGCCCGCCGGCGCAGCGCATCGGCGATGCGCGGGTCCCGCGGGCCGGACTTCGTCTCGATGATGGTGACTGCCGAGTCGTAGAAGCGGCGTGCGTTCAGCAGGTGTTCCACCGGATCACCGCCGCTCGCGTCGAGGTAGGAGCGCATGTGCCAGGCGGACAGCCGCTCCAGCACCGGAAGCAGGCGTTCGTCGTGTTCGCCGTAGTTGCGCTGGTGGATCAGGAACACCTGGCGGTAGCGGTTATGGACCTTGTCCCATTCGCCGAGCGCCGCGTGGCTTTCGATCAGACGCTCGAGGATCGGCAGGTCGGCGCTGCTGTACAGGCCCTCGTTGATGCGCGTGATGTGCTCGGCACGGCTCAGCGAGACGACCGCCTCGGCGTGCCGCCCATGCTGCTGGTACGTCAGTCCGAGTCCGAACAGTTCCTGCTGCAGCGCGGGGGACCAGGCGCCGTCCTCGGCCTCGAGATCGCGCACGCTGTCCAGATAGCGCTGGATCGGGGTCGGCGTGGGTTGCTCGCCGGTTTCGTCCGCGGCCTGCTCCGCAGCGCCGGTCGTCGCCGCCAGTGCTCCCGCCAGCAGGCACGCCAAGGCATGCTGGCTCGCTGATGCGATCCAGCGTGCACCGGTACCGTACATCGCACGTGGGCCGCGAGACATGGGGGCTTCGCCTGCTCAATGCCGTGCGCCGCATTCTAGCGCCGCGCACGGGTGGCCGCGAGTGCGGCGCACGCGCCTCGCGGGTTGGCCATGCGCGCCTGCAGCCGCTATAGTCGGCGACTGTTTGCAGCGTGGCGGAGCGGCGGCGCATGACGGTCGAGGACAGGAACAGGGAGCTCGTGCGGCGCTTCTTCGCGGCGCTGAACGCGGGCGACACCACGGCGCTGGTCGATGCCTACGCCGACGACGGCGAAGTCTGGACCAGCGGACGGACGCTGATTTCCGGCACCTTCCCGAAGGAGCGCGTACGCGAATCGGCCGGGGGCATCTTCGAGGCCTTTCCGCACGGCATCGAGTTCACCATCCACGCGATGACGGCCGAAGGCGAGCGGGTCGCGGTCGAGGCCGAGTCGCGCGGGGTGCACGCGAGCGGCCGGCTGTACAACAACCTCTACCACTTCCTGTTCCGTTTCCGCGACGGGAAGCTGGTGAACCTGCGCGAGTACATGGACACCGAGCTGGTGACCGATGTGCTCTGCGGCGGGCAACGTCCCGGCGGCTGAGCGTGGCGAGCGCGCGCCCCCGGACACGGATCAACAGGCAAGGGAGACTTCTGCAATGGCGAAATTCGGCGTGGCGCTCGGCATGTTCGGCGTGCACAACTACTACGGCGGCGACGCGCGCGGTTATGTGGAGGCGGCGCGGCTGGCCGACGCGGCCGGCGTGGACCAGGTGGTGTTCACCGACCACGTCGTGATGGGCGAGCGCACCGACCGCTATCCGTACGGCAGCTTTCCGTTGCCGCCTTCCGAGCCGTGGTTCGAGCCGCTGACGCTGCTGTCGGCGATCGCCGCGGTGACCGCGCGCATCGAGTTGGCGACCGGCATCCTGATCGCGCCGCTGAGGCCCGCCGCGCTGCTCGCGAAGATGCTTGCGACGCTGGACACGCTGGCGCCCGGGCGTTTGCAGATCGGCATCGGCATCGGCTGGCAGCGCGAGGAATTCGAGGCCGAGGGGCTGGACTTCGACCAGGCCTGGACGCTGCTCGACGACGGCGTGCGCGCGATGAAGCTGCTGTGGCGTGAGGCACCGGCGAGCTTCCACTCGCAAACGGTGAACTTCGAGCGTGTCTACAGCACGCCGTTCCCGCAGGCGCGTTCGATTCCGTTGTGGTACGGCGTCAAGCCCACCGAACGCCAGGCGCGGCGCATCGCGGAGCTGGGTGCGGGCTGGGTACCGATCTCCAGCGCCGCGGACTACGTGCGCGACGGCGTGCAGCGTATCCGCGAGGCCTTCGTCGCTGCGGGCCGCGATCCGGCCACGCTGCAGGTGCGCGCGCACGCCCCGATCCATTACGGGGCCGATCATCGCGGCGATTTCGAGCGGTCGGTGGCCGATATCCCGGCGCTGCTCGACGCCGGCGCCACCGTGATCGAGTTCGAGCATCATCCCTACATCCGCGACAAGGCCGAACTGCCCGAGTTCTACGCGCGGCTCGCGGCGCTGAAAACGCGCCTCTGAGTCAGGCGATGGAGCCGGGCGCGGCTTCGCCGGCGCGGCGCCAGCGTCTCGCCTACGGCTACGCCTGGCTCACCGTCGCCTGCTGGGCCAGCGTGGCCACCGCGTTCAAGCTCGCGCTGCGCGAACTCGAACCGCCACAGCTGCTGCTGATCGCCAACGCGGTGGCGGTGCTGGTGCTCGGGGCGCTGGTGCTGGTCTCCGCGCCGCGGCGCGCGACGCTGCGCCGCTTGCCGTCCGGTGCGCACCGGCGCGCGCTGCTGCTCGGAGTGATGAACCCGCTGGCGTACTACCTGCTGCTGTTCCATGCCTACGACACGCTGCCGGCGCAGGTGGTGCAGCCGGTCAACTACACCTGGGCGATCGCGCTGTCGCTGCTCGCGGTGCCGCTGCTCGGGCAACGGCTCGGCACGGCCGAACTGCTCGCCGCCGCGCTCGCCTACGCCGGCGTGGTGGTGATCTCGCTGGGGTTGCCGTCGCACGGTGGCGCGCTGCACCCGGGCGGGCTGGCGGCGGTGCTGGCGTCGACCGTCATCTGGGCGCTGTACTGGATCGTGAACAGCCGCGCCGGCGTCGATCCGTTGTGCGGCGTGCTGCTGAACTTCGGCTACGCGCTGCCGTTCACGCTGGGTGCGTGCCTGTGGTTCTCGCGGTTGCCGTTGCCCTCGGCCGGGGCGCTCGCGGCGGCTGCGTGGGTAGGCGTTTTCGAGATGGGCGTGACCTTCTTGTTCTGGCAGAAGGCGTTGCTGCTGTCGGTCAATGCCGCGCGGGTCAGCAACCTGGTGTTCGTGACGCCGGTGCTCTCGCTGGCCGGCATCACGCTGGTGCTTGGCGAAGCGCTCGCGCCGACCACGCTGCCCGGCCTCGCGCTGATCCTCGGCGGCCTGCTGGTGCAGCAGCGCTTCGCGCGCACGTAGGTTCGGCCTGTGGCCGAACGGGCAATTTCCGGGCACAGCCCGTATTTACGACGACCTGTCCGGGCACAACCCGGGCGGGTGGCGGGAATCGCCACCGGCCGGGCGTCGCGCCGGCCGGTGGATCGCACGTGTGGTGCGTGGTTGCGCGCTCAGCGCCGGCTGTAGGCCGACATCCCGAGGCCGAACTGCGCGACCAGATCCCGCATGACCTCGGCCACGCCACCGCCGAAGGTGTTGATCTGGCACTTGCGGTAGTTCTGCTCCAGGTCGCCCGCGAGCGCCGCTCCGGGCGAGCCGCGGCGCAGCCCGCCTGGCATGCCGGTCACGTTCAGCATCAGCTTGTCGACCGCGATCAGGCACTCGGTGCTGTAGGCCTTGATCGCCGAGGCAAAGGCCGGGTCGGGTTCGCCCGTGTCCACCTGCCACGCCATGCGCCAGTTCATCAGGCGCATCGCCTCGAGCCGGGTGTAGACCTCGGCGAGCGCCGACTGCACCCACGGCAGATCGGCGATGCGTTTGCCGCCGCCGGCGTCGGTGTTCTGCGCCCACTGCAGCACGCGCTGCAGCAATCCCCAGCCCTGGACGCCGATGGCTGCCAGTCCCACGCGTTCGTGGTTGAGCTGCGAGGTGATCAGCTTCCAGCCGCCATTGAGCTGTCCCGCGATCATGGACGCCGGGCAGCGCACGTTGTCGTAGTAGCTGGCGTTGCTGCGCACGCCGCCCACCGTGTAGAGCGGCGTGAACGTGAAGCCGGGCTGGTGCGCGTCGACCATGAAGATCGAAATGCCCTTGTGCGGCGGCTGGGCCTGCGGATCGGTGCGCGCGGCGAGCCAGACGTAGTCGGCTGCCTCGGCGCTGCTGGTCCACACCTTGCTGCCGTTGATCACGTAATCGTCGCCGTCACGCACCGCGGTGGTCTTCAACGCGGCAAGGTCGGTGCCGGCGCCGGGCTCCGTATAGCCGATCGCGAAGTGGAGCTCGCCGGCGGCGATCTTCGGCAGGAAGAATGCCTTGTGTTCCTCGGAACCGTTGGCGATCAGCGCCGGTGCGACGGTGTTGATCGTCACGAAGGGCAGCGGCACCTCGGCCAGCTGGGCTTCCTCGAAGAACACCAGCTGCTCGGAGCTCTTGCGCCCCTGGCCGCCGTACTCCTTCGGCCAGCCGAGCGCCAGCCAGCCGTCCTTGCCGAGCTGGCGGATCACGGACTTGTAGGCGTCGCCGCCCTCGTTGCCGCGCGTTGCCTCGCGCAGTTCCGGCGTCATCAGCTGGCTGAAATAGGCGCGCAGCTCGCGGCGCAGCTGTTTTTGTGCGTCGGTGTAGTCGATGTGCATGGCGTTCGGTGCTCCAGGCGAGTGACGGACACTATGATATTGAAACTGGATTCAATTTCAATAAGAATATGCGAAACCTCGGGTGAGGCAGTGTGGATGGCAGGGCAAAGCCCGCGCAAGCCGGCCGCGGTGAAAACCGCCGGTACGGCAACCGGCACGCCGCGGCACAGCGCGCGCGGCGAGGCGGCGCGGCAGCGGCTGAAGGAGGCGGCGGCACGCGTGCTCGAGCGCGTGGGCTACCGGCAGATGCGGGTGGCCGATGTCACCGGCGAGGCCGGCGTGGCCGCGGGACTGTTCTACCACTACTTTCCGGACCTGAAGACGCTGACCATCGAGGTACTGCAGGACTTCATGCAGCGCTTCGAGGCGGTGGACGACATCGAGCGAGGTATCGCCAAGGGCGACTGGTACGCGCGGATGTACGCGCACAACCGGCTGGTCGTGCAGAGTTACGCACGCAACCCCGGTATCATGCGCTGCATGGTGCAGATGGGCGACGAGGAGCCCGAGTTCGGCGAGCTGTGGCGCGCCAGCCACCAGCGCCGGCTGGCGTGGTTCGTGCGCGCGTTGCCGCGGCTGTTCCCGCAGGCGCGACTCGACGCCGGGCAGGCGCAACTGCTCACCGCGATGCTGGCCGGGATCGGCGAGCACGTGCTCGCGGAGTATTACATCGCGCGCGCGCCGCAATTGCGCGCACTGGAACTGGGCGAGGAGGAGATGGCCGAGTGGGTATCGGTCATGTTCTACCGCGCGCTGTTCCTCGAGAATCCGCCGCGCGAGCGCCTGCGCCACGCGGCAGTGGTCGGCCTGATACGCCGCGGCGTATCGGTGGGCTCCGGTGCCACGCCATAGCGGGCGGGCTGGACGAAGCGGAAGGAAGCACGGTGTGAACGAACAGGACGTGGAGCGCGAGCTGCAGCAGTACGTGGGGCTGTCGTGCGGTCCGTACAACAGCTGGGAAGAGGTCAACGCACCGATGATCCGTCATCTGTGCGAGGCGCTCGGCGACCGCAACCCGGTGTACACGGATCCGGTGTTCGCGGCGCAATCGGTGCATGGCGGCCTGGTGGCGCCGCCGACGATGCTGCAGGTCTGGACGATGCGCGGCAACACCAGCGAGCGCGCGCCGGGTTCGGACGAGCGCGATTCCTTCGCGGTGGTCGATTACCTCAAGAGCATCGGCTATCCGGCGGTGGTCGCGGTGAACTGCGAGCAGACGTACTACCGCTATCTGCACCCTGGGGATCGCGTTCACCACGTCTCGCGCATCGAGTCGATCTCGCCGCGCAAGACCACCGCGCTCGGCACCGGCTATTTCGTGACCGAGCTGGCGGAATTCTTCGATCAGCACAGTGAGAAAGTGGCCGATATGCGGTTCCGGGTATTCCTGTACCGGGCGGCGGATCGTGCCCAGGACAACGGCAAGGGAGCTTGAGATGGACTTTACACGTTCGGAAGAATCACGGCAGATCCAGGAACTGGCGGCGCAGATCTTCGCCGACAACGCCGACGACGCGGTGCTGAAGCGTTTCGACCGCGGGGAAATCGCGTGGCATGAGGGGCTCTGGAAGCTGCTCGCCGAGGCGGGGCTGATCGGCGTCGCGCTCGGCGAGGAATACGGCGGCAGCGGACTGGGTTTCACCGAGTTGTGCGCGGTGTTCGAGGAGCAGGGCCGACACGTGGCGGCGTTGCCGTTGCTCGCCACGGTGGTGCTGGGTGCGATGCCGATCGCGGAGTTCGGCAGCGATGCGCAACGCGCGCGCTGGCTGCCCGGGGTGGCCGCGGGCAGCACGCTGCTGAGCGGCGCGCTGTGCTATCCGGATGCGGGCGGGCACGGCGAGCGCCTGCCGCAGGCGCGGCGCGACGGGGCGGGGTGGGTGCTCGACGGCGCACTCGACCGCGTGCCTTACGCGCTCGAGGCGGCGGCCTTCGTGGTGCCGGCGCGCACCGACGCCGGCGAGACGCCGGTGTTCGTGGTGCCGGGTGACGCGACGGGGCTGCGTCGCGAGCGGCGCCGCGGCACCAACCACGAACCGGTCGACACGCTGGAATTCGCCGCCGTGCGCCTGGACGCCGATGCGCTGCTGGGTCAGCCCGCCGACGGCGCGTGCATCGCCGAATGGTCGGGAACGCGCGCGGCCACCGCGCTCGGTTTCATGCAGCTCGGGGTGCTGGCCGATGCGCTGCGTCGCACCGCCGAGCACACGGTCACGCGCAAGCAGTTCGGCAAGCCGCTGGCCGGCTTCCAGGCCGTGGCGCATCGCGCGGCCGACGCCTACATCGACATCGAAGCGCTGCGCTCGACGGCCTGGCAGGCCGCGTGGCGGGTCTCCGAGCGCCTGCCGGCGGAAGCGGCGGTGGCCTCGCTGGCGTGGTGGGCCTGCGAGGCCGGGCACCGGGTGGGGCATGCGTGCCAGCACCTGCACGGTGGCATCGGCGCCGACGTCGATTATCCGATCCACCGCTATTACCTGTGGTCGAAGCAGATCGAACTGGCACTCGGCGGCGGGAGCCGGATCCTGGCCCGCTTCGGCGCCAGCCTGTCCGGGCAGAGCATCGAGATCGGCCTGTGAGCACACAGCGAGCGACGACCCGCGCCTTCGCCGACGTGCGTCCCGGGGAGGATCTGCCGCCGCTGGCGATCGAGGTGACCACCCGTCTGATCGTCACCGGGGCGATCGCAACCCGCGATTTCCAGGACGTGCATCACGACAAGGACGCGGCGCAGACGCTGGGTTCGCCGCACATCTTCATGAACATCCTGACCACCAACGGGCTGGTAGGACGCTACGTGACCGACTGGGCCGGGCCCGAGGCGCTGCTGCGCTCGGTGAAGATCCGCCTCGGTGCGCCGAACTATCCGGGGGACACGATGGTGCTCGCCGGCAAGGTCACGGCGGTCGATGCGGCCGAACGGGTAGTGCAGATCGAGGTGGAAGGCCGGAACGGGCTGGGGCCGCACGTGACCGGTTCGGTGACGGTGGTGCTGCCCTGATCCAGCGTAACTTTGCCGCTTTGCCGCACCCCCTCGGTCGCGGTCTTGCGCAACCGGTTGCTAGAATGGCACTCGTCAGCAATTTCCCGTGATTATCGAAACGATGCGCAAGCTGTTCCTGCTGTTCACCCTGTCCTGTTCGCTGCACGTGAACGCGCTCACCTTCGAGATGCCGCCGCCCGGCGAGGATATCGTCGGAGAGCTGATGACGGTGCGCGTGGCCGACTACAAGGACACGATCAACACCTATGCGGAGGCCTACGGTCTGGGCTTTCGACAGATTCTCGCCGCGAACCCCGGGGTGAACCCGTGGGTGCCTGGCGAGGGGCGCGAGCTGGTGCTGCCGCTGCAGTTCATCCTGCCGCCCGGCGAGCGCACGGGCATCGTGATCAACCTCGCGGAGTTCCGCCTGTACCACTTCCAGCCCGACGGCCGCACCGTCGATACCTACCCGATCGGCATCGGCCGCGAGGGGTGGGAGACGCCGCTGGTGTCGGCGAAGGTGACCGGGGTGATCAAGGACCCGACCTGGGTGCCGACGGCATCGATCCGCGCGGACTGGGCGGCGAACGGACGCCGACTGCCGGCCGTGGTGCCTCCGGGCCCGGATAATCCGATGGGCAAGTGGGCGGTCCAGCTCAGTGCACGCAGCTACTACATCCACGGCACCAACAAGGAACTCGGCATCGGTATGCGCGTGAGCGCCGGCTGCATCCGCATGTACAATCCCGACGTCGAGCAATTCGCGAAACGGGTCGGCAAGGGAACTCCGATACGCATCATCAATACGCCGGTCAAGGTCGGCTGGAAAGGCGGCCAGATGTACGTCGAGGTCCATGAAGCCCTCGAGGAACAGCGCACCCACCATGTTCCCGAGGCGGCGGTGGCCGACGCGATCCATCTGGCGAATCGCCTGGCGCGTGCGCCGGTCGAGGTCGACTGGATCGACGCCAAGGCCGCCGCGGTGGACCAGTCCGGCATCCCGTTGCGCGTTTCGGCCAGCGGCGCCGGCAGCATCGCGCGCAGCGACTGAAGCGCGCGCGCTGAACGCGCCACGCCCTTTCTCCTGTCAAACCGCGCCGCTCTGTCGCGCGGGCGCTTCGTCGGTTCACCCGCTCCGGTTCCGCGTCCCGCACGGGATCTCATCACCCCGTCGGCGACCGCCGCCCGTGCCGTTCAGTCGCAAATGAATGTCACGAAAGAAAAACCCGCATGAGCCTGTTGCGAGGCTCATGCGGGTTTTGCTGAAGGATCAGGCCGGGAGCCCGCGGGCTCCCCGGTTCAGATCACTTGCGGCAGCACTTCTCGGCCATGCGGCTGACTGCCTCGACGGCGTCGTTCGCGCTCTTCTGTGCGTCGGCGGCAGCTGCAGCGGCGCTGTCAGCGGTCGACTGGGCGCGGTTGGCAGCGGCCAGTGCGTCGTTGGCGGTCTTCTCGACGGTGCCTACACGCGTCTCGAGCGCGTCGAGGCGGTCGTTGCAGGCGCAGCCGCTCAGCAGGGTGATGGCCAGTGCTGCGGATACGAGGGCGGCCTTTTTCGTCATGGTGCGCATTTCTGTCTCCTTGAATGTGAGATGCGATCGGGTCGATAGCACGCAAATTCTTGCATATCGTGACCCGAAGTCAATGTTAAATCTGCATAAATTTGTATGGCGGCCGGGCTCCGTCCCATTCCGGGCGAAGACTTGTCGATACGCACTGGCGGCCAAGCCGCTTTGGTACCAGAGGTGGGACTCGAACCCACACGCAGGGCTACTGCAACGGATTTTGAGTCCGTCTCGTCTACCAGTTCCGACACTCTGGCCCGTGAGGCGCGCGGCATTATAGCAATGTGCCCGATGGCGGCAACCGACACCGCGTTGCCATCGTGCCGGTGCACCGATAACCTTGCCGCCTTTCCTGCCCGGATCCGTCATGCGCGTCGCCGATTTCCACTACGAACTGCCTGATCGGCTGATCGCCCGCGAGCCGGGCGCCGAGCGCACGGCCAGTCGCCTGATGTACCTCGATCCCCGTGAGGCACAGCCGCGGCATCTGCATTTCGCCGACATCGGTACGCTGCTCCGCCCGGGAGACCTGCTCGTGTTCAACGACACGCGGGTGATACCGGCCCGGCTGTTCGGCTGCAAGCCGGCAACCGGCGGCGGCGTCGAACTGCTGGTCGAGCGCGTGCTCCCCGGAGGCAGGGTGCTCGCGCAGATGCGCGCCAGCCGCAAGCCGCGCCAGGGCGCGGAGGTCGCGTTGCTCGACGACGAGGGCCGCGAAGCGGTGCGCGTGCGGGTGCTCGGCCGCGACGGCGAGTTCTTCGTGCTCGGCTTCCCGAGCGGCTGCGAGCCGCTGGAGACGATCGAGCGCATCGGCCACATGCCGCTGCCGCCGTACATCGATCGCGCCGACGTGCAACTCGATCGCGAGCGCTACCAGACGGTCTACGCGGCGCGTGACGGCGCGGTGGCCGCACCGACGGCCGGACTGCATTTCGACCACGCACTGCTCGCGCGGCTGCGCGACGCCGGCGTCGAAGCCGCCTTTCTCACACTGCACGTGGGCGCCGGCACCTTCCAGCCGGTGCGGGTCGCCGACGTGGAGCAGCACCGCATGCACGCCGAGTACATCGACGTGGGCGCGGCGCTGTGCGAGCGCGTCACGCGTGCGCACGCCGAAGGCCGGCGCGTGATCGCGGTCGGCACGACCACGCTGCGCGCGCTGGAGAGCGCGGCCGACGAACACGGAATCCATCCGTACGAGGGCGAGACTTCGATCTTCATTTACCCCGGTTACCGTTTCCGCACCGTGGACGGGCTCATCACGAATTTCCATCTGCCCGAATCGACGCTGCTGATGCTGGTGTGCGCGTTCGCCGGCCGCGAGCGCGTGCTCGCGGCGTACCACGAGGCGGTGGCGCAGGAGTACCGGTTCTTCAGTTACGGCGACGCGATGTTCGTGCTCGGCGAGCGCGCGCCGTCGCTCGCCGAGCGCGGGGAGGGCCGGCGGTGAGTGCGTGTTTCGCGGGATTCGATCTGCTCGCGCACGACGGCGCGGCGCGGTTCGGCCGGTTGCGTTTCGCGCGCGGTGACGTCGAGACGCCGGCGTTCATGCCGGTGGGTACCTACGGAACGGTGAAGGGCATGCTGCCGCGCGACCTCGAGGAGATCGGCGCCCGGATCGTGCTCGGCAACACCTTCCACCTGATGCTGCGCCCGGGCTCGGAGATCATCCGCGACCTCGGTGACCTGCACGCGTTCATGGGCTGGAGCCGTCCGATCCTGACCGACTCGGGCGGCTTCCAGGTGTTCAGCCTCGGCGACATGCGACGCATCGACGAAGACGGTGTGCGCTTCCGCTCGCCGGTGGACGGCGCCGCGGTGTTCCTCGATCCGGAGACCTCGATGCGCGTGCAGCGCGATCTGGGTTCAGACGTCGTGATGGTATTCGACGAGTGCACCCCGTATCCGGCGAGCGAGGAGCAGGCGCGCGCCTCGATGGAGCTCAGCCTGCGCTGGGCCGGGCGCAGCCGGATCGCGCACGGCGACAATCCCTCGGCGCTGTTCGGCATCGTGCAGGGTGGCATGTACCCGGACCTGCGCGCGCGTTCGCTGGACGGACTGCTGGGGATCGGGTTCGACGGCTACGCGATCGGCGGCCTGTCGGTCGGCGAGCCCCGCGACGAGATGCTGGCGGTGCTCGATCACCTCGGGCCGCGCCTGCCGCGCGAGCACCCACGCTACCTGATGGGGGTGGGCACGCCGCTCGACATCCTCGATGCGGTCGCCCGCGGCGTGGACATGTTCGATTGCGTGATGCCCACCCGCAACGCGCGCAACGCCTGGCTGTTCACCTCGCGCGGCGTGATGAAGCTGCGCCATGCCGTCAACCGGCGCAGCGAGGCACCGGTGGATCCGGACTGCGCGTGCTACACCTGCCGCCACTTCAGCCGGGCCTACCTGCACCATCTGGACCGCTGCAACGAGATGCTCGGCAGCCAGCTGAACACGATCCACAACCTGTACTTCTACCAGGAGCTGATGCGCGGCATCCGCGCGGCGATCGCTGCCGGGCGTTATGCCGGTTTCCGTGACGATTTCGTGCGCCGTTACACCGGTGCCGGGGAACCGGCATGAGCACGGTGGCCTACCAGATCTTCGTCTACGTGGACCTCGCGCACGCCGAGGCGGTGAAGGAGGCGATGTTCGCGGCCGGTGCCGGGCGCATCGGCGCCTACAGCGGTTGTGCGTGGCAGTGCGAGGGTACCGGACAGTTCCGTCCCGGCGCCGCGGCGAGGCCGTTCATCGGCACGCCCGGCGGCGATGAGCGGGTGGCGGAGCTGCGCATCGAGATGCTGTGTGCGGCCGACTGCCTGGCGGCGGCGGTGGCGGCACTGCGTGCCGCGCATCCCTACGAGGAACCCGCCTTCGGCGTGCTGCGCCTGGAGCCGCTCGCGTGAGCCGGCTGCAGCGCGTGCGCGAGCGCCTCGGCGGCTGCAGCGTGCCGCCGGCGGAGGAGGCCGACGCGGCCGTGCTGCTCGCGCTGACCGCGCAACGCGAGCCGGAGCTGATCCTGACGCTGCGGGCCGCGCACATGAGCACGCATCCCGGCGAGGTGGCGTTTCCGGGCGGGCGCCGCGACCCCGACGACCGCGACCTGGTGTACACGGCGCTGCGCGAGAGTCACGAGGAAATCGCGCTCGACCCGGACTGCGTGGAGATCGTCGGCGCGCTGCCGGGACGCACCTCGCGCCACGGCGTGCGCGTGTGCCCGGTGGTCGCGATCGTGCCGGCGCAGGTGCGGCTGGAGCCCAACCGGGCCGAACTCGACGAGGTCTACCGCATTCCGCTCGACTATTTCCTGCACCGCGAGAACCTGCGCATCGACCGCGTGCTGCACCAGGGGCGCGCGAAGGACGTGCCGTGGTATCCGTGGGGCGAGCGGCAGGTGTGGGGGCTGACGGCGGTGATGCTGATCGACCTGCTGGACGCGGTGTTCGACTTCCACGTCGAATTGTTGCGCTGAGGAGAGCGTGCGGTGGCGATGATCTACGAACTCGACGGCGTGGCGCCGCAGCTCGCGCCCGACTGTTTCCTCGCACCCGATGCGGTGCTGGTGGGTGCGGTGACGGTCGGCGGCGAGGCGGGCATCTGGTTCGGCGCCGTGATCCGCGCCGATACGGAACAGATCGTGATCGGCGCCGGATCCAACGTGCAGGACAACTGCGTGCTGCACGCCGACCCCGGCTTCGCGCTGCGCATCGGTGAACGGGTGACGGTGGGGCACCAGGCGGTGCTGCACGGCTGCACGATCGGTGACGGCAGCCTGGTCGGCATCAATGCGGTGGTGCTGAACGGCGCCGTGATCGGGCGCCACTGCCTGATCGGCGCCAACGCGCTGCTCACCGAGGGCATGGAGGTGCCGGACGGTTCGCTGGTGCTCGGTTCTCCGGCCCGCGTGCAGCGGGTGCTGAGCGAGGAGGAGCGTGCGCGGCTCGAGGACAGCGCACGCCGCTACCGTGCGAAAGCAGCCCTGTTCCGGGAACGCCTGCGTCGGGTCGGCGCCGACTGAAGCCGCCGCATCACCGCAGGGTGCGTCCATCGCGGCGAAATCACCGCCGCACGTATCGCGGGCTTGTGTCTTCAGGCGTGCCGTGCGCGCCGCGCCAGGACCTTCTGGATCACCTTGCCCTGCAGTTCCAGGATCTCGAAGTGGTAGCGTCCGATGCGCATTCCGACGTGCGCCTCGGGAATCGTCTCGAGGTGCTCGACGATCAGCCCGTTCAGTGTCCTGGGTCCGTCGACCGGCAATTCCCAGTGCAGCGAGCGGTTGATCTCGCGGATCGCGGTGCCGCCGTCGATCTGGTAGCTGCCGTCGGGTTGGGCGACGATCTCGGGTGACTGGTTGCCGATGTTCGAGGTGAACTCGCCGACGATCTCCTCGAGGATGTCTTCCAGCGTCACCAGGCCGCGCACCGAACCGTACTCGTCGACCACGATGCCGATACGGCGTTTGAGCTTCTGGAAGTTCAGCAGCTGCGTGTGCAGCGGGGTGCCTTCCGGCACGTAGTAGGGGTCCGTTGCCGCGCGCTGCATCGCTTCGCGATCCAGCCGCTCGCCGTGCACGAAGCTGCTCACGGTGCGCAGGTGCAGTATGCCCTGCACGTTGCCGATGTCCTCGCGGTAGAGCAGCACGCGCGTGTGTTCGCTGGCGCGCAGCGCGGCGATCACGCGGGCGTCATCCTCGGCGAGGTCGATGCCGAAGATGTCCTGGCGCGGCACCATGATGTCGTCGACCGTGATCTCCTCGAGGTCGAGGATGCTGAGCAGCATGCGCTTGTGGCGGGGCGGGATCATCGGGCCTGCCTCGCCGACGATGGTGCGCAGTTCCTCGGAACTCAGCACGTCGTCGGGGCGCCGGTCGGGATCGACCCCGAACAGCCGCAGCAGGCCGTTGGTGACGCGGTTGATGCACCAGACGGCCGGCTGCAGCACGTACATCAGTGCGTTCAGCGCGTACGCTGCAGGGAAAGCGATTCGTTCCGGGTGCAGTGCGGCCAGCGTCTTGGGCGTGACCTCGCCGAAGACCAGCACGGCGATGGTCATCGCGCCGGTGGCGATCGCGATCCCGGCATCGCCCCACAACCGCAGCGCGATCACGGTGGCGATCGCCGAGGCGAGGATGTTCACCAGGTTGTTGCCGATCAGGATCAGACCGATCAGCCGGTCAGGACGATCGAGCAGCTTCGCCGCGAGGCGGGCGCCGCGGTGGTTCTTGCGCAGATGCCGCAGGCGGTAGCGGTTCAACGACATCATCCCGGTCTCGGAGCCGGAAAAGAACGCCGACATCAGCAGGCAGGCGAGCAGGATGCCGAACAGCAGTTCCAGCGGGGTGTCGTTCAAGAGCGTGGCGGCCTCGTTCGCACGGGATGCGTATGGTGAATAAAAGGCCGCGGCATGGCAACCGCCGGGCGTTTCACCAGGCGGGGCGGTGCAGTATCAGTTCCAGTACCAGCTTGCTGCCGAAGTAGGCGAGGATCAGCAGGCAGAAGCCCGCCAGCGTCCATTTCACCGCGGTGTTGCCGCGCCACCCGAGGCGGTGGCGCCCGAGCAGCAGCACCGCGAACAACGCCCACGCGACGATCGACAGCACGGTCTTGTGCGCGAGGTGCTGGGCGAACATGTCCTCGAGGAACAGCGCCCCGGTGGCGATCGCGAGTGTCAGCAGCACTTCGCCGGTCCAGATCAGGCGGAACAGCAGGTGCTCCATCGTCTGCAGCGGCGGCATCACCGCGACCAGCCCGTGCAGGCGCCGGTGCTTCAGGCGGTCGATCAGCAACGCGAGCGCCACCGCCTGCACCGCAGCGATGCCGAGGATGCTGTAGGCGAGCACCGAGAGCAGGATGTGCGAGCCTACACCCCAGCCGAAGCCCGCGCGCGGTGCGTACGCGGTGTGCAGGAACTGTGCGCACAGCACCGCGACGATCGCCAGCGGGTAGAGTACCGGCAGCAGGTTCGCGAGCGGCACGCGCCAGCTCGCGCCCCACGCGATCAGTGCGATCACCCAGAAGAACAGCGAGGCGGCGCTGAACAGCCCGAGGTTCACCCCCTCGTTGCCGAAGACGCCCACCGACCAGCTCAGCGCGTGCGCGAGCAGCGCCGGCGCGGCCAGCCACATCGCGGCCCGCAGCCAGCGCCGCTGGGCGGTGCCTTCGTGCAAGGCACAGAGGTGCGCGGCGATGCTCGCGGCGTAGAAGACGCAGGCGACGATTCCGGATACGAGCGCTGTCATGCCGGTCGGACGGGATCCGCATCGATCGAGTGGGGTGTCCGGCCGCGGCCGGGCTGCGCCACAGTCTAGCGGCGCGTGTCGCGGGCGTCACGCCTGCGTTTCGTGCCCGTGGCGCACTCGGGTATACTCGCGCGTCCTTTAAGGTGCCCGGCGCTGCAGTACAGGCGGATCTGCCCCATGTTCGAAAACCTCACCGAACGCTTCTCGGAAACCCTGCGCAAGGTCGCGGGCAAGGCGACGCTGACCGAGGACAACATCAAGGACACGCTGCGCGAGGTGCGCCAGGTCCTGCTCGAGGCCGACGTCGCGCTGCCGGTCGTGAAGGACTTCGTCGAGCAGGTGCGTGCGCGCGCGCTCGGGCAGGACGTGCTGAAGAGCCTGAGCCCCGGACAGGCGTTCCTGCGCATCGTGCAGCGCGAGCTCGAGCAGGCGATGGGCTCGGCCAACGAGGGGCTGGACCTCTCGACGCAGCCGCCGGCCGTGATCCTGATGGCCGGCCTGCAGGGCAGCGGCAAGACCACCAGCGCCGCCAAGCTCGCGCGCTGGCTGCGCGAGAAGGGCAAGAAGGTGCTGCTGGTCAGCGCCGACGTCTACCGCCCGGCGGCGATCCGCCAGCTCGAGACGCTGGCCGCCAGCGTCGATGCCGGCTTCATCCCCAGCCACGAAGGCGAGCGTCCGGTGGACATCGCGCTCGGGGCGCTGCGCACCGCGCGCATCCAGTTCGCCGATGTGCTGATCGTCGACACGGCGGGCCGGCTCGCGATCGATGCCGCGATGATGCAGGAGATCCGCGAACTGCACGCGGCGCTGAACCCGGTCGAGACGCTGTTCGTCGTCGATGCCATGACCGGCCAGGACGCCGCGACGACCGCGCGCGCCTTCAACGAGGCGGTGCCGCTCACCGGCGTGATCCTCGCCAAGGCCGACGCCGATTCGCGCGGCGGTGCCGCGCTGTCGGTGCGCGCCGTCACCGGCAAGCCGATCAAGTTCCTCGGGGTCGGCGAGAAGACCGAGGCGCTCGAGCCGTTCCACCCCGAGCGCGTGGCCTCGCGGATCCTCGGCATGGGCGACATCCTGTCGCTGATCGAGGAGGCCGAGCGCAAGCTCGATCGCGACAAGGCCGAGAAACTCGCGAAGAAGATCCGCAAGGGCAAGGGCTTCGATCTCGAGGATTTCCGCGACCAGCTGCACCAGATGCGCGACATGGGCGGCATCGCGAGCATGCTCGACAAGCTGCCCGGCATGGGCGGGCTGGCGCAGATGGCGCAGCAGAAGGTCGACGTGAAGGCCTTTGCGCGCATGGAGGCGCTGATCAACTCGATGACGCCCGGCGAACGGCGCGACCCGGAGATGCTGAACGGCTCGCGCAAGCGGCGCATCACGCAGGGCTCCGGGACCTCGATCCAGGACCTCAACCGCCTGCTGAAGCAGCACAAGCAGATGCAGAAGATGATGAAGAAGCTCGGCAACCGCGGTGCGATGCAGAACATGATGCGCGGGCTCGGCGGCATGCTGCCGCCGGGGGGCGGGTTCCCGCGCCGGTAAAAATCCCGATCGCCGCGCCCGCCTGCCGGCGAGTGTTTCAAATCCGGAAACCTTCTCTTAGAATAGCCGCCCTTTGCGGGGTTGCCGGCCGCCCGTGCCGCGGGCGCCGTGACATCCGGGGATCAACGTCAGGAAACCTTTCATGTTGACGATCAGACTTTCGCGCGTAGGCGCCAAGAAGCGTCCGTTCTACCAGGTCACGGTGACCGACAGCCGCAGCGCCCGCGATGGCCGCTTCATCGAGCGCGTCGGGTTCTTCAACCCGATCGCGAGCGGCAAGGAAGAGCGCCTGCGCCTGGACCGCGAGCGGATCCAGTACTGGGTGGCGCGTGGCGCGCAGCTGTCGGACCGGGTCGCGAACCTGCTCAAGGAAAGCGCGGGCGCGCAGCAGGCGGCCTGACGCCGCGACGTGGAAGATGCGGGCGAGCGCGAGCTGGTGGTGCTGGGCCGCATCGGCGCGGTGTACGGGGTCAAGGGCTGGCTGAAGGTCTGGTCGTTCACCGACCCGCCGGAGGCGATCCTCGACTACCCGGTCTGGCGGATCGCCACCGCGGCCGGCCGGGAGAGCCACCGCATCGACGCCGCGAGGGCGCACGGCAAGGGGCTGGTGGTCCACCTGCCGGGGTGTGACGATCGCGACGCGGCGCAGCGCTTCGTGCAGGCCGAGATCGCGGTGGCGCGCTCGGAGCTGCCGGAGCCGGGCCCCGGCGAGTATTACTGGGCCGAGCTCGAGGGCATGCGGGTGTACGCGCGGCGCGAGGATGGCGGCCGTACCTTGCTGGGCACGGTCGACCACCTGCTCGAGACCGGCGCCAACGACGTGCTGGTGGTGCACGGCTGCACGGGGAGCATCGACGCACGCGAGCGTCTGATCCCGTGGCTGCCGGAGCAGGTGATCGTGGAGGTCGACCGCGCGTGCCGGGAGATGCTGGTCGACTGGGACCCGGATTTCTGAGCGGCGCCGCCGTGCTGAGCGTCGCGGTGGTGACGATCTTTCCGGAGATGTTCGCGGCCCTGAGCGGCTACGGGATCTCCGGGCGGGCGGTGCGCGAAGGGCTGGTCGAACTGCGGTGCTGGAATCCGCGCGACTACGCGACGGACCGCCACCGCTCGGTGGACGACCGGCCCTACGGGGGCGGTCCGGGGATGGTGATGAGCGCTCCGCCGCTGTGCGCGGCGATCCGCGCCGCGCGCGCCGCGCTGGGCGACGCGGCGCGGGTGGTCTACCTGTCGCCGCAGGGCGTCCGGCTGACGCAGCGGCGGGTGCAGGAGCTGGCGCTGGGCGGGCCGCTGGTGCTGCTGGCCGGGCGCTACGAAGGCGTCGACGAGCGCGTGATCGAGAGCGAGGTCGACGAAGAGATATCGCTCGGCGATTACGTGCTGAGCGGCGGGGAACTGCCCGCGATGGTGTTGCTCGATGCGATGATCCGGCTGCTGCCGGGCGCGCTGGGGCACGACGAGTCGGCGGTGCAGGACTCGTTCGCGGAAGGGATGCTGGACTGCCCGCACTACACGCGGCCGGAGCTGTTCGAGGGTCGTGCGGTGCCGCCGGTGCTGCTGAGCGGGGACCACGAACGGATCCGCACCTGGCGGCTGGAGCGCTCACGCGAGCGCACCCGCGCGCGGCGGCCGGACCTGCTGGCGGGGCAGGAGGATTGACGGGGCGGCGGCAACGTCGCGAAGCGAAGCTTTCAGGGGCGAGCGCGCGTGGCGTGCGAGCGAAACAGGCGAGGACGAGGTCATGCAGAACACGATCATTGGACAGCTCGAAGCCGAGCAGATGGGCAAGAACGTTCCGGATTTCGCTCCGGGCGACACGGTGGTGGTCGATGTGCGCGTGGTCGAGGGCGACCGCGAGCGCCTGCAGGCCTACGAAGGCGTGGTGATCGCCAAGCGCAACCGCGGCCTGAACTCGGCGTTCACGGTGCGCAAGATCTCGCACGGCGTCGGCGTCGAGCGTACGTTCCAGACCTACAGCCCGGCGGTCGCCAGCATCCAGGTCAAGCGCCGCGGCGACGTGCGCCAGGCGAAGCTGTACTACCTGCGCGAGCTGAGCGGCAAGGCGGCCAGGATCAAGGAGAAACTGGCCAAGCAGAGCGCGGACTGATCCGCACGGCCGATGGCGGAAAAGGTGGCGCGAGCCACCTTTTTTGTTGGTCCAGCGATGATCGCAGACGCCGACCGCAGGGCGATCGAACACTTCCTCGACGCGCTGTGGATGGAGAAGGGCTCCAGCGCGAACACGCTGGCGGCGTATCGCGGCGACCTCGAGGGTTTCGCGGCCTGGCTGGGTGCGCGCGAAACGGCGCTCGCGGCCGTGGACCGGGCGCTGCTGCTCGAGTACCTCGCCGCCGGACTGCGCGAGGGCCGCTCGACGCGCAGCGCCGCGCGGCTGCTGTCGTGCCTGCGCGGGTTCTATCGTCACCTGCTGCGCGAGGGGCACATCGCCGCGGACCCGACCTTGCGCGTGCCGGGACCACGGGCGCCGCGTGCGCTGCCGGGAACGCTCGGCGAGGACGAGGTCGAGCGGCTGCTCGCTGCCCCCGACGTCGCCACCCCGATCGGCCTGCGCGACCGCGCGATGCTCGAACTGCTGTACGCGTGCGGGTTGCGCATCAGCGAGCTGGTCACGCTGGAACTGCCTGCGGTGGGACTGACCCAGGGCGTGGTGCGCATCCTCGGCAAGGGGGCCCGCGAGCGGCTGGTGCCGGTGGGTGAGGAAGCGCTCGCCTGGCTGCAGCGCTACCTGCGCGAGGCGCGTCCGTCCCTGCCGGGCGCCGCCGATGGCGCGGTGCTGTTCCCGGGTCGTGGCGGGCGCGCGCTGACGCGCCAGGCGTTCTGGTACCGGATCAGGCATCATGCCGTCACGGCGGGGATCACGAAGCCGCTGTCGCCGCACACGCTGCGCCACGCCTTCGCGACGCACCTGCTGAACCACGGCGCGGACCTGCGCGTGGTGCAGATGCTGCTCGGCCACAGCGACCTGTCGACGACGCAGATCTACACGCACGTGGCGCGCGAACGGCTCAAGCAACTGCACGCGGCGCACCACCCGCGCGGGTGAGGCGCCGACGGCACGGCCGCGGCCCGCTCCGGGGCGGCGGCACCATGACGGGAGGACATCGGGTGAGACGACAGCTGCAGCAATGGTGGCGGAACGGGCTGGTCGCGGCGATCGGGGTGCTGGTGCTGGCGGCGCAGGCGCACGCGGCGGACAGCGCCGATGCCGCGGCGCAGGCGATCGGGCGTGCGCTGTCGAAGTCGCGTCCCGACCTGCACTTCGGCACGCCGCGCCCGAGCGCGATCGCCGGCATGTACGAGGTGCAGGTGATCGACGGGCCGGTGATCTACGTCAACCGCGAGGGCACGCACTTCGTCGCCGGCGACCTGTTCGAGATCCGGGCCGACGGCTTCGCGAACCTCGACGAGGTCACGCGTCAGCAGGAGCGTGTGCGGTTGATCGCCGCGGTGGATCCCAAGGACGTGATCGTGTTCGCGCCGCCCGAGCCGCGCGCGACGATCACCGTGTTCACCGATGTCGACTGTGGCTACTGCCGCAAGCTGCACAACGAGATGGCCGAGATCAACGCGCTCGGCATCGCGGTGCACTACCTCGCGTACCCGCGCGCCGGCGTCGGTTCGCCCTCGTACCGCAAGATCGCCAGCGCCTGGTGCGCCGACGACCGGCAGACCGCACTGACCACGATCAAGCGCGGCGGCGAGATCCCCGAGAACGTCTGCGCCGGCAACCCGGTCGCGGATCACATCCTGCTGGGCGAGAAGGTGGGCGTCACCGGCACGCCGGCGCTGGTGCTCGAGGACGGCACGCTGGTGCCGGGATACCGGCCGGCGAAGGAACTGGCGAAAATGCTCGGCCTCGAGTGAGCAGGGGCGAGCGGCGCAACAGGGAGCGGGAAATGGAACCGATACGGGTTGGCATCTGCGGCTTCGGCACCGTGGGATCGGGAACCTTCACCGTGCTGCAACGCAACCGGGCGGACATCGCGGCCCGTGTGGGCCGCGACGTACTGGTCACCCACATCGGCGCGCGCCGCGACAACCCGCGCTGCGACACCGCCGGGGCGCGCGTCAGCCGCGATGTGTTCGAGGTGGTGCGCGATCCAGACGTCGACATCGTCGTCGAGCTGATCGGCGGCTGCGACACCGCGCGCGAACTCGTGATGGAGGCGATCGCGGCGGGCAAGCATGTCGTGACCGCGAACAAGGCGCTGATCGCCGAGCACGGCAACGCGATATTCGCCGCAGCGAGTGCGCGTGGCGTCTCGGTCGCGTTCGAGGCGGCGGTGGGTGGCGGCATCCCGATCATCAAGGCGATCCGCGAAGGATTGGCTGCGAACCGCATCGAGTGGGTGGCCGGCATCATCAACGGCACCGGCAACTACATCCTGTCCGAGATGCGCGAGAAAGGGCGCAGCTTCGCCGCCGCGCTCGCCGACGCGCAGGCGCTCGGCTACGCCGAGGCAGACCCGACCTTCGACGTCGAGGGTATCGATGCGGCGCACAAGCTGGTGATCCTCGCCTCGCTCGCCTTCGGCATCCCGTTGCAGTTCGACAAGGTCTATACGGAAGGCATCAGCACACTGGGTGCCGAGGACATCGCGTACGCGTCCGAGCTCGGCTACCGCATCAAGCACCTCGGGATCTGCCGGCGCACCGCCGAGGGCATCGAGCTGCGCGTGCACCCGACGCTGATCCCCGACGACCGGCTGATCGCGAACGTGAACGGCGTAATGAACGCGATCCTGGTGAAGGGTGACGCGGTGGGGCCGACGCTCTACTACGGTCCCGGCGCAGGATCCGAGCCTACCGCCTCCTCGGTGGTCGCGGACATCGTCGACGTGGCGCGCACGCTGACCGCCGATCCGGAGCACCGCGTGCCGCATCTCGCGTTCCAGCCCGACTGTCTGTCCGCCGAGCCGGTGCTGCCGATGTCCGCCGTGCGTACCTCGTACTACCTGCGGGTGGCGGCGCTGGACCGTCCCGGGGTGCTGTGGCGCGTTGCGCGGATCCTCGGCGAGGCGGGAATCAGCATCGAGGCGCTGATCCAGAAGGAGGCGCCCGAGGGCCAGGAAACGGCGACGATGATCCTGTTGACCAGCGCCACGATCGAAAGCCAGATGAACGCCGCGATCGCCACGATCGAGGCGCTGGACAGCACACGCGGGCGCGTCACGCGGATCCGCATGGAGAAGCTGGAAGGCTGAGCATCACAGTGGAGGGATGGTCGTGAGGTACATCAGCACGCGGGGTGCTTCCCCCGCTCTCGCCTTCGAGGACGTCCTGCTTACCGGCCTGGCGCCGGATGGTGGGCTCTACGTCCCGGAGACGCTCGCGCGCATCGACACCGCGCGCATGCGCGAGTGGGCGCGGCTCGACTACGCGGACCTGGCGGCCGAGGTGATGGCGCCGTTCGTCGAGGGATTCCTCGCCCCCGGCGAACTGCGCACGATGACGCACGCAACCTATGCGGGTTTCCGGCATCCGGCGGTAGCGCCACTGGTGCAGCTGGGGCACAACGAGTGGGTGCTCGAGCTGTTCCACGGGCCCACGCTGGCGTTCAAGGACTTCGCGCTGCAGCTGCTCGGGCGGCTGCTCGAGCGCTCGCTGGCACGGAGCGGCGAGCGCGTGGTGGTCCTCGGCGCCACCTCGGGCGACACCGGATCGGCGGCAATCGAGGGCTGCCGCAACTGCGCGGGCGCCGACATCTTCATCCTGCACCCGCACCAGCGCGTCTCGGAAGTGCAGCGCAGGCAGATGACCACGGTGCCGGGCGCGAACATCCACAACATCGCGGTGCGCGGCAATTTCGACGACTGCCAGGAAATGGTGAAGGCGAGTTTCGCTGACCAGTCCTTCCTGCCGCCGGGGCGGCGCCTGGTGGCGGTGAACTCGATCAACTGGGCGCGCATCATGGCCCAGATCGTGTACTACTTCCACGCGGCGCTCGCGCTCGGCGCGCCCGATCGCGCCGTGTCGTTCGCGGTGCCGACCGGGAATTTCGGCGACATCTACGCGGGCTACCTGGCGCGGCGCATGGGGCTGCCCGTCGCGCGGCTGGTGATCGCGACCAACGCCAACGACATCCTGCACCGCCTGATGAGCAGCGGAAACTACGCGCGCGCCGGGCTCGCGCACACGCTGTCACCGAGCATGGACATCGTGATCTCGAGCAACTTCGAGCGTGCGCTGTTCGATTTCTACGGACGCGACGCGGCGCGGCTGCGCGAGCTGATGGAGCGTTTCCGTGCCGGCGACGTGGTGCTGCCGGAGCAGATCATGCAGGCCGCGCGCGCCGAGTTCGCGAGCTTCGCGGTCGACGACGCGATGACCTGCGAGACGATCGCGCGCGTGTTCGAGGAGTCGGAGTACCTGCTCGACCCGCATTCGGCCATCGGCGTGCGCGCCGCGCGCGAATGCCGCGGCTCGCGCGCGGTGCCGATCGTCACGCTGGCGACCGCGCACCCGGCCAAGTTCCCCGAGGCGATCGCGCGCGCCGGCGTGCCGCGCGAGCCGGCGCTGCCGCACTACATGGCCGACCTGTTCGAGCGCGAGGAGCGCTGCACGGTGCTCGACCACGATCTCGGCGCGGTGCAGCGCTTCATCGGCGAACGGCTCGCGTGAGGCGCGCGATCCGGCGCCGTACGGCGGACGCCGCGATCGCCGGGATCGACGATCCGCTGCTGGCGCGGATCTACGCCGCCCGTGGCGTGCAGGACGCCGCCGACGTCGATCGCGGCCTGGGCCGGCTGTGGCCGCCGGACGCGCTGCCGGGAGTCGATGCGGCGGCGCGCCGGCTCGCCGATGCGCTGTACGCGCACGAGCGCATCGTGGTGGTCGGCGACTACGACGCCGACGGCGCCACCAGCAGCGCGCTGGCCTTGCGCGCGCTGCGCGCACTGGGCGCCGCCGACTGCGATTTCCTCGTTCCCAACCGCTTCGAACATGGCTACGGGCTGAGCCCGGAGCTGGTGGAGATTGCGGCGACGCTGGCGCCGGGGCTGATCCTCACCGTCGACAACGGCATCGCGGCGCACGAGGGCGTGGCGGCGGCGGCGCGGCTCGGCATCGACGTGGTCGTCACCGACCACCACCTGCCCGGGGACACGCTGCCGGCGGCCTGCGCGATCGTGAACCCGAATCTCGGCGGTTCGACGTTCCCGAGTCGCGCGCTGGCCGGCGTCGGGGTGGTGTTCTACCTGATGGGCGCGGTGCGCGCCGAGTTGCGCGCGCGCGGCTGGTTCGCGCAGACCGGACGGGCCGAACCGAACCTGGCCGACTTCCTCGATCTGGTGGCGCTCGGCACCGTCGCGGACGTGGTGGCGCTCGATGGCAACAACCGCGCGCTGGTGCACCAGGGGTTGCTGCGCATCCGCGCCGGCAGGGGATGTCCCGGCATCCGCGCGCTGATCGAGCTCGCAGGCCGCGACCCGGCGCGCGCGGGCAGCGCGGAGCTCGGTTTCGTGGCGGGACCGCGCATCAATGCCGCCGGCCGGCTCGACGACATCGGTCTCGGCATCCGCTGCCTGCTCGAGGACGATCACGCGCGCGCGCGCGTGATGGCGGCCGAGCTCGACCGGCTGAACCGCGAGCGGCGCGAAATCGAGGACGGCATGCAGCGGGAGGCGCTCGGTCTGATCGCGGAGGTGGCAGCGGACGGGCAGGAGCTGCCGTGGGGCGTGTGCCTGCATCACGACGGCTGGCACCAGGGCGTGGTGGGGCTGGTGGCCTCGCGCGTGCGCGAACGGACGCACCGCCCGGTGATCGCGTTCGCGCCGGGCAATCCCGGCGAACTCAAGGGCTCCGGGCGCTCGATCCCGGGGCTTCACATCCGCGACGCGATCGCCGCCGTGGCGACCGCGGCGCCGCAGCTCGTGAGCCGTTTCGGCGGTCACGCGACCGCCGCCGGACTGACGATCGGGGCGGCGCACTTCGACGCGTTCGCACAGGCCTTCGACCGCGAGGTGCGGCGCCGGCTGCGCGTCGAGGACCTGGAGCACGTGCTGGAGAGCGACGGCGAGCTCGATGCGCACGATTTCTCGCTGGAGCGCGCCGAGCAACTGCGCGACGCCGGGCCGTGGGGCCAGCACTTTCCCGAGCCGGTATTCGACGGCGAGTTCGTGATCGCTGCGCAGCGCATCGTCGGCGGGCGGCACCTGAAGCTGCGCGTGGCCCCGTGCACGGATCCCGCACGCGGGGTGGATGCGATCGCGTTCAATGTGGACCTCGCGCGCTGGCCCGATCCGCAGGCGCGGCGCGTGCGGCTCGCCTACCGCCTGGACGTGAACGTGTGGCGCGACACGCGCTCGCTGCAGCTGGTGGTCGAGGACCTGCAGCCGATCGGGGCGCAGTGACGGCGCCTCCGGGTGCGCGGCGGCGCCGGCCTTGGCGACGCGCCGGCGTCCCTCAGCCGGAGCGTTCGGCGCGCAACGCCAGCGCGGATCCGAGCGGGCTGCGCACCGCCATCCCGCCGCGCTGCAGCACGTGCGTGTAGATCTGCGTGGTGCGCACGTCGCTGTGGCCCAGTTGCTCCTGCACGGTGCGGATATCGGCGCCGCGTTCGAGCAGGTGCGTGGCGAACGAGTGGCGCAGCGTATGACAGCTCGCGGGCTTCTCGATGCCGGCAGCGCGCACCGCGTTGCGCATCGCCCGCTGCACGGAGGATTCGTCGACGTGGTGCCGCCGCTGCGCGCCGGAGCGTGGATCGGTGCCGATGCGCGTGGCCGGAAACACGTACTGCCACATCCACGAGCGCTCGGCCTGCGGATACTTGCGCGCCAGCGCGAACGGGACCGACACGGTCCCGTGACCCGTCGCGGTGTCGCGCTCGAACAGGGTCCTGCGCACCGCAAGGTGGCGCTGCAGCGGCACGATCAGTTCGTCCGGCAGGGTGACGACGCGATCCTTCGCGCCCTTGCCGTCGCGCACCAGGATCGCGCGGTGACCGAATTCCAGATCCTTCACGCGCAGCCGGACGCTCTCCATCAGCCGCAGACCCGAGCCGTACTGCAGGCAGCAGACCAGCCAGTGCACACCGTGCAGGTTGTGCAACACGCGGGCGACTTCCTCGACGGACAGCACGACCGGGATGCGCTTGGGGCGCTGCGCGCGCGTCACCGAGTCGAGTTGTCCGAACGGCTGGCCCAGCACCTCGCGATAGAGGAACAGCAGCGCGTTCAGGGCCTGGTTCTGCGTGCTGGCGCTGACATTGCGATCGACCGCGAGATGCGTCAGGAAGGTCTCCACTTCGGCCGCGCCCATGTCGTTTGGGTGGCGGAGTCCGTGAAAGCGGATGAAGCGCAGGATCCAGTCGAGATAGGTCTGCTCGGTGCGATAGCTCAGATGACGGGTCCGCATCCGTTCGCGGACCTGGTCCTGCAATCGTTGTGCCGCCATGGTTCGACCTCCCTGTCGAATATGCGGGCCAGTCTACCCAAAGCGCAGCAGGGAGCAAGCTGCCGCTGTCAATGGTGGGCGTGACCGCCGTCGGCTGGCGGATCGGGAATTCGTCCCGCCGACCGGCCGCGTAGCTGCACGCTATGTGGCAGCTCGCCGCAAAGGAACACTGCATACGTGCGCGCGCCGTCCTGCAGGATTTCCAGCAGGGTGTTGATTTATATGGAGGTTTGACCGGGCAGGGTGGGTGTCTATACTGCCCGTCGAGCACGAAGTGCCTGCGGGCCAGATGGGAGAGTCACGTGTTTGAACATGGACACATACAGTCCACATAATGTTATGCGGCAGAGTGATTCGTGCAACCGCCGCGCGTGTTCTGCGGACGGTGCTGTAAGGCACACGGCGTTGCCCTGCGTCAGATGGCACGCGAACTCGAAGGATCGTCGGTGCTGAGCCACTACGCCGATCCGCGCGCGTTCTTTCGCTGCTGGATCGAATTGCGTGAACGCACCAGCGCATGCTCGAACGCTTCGTCAGCGAGCGCGCGAGGTGAGTGCACTGGAAAAGGCTGTGCGAGCGAGTGCATGATTCCGCACGAGTTCTCCGGGCGCTGTTCCGGAGTCCGCATCAGGGAGGAAGGGCAGCAATGGAACGCCGAGGTCCGCATCAACTGAAGCGGGAGCTTCGTCAGCCGGCGCGCGAGTCGGGCGCCGGTCCTGGGCATGTCGCCCATCGCCTCGGACTGCGGGCCACTCTGTCGCATAACGAATAGGGATAGGTCGCGCGCAGCCGCGACCTATCCCGGGTTGAACGAGCCCGACCCCGGGGCGGCGGAGTGCTCTCTATAGGGGAAAGCTTTTCAGGCGCGCGG
>WBZY01000079.1_pt1 | contig 103500 bp, 98 predicted proteins | sample 5204191 | NCBI WGS metagenome assembly WBZY01 (sample SAMN12344363, study PRJNA552823) | activated sludge metagenome | biome: Activated sludge suspended growth; feature: Anammox Sidestream; material: Wastewater; isolation source: activated sludge from anammox sidestream of wastewater treatment... | reverse complement strand
ATCAACGGCGAATCCTACAAGTGGATCGTCGCCGAGGCGGCCAAGAAGGCCCTCGGCCTCGACCGCATCCAGGAGCGCGTCTTCATCGTCAAGCTGGTGAACGACAAGAACGACCCGTCGCGCGTCGCCGGCGCGGTCGGCTTCTCCGTGCGCGAGAACAAGATCTACGTGTACAAGGCCAAGGCCATCCTGCTGGCCGCCGGCGGCTGCGTGAACCTGTTCCGTCCGCGTTCGGTGGGCGAGGGCACGGGCCGCGCCTGGTACCCGGTGTGGAACGCCGGTTCGACCTACGCCATGGCCGCCGAAGCCGGCGCCGAGCTGACGATGATGGAAAACCGCTTCGTGCCGGCCCGCTTCAAGGACGGCTATGGCCCGGTCGGCGCCTGGTTCCTGCTCTTCAAGGCCAAGGCGACCAACGCCTACGGCGAAGACTACATGGTCAAGAACAAGGAGATGCTGAACGACTACCCGCCCTACGGGCAGGCCGCCGTTCCCGCCTCCTGCCTGCGCAACCACCTCATGCTGAAAGAGATGAAGGAAGGCCGCGGCCCGATCTACATGGACACCGTCACCGCGCTGGCCAAGCTGCGCGAGACCCTGACGCCGAAGGAAGTCAAGCACCTGGAAGCGGAAGCCTGGGAAGACTTCCTCGACATGTGCATCGGCCAGTGCGGCATCTGGGTCGGCGAGAACATCGAGCCCGAGAAGACCATGTCCGAGCTGATGCCGACCGAGCCCTACCTGCTCGGCTCGCACTCCGGCTGCTGCGGCATCTGGGTGTCCGGCCCGACCGACGTCGGCGCGCCGACCACCGAGGAACTGCCGGGCGTGCCCGAGCACCTGCCAAAGGGCTGGAACTGGGGCTATCGCTCGATGACCACGGTCAAGGGCCTGTTCACCGCCGGCGACGGCGTCGGCGCCTCGGGCCACAAGTTCTCCTCCGGTTCGCACACCGAAGGCCGCCTCGCCTCCAAGGCGATGGTCAAGTACGCCCTCGACAACAAGGACTGGAAGGTCGAGCTGGACACCGATCCCGCCGTCCTCGCCGAGGAGATCTACAAGCCGGTGCGCAACTTCCTCGAGCACAAGGACTACACCACCGCCATCGACGTGAACCCGAACTACATCACGCCGAAGATGCTGCAGTTCCGCCTGCAGAAGATCATGGACGAGTATGTCGCCGGTGTTGCCACCTACTACAACACCAACGACAAGATGCTCGCCGTGGCCGAAGGCAAGCTGGAGATGCTCAAGGAAGACGCCCAGAAGATGCGCGCCAAGGATCTGCACGAGCTGCTGCGCGCCTGGGAGAACTACCACCGCATCCTGACCGCCGAAGCGCACATGAAGCACATCCAGTTCCGCGAGGAGAGCCGCTACCCCGGCTTCTACTACCGCACCGACAAGAACTTCGTCGATGAGCAGAACTGGCACTGCTTCGTGAACTCCGTCTATGACAAGAACACCAAGAAGTGGACCTGCTTCAAGCGCAAGCACGTCGACCTGGTGGACAAGTCGAAGCTGTTCAAGGCGGCCGCGCACTAAGCGATCGCCTGCGGTAACATTGACCGGGCGTCCTTGGCGGGGCGCCCGGTTTTTTTCGTCTCTCTCCCTCTCCCCGCTTGCGGGGAGAGGGCCGGGGAGAGGGGTTAGCGGTTCGCCCACCCTCTCCCCAACCCTCTCCCGCCAGCGGGAGAGGGGGATGGCACGGCAAGCCTGTTACGTATTTTCAAAGGCCCGACATGAACACCCCCGATCCCAAGAACCTGCCCTTCAACAGCCCGGTCGTGCCGGAGATGGTGGAGGGCGGCAAGGTCATCCAGTTCCAGTGCCGCAAGGGCATCGCCTGCTGGAACGCCTGCTGCAGCAACATCGACATCTCGCTGACGCCCTACGACATCCTGCGCCTGAAGCGCCGGCTCGGCCTCGCCTCGGCGCAGTTCCTGCAGCAGTACGCCGTGCCCTACGAGCTGGAGAAGGACGGCATCGCCGGCATCAAGCTCAAGCCGGTCGCCGGCGGCAGCGCCTGTCAGTTCATGACGCCGGAGGGTTGCAGCGTCTACGAGGACCGCCCGACCGCCTGCCGCTACTACCCGGTGGCGCTGCTGTCCATGCGCAAGCAGGACGAATACACGGATACGCATTCCTATGCGCTGGTCAAGGAAGAACACTGCCTCGGCCACAACGAGCCGCGCAGCCTCACCATCGACGACTACCGCGCCGAGCAGGGCCTGCCGGAATACGACGCGCAGGGCCGCGGCTGGCGCCAGCTGGTGCTGAAGAAGATGTCCTCGGGCCCCACCGTCGGCAAGCCCTCGGTGAAGAGCCGCCAGCTGTTCTTCATGACCTGCTACGACATCGATACCTTCCGCGCCTTCGTCGATTCCGGCCCCTTCAACGAGCTCTACGACGTGCCCCAGGCCGAGCGCCAGGCGATGCTGGGCGACAGCCTCGAGGCCGAGCAGGCGCTGCTGCAGTTCGGCTACCGCTTCCTGCGCCAGGCGCTGTTCGGCGAGGAGAGCATCGCCCTGCACAAGGAAGCGGCGGAGAAGCGCCGCGAACAGGTGCGGGCGAAGGCGCAACAGGCCGAGCGCGAGGCCGCCGAGAAGCTGGCGCGCGAGGAGGACATGCGCGACGAGGGGTTCGACGATTGAGCGAGGCGCGCCCAACCCGCGACATCGCGTCGCAGCTGGCGCGGATCGAATCCGAGCCGTACTACCAGCCCGTCCGTGACGAGGTGGCGCTGTTCGAGTCCGCCCATCGCCGCCGCCTGCCGGTGCTGCTGAAGGGGCCGACCGGCTGCGGCAAGACGCGCTTCGTCGAGTACATGGCCTGGCGCCTGAAGCGCCCGCTGGTGACGGTGGCCTGCCACGACGACCTCACCACCGCCGACCTCGTCGGCCGCTACCTCATCGTCGGCAACGAGACGGTGTGGGTGGACGGCCCGCTCGCCGCCGCCGTGCGCGCCGGCGCCCTCTGCTACCTCGACGAGATCGTCGAGGCGCGCAAGGACACCACGGTGGTGATCCATCCGCTTGCCGACAACCGCCGCATGCTGGCCATCGACAAGCGCGGCGAGCTGGTGGCCGCGCCCGGCGAATTCATGCTGGTGATCTCCTACAACCCCGGCTACCAGAGCGTTCTGAAGGAGATCAAGCCGTCCACGCGCCAGCGCTTCGTCGCGCTGGAATTCGACTACCCGGAGGCCGCCGTCGAGGCCGGCATCGTCGCCCGCGAGGGCGGCGTCGACGCCGACACCGCGCGCCGCCTGGTCAAGCTGGGCGAGCTGACGCGCAACCTGAAGGGCGCCGGGCTGGACGAGGGCGCCAGCACGCGCCTGCTGGTGCACGCCGCCCAGCTGATCGCCGACGGCGTCGCGCCGGCGGCGGCCTGCACGGCGGCGATCGCGCGGGCGCTCAGCGACGATCCCGAGATGACGGGGACGCTGGATGACCTGGTCGGGGCGGTTTTTGATTGATCGACGATGGGGTATCCTTGCGCCGATGAAGCCATCCGATGCCCTCGCAAACCACCGCCAGGCGATCCGTGAGATTGCCGAGCGCCATCGCGTGCGCAATGTGCGCGTCTTCGGCTCGGTGCTGAACGGCACCGATACGGAGGGCAGCGATCTCGACCTTCTGGTCGACCCGACGGACAAAACCACTTTGTTCGATATTGCGGCCATACAGGAGGAAGCCGAGAGCCTGCTCGGCGTGGCGGTCGATGTTCTGACACCGAAGGCGTTGCCGGCGAAATTTCGCGGCAGGGTGATAGCCGAGGCCGAGCCGGTATGAGCAAGGATGGGCTTCGCATACCCGATTATCTCGACCACATCCTCAACGCCATCAGCCGGATCGGGAAATACACGGAGGGCCTGACCGAGGCGGCCTTTTCCAGTGATGAGAAAACGCAAGACGCCGTGGTCCGCAATTTCGAGATCATAGGAGAGGCTTCGAAAAACATCCGTGACGCCGATGCGGGTTTTGCAGCCGATCATCCGGATATTCCCTGGAGCCTGATGTACCGGATGCGAAATGCGCTTTCGCATGGTTACCACGAGGTGGATTTTGAAGTTGTCTGGCGCACCATCCGTGACGACCTGCCGGGGCTGGAGCGGCGCATCAGAGCAGTTCGGTCGCATTTTTGAACAGAAAGCTCTTCTCCGACGAACTCGAAGAGCGGCTCGACGAGCTGCTGTTCGCCTCGCATTCGCACCGCTCGGCGAAGAACATCGCCGACGGCCTCGAGAAGCTGTCGCGCGAGCAGCAGGAGCGCGTGCTGCACTGGACCGGCGTCGCCGCCCAGTCGTATGCCGAGGTCGGCTATCTCGTCGCCGCCCTGGCGCCGAAGGCGCTGGCGCGGCTCGACCCCGCCGGCTTCGAGGCCTGGGTGCTGGCCGGGCTGGATGCCTACGACCGCCACGGCGGCCAGGCGGCGATGGCGCAGCTGCGGGCGATCGAGGCCTTCGCCGCGGCGCGCGAACGCGCGCCGACCGCGGCGCGGCTCGCCGACCAGGAGGCGCGCCTGGCGCGCTTCCTGCAAGGACTTTCCGGCCGCCCCCTCGGGCTGGCCGAAGGCAGCGTCGCCCACACCGACACCGAGACCGTCTTCCTGCCGGCGCAGCTGGCCGAATACGCCACGGCGGAGGACAACCGCCGCCTCTACAAGGCGACGGCGGCGCTGCTGTGGGCGCAGACGCGCTACGGCACCTTCGGCAGCGCCGAAGTGGACGTCGAGGCGCGGCTGGCGCGCTGGCCCGACCGCGCGCGCGCGCTGCGCTGGTTCGCCGCGCTGGAGGCGGTGCGCCTCGAGGCCGCGCTCGCCGCCGAACTGCCCGGCCTCGCCGCCGAGATGGCGCGGCTGCGCGGCCCCTGGCCGCAAGCTCTGCGGGAAGCCGAGCGGCGCCTCGGCCGCGCCGATGCCGCCGTCTCGCAGACACTGACTTTTCTCGACGAGTGCATGGCCGGCGCGGCCGAGCCGCCGCCGCTGCCGCATGCCGGCGCCATCGACCTCGCCGCCGCGCTCGGCGCGCGCGCGACGCGCCTGGCGCGCGAGACCGAGGTGGTGCGCAAGGCGCTCTCGGCCCTGAAGGGCTTCGGCGGCCGCAAGGGCGCCGGCGCCGCCTCGCCGGCGGTCAACCTCGACGGCGGCAAGTTTCAGGTCAGCCTCGACGGCGAGGCCGTCGCCCTGCCGCCGGACGCGCAGGCGGCGGCGCGGTCGCTTGTGCAGGATCTCGGCGCGCTGCCGCCGGAGTGCCTCACGCCGGCCGGCCCGGGCGCCTGGCAGCCGCTGCCGCCCGAGTGGAACGAGCACGCCGAGGAGGACGCCCTCACCGGCCACCGCGAGCCGCAGCACCGCTACGACGAATGGGACTGGCGCCGCCGCGCCTACCGCCGCGGCTGGTGCCACCTGTTCGAGGTGGACCTGCCGCCCGGCGATCCGGACTACGTGGCAAAAGTCAGTCTGCGCAACACGGCGGCGATCCGCCGCATCCGCCGCCGCTTCGAGATGCTGCGGGGCGAGGACCGGCTGCTCGGCCGCCAGCCCGAGGGCGAGGAGCTCGACCTCGACGCGCTGGTCGAGGCGGCGGGCGACCGCGCCGCCGGCGCCGAGCCGGAGGCGCGGCTCTACAGCCGGCGCATCCGCAGCGAGCGCTCGCTGGCGGCGATGTTCATGGTGGACATGAGCGGCTCGACCAAGGGCTGGGTGAACGACGCCGAGCGCGAGGCGCTGGTGATGCTGTGCGAGGCGCTGGAGGCGCTCGGCGACGCCTACGCCATCTACGGCTTCTCCGGCTGGACGCGCACGCGCTGCGACATCTACCCGGTGAAGCGCTTCGACGAGGCCTATGACGCCGCGGTGCGCGGCCGCATCGCCGCCATCGCGGCGAAGGACTACACGCGCATGGGCGTGGCGATCCGCCACCTGACGCGGCTGCTGGCGGCGCAGCCGGCGCGCCACAAGCTGCTGGTGACGCTCTCCGACGGCCGGCCCGACGACTTCGGCGACGAGTACCGCGGCCACTACGGCATCGAGGACACGCGGCGCGCCCTGCAGGAGGCGCACGGCCGCGGCGTGCGCAGCTATTGCGTCACCATCGACCGCCACGGCGCCGACTACCTGCCGCGCCTCTACGGCCCGGCGCACTACACCGTGATCGACGACGCCGGGAAGCTGCCGCTGAAGGTGGCCGACATCTACCGCCGGCTGACGAGCTGAGCCGGCAGCAGCAGCGGCGGCCCCAGCTCGAGGCGGGCCTCGACCTGGCCGTCTTCGGTGTTCTTCAGGCTGAGCGCGGCGCCCGCCGGCGGCAGCAGGGAACGGATCAGGCCGAGGCCCGTGCCGAGCCCCTTGCCGGCGGCGAAATCCACGGCGGCAGAGAGGCGGCCGGGGTTCCGGATGACGACGCTCGCGCTGTTGCCGTCGCATTGCATGGACAGGCGCAGCCGCGAGGGATCCGCGCCGTGGCGCAGCGCGTTCGTCAGCAGTTCGTTGAGGACGAGCGCGACGGGCACCGCCTCCGCTTCGGCCACGGCCAGCAGGCAGGCGTGCTCGGGACAGACCGGTTCGATGCGGCTGCCGGCCATCTGGCCGAGGAAGGCGGCGATTTCGTCGACCAGGCTGCGCAGGCTGGTGTCGCCCTTCTCCCTTCCCAGCAGGCCATGCACGATGGCAATGGCGCGGACCTGCGCGGCGAATTTCTGCACCACGGGTTCGAGCGCGGGCTGTTCGCGCAGGTGCTGCCTGAGCAGGCCGGCCAGCCCCTGCAGGTGGTTCTTGATGCGGTGGTGCACCTCGCGCACCAGGATGTCGCGCTGCCGGTGGGCGTATTCCAGCCGCCGCGCCTCGGCCTCGCGCCGCTCGGTGATGTCCTGCGCCACGCCGACGCTGCCGAGCACTTCGCCGTCGGCGGTGCGCACCGGGCTGACGGTGAGCAGCACCCAGAGGGCCGAGCCGTCCTTGCGCACGTAGCGCTTCTCCACCGAGCCGGCGCCGATCTCGCCCTGCCACAGGCGCGCGGCGATGTCGAGGTTGGCCTGCACGTCGTCCGGATGGGTGACGTCGGCGAAGGTCCGCCGCAACAGCTCCGCCTCGCCGTAGCCGAGCATCTCGCACTGGGCGCGGTTGACCATCAGGTAGCGGCCGTCGGTGTCGGCGATGGCGATGCCGACCGGCGCGCTGTCGAAGAGGGCGCGCAGGCGCGCCTCGCTTTCGCGCAGGGCCTGCTCCATCCGCTTGCGCTCGGTGATGTCGCGCATGATGGATATGATCGACGATCTTCCGTCGATGACGACACGCGCCGCGGTCGCCTCGACCTCGATGGTTTGACCGTCGAAGGCGCGGCAGCGCAGCTCGACGGGCGTCAGGTAGTCCTGTTCGCCCTTCTCCAGCGCGGCGATGCGCCGCTCGGCGGCCGGCCAGTCTTCCGCAACGATCAGCTCGCGCCAGTGCCGCCCGATCAGCGCGGTCTCCTTTTCGGTACTGAACAGGCGCAGCGCGGCCTCGTTGGCCTGGAAGATGACGCCGTCGCGGTGCAGGAAAATGGCGTCCGGCGAGAGCTTGAAGAGGAAACGGTAGCGCGCCTCGCTCTCGCGCAAGGCCTGCTCGGACCACTTGCGCTCGCTGATGTCGCGCCCAACATAGACCAGCGCACCGATGTCCGGGTCGTCGAGTTGGCTGGTGAAGCTGGCCTCGACCGTCATCCAGTGATCGTAGCGCCCCCTGACCCGGTGCTCGAAGCGCTGCGGCACGCCGGGATGGGCGAGGGCCTCGCGGCGCGCCGCCTCGATGCGGGACAGATCCTCCGGATGCGCCGAGGCCGATGAGCCGGCGACGCTTTCGCCGAGCAGGTTGCGGCCAACCTTCTGTTCGACGGCCGGGCTGGCGTAAGAGACGCGCATGCCGCGGTCGAAGAGCACGATCATGTCCCAGGCGTTTTCGACCAGCCCGCGCAGCCGCCTCTCGCTGGCGGCCAGCGCCTCGGTCGCGGCGGCCTGCCGCGCGAGGTCGAAGCGGACCTGCAGGACGCGGCGGCGGGCGAGCCAGGCCGCGGTCGCCGCCAGGAACAGCAGGGCGGTGGCCGCGCCCGACCACCCGGCCACCGTCCGCACCGGCGCGAGGATTTCGCGCATGTCGCGCTTGGCGATGACGAACCAGTCCCTGTCCGGAATCCGCTCGATGTGGGCCAGCACGGCCTCGCCGCGATAGTCGCGCCCCTGCACCGCGCCCACCGCGCCGCGCGCGGCCTGGGCGGCGGGAAGATCGGCCGCGCCCGCGTCGAGGAAGACTGCGGCATCCGGCCGGAACATCGAGGTGTTGAGCACGCGCACTTGCCCGCCGCGGTGCTCGAGCAGGCCGGCTTCATCGCTGGCGTGGCGACCGCGGTTTACGCGCATCAGGGAGTCGGTGACCTTGTGCGAATCCATGAGGAAGACCAGGTAGCCGGCGAGCGGCCGGTCCGGCTGGGCTCGCTCGTGAACCGGGGCGCGCAGCTGGAGCAGCAGCGTGCGGTCGGGTCCGGCCGGGCTCAGTTGCAGCGAGGCGATGCGGACCACGCCGGGAGTCATGAAGTCCGCATCCCCGAGTTCGCCGACCGCCGCCGCGATTTCGCCCTCCGTCGCCGCGCCCACGGCAAGGTGCAAATGGCCGGCGGGATCGAACAACAGCACCGAGTGGTAATCGTAGGCACTGCGAAACAGCTCGAACTGTTTCCGCAATTCCGCCCATCTGGCGGAGCCTGTCGGCGCGAGTAGGGCCTCCGGGATGAAAGTCAGTTCCGCCAGCACGGCGGCATCGCTGCGCTTGTCTTCCAGCCAGGCTTGCACGCGCATGGTTTTCAGTTTGGCCAGCGAGGCCAGTTCGTCTTCGTTCTGGCGGATTTCGCCGGCGCGGTAGGCGGACAGCGCGGCGTACCAGAGCCCGCCGGTCGCGGCGGCGATCAGCAGAAGCAGGGCAAGGGCGCGCCGGCCGGGGAGCAGGCTGTCGGTAGCGTTCATGGGCAAGGCGATCATACCCCCGCCCGGACCTCTCCGCGGCCGCGGGGAAGCGGCGGAATTCGGCTAAAATGCCGAACCCTTGCGCCGGCCGCCGGCGCGACCATCAGGAGAAGCGAAGTGCAACTGGCGTGTCTGGACCTCGAAGGCGTCCTGATTCCGGAAATCTGGATCGAGTTCGCCAAGCGGACGAACATTCCCGAGCTGTCGCGCACCACGCGCGACGAGCCGGACTACGACAGGCTGATGCAGGGGCGCCTGGCGATTCTGGCGCGCCACAAGCTCGGCCTGCCCGACATCCAGCAGGTCATCGCCGAGATGGGGCCGTTGCCCGGCGCGCGGGAATTCCTCGACTGGCTGCGCGAGCGTTTCCAGGTGGTGATCCTCTCCGACACCTTCTACGAGTTCGCCATGCCGCTGATGCGCCAGCTCGGCTACCCGGCGCTGTTCTGCCACAAGCTGGAGGTGGATGCGTCGGGCTGCGTGCGCGGCTACACCCTGCGCATGCCGGAGCAGAAGCGCGAGTCGGTGAAGGCCTTCAAGGCGCTCAACTTCAAGGTCATCGCCGCCGGCGATTCCTACAACGACACGGCGATGCTGGCCGAGGCCCACGCCGGCATCCTCTTCCGCCCGCCGCAGAACGTCATCGACGAATTCCCGCAGTTCCCCGTCACGCGCAGCTACGAGGAAATGGCCGCCGCCTTCGAGGCGGCCAGCCGCAGGATCTGAACCGCCCCCGCGCCGTCCTGCGGGGACTGACTTTAGACAACAACAGGGAAGCCGCGGAGCGGCTGAACCGCCGTCACCCCTTTCCCGGGGAAAGGGGCCGGGGGATAGGCCGTCACTTCCCGGCGATCTCTTCCAGCCTGGTCGCCTTGATGGGCTGGCCGTCGAGGCCAGCCTCCAAAAATACCATAATGAAAGTATAACTATCTGTTAATAATAGAATAACACTTGTTTTGATTAATATTCTGTTGAATACGTGTAATCTTTTAATTAACATTGTGTTATGGATTTTATTCCCTTTTCTGACGAGGCCTTGCGCATTGCCGCCAATCTGGCGCAGAGACATGACGCCTGGGTCGATGCCATTCGCCGGCTCGAAGCCTTGCCCAGCTCGATGTTCTTTGCGCCGAAGGAGGGCCATCCGCAGTACCTGACGGTGAAGCGGCGGCCGGGCGATGTCGGCACGACGCAGGGCGTCCGCAGCGAAGCCACCGAGAAACGCCTTGGCGATTTCCTCGCCGAGCGCGCGGCGGCGCAAGCGGCCGTCACGGAAACCGGGAAAGCGCTGGCGGAAATCGTCGTCCTCTACCGAAGGCTCAAGCTGCCGCAGGCCATGCCGAAGCCGGCCAGGATTCTCAGGGAACTGGACATTGCCGGCCTGCTCGGCGACAGCCTGATGCTCGTCGGCACCAATGCTTTTGCGGCCTACGAGATCGAAGCCGGCTGCCGTTTCACGCGCGGTCTCGATGAAACCGAGGACTTCGATCTGGCCTGGTGCCGGGGCGCGCAAATCGCGCTTTCCGCATCATCGGACAGGCCCGTCGGGTCGCCGCTCATGAAAGTGCTGAAAACCGTCGATGCCTCGTTTCGCATCAACGAGAGAAAGCCTTACCAGGCGGTCGACAAGACCGGATACGAAGTCGAACTCCTGGTGGCGCCGTCGCTGTTCAGGACGCTGTCGCGGGAAGAGGTTTTCTCGCCGATGGCGATCTTCGAGGAACAGGAATGGCTTCTCAAGGGGCGCCCGGTGCGCCATGTCGTCGCTTCCCGGGACAACCGCAGCTGCCCCATCTTCGCGCCCGATCCGCGCTGGATGGCCCTGCACAAGCTTTGGCTGGCGGAAAAGCCGGAACGGGACGCGAAGAAAAGACCGAAGGATCTTGCGCAGGGCAATTTGCTGCTCGATGCCGTCAGCCGCAACATGCGCATCGCGTATCCGCTGGATACGGATTTCGTCCTCGATCTGCCGGAAGAATTGCGGCCCCATTTCGACCGCTGGGCGTCTGTGCGCGGTTTTGTGCCGGCCAAGCCGGGGACGGCGCCGATGCGCTAACAGGCCGCAGAATCTGAACCGCCCCCGCGCCGTCCTGCGGGGACTGACTTTAGACAACAACAGGGAAGCCGCGCAGCGGCTGAACCGCCGTCACCCCTTTCCCGGGGAAAGGGGCCGGGGGATAGGCCGTCACTTCCCGGCGATCTCTTCCAGCCTGGTCGCCTTGATGAGCTGGCCGTCGAGGCCGGCCTCTTTCGCCGAGCCGCCATAGGCGATGGTCATCAGCTGGGAGTAGTAGAGCACCGGCATGCTGAATTTCGTGCCCTGCTTCTTGTTGATCTCGCTCTGGTAGATCTCGACGTTGGCCTGGCACAGCGGGCAGGGCGTGACGATCATCTCGGCGCCGTGGTCGTAGGCCGATTCGACGATGTCGCGGATCTGCTTCTGTGACTTGTCCGGCTCGGAGAAGGCCAGCGCGCCGCCGCAGCAGGTGACCTTCTGGTCGTAGGGCACGGCTTCGCCGCCGACGGTCTCGACCAGCTTGTCGAGGTACACCGGGTTCTCGAAGGACTCGCCGGCGATGCCGAAGGGGCGGTTGGTCTGGCAGCCGACGTAGCCGGCGAACTTGATGCCTTCCAGCGGCTTCACCACCGGCTGCTTCAGCGCGTCGTAGCCGAGGTCCTCGATCAGCACTTCGACCATGTGGCGCACCGGCGTCGTGCCCTGGTATTTCAGTCCGGCGGCGGCGAGGGCTTCGTTGGTTTCCTTGAGCAGCTGTTCGCTGCCGTCGAGGCGCTCCTTCACCTCGCGCTGGGCCAGCCAGCAGGCGGCGCAGGTGGCGACCATCTCCTTGCCCGGCATGTGCGTCTCGGCCAGGGCGAAGTTGCGCGCCGACAGCGCCAGGCGCGGCAGCTCGCCGCCCTCGGCGTAGCCGATCGAGGCGCCGCAACAGTTCCAGTCGGGAATCTCGGTGATGGTGACGTCGAGCTTGTCGCACATGGCGTTCACCGACGTCAGGTAGTTCGAGGCCGAGGCCTTCGACTGCGAGGAGCAGCCGGGGTAGAACGCGTATTCTTTCTTTGCCATCTGTTCTCTCCATGTAGGTCGGCCTTCAGGCCGACTGTCGGGCTGAAGCCCGACCTACATTATTTTGCGAAGCCCTTCTTGCGGTCCTCGATCTGGCGCGCCTTCTCGATCATGGCCTTGAAGCCGGCCTGGTCCTTGACGCCGTGGCCGCCGAGGAGCTCCATCGGGTTGAGGCGCTTGGCCTTGACGAGACCCAGGCCGACCGCCTGCATGTTCAGCGCGTTCTTGATGCCCTGCACGAAACCGTCCTTGAAGTAGAGGGCCAGCGAGAAGGTCAGTTCGTTCACGCGGCCCTTCTTGATCAGGTTGTTCCAGAACAGCGTGGCCGTCTCGCGCGTCGGCTGGCCCTTCGGCGCGAGGCCGAGGCGGTGCGCGTAGTTGGCCAGGCCGTGCATGATGTGCGTGATGGGCAGCTTCCTCGGGCAGCGCACGATGCAGTTGTAGCAGGAGGTGCACATCCACATCGAGTCGGAGGAGAGCACTTCCTCGCGCTTGCCGGCGCGGATCATCATGAACAGCTCCTGCGGCGGATGCGCCCAGGCGTTGCCCAGCGGGCAGGAGCCGGCGCAGACGCCGCACTGCATGCACATGCGCACCCAGTGGCCTTCCTCGACGTTCTTCTCGACTTCCCCGAGGAAGTCGTTGCGGTATTTCATGGCGGTGGTCATTCTCGTCAGCCCTTTCTCACGGAAGCCGCGCCGGCGGCTGAACCATCGTCACCCCTTTCCGCGGGAAAGGGGCCGGGGGATAGGTCGTCCATGGTCAACCGAAGCCCTTCATGGGCGACAGCCCCATCTGGTTGATCTGCTCGGCGTAGTCGTTGATCAGCTTCGCCACGAGGGCGTTGTCGGTGATGGCGACTTCCAGCGTCTGCACGCGCTCGGGCTCGAGGCCGAGCTGCTTCAGCGTGTCGTCGATCTTGCTCATGCGGTAGAAGGCCATCTCCGAGCCGCGCACGAAGTGGCACTGGTAGTTGTCGCCCTTCTTGCAGCCCATCATCATCACGCCGTCGTAGCCGGAGTTGAGCGCGTCGGTGATCCAGATGGTGTTCACCGAGCCGAGGCAGCGCACCGGAATCGCCCGCACGAAGGCGGAATACGAGAGGCGCTGGATGCCGGCCATGTCGAGCGCCGGGTAGGCGTCGTTCTCGCAGGCGAGGATGAGGATGCGCGGCTTCTCCTCGAACTCGTCGGGGATGTTCACCGCCTTGATCTGGCTGCCGACGGTGTCCACCGAGTAGTTCTCGAAGGAGATGACGCGCACCGGGCAGGCGCCCATGCAGGTGCCGCAGCGGCGGCAGCGCTCCTCGTTGAACTTCGGAAAGCGCTTCTCGTCCTCGTCGATGGCGCCGAAGGGGCATTCCACCGTGCAGCGCTTGCACTGGGTGCAGCCCTCGAGGCGGACGATCGGGTAGGAGAGGTCGCCGACGCGCGGATGCGCGGCGCGGCCGCGGGCGGCGTTTTCCACCGCCTGGATCGCCTTCAGCGCGGCGCCGGTGGCGTCTTCCGTCGCCTGCAGCATGTCCATCGGGCGGCGCACCGGGCCGGCGGCATACACGCCGGTGCGGCGCGTCTCGTAGGGGAAGCAGATGAAGTGCGAGTCGGCGAAGCCGTACTTGAACTGCGGCATGTCCGGGCCCTGGCGGTAGTTCAGGTTGAGCACGGAAATCTTCTGCAATTCGATCTTCTTCGCCTTCGCCGCCTCGTCGCCGCTCTCGGCGGCGGTGACGGTGGCGTCCCACTCGTCGAGGTTCACGCCGGCGTTGGGCACCTGGCCGGTGGCGAGCACGACGAGGTCGGCGCCGATGCTCGCGTCTTCATTCAGGATGAGGTCCTTGAAGTCGACCTGGCAGCCGTCTCCCCCCGTCACCCTGGAGGCCTTGCCCTTGGTGAAGACGACGCCCTTGTCCTGGGCGCTGCGGTAGAAATCCTCGCCCATGCCCGGCAGGCGCAGGTCCTGGTACACCACCACCGTTTCGATCTCGGGGTTGCGGTCCTTGAAGTAGGTCGCCTGCTTGACGCTGGTGGCGCAGCAGTGGCCCGAGCAGTAGGCCAGGTGCCGGCCTGTCGTGTCGCGCTGGCCGGCGCACTGCACGAAGACGACGGATTGGATTTCCTTGCCGTCGGCGCGCTTGATCGGCCCGCCGTCGGCGGCGCGCGCCAGGGCTTCGAGTCCGGCCTGGTCGACCACGTTGGGCTGGCCGCCGCCGAGCTCCGGCAGCTTGGCGATGTCGTAGGGCGTGAAGCCGGTGGCCTGGACGATGGCGCCGCAGACCTCCTCACTCACGCTGCCCGATTCCTGGGCGATCTTGACGGCGAAGCGGCCGGGCGCGCCGCTGGTCTCGGCGACGGTCGAGTTCAGCAGCACCTTGATCTTGGCATGGGCGCTGACCTGCGCCGCCAGTTCCGCCGCGCCGACCGGCTGGGCTTCGGCGTAGGGCGAGGCGAAGGGCACGCGCTTCCAAAGCTTGCTGGCGAAGCCGCCGAGCGCGCCGGACTTCTCGACCAGCAGCACTTCGTAGCCGGCCTCGGCCGCGGCCAGCGCCGCCGTCATGCCGGACATGCCGCCGCCGACGACGAGGATCCTCTTGCTCGAGGCTTCCTTGACGTTGCCGGCCGGCACCTTCATCTTCTTGACCTCGGCGCAACCCATGCGCACGTAGTCCTCGGCCATTTCCTGGCGCACCTCGTCGTGGTCGGCGCCTTCGGCGACGACCCAGATCACGCCTTCGCGCAGGTTGGCGCGCGAGACGGCGGCGGCGGGAAAGCTGAAGGCCTCGGCCTTGGCGCGGCGCGAGCAGGCGGCGATGCACAGGTGGGTGACGCCGTCGTTGGCGATGTCGTCGCGGATCATCTGCACACCGGCGGCGGAGCAGAGGAAGTCGTGGCTTTTCACCAGCGCCATCTTGCCCTCCTTCTGGGCGATCTTCTCCAGCGCGCCGACATCGAGCTTGTCGCCGATGCCGCAGCCGGAGCAGACGTAGGCGGCGAATTTTGGAGTGGCGGGGGCGTTCATGCTGCCTCCGCCGGGCCGCCCCAAGGAGGCAGCAAGTCAAACAAACGGAGCGGGCATAGCCCGCGAACCAATGTCACCCCCTTCCGCGGGAAGGGGGGCGGGGGGAAGGTGGTTTTCACGCTGCCTCCGTGGATGCGGTTTTGTGGATCACCTGGATCGCGCGCAGCGAGGCCGCCGTGGCGCTCTGCACCGCGCGGTTGACGTCGAGCGGGCTGGCGGCGGCGCCGGCGCCGAACATGCCGCCGCTCTTCGAGCCTTCGATGAAGTTCGACGAGTCGAGGACGATGTCTTCCGGCAGCTTCACGCCGGCGACTTCCGGCTCCATGCCGACGGCCAGCACGACGAGGTCGTGCTCGGCGGCGTAGCGGTGGTAGCCCTCGGTGTCGACGCCGTGCAGGACCGGGTTGCCGGTTTCTTCGTTGAAGGCGATGCGCGCCACCTTCGACTTGATGAAGGCGACCGTCGGGTCGTTCTGCACGCTCTGGTAGAAATCCTCGAAGCGGTCGATGGCGCGGATGTCGATGTAGTAAATGGTCGACTTGCCTTCCTCGCCGCAGGCCTCGCGCACGTACTGGGTCTGCTTGAGCGAGGCCATGCAGCAGATGCGCGAGCAGTGGCGCAGGTGGTTCTCGTCGCGCGAGCCGGCGCACTGGATGAAGGCGACGTTCTTCGCCTCCTTGCCGTCGGCGCGCAGCAGGCGGCCAGAGGTGGGGCCGTGCGGGTCGGCCATGCGCTCGAACTCGACGCTGGTGACGACGTTGGGGATGCGGCCGTAGCCGTAGGGCTGGATCTTCGCCGCGTCGTAGGGCCGCCAGCCGGTGGCCCAGACCACGCTGCCGACCTTCAGCTCGACCGTCTCTTCCTGCATGCCGAGGTCGACGGCGCCGAACTTGCAGGCGGCCTTGGCCTTCTCGCCCTCCGGCGTGCCGACGATGGACGGGTCGATGACGTAGCGCTGCGGATAGGCCATGCCGTGCGGGAGATACGCCGCCTTGATCCGGTCGAGGCCGTAGTTGGCCGGGTTGGGGATCTGCGCCGAGACCGCATTGCCGCAGTCGCCGCAGGCGGTGCAGTTCTCGTTCACGTAGCGCGGCTTGACCTTGAGGGTGACGGTGTAGTCGCCGCGCGAGCCGCTCACCGCCGCCACCTCGGTCATGGTCATGATGCGCAGGTTGGGGTTGCCCTTGAGGCGCTTCAGGTTGATCTCGAGGCCGCAGGTGGGGTGGCACATCTTGGGAAAGTAGCGGTAGAGCAGCGCCGTGCGGCCGCCGAGGGTCGGCAGCTTCTCGGCGAGGATGACCTGCTGGCCGCACTCGGCGGCTTCGAGCGCCGCCGTCATGCCGGAGATGCCGCCGCCGACGACGAGGATCGTCTGGCTGGTAGCGATGGATGCTGACATCGGGCCTCCCGGGATCGGAAAACGGGTTGAGGATCAGATGCGGATTTTAATCAACTGCGCGCGCTTGTCCGTCTCAATTTGCCTATGCGCTGATTGAAAGTCTCAATCAAATAAAAGGCGGGAGCTTGACGCAAATCAAACCACTTGAGTTCATGGGGTCAAACGGCCGGCAGGACGAGCGGACGGATGGCGAATTCCATCGTTGCCAGGTCGCCCAGAACCCACGTCGCCGCCGGCGCGCCGAGCCCCGCCACCGTGCCGGGGTTCACCAGCCAGGATTCGCCGCCCCTGACATTCGGCTGTTTCGCAATTTCGGGCTTGTGGCTGTGGCCGCAGCAGACCAGGTCGTAATCGCCGGTGCAGGCCATGGCGCGGCCGTAGTGCGGGTAGTGCACGAGAAAGATTTTCCGCCCGCCCAGCGCGATGGCGGCGTCGCCGCCGTGATAGTGCAGCAGCCCGCCCGAGTCCGCCGCCATGCGGCAGATGGCGGTGAAGTCGCCGAGGTTGTTGCCGTGGATGACGTGCGCCGGCAGGCCGATCTTCAGTAGGGGCTTGAGGGTGTTGGGGCCGATGACGTCGCCGCAGTGCAGCACCGCTTCGGCGCCGAGGGATTGGGCTTCCTCCACCGCGGCGGCCAGCATGGGGCCGCGGTCGTGGCTGTCGGAGACGATGCAGACTTTCAAGTAGAACCTCTTTCAACACGGAGTGCGCAGAGACGCAGAGGACACAGGGAAAAGACAAGCCATATGAATCATGCTCTTCTCCGTGTGCTCTGTGTCTCTGTGGTCTCTGCGCCGCGGGAGGTTTGGTTTGGGCTATTCATACCACGATGGGGCCGTGGTAATCGTCGTCCGCGCCGAGCCCCGGGTTGGACATGATGGCGCGGCGCTTGGTGTCGTGGTCGACCTGCAATTGCAGCAGGTTGCGCACGCAGTCCTCGATGACGTCGTAGTCCTGCTCGCCGATGCGGTACTGCTGCGCTTCGGTGTAGAAGAAGTAGGAGCGGTAGCGCTTCGCGGCCAGCTTGCAGACGACGAACTGCACGTTGCGCTCGTTCCAGTAGATGCCCGGCACGACGGTCAGCGCCTCGGAGCCGGGTGCCAGGCGCACCTCGACGTCGGTCTCCTCCAGCGGCACCAGCTGGCCGTAGCGATAGATCATGGCGGCCTCGACGGCGCGCCGCTCCTGGGGATCGAATGCGGGGATGTCGCTCATGGGAAACCTGCTAGGCTGAAATTTGTAGGTCGGCCTTCAGGCCGACAACAACCGCATTGTCGGCCTGAAGGCCGACCTACGCAAAGCATACATGAGGTTATAAGTTAGGCAAGCAGCTGCTTCTTATGGACAAATAAAAACATTTGGCTTGAGACACTTGCTTAAAGTATTAAGAATATCGCAAATTACTAATACACCAGCGTCCCCAACAATGCCGACTGCTTCCGCTCCGCTCCGGGAGGTGAAGAAAACCACCTGCTACATGTGCGCCTGCCGCTGCGGCATCCGCGTGCATCTGGAGGACGGCAAGGTGCGCTACATCGACGGCAACCCGGAGCATCCGCTCAATCAGGGCGTGATCTGCGCCAAGGGTTCGTCGGGCATCATGAAGCAGTATTCGCCGGCGCGGCTGACGCGGCCGCTGCTGCGCAAGCCGGGCGCCGAGCGCGGCGAAGGCGCGTTCGAGCCGATCTCCTGGGAACAGGCCTTCTCGATCCTCGCCGAGCGCCTGGCGAAGATCCGCGCCAGCGATCCGAAGCAATTCGCCCTGTTCACCGGCCGCGACCAGATGCAGGCGCTGACCGGCCTCTTCGCGCGCCAGTTCGGCACGCCCAACTACGCGGCGCACGGCGGCTTCTGCTCGGTGAACATGGCCGCCGGCATGATCTACACCATCGGCGGCTCGTTCTGGGAATTCGGCGGGCCGGACCTCGACCGCGCCAAGCTCTTCGTCATGATCGGCACGGCGGAGGACCACCATTCCAACCCGCTGAAGATCGCGCTGTCGAAGTTCAAGAGGAACGGCGGCCGCTTCGTCTCGATCAACCCGGTGCGCACCGGCTACTCGGCCATCGCCGACGAGTGGGTGCCGATCCGGCCCGGCACCGACGGCGCGCTGCTGCTGGCGATCATCCACGAAGTCATCGCCCAGGGCCTCTACGACCGCGACTTCCTGGTGCGCTACACCAACGCCGGCCAGCTGGTGAACCTCGACGAGCGGAGCGACGAGTTCGGCATGTTCCTGCGCACCGAGGTGCCGGAGGAGGAGGGCTGCTTCGATCCGCAGAACAAGCTGTGGTGGGACCGCGCCTCGAACAAGCCGGTCGTTACCCACACCGAAGGCTGCGACCCGTTCCTGCTCGGCGAATTCAAGCTCGCCGACGGCACGCCGGTGAAGCCCTCCTTCCAGCTGCTGCAGGAGCGCGTCAAGGATTACACGCCGGAATGGGCCGAGGGTCTCACCGGCATTCCCGCCGCGACGATCCGCCGCCTCGCGCAGGAGATGGGCGTCACCGCGCGCGACCAGAAGATCGAGCTGCCGATCGCGTGGACCGACTCCTGGGGCAAGGACCACGACACCGTCACCGGCAACCCGGTGGCCTTCCATGCCATGCGCGGCCTGGCGGCGCATTCCAACGGCTTCCACACCATCCGCGCGCTGGCCATATTGATGAGCCTGCTCGGCACCATCGACCGGCCGGGCGGCTTCCGCCACAAGGCGCCGTTCCCGCGGCCGATCCCGCCCTGCGCCAAGACGCCCAACACGCCGCTCGCCGTCAAGCCCAACTCCGTGCTCGACGGCATGGCGCTGGGCTGGCCGGCCGAGCCGGACGACCTCTTCGTCGACGAGGCCGGCAAGCCGGTGCGCATCGACAAGGCCTTCTCCTGGGAGTACCCGCTCTCGGTGCACGGCCTCATGCACAACGTCATCACCAATGCCTGGCGCGGCGACCCCTACCGCATCGACACCCTGCTCATCTTCATGGCCAACATGGCGTGGAACTCCACCATGAACACGGCGGAGGTGAGGAAGATGCTGAACGACAAGGATGAGAAGGGCGAGTACAGGATCCCCTTCATCGCCGTCTGCGACGCCTTCCAGTCGGAGATGACGGCCTTCGCCGACCTGGTGCTGCCCGACACCACGTATCTGGAGCGCCACGACGTGATGTCCATGCTCGACCGGCCGATCTCCGAGTTCGACGGCCCGGTCGACTCGGTGCGCATCCCGGTGCTGCCGCCGACGGGCGAGTGCAAGCCCTTCCAGGAAGTGCTGATCGAGCTGGGCACGCGCCTGAAGCTGCCGGCCTTCACGACGAAGGAGGGCGCGCGCAAGTACCGCGACTACCCGGACTTCATCGTCAACTACGAGACCGAGCCGGGCTCCGGCATCGGCTTCCTCGCCGGCTGGCGCGGGCGCGGCGGCGAGAAGTTCATGCGCGGCGAGCCGAACCCGCGCCAGTGGGAAATGTACGCGCAGAACAATTGCGTGTACCACCATGAATTGCCGCGTTCCTACCAGTACATGCGCAACTGGAACCAGGGCTACCTCGACTGGTCGCAGAGGAACCGCATCACCCGCTATGCCGAGCCGATCCTGATCCACCTCTACTCGGAGGTGCTGCAGAAATTCCGCCTCGCCGCCCAGGGCAAGGGCATCACGCGGAAGCCGCCCGAGCACCTGAAGCAGCGCATCGAGACCTACTTCGACCCGCTGCCCTTCTACTACGAGCCGCTGGAAGTGCAGGCCACCGACACGCGCCAGTATCCGCTCGCCGCGGTCACGCAGCGGCCGATGGCGATGTACCACTCCTGGGACTCGCAGAACGCCTGGCTGCGGCAGATCCACGCCCACAACTACCTGTTCGTGAACGCCCGCACGGCGCGGCTCGCCGGCATCGACGACGGCGACTGGATCTGGGTCGAGTCGCAGTGGGGCAAGGTGCGCTGCATGGCGCGCCACTCCGAGGCGGTGGAGCCGGGCACGGTGTGGACCTGGAACGCCATCGGCAAGGCCGCCGGCGCCTGGAACCTGACGCCGGATGCGAACGAGGCCAAGCTGGGCTTCCTGCTCAACCACGTCATCTCGGAGGAGCTGCCCGCCGGGCAGGCGCGCATCAGCAACTCCGACCCGATCACCGGCCAGGCCGCCTGGTACGACGTGCGCGTGCGGATTGCAAAAGTCAGTTCCGGCGAGACGGCGGAGACGGCGCCTCAGTTCGAACCGCTCAAGCCCTATCCTGGACAGGAGGAGCGCAAGAGCCTGTGGAGCTTTGTTGCGGGGAGGCGGCCATGATGTGTGTTGTAGGTCGGGCTTCAGCCCGACATCGGCAGCCGTGTCGGGCTGAAGCCCGACCTACAGGGCGAGGTGCTCAATGACTCAACTCGCTCTCGTGATCGACCTCAACGTCTGCGTCGGCTGCCACGCCTGCGTGACGAGCTGCAAGGAATGGAACACCTCCGGCAGCGCGGGTCCGCTCTCCGACTTCAACCCCTACGGCGCCGACCCGACCGGCACCTTCTTCAACCGCGTGCAGACCTTCGAGGTGGGCGAGTTCCCGAACACGGAAACCGTGCACTTCCCGAAGTCCTGCCTGCACTGCGAGGAGCCGCCCTGCGTGCCGGTATGCCCGACCGGCGCCTCCTACAAGCGCAAGGAGGACGGCATCGTCCTCGTCGATTACGACAAGTGCATCGGCTGCAAGTACTGCTCCTGGGCCTGCCCCTACGGCGCGCGCGAGATCGACGAGAAGCAGAAGGTGATGAAGAAGTGCACGCTGTGCGTCGACCGCATCTACGACCAGACGCTGCCGGAAATCGACCGCAAGCCGGCCTGCGTCAAGGCCTGCCCGACCAGCGCGCGCCTGTTCGGCGACGTGCACGACCCCGACTCCGAGGTGTCGCAGGCGATCCGCGAGAACGGCGGCTACCCGCTGATGCCGGAGTGGGGCACGCAGCCGGCCAACCACTACCTGCCGCGACGCAAGACGAAGCTGCGCATCCACGAGGACGAACTGGTGCGCGCCGACAACCCGCTGAAGATCGAGGGCCGGCTGCCCAAGCCGGCACTGAGCGAGCCCTCGCTCGACGACGTGACGTCATGGTGATTCCGGGTTTCGCGATGCGGGTTTCGAGTTGCGCGTATCGCGTTGCGCGTTGCGTGGCCGCGCAGTGCGCGGTGCCGAACCCGAAACCCGAAACCCGTAACTCGAAACCCGAAACTGTATTGCAAACATGCATCCCGCCTTCTCCGTCGTTTTCCTGACCACCCTGATCGGCGCCGGCCAGGGGCTGTTCCTGGCCCTGTTCACCGTCGAGTCCTACGCCGTCTTCGGACTGCTGCCGGCGCAGGACAGCCGCTTCTACGCGCTGGGCAGCGCCGTCGCGCTGGGCTTTCTCGTCCTCGGCCTCGCCGCCTCCTTCTTCCACCTCGGCCGCCCCGAGCGCGCCTGGCGCGCGGCGGCGCGCTGGCGCACTTCCTGGCTGTCGCGCGAGGTGATCGTGCTGCCGGCCTTCATGGGCGCGGTGTTCCTGTACGGCATCGCCCACTACGCCGGCTTCAACCCGCTGCTGGCGACCCTGCCCTCCGCCGTGCCGGTGAGACTGACTTTTTTCCTCGGCATGGGCGGCACGCTGCTGGCCTTCGCCTTGTTCGTCTGCACGGCGATGATCTACGCCTGCCTGCGCTTCCTGCAGGAGTGGCACACGCCGCTGACGGTGATCAACTACATCCTGCTGGGCGGCGCCTCGGGCTTCGTGCTGGCCACGGCCCTGTCGGCGCGGTGGGCCCCCGAAGTGGCCGGCCTGCTCGGCGGCTGGGCGATGATCCTCACCGCGCTGGCCTGCCTCGGCCGCGCCGTCTCGCTGCTGCGCAATGCGCGCCTGAAGCCGAAGTCCAGCCTGCGCACCGCCATCGGCGCCAGGCATCCGCGCATCGTGCAGAAGGCGCAGGGCGCCATGGGCGGCTCGTTCAACACGCGCGAGTTCTTCCACGGCCGCACGCCCGGCTTCCTGCGCCAGGTGAAATGGATCTTCCTCGTCCTCGCCTTCGCCCTGCCGCTCGGCCTGCTCGCCGCCGGCGCCGCCGGCGCCGCCTTCATCGTGCAGTATCTTGGCCTGCTGGCGGAGCGCTGGTTCTTCTTCGCGCAGGCCAATCATCCGCAGAACCTCTACTACCAGGCGGTTTCATGAATACGGCGAAAAGGAAATTCGATGTTTGCCTTGCCTGCGGGAGGTTGCGCCACGCCCGGCGCGAAAGTATATTAGGCGCGTCTGAAATGCAGGCGCGACCATTCACCCAAACAAAGGAGCACACATGAATTTCGACAAGGAACTGGATGCCAAGGGACTCAACTGCCCGCTGCCGATCCTGCGCGCCAAGAAGGCGCTGGCCGAGATGGGAAGCGGCCAGGTGCTGCGCATCATGGCCACCGATCCCGGCTCGGTGAAGGACTTCGCCGCCTTCGCCAAGCAGACCGGCAACGAACTGCTGTCGACCGCCGAGCACGGCAAGGAGTTCGAGTTCTACATCAAGCGCAAGTAAGCGTCGGACGACAAGGTTCCGCCGAGAAACGGCCCGGACGACCGGGCCGTTTGCTTTTTGGCGGACTCGATTCGCCGCAGCGCAACATACGCGGTTGATATGCCACGATAAGAAGAATCGACTGGTGCCGTCCGGTGGCTTGGAACATCATTAGCCGCTGTCGATGGATCAACTATAAGAACACGGCAATCCGGTTTGTCATTGTCGAAAAGAGGAGATGCGTTGTGAACATGCCCACCGACCAGGCTTCCCTGGATGCGCTGATCAGGCAGCGCCTGGATGAAATCCTTCCGCAGAAACTCGAGGAGCTGAAGGCGGCGAAAACGCCCTCGATGGCCATCATCGCCACGCGCGGCACGCTGGACTGGGCCTATCCGCCCTTCATCCTCAGCTCGACCGCCGCAGCGCTCGGCTGGGACGTCACCATCTTCTTCACCTTCTACGGCCTCAACCTGCTGAAGAAGGATGTCAGCGAGCTGAAGGTAAGCCCGCTCGGCAACCCCGGCATGCCGATGAAAATGCCCTTCGGCCCGGACTGGTTCAAGGGCATCGACTGGAACAAGTTCCTCATGCCCAACCTCATCCAGACCAACCTGCCCGGCTTCGAGTCGGTGGCGACGATGCTCATGAAGCAGACCATCAAGAACAACGGCGTCGCCGACATCGCCGAGCTGCGCAGCCTGTGCGTCGAGGCGGGCGTGAAGTTCATCGCCTGCCAGATGACCGTCGACCTGTTCGGCTTCACCCACGACGACTTCATCTCGGAAGTGAACGAATACGCCGGCGCCGCCACCGCGCTGCCGATCTGCCAGCAAGCGGATGTCAGCCTGTTCATGTGATGTTGCGGAAAAGCAACAACAATGAATAAAAAGGGATGAAAAAACTGAAATTGCGTTGCCGTCAGGCGATGCGGCGCGTAGGGTTAATCTAATAGGGCTGTTTAATAAAACCTATTAACGCATTGATTTAATTGATATATGAAAACCGGAGGGGAACGATGAAACTCAAACAGCTTGCAGGCATTCTCGGCGCGATGGCTCTCGCGGCACCGGGAATGGCTTTGGCCACCAACGGCTATTTCTCGCACGGCTACGGCATGAAGTCCAAGGGCATGGCCGGCGTCGGCATCGCCCTGCCGCAGGATGCGCTGGCCGCCGCGACCAACCCGGCCGGCATGGCCTTCGTCGGCGACCGCCTCGATGTCGGCGTGGACTGGTTCCGGCCGATTCGTGACTCGGAGATCGTCGGCAGCGTGGCCCCCGCCGTCAACCGTGACTACGACGGCAGCGACACGAAGAACTTCCTCGTGCCCGAGTTCGGCTACAACAAGATGCTGGGCTGGAATATGGCGCTCGGCGTCAGCGTGTATGGCAACGGCGGCATGAACACCGGTTACAACGATGGCATCCCCTTGTTCAACGGCGGAACCACGAGAAGCACCGGCATGGACCTGATGCAGCTCTTCATCGCGCCGACCTTCGCCTACAAGATCACCAAGGATCATTCCGTAGGCGTGTCTCTGAACCTGGCCTACCAGCGCTTCAAGGCCTACGGCCTGCAAACTTTCACGGCCCCCGGTTTCTCCGTCAGCCCGAACGACATCACCAACAACGGCTACGATTCCTCGACCGGCTGGGGCATCAAGATCGGCTACACGGGCAACCTGACCGACGCGGTGACCGTCGGCGCGACCTACCAGTCGCGCACCTGGATGAGCAAGTTCAGCGACTACAAGGGCCTGTTCGTCGGCCAGGGCGAGTTCGACATTCCCGAAAACTACGGCATCGGCATTGCGGTGAAGGCCACGCCGAAGCTGACCGTGGCCGCCGATATTCAGCGGATCAACTTCGGCGACATCGATTCCGTCGGCAACAAAGTGGATTGCTTCTTCGCCGGCGCCTGCCAACTCGGTGCCGACAATGGTCCGGGATTTGGCTGGCGCAACATGACGGTCTTCAAGCTGGGCGCTAGCTACGCCTGGAACGACAAGCTGACGTTGCGCGCCGGTTTCAGCACAACCAACCAGCCGATCCCCAAGGGGCAGACCCTGTTCAACATGATCGCCCCGGGTGTGGTCGAGAATCACCTGACGCTGGGTGCGACCTGGGCCGTATCGCCTACCTCGGAACTGTCGTTGGCCTACATGCATGCCTTCAACAAGAAGGTGAAGGGATCGGGATCGATCCCGTTGGGTGGCGGTTTCCCCGGCGGCAATGCCAACCTGAAGATGTACCAGGATTCACTGGGTATCGCTTACGGCATCAAGTTCTGAGCTGACCCAGGCCATGCAGTAAAAACGGGGCTGAGGCGTTTGCGCTTCAGCCCCTTTTTCTTCGCCATACCCATAATCATCTGACAACCAAAGGAGAGCAACGATGAGAGTATTTCTCAGGGGATTGTCTTGCCTGTTTTTCTTCATCAGCGGTGCCGTGCTGGCCCAGGATGCCGTGCTGAAGCCGTTCGTGCTCGGTTCGAAAGCCCCGGGCGAGGTCGCCGCCAGGGCGGATGAGGTGAAGGCAGCACTGACGAAGCAGGGCTTCACGGTCGCCGGCAGCTATTCGCCCTATCCCAACGCCACGATCATCGCCGTGACCAACGACGAGATGCGGGCGACTGCGGCCAAATCGGAGCGCGGCGGTTTCGGCGCCGCCCAGCGCGTGTCCGTCACCAAGGTCGGCAACGACGTCCAGGTCGCGTATACCAATCCGACCTACCTGGCCAACGCCTACCGCATGGCCGGCGATCTCAAGGACACCTCGGCCAAGCTGCAGGCGGCGCTGGGCAAGATCGAGGAATTCGGCGCCAAGGGGCTGACGGCGGAGAAACTGCGCAAGTACCACTACACCTTCGGCATGGAATATTTCGACGAGCCGAACGAGCTGGCCAAGTACGCAAGCTACGAGGAGGCGGTGAAGGCGGTCGAGGCGGGACTGGCCGCCGGCAAGCAGGGGGTGACCAAGGTCTACCGCGTCGACATCGTCGGCAAGAAGGAGACCCTGTTCGGCGTCGCCATGAAGGGCGAGGGCGAGACCGGCAAGTTCATGGACGACAAGTACATCATGAGCGAGATCGACTTCAAGGACGTCAGGTCGACCGCCCACCTGCCCTACGACATCCTGGTCTCGGACAACAAGGTGTATGCGCTGTACGCCCGCTTCCGCATCGCCATCAGCTTCCCGGATCTCGCCATGATGGGGGCGAACAGTTTCATGAACATCATGAAGTCGCCCGAGGCGATCCGCGAGGCGCTGGCGCTCACCGCCGGCGGCAAGAAGGACGCGCGCTGACAAACGCCATCAATGCCTGGCGTAATGGGGATCGAGCAGGCCCCGCATGACGCCCAGGCGGCTGGCGAACCAGGCGGCGCCGAGCAGGCAGAGCGTGCCGCCGCCGGCCACCGTGGCTGGCGCGCCGAAGCGCTCGGCCAGCAGGCCGAAGGCGAGGGAACCCAGCGGCATGACGCCGAGGAAGGCGGCGACGTGCAGGCTGACCAGGCGTCCGCGCATGGCGTCGGGGGCGACCAGCTGGAGGATGGTGTTCGCCGAGGCGGCAATCGCGATGATGCCGAAGCCGATGAAGGGCAGGATCGCCAGGGACAGCCACAGCGCCTGCGATTGCGAGAACAGGATCAGGCCGGTGCCGGCGGTTAGCCCGGCCAGCGCGATGATCCGTTCCAGGCCCGAGGCCGTCTTGCGCACGGCGAGCAGCAGAACGCCGGCCATGGCGCCGGCGCCGGAGGCGCCCACCAGCAGGCCGAGGGTGTGGGCGCCGCCGCCGAGAATGTCGCGGGCAAACACCGGCATGAGGGAGGCGTAGGGCGCCGCCACGCAGCTCACCAGCGCGACCAGGCCGATCAGGTTGCGGCTGGGCGCGAAGCCGAAGGCGAAGCGCACGGCTTCCTTGAGGCCGGCGAACCAGTCCGAGCGGACCTGGCCGGGTTGCGGCGCCGCCAGGCGCATCAGGGCCAGCGAGGCGATCACCGCGAGGTAGGAGAGGGCGTTGAGCAGGAAGCACCAGGCTTCGCTCGACCAGGACAGCACGAGGCCGGCCAGCGCCGGCCCGATCAGGCGCGAGCCGTTCATCATCGCCGAGTTGAGGGCGATGGCCGTCGGCAGGTGTTCCCGCGAGCCGACCAGATCCAGCAGGAAAGCCTGCCGCAGCGGCGTGTCGAAGGCGTTGACGACGCCGAGAAAGGCCGCCGCCGCCAGCAGGTGCCAGACCTCCACCCGGCCGGCAAAAGTCAGTCCCGCCAGCACGGCGGCCTGCAGGAGCGACAGCGCCTGGGTGAGGAACATGGCGCGGCGGCGATTCATCCTGTCCGACCAGACCCCGCCGATGGGGGCGAGGAAGAGGATCGGGATCTGGCCGGCGAAAGCAGCCAGTCCGAGCATGAAGGGCGAGCCGGTCAGCCGGTAGATCAGCCAGGACAGGGCGATGGTCTGCATCCAGGTGCCGACCAGGGAAGCGCCCTGGCCGATGAAATACAGGCGGAAGTTGCGCTGGGCGAGCGCCCGCAGGATGGGTTTCACTCTGTATTGTCATTCCCGCGGAAGCGGGAATCCATTGGGACTGCGCAGGCCGTTCTGGATCCCCGCTTCCGCGGGGATGACGAAGCGGCGACCACGGTTATAGCCGTGCCAGCTGCGCGCGCAGCCTTTCGGCGTGGCTGCCGAAATTCGCCAGCCGCTCCTTCTCCTGCGCCACGACGGCGGCGGGGGCGCGCGCAACGAAGCCCTCGTTGGCGAGCTTGGCGTTTGCCTTGGCGATCTCGCCCTCGATGCGGGCGATCTCTTTCATCAGGCGCTCGCGCTCGGCGGCGACGTCGATCTCGATCTTCAGCATGAGGCGGAAGTCGCCGACGATGGCGACCGGCGCGTCGCCCGGCGGCAGCTCGTCGCCGGTGGCCGCCACCTCGGAGAGTTTCGCCAGCGCGGCGAGGTAGGGCGCGCAGGCGGCGATGCGGTTCCTGTCGCCGGCGGCGAACAGCGGCACCTTCTGCGCCGGCGAGAGGTTCATTTCGCCGCGCAGGCTGCGGCAGGCATTGACGAGGTCCTTCAGCGTCTGCACTTCGGCCTCGGCCCGCTCGTCGATGCGCGCGGGCTCGGCGACGGGATAGGGCGCCAGCATGATGCTCTCGCCGGCGCGCCCCGCCACCGGCGCCACCTTCTGCCACAACTCTTCGGTGATGAAGGGGATCAGCGGATGCGCCAGGCGCAGCGTGGTTTCCAGCACCCGCACCAGGGTGCGGCGCGTGCCGCGCTGCTGCGCCGGATTGCCGCCCTGCAACTGCACCTTGGCCAGCTCGACGTACCAGTCGCAGTATTCGTCCCAGACGAACTCGTAGAGGGCGCGGGCGAGCAGGTCGAAGCGGTACTCCGCGAAGTGCCGCGCCACCTCGGCTTCGGTGCGCTGCAGGCGGCTGACGATCCAGCGGTCGGCGGCGGAGAAGACGATGTCGCTGCCGCAGGCGTGGCCGTCCTGCAGGCCGCAGTCCTGCCCTTCGCAGTTCATCAGCACGAAGCGCGTGGCGTTCCACAGCTTGTTGCAGAAGTTGCGGTAGCCCTCGCAGCGGCCCATGTCGAACTTGATGTCGCGCCCCGGGCTGGCGAGCGAGGCGAAGGTGAAGCGCAGGGCGTCGGTGCCGAAGCCGGGGATGCCGTTCGGGTATTCCTTGCGCGTGCGCTTCTCGATCTTCGGTGCATCCTTTGGGTTCATCAGCCCCGTCGTGCGCTTGGTCACCAGGTCGTCGAGGGAAATGCCGTCGATGAGGTCGATCGGGTCGAGCACGTTGCCCTTCGACTTCGACATCTTCTGCCCTTCGGCGTCGCGGATGAGGCCATGCACGTAGACATCGCGGAAGGGGATTTTCCCGGTGATGTGCTTCGTCATCATCACCATGCGCGCCACCCAGAAGAAGATGATGTCGAAGCCGGTGACCAGCACTGTCGAGGGCAGGTAGAGGTCGAGCGCGGTGTTCGACTTGGCGGGCCACTCCGGCGTCCAGTCCAGCGTCGAGAACGGCCACAGCGCCGAGGAGTACCAGGTGTCGAGCACGTCCGGGTCGCGCTCGAGGCCGCCCGAGTAGCCGTCGGCGCGGGCGAGGGTGTAGGCCTCGTTCTCGTCGTGGGCGACATAGACGCGGCCGTCGTCGGCGTGCCAGGCCGGAATCTGGTGGCCCCACCACAGCTGGCGCGAGATGCACCAGTCCTGGATGTTGTTGAGCCACTGGTTGTAGGTGTTCACCCACTGCTCGGGCACGAAGCGGATTTCACGCGAAGCGACGCACTCCAGCGCCTTGGCGGCGATGCTCTTGCCGTCGGCGCCGGGTTTGCTCATGGCGACGAACCACTGGTCGGTGAGCATCGGCTCGATCACGGCGTTGCTGCGGTCGCCGCGCGGCACCATCAGCTTGTGCGGCTTGACCGAGGCGAGCAGGCCCTGCGCTTCGAGGTCGGCGACGATGGCCTTGCGCGCCTCGTAGCGGTCCAGGCCGCGGTATTTCTCCGGGCCGTGCTCGTTGATGCGCGCGTCCAGCGTGAGGATGGACATCGGCGCGAAGCCGTGGCGGTGGCCGACCTGCCAGTCGTTGAAGTCGTGCGCCGGCGTGATCTTGACGCAGCCGGTGCCGAACGCCTTGTCGACGTAGCTGTCGGCGATGATCGGGATGCTGCGGCCGGTGAGGGGCAGGTGCACGTGCTTGCCGACGAGCCTGGCGTAGCGTTCGTCCTCGGGGTGCACGGCGACGGCGACGTCGCCGAGCAGCGTCTCCGGGCGCGTCGTGGCGACGATCAGGGCACCATCGCCTTCGACGAACGGATAGCGGATCTCCCACATCGCGCCGTCTTCCTCGGTGGACACGACTTCCAGGTCGGACACCGCGGTGAGCAGCTGCGGGTCCCAGTTGACCAGCCGCTTGCCGCGGTAGATCAGCCCCTCGCGGTAGAGGCGGACGAAGGTCTCGGTGACGATCTTCGAGAGGCCCGCGTCCATGGTGAAGCGCTCGCGCGACCAGTCGGGCGAGGTGCCCAGCCGCCGCATCTGCCGCGTGATGGTGCCGCCGGAATACGCCTTCCACTGCCAGACGCGCTCGAGGAACTTCTCGCGGCCGAGGTCGTGGCGAGAAACGCCTTCCGCGTCGAGCTGGCGCTCGACGACGATCTGCGTGGCGATGCCGGCGTGGTCGGTGCCGGGCTGCCACAGCGTGTTGGCGCCGCGCATGCGGTGGTAGCGCGTCAGCGCATCCATCAGCGTCTGGTTGAAGCCGTGACCCATGTGCAGCGTGCCGGTGACGTTCGGCGGCGGCAGCAGGATGCAGAAGCTATTCTTGGCGGGGGTCTTGGACGTGTCGGCGCCGGCGGCGAAATAGCCGCGCGACTCCCACAGCGGGTACCAGCGGCGCTCGATGTCGGCCGGCTCGAAGGATTTGGCGAGTTCCATCGCTCTGCTGAAAGGCAATGCGCAAAAGGCGAAATTATACCGGAGCGCCGTGCCGCGCCGACTGACTTTACCTGTCTTGCCGGGTGCGTTCCTGGGCCGAGCGGATCAGGTCGGAGATGAGCAGCGGCAGTGTCTCGCGCAGGGCGGCGCCGACTTCCTCGGCGACCTGTTCGGCGATGCCGTCGAGGCGGCGCGCGACCAGCCGCGGCAGCGTGGCGACCAGCCAGTTCTCGACGGCGCGGGCGATGTCCGGCGGCAAGGGGGCCAGCAGGTCGCGCATGCGCTCGGCCAGGTGTTCCGCGCCCGGGCTGCCCGAGAGGGCCGCCGACAAGGCCGGCACGGCGTTGCTGGGATCGACGACGTCGGTGAGCACCGGCAGGTCCTCGTGCGGAGGCGACGTCTGCGCGCCGCCGGCGACGAAGGCCCGGCGCCGCATCAGCGCGTCGGCCTTGCCGAAGACGTCGTCGCTCACGATTCAGTCCTTCGAGAGATCGTGCGCCGCGATGGCATAGCCGCGGTCGCGATAGAACCTGAAGCGCTCGCGCGCCGGGCCACGATCGGACTCGTCCGTGCCGACGATTTCGACCAGCCGCTCGAAACGGGAGAAGGCCGGCGGCAGGTCCCCGTCGAGATTCACCAGCACGTCGTGGTGGGCGCTATTGTCCAGCGAAGCGCCGATCAGGATCGGCGTCTCGGCGGCCAGGGCATCGCCGCTGCGGCAATGCGGCAGGAAGCCGGTTGCCGGCTGGATCCACAGCTGGCGGTCAATCTGGGTGGCGAGCCCCTCCTCCGGCGCATACACCAGCACCCTGCGGCCCTCGGCGTACAGGTCGCCGATCAATCGGCAGGCGGACTGCACCTTGTCCGCGGCGCCGTGGTAGAAGTCGATGCTGGTCACAGCTTGCCGGCGCGTTTCAGCAGGAAGTGGGTCAGCAGCGGGACGGGGCGCCCGGTGGAACCCTTTTCCTTGCCCGAGCGCCAGGCGGTGCCGGCGATGTCGAGGTGCGCCCAGCGGTATTGCTTGGTGAAACGCGCCAGGAAGCAGGCCCCGGTGATGGTGCCCGCCGCACGGCTGCCACTGATGTTGGGGATATCGGCGAAGTTGCTTTTCAGCATTTCCTGGTAATCGTCCCACAGCGGCAGCTGCCAGGCGCGGTCGCCGGAAGCCTGGCCGGCTTCGAGCAATTCCGCCGCGAGCCCGTCGTCGTTGGCCAGCAGGCCGGAGGCCACGGCGCCCAGCGCGATGACGCAGGCGCCGGTGAGCGTGGCGACGTCGACCACGCATTCCGGATCGAAGCGCTCGGCATAGGTGAGGGCGTCGCACAGGATCAGCCGGCCCTCGGCATCGGTGTTGAGGATCTCGATGGTCTGGCCGGACATCGAGGTGACGATGTCGCCCGGCCGGGTGGCGGCGCCGCCCGGCATGTTTTCCGTGGTGGGGATGAGGCCGACGACGTTCAGCGGCAGCTTCATGGCGGCGAGGGCGCGGAAGGTGCCGAGCACGCTGGCGGCGCCGGACATGTCGTACTTCATTTCGTCCATCTCGGCGCCCGGCTTGAGCGAAATGCCGCCGGTGTCGAAAGTGATGCCCTTGCCGACCAGCACGACGGGCTTCGTCCCGGCCTTGCCGCCTTGATACTGCAGCACGATGAAGCGCGGCGGCTGGTGCGAGCCGCGGGCGACGGAAAGCAAAGAGCCCATGCCGAGCCTTTCCATGCGGGCACGGTCGAGCACTTCGCATTTCAGCCCGAATTCCTTCGCCAGTTTCCGCGCCTGCTGCGCAAGATAGCTCGGCGTGCAGATATTGGCCGGCAGGTTGCCCAGTTCGCGGGCCAGGTCCATGCCCTGGGCGATGGCGGCGCCCTGGGCGAGCGCGGCGGCGGCGGGGCGGGCATCCTTGCCGGCCACGGAAAACGCGATGGCGGCCAGCCCGGGCTTGCCGTTTTCCTTCTTCGACTTGAGCTGGTCGGGGCGGTAAAGGACGTCATTGACGGCCAGCGCGCCCTGGCGCACCCGCCAGGCGGCGCTGCGCTTGGCGACCGGCAATTCGCTCAGGGTGACGACGACGTTCTTGCTGCCGCCGCCTTTCAGGGTGCGCACCGTGGCGGCCACCGCCTCGCGATAGGCCTTCTCGCCGAACTCCGCTTCCTTGCCGAGGCCGACCAGCAGCACCCGCCCGGCGGCGATGCGGGGCGCGCCATGCACGAGCAGCGTGGCGCCGGCCTTGCCCTCCATGTCGCCGCGGCGCAGGATGCCGGCCAGGTGGCCGCCGGCGGCCTTGTCCAGCCTTTGCGCCGGTTCCGACAGCTTTCTCGAATCGAACACGCCGACGACGATGCAATCGCACCGGGCCTTCTCCGGCGCAAGGCTTTTTATGCTAAATTCCACGCGCAACTCCTCTCTCGCAAACCAGGCTCGGATTATCCCTTTTCCCCTCCGATAAAGTCAAAATGGCGCGCGGGCTTACCTTTGAACGTGCGGTGATCCGGGAATGCACCGGCACTGCCGGTGCGATCTTCGTGGCGCTCTTCGCCATTCTGATCACGACCCAACTGATTCGCCTCCTGAGCCAGGCGGTCGGCGGCAGGATCGTGCCCGAATCCGTGCTGGCCATGCTCGGCTTCGGCGCGCTGACCCAGATGCATGTCGTGCTCTCGCTGACGCTGTTCATTTCGATCTTGCTGACGCTTTCGCGGAGCTATCGGGATTCCGAAATGGCCGTCTGGTTCTCCTGCGGCGTTCCCTTGACGGCCTGGCTGAGGCCGATCCTGAAATTCGCCCTTCCCCTGGTGCTGGGGATCGCCGCCATCTCCTTCGTGCTGTCGCCCTGGGCCCAGTCGAAGAGCGCCGAATACCGGCAGCGCATGGATACGCGGGATGACGTGGCCCGGGTATCGCCCGGGGCCTTCAAGGAATCCGCCAGGGGAGACAAGGTGTTCTTTGTCGAAGCCGCCTCGGACGATCTCGGCACCGCCGACCAGGGCAAGGTGCGCAACATTTTCATCAGCTCGGTGCAGAACGGGCGGCTCGGCGTCATGATGTCTTCCGATGGCTACACCGAAACCATGCCGAATGGCGACAAGTTCGTCGTCATGGTCAATGGGCGGCGCTACGAGGGCACGCCGGGTTCGCCGGAATACCGGGTCATGGAATTCGAACGTTACGGGGTGCGCATCGAATCCAAGGAGGCGAGCCAGGTCGAACTGACCAACCGGAACACGCCAACCTGGACGCTGGTGCAGAACCGGGACGGCCGCAACATGGGCGAGTTGCTGTGGCGCATCGGCATACCGCTGGCGGCACTGAACCTGGCGCTGCTCGCGATTCCCCTCGGCTTCGTCAACCCGCGGGCCGGCCGAACCAACAACCTGATCCTGGCGTTGCTGACCTACATGCTCTACAACAACATGATTTCCATCAGCCAGGCCTGGGTTTCGCAGGGGAAGATGCGATTCGAGGTCGGCTGGTGGCTGGTGCATGCGGTGATGTTCGTCATTCTGGTCCTGTATTTCATGAAACGCCTGTCCCTGCTGCCACGATTGCGGTTGCGCAAGTGAAGATATACAAGCGGCACCTCGCCAGGGAAATTTACTCGTCCGTAATGCTGGTGCTGGCGGCATTCCTGATGCTGTTCGCCTTCTTCGATCTCATCCATGAGCTCGAAAGCCTGGGCAAGGGCAGTTATCAACTCAGGCAGATGCTGCTGTTCGTGCTGCTTACGCAACCAGGGCATGTCTATGAGCTGATGCCGATTGCCGTATTGATCGGGACGCTCTATGCACTGACCGTGCTGGCGCGACATTCCGAGATAACCGTCTTGCGCGCCTCGGGCCTGTCGACGGCCGAAATCCTCGTCACGCTGCTTCAGGTCGGCCTGGCATTCGTCCTGCTGACTTTCATCGTCGGGGACTTCATTGCGCCGCCGGCGGAGCGTGCGGCCAAGGAAATACGGGTTGCGGCGATATCGGATGTCGTCGGCCAGGAATTCAAGACCGGCCTATGGGTCAAGGACGACCTCAGCTTCATCAACGTGAAAACAGTACGGCCGGACACCTCGCTGGAGGGCGTGCGCATCTACGAATTCGACAAGAAGCAGGTCCTGCGCTCGATTTCCGAGGCCAAGCGCGGGGTGTATGTGCCGCCGGGCAAGTGGCGCCTCACCGAAGTGTCCCAAACCCATTTCGAGAAGGACAGGGCTGTCGTGTCTTTTTTGCCCGAGGCGATCTGGCAATCCGCCATCAACCCGGAGATCCTGGGGGTATTGCTGGTGATGCCCGAACGGATGTCGGTGGCCAGCCTGTACCGTTATATCCAGCATCTCCGGGAGAACCAGGTCAAGACCCAGCGCTATGAAATCGCGATGTGGAAGAAGGCCGTCTATCCGCTGGCGGCCTTGGTGATGATGGTGCTGGCCCTGCCCTTCGCCTACCTGCAGGATCGCATGGGAGCGGTCAGCGTGAAAGTGTTTACCGGCATCATGCTCGGCATCGGCTTTCACATGCTGAATGGCCTGTTTTCCAATCTCGGCGCCATCAACAGCTGGCCGCCTTACTTCTCGGCCATGACGCCGAGCGCATTATTCCTGCTGGCGGCGGCAGGCATGCTGTGGTGGGTTGAGCGACGCTGAAGTCACGCCCTCGCCAGGCGGGTGCCGGCGATCCGGTCATGCAGGAACTGGCGATCCGGGTCGACCAGTGCCCACAGGAGTCCGAGTCCTCCCATCAGGATGCCGGGCCAGGCCAGGGCGTAGCGAAGCAGGATCTGCCGGTTTGTCAGCGCCGCCCCGTCGGCCGACACAAGGCGGATCTTCCAGGTCTGCATGGCCAGGGTCTGTCCGCCGCGCTTCCAAAGCCAGCCGAAATAGGCCAGCAGCACCATGAACACGTGAAGCCAGAGCAACGGACCCGGCATGGCGATTTGCCAGAACATGCCGATCAGGAAACTCGGCAAGAAAAAGGCGACAGCCAGTACGCCAACCAGCAGCAAGGACTCATACAACATGCAGAGCAGCCGCCGGCGAATGCTGGGGGCAGCGTCGTGCGCGTCCGGCAAGTCCGCCACGGCTACTGCTGGGCAGATGAGGTGGGGGCGTCGGGCGACGCTGCCGGCGCGGCCGGAACAGGTTCTTCGGCAACAGGATTGGAACCGGCCTGAGGGGCCGCTGCCGGCTCTGTCGCCGGTGCGACAGCAGGCGCGGGGACCGGGATCGGGTTTGCAGCCGGAAGCGGCTGAGGTGGGGTTGCCGGAAACTTACGCGCCGTCCTCTGCTGCCCGGCCAGACCTTGGGTGGAGGAAGGTTTGCGGCGCGCCTTTTCCGCCAGGCGCTTTTTCTCTTCGTCCGGCAGTTCCTTGTACTGCTGCCATTTCTGCTTGAGGGCTTTCTTCGTCTGCGGAGGGGCCTTTTGCAGGGTTTTATACTGTTCCCTGGCGTGCATCCGCTGATCCGGCGTCAGGGATGCCCAGTCTTTCATTTGGCTCTGGACGCGCGCCTGCTCTTCCGGTTTCATTCCGGGATAGCGCTTGGCGATGTCGAGCCATTTCTTTTTGCGATAGGCCTCCATCCTGTCCCACTCGTGGGAAAGGGGGGAAAGTATCTGCTTTTGTTCCAGGGACAGTTCCGCCCACCTCGGTTGCCCGAGCTCAGGGACAACCGCGTCGGCAGGTGGGAACAGGGAGAGGAATAGAATCAGTCCTGCGACGAATGCTCTGAAAGCCATGCCTGGAAGCCCTTGTCGAGGTAGGCGTTGATCGGCAGGTCGTCCGCAAGCAATGCGCTGTCGATTTCCGCATTCTCGGCCGCTTTCTGGAAATCGTTCCACGTCGTTACCCCGGCAACCCCGACGACCAGGCCTATGATGGCGACCAGCGCCCTGGCATGAGGCAGTATCACGTCCGCGGCCATATGGCCGACCCCGGCAAGGCTTAACTGCGCGCCGGCAGTTTTTTGGCGGGCAAGAGCATTCTGACGGGCTTCGAATAGCCTGTCGGCAGTTTTACGGCCCAGCTCATCAGTCGCCAGGTTGAGATGATGGCGGATCTTGTGGGCGAATTCCGGTTCCGTATTCATAGCTCGATGCCCTTTGCCTTCAATGCCGTGGCCAATGAATGAGTCGCACGGGAACAATGCGTTTTGACGCTGCCTTCGGAGCAGCCCATCGCCGCCGCGGTTTCGGCGATATCCATATCTTCCCAGTAACGCATAAGAAATGCCTCACGTTGACGCGGAGGCAGTTTTTTAATTTCTTCTTCAATTATTTCAATGAGTTGTGATTGCTCAAAGCTGGCATGTGGGGTTGCCAATGAATAAGACCCTTCCTCGATTTCCAAAGTTTCCAGCGGGTCGGATTCGTCTTCTTCCGAGGATGAGAATGCCGATAGCAGCGTGGTCCAAAGCGATCGAACCTTCTGTCTGCGGTAAAAATCGCGGATGGTATTCTGCAGAATGCGCTGGAACAGCATCGGCAACTCCGCTGCCGGCTTGTCGCCATATTTTTCCGCCAGCTTGAGCATGGAATCCTGCACGATGTCCAGCGCAGTCTCTTCATCGCGCACTGCGAACAGCGCCTGCTTGTAGGCACGGCGCTCTACGCTGGCGAGGAAATCCGACAATTCCGTTCTGGCGGCCAGGATTCAGTTTTCCAAGCTGCGCGAAGGAAATCGACGGTCGCGAAATGCCTTGACCAACGCGGGGGGAGTAAGTAAAGTCACAAGTTTTTCAGCTGGTTATGCAAGTCTTCTGGGTGCAAGAATGGTATTGACTGGTGCGGAAATTGTAATCAGGTGCCTGCAGGAAGAAAAGGTCGAGTATGTTTTCGGCTATCCGGGCGGCTCGGTTCTCTTCATTTACGACGAGTTGTTCAAGCAGGACAAGGTCCGGCACGTGCTGGTGCGCCATGAGCAGGGAGCCGTCCACGCAGCCGACGGCTACGCCCGCTCCACGGAAAAGGTGGGCGTCGCGCTGGTGACCTCCGGTCCCGGCGTGACCAATGCGGTGACCGGCATCGCGACGGCCTACATGGATTCGATCCCGATGGTGATCATCACCGGCCAGGTGCCTACCGCCTACATCGGCCAGGACGCCTTCCAGGAAGTCGATACCGTCGGCATAACCCGGCCCTGCGTCAAGCACAACTACCTGGTCAAGGACATCCGGGAACTGGCCGCCACCATCAAGAAGGCGTTCTACCTGGCCAAGAGCGGCCGCCCCGGCCCCGTGCTGGTGGACATCCCGAAGGACATCTCGGCGGCGAAGTGCGAGTTTTCGTATCCGAAGGCGATCGCCATGCGCTCCTACAATCCGGTGATCAAGGGGCACCAGGGGCAGATCAAGAAGGCGGCACAGTTGCTGCTGGAAGCCAAGCGGCCGATGATTTACACGGGCGGCGGCGTCGTCCTTTCGAATGCCGCCGACAAGCTCGCCAAGCTGGTCAGGCAGCTTGGTTTTCCCGTGACCAATACCCTGATGGGCCTGGGCGGCTATCCGGCGACCGACAGGCAGTTCGTCGGCATGCTCGGCATGCATGGCACCTACGAGGCCAACATGGCCATGCAGCATTGCGACGTGCTGCTCGCGGTCGGCGCGCGCTTCGACGATCGCGTCATCGGCAATCCCGAGCATTTTGCCGAGGTGCCGCGCAAGATCATTCACATCGACATCGACCCCTCCTCGATATCGAAGCGGGTCAAGGTGGACGTGCCGATCGTCGGCGACCTGCCGGAGGTGCTCGAAGACGTGTCCAAGCTGCTGGCGGCCAGCGGCGAGCACCCGGACGAGAAGGCACTCAAGGCGTGGTGGAAACAGATCGACGAGTGGCGCGGCAAGGACTGCCTGAAGTACGACCGCAAGAGCAAGATCATCAAACCGCAGTTCGTCGTCGAGAAGCTGTATGAAGTGACCAAGGGCGAGGCGTTCGTCTGCTCCGATGTCGGGCAGCACCAGATGTGGGCGGCCCAGTACTACAAATTCGACAAGCCGCGCCGCTGGATGAATTCCGGCGGACTCGGCACCATGGGTTTCGGCCTGCCGGCGGCGATGGGCGTCCAGCTTGCGCACCCCGGCTCGCCCGTCGCCTGCGTCACCGGCGAGGGCAGCGTGCAGATGTGCATCCAGGAGCTGTCGACCTGCAAGCAGTACCGCCTGCCGGTGAAGGTGATCCTGCTCAACAACGGCTATCTCGGCATGGTGCGCCAGTGGCAGCAGCTCTTCCACGGCAACCGTTACTCAGAATCGTATGTCGATGCGCTGCCCGATTTCGTCAAGCTGGCCGAGGCCTACGGCCATGTCGGCATGCGCATCGACAAGCCGGGCGATGTCGAGGGGGCCTTGAAGGAAGCCTTCAAGCGCAAGGACGACCTGGTCTTCATGGATTTCGCCATCGACCCGAAGGAGAACGTCTATCCGATGGTGCAGGGCGGCAAGGGCCTCACCGAAATGATCCTCTCCGAAGAGCTATAAGCATCATGCGGCACGTTATTTCCCTACTCATCGAAAACGAAGCCGGCGCGCTCTCCCGCGTGTCCGGGCTGTTCTCGGCTCGCGCCTACAATATCGAATCCCTGACCGTGGCGCCGACGGAGGACCCCTCCATGTCGCGCATGACCATCGTCAGCACCGGCTCCGACGACGTCATCGAGCAGATCACCAAGCAGCTGAACAAGCTGGTCGAGGTGATCAAGGTCGTGGATATTTCCGAGGCGGCCCACATCGAGCGGGAGCTGATGCTGGTCAAGGTGCGCGCCACCGGCAAGGACCGCGAGGAAATGAAGCGCATGTCGGACATCTTTCGCGGCCGCATCATCGACGTGACCGAATCGACCTACGTCATCGAGCTGACCGGCAACACCACCAAGCTCGATTCCTTCATCGAGGCCATCGACGGCTCGCTCATTCTGGAAACCGTGCGCACCGGCGTGTGCGGCATCGGCCGCGGCGACCGGGTGCTCAAGGTCTGATCTCCCGTTACCTTCCGCCGTCTCCGGCGGACTGACTTTTGCAATACTGAAAGGAACAGCATGAAAGTCTATTACGACAAGGACGCCGACCTCTCCCTCATCAAGGGCAGGAAGGTCACCATCGTCGGCTACGGCTCGCAGGGCCATGCCCACGCCCTCAACCTGCACGACTCCGGCGTCAAGGTCACCGTCGGCCTGCGCAAGGGCGGCGCCTCCTGGGACAAGGCCAGGAAGGCCGGCCTGGCCGTGAAGTCCGTCGGCGACGCGGTGAAGGGTGCCGACCTCGTCATGATCCTCTTGCCGGACGAGAACATCGGCCAGGTCTATCGCGAGGACATCGAGCCGAACATCAAGAAGGGCGCGGCGCTGGCCTTCGCCCACGGCTTCAACATTCATTACGGCCAGGTGCAGCCGCGCGCCGATCTCGACGTCATCATGATCGCTCCGAAGGGCCCCGGCCATCTGGTGCGTTCGACCTATGTCCAGGGCGGCGGCGTGCCTTCGCTGATCGCCGTGCACCAGGACGTCTCGAAGAAGGCGCGCGACATCGCGCTGTCCTATGCGGCGGCCAACGGCGGCACCCGCGGCGGCGTCATCGAAACCACTTTCCGCGAGGAGACCGAGACCGACCTGTTCGGCGAGCAGGTGGTCCTGTGCGGCGGCCTCACGCAGCTGATCCAGAACGGCTACGAGACGCTGGTCGAGGCCGGCTATGCCCCGGAAATGGCCTATTTCGAGTGCCTGCACGAGGTGAAGCTGATCGTCGACCTCATCTACGAGGGCGGCATCGCCAACATGCGCTACTCGATTTCCAACAACGCCGAGTACGGCGACATCACGCGCGGCCCGCGCATCGTCACCGAGCAGACCAAGGCCGAGATGAAGCGCATCCTCAAGGAGATCCAGACCGGCCAGTACGCCAAGGAATTCATCCTCGAGAACCGCGCCGGCGCGCCGACGCTGCTGGCCTCCCGCCGCAACATGGCCGCGCACTCGATCGAGCAGGTCGGCGCCAAGCTGCGCGACATGATGCCGTGGATCAAGAAGAACAAGCTGGTCGACCAGACCAAGAACTAGTGTCTTCGTACCCGCATCCGATCATCGCCAGGGAGGGCTGGCCCTTCCTGGCGATTTCCATCGCGGCGGCATGCATCGTGGGCGGGCTGGCGGGCTGGGGCTGGTCGGCGCCGCTGTGGCTCTGGACGATTTTCGTCCTGCAGTTCTTCCGCGATCCGGCACGGCCCATCCCGGGCACGGCCAAGGACGTACTCTCGCCTGCCGACGGGCGCATCGTCGCGATACGGCAGACGCGAGATCCTTACGTCGATCGGGAGGCGCTCAAGATCAGCGTCTTCATGAACGTCTTCAACGTGCACTCCAATCGCAGCCCGGTGGATGGGGAAGTGAAGGGCCGCTGGTACCACGGCGGCAGCTTCCTCAATGCGGCGCTGGACAAGGCTTCGCTGGAGAACGAACGCAATGCCATTTGGTTGCGCACCCCAGACGGGCAGGATGTCACCAGCGTGCAGGTGGCGGGCCTGATCGCCCGGCGCATCCTCTGCTATGTGAAGGAGGGAGATGCACTTGCTCGCGGACAGCGCTACGGCTTCATCCGCTTCGGTTCGCGCGTGGATGTCTATCTTCCGCCCGGCTCCCGTGCCAGGGTGACGATCGGCGACAAGGTTTTCGCCTCGGCGACCATCCTGGCCGAACTGCCCTGAACCGACAGCCCGCGTTCCCTCCGCTACAATAGGGCCATGCCCGAGATCCGATCCCGCAAGGCGCTGGTCAACCCCGAATTCAGGCGGCGGGGGATCTACATCCTGCCCAACCTGTTTACGACGGCAGCCCTGTTTGCCGGCTTCTACGCCATCGTGCAGGCGATGACCGGCCGCTTCGAGCAGGCTGCCGTCGCCATCTTCATCGCCATGATCATGGACGGCCTGGACGGGCGCGTGGCACGGCTGACTCGCACGCAGAGCGCCTTCGGCGCGGAATACGACTCGCTTTCCGACATGGTCTCCTTCGGCGTGGCGCCGGCCCTGGTGATGTTCGAATGGGCCATGAAGGGCATGGGCAAGTGGGGCTGGATCGCCGCCTTCATTTATTGTGTCGGCGCCGCGCTGCGCCTGGCGCGCTTCAACACCAATATCGAGGTGGTCGACAAGCGGTTCTTCCAGGGGCTGCCCAGCCCGGCGGCGGCAGCCTTGATCGCCGGCTTCGTCTGGGTCCTCATGGACCTGAATTACGCCGGCGAGGAGGTGCGCTGGCAGGCTTGGGCGCTGACGATTTTCGCCGGGGTGACCATGGTGAGCAACTTCCGCTACTACAGCGGCAAGGACATCAACCTCCGGCGCAGCGTGCCGTTCATAGCCGTGCTGGCGATCGTTCTTTTCTTCGTCCTGGTATCCAGCTATCCGCCGGGAATCCTCTTCGTCCTGTTCCTCTGCTACGCCATTTCCGGTTACGTGATGGCCGTCTGGCGATGGTTCCGGCGCCGCAAGGCGCCTGCCTGACACACCTGCCTGACACCCCCCTGCCTGACACCCCCTTGCGCCGACGCCGGAATGTGGCTATATTCGGACCATGCTTCAGATCGCGCTTCTCCTGACGGCAACTCTTCTTTTCAGCGGCCTCCTGCTGGCCCGGCCGCTGCTGCGCCGCGCGCGCTAAATTCCCCAATCCACAATTCGAGCTGTACTCGGCCGACGAGGGCAAAACCCCCGATCGACTCTTGACGCATTCCATTCGGAGACGAGCATGAAAGACCATTTGGTGATTTTCGACACGACCTTGCGCGACGGCGAGCAGAGCCCGGGCGCCTCCATGACCAGGGAAGAAAAGCTGCGCGTGGCGCGCCAGCTGGAGCGCATGCGGGTGGACGTGATCGAAGCCGGCTTCGCCGCTGCCTCGCCCGGCGATTTCGATGCCATCCGCAGCATTGCGGAGGCGGTGAAGGATTCCACGATCTGCTCGCTGGCGCGCGCCAACGAGAATGACATTCGCCGCGCCGGCGAGGCCATCCGGCCGGCCAACTCGGGCCGCATCCATACGTTCATTGCCACCAGCCCCATTCACATGGAAAAGAAGCTGCGCATGACACCGGACCAGGTGGTCGAGGCCGCGGTGAAGGCGGTGACGCTGGCACGCAACTTGTCGGATGACGTGGAGTTTTCCGCCGAGGATGCCGTTCGCTCCGAATTCGATTTTCTCTGCCGCGTTTTCGAGGCCGCCATCAAGGCCGGCGCCAGGACGATCAACGTGCCCGATACGGTCGGCTACAGCATACCGTCGGTGTGGGGCGAGCGCATGCGCGCACTGATCGAGCGCGTGCCCGGGTCGGACAAGGTGGTGTGGTCGACCCACTGCCATAACGACCTGGGCATGGCGGTGGCCAATTCGCTCGCCGCGGTCATGGCGGGCGCACGCCAGGTGGAATGCACGATCAACGGCCTCGGCGAGCGGGCGGGCAATGCCTCATTGGAAGAAGTGGTCATGGCGGTGAAGACGCGCAGCGACCTTTTCTCCGTCCAGACGCGCATCGAAACGACCCAGATCGTTCCGGCCTCGAAACTGGTCTCGAGCATCACCGGCTATCCGGTGCAGCCGAACAAGGCCATCGTCGGCGCCAACGCCTTCGCCCACGAATCGGGCATCCATCAGGACGGCGTGCTCAAGCACCGCGAGACCTACGAGATCATGCGCGCCCAGGATGTCGGCTGGACGCAGAACAAGCTGGTGCTGGGCAAGCATTCCGGCCGCAATGCCTTCAAGTCGCGATTGGCGGAGCTCGGCGTCGCGGTCGAGTCGGAGGAACATTTGAATGCCGCTTTCGCCCGTTTCAAGGAGTTGGCGGACAAGAAGCATGAAATCTTCGACGAAGATCTGCAGGCGCTCATGTCCGACGAGGCGGTGACGCCGGAGCAAGAGTTTTTCAAGCTGGTGGGGCTGCGCGTGACGTCGGAGACCGGCGAGACGCCGCACGCCATGATCACGCTGTCCGCCGGCGGCGGCGAAAGGAAATCCGAGGCCGATGGCGATGGTCCGGTGGATGCCTGCTTCAAGGCGGTCGAACATATCGCCGAGAGTCGCTCGGAGCTGTTGCTGTTCTCGGTGAATAGCATCACCGGCGGCACCGACGCCCAGGGCGAGGTCACCGTGCGTCTGGCCAAGGACGGCCGTGTGGTCAATGGCCAGGGCGCGGATACGGATATCATCGTCGCCTCCGTCAAGGCCTACATCAACGCCCTGAACAGGCTGGTTTCCAAGCCAGAAAAGGTGAACCCGCAGGTCTGATAAAATTCGGGATGCCGAGGGTGTGCCAAGAACCAGCCGCCCTCGCCAATCCGGTTCCGCAAGACGCTTCCCGCCTTCCTGTGCCCCGTACCCGCACCGAGCAGCGCTGGCCGCGCATCGTTGCCATTTGCTCCGGGCGAACCTTTGGCGGCCGACCAGCACTAAAGCCATGAACGAGTCAGCCGTAAACTATTCTGGAAGGCAGGAAATTGAGCATGGAAGAAGACAAGCCACACGCGAAGATTCGCAAGGCACTGCTGGTCGACGATGACCGGCTGGTGCTGGCCACGCTGGCGAGCGGCCTGGAACAGGCCGGCTTTGCCGTGCAGGCTTGCGCCTCCGTGGAGGAGGCACGACGGGTGCTTGGCGTGGAACGGCCGGACATCGCCGTGCTGGATGTCCGCATGCCCGATCAGTCCGGCCTGGATTTGGCGAAGCACCTGCTCGACGACCACCCCGCCGTTCCCTTCATATTCCTGACCGCGTATGGCGATGAGGAAGTCGTGCAGCAGGCCGTTGAATTCGGCGCGCTCGGCTATCTGGTGAAGCCGGTGGACCTGCCGCAACTGATTCCTGCCCTCTCGGCCGCGCTGGCACGCTCCGCTGATCTGGGGAAACTGCGCTCCACCGGGCAGCAATTGCAGACCGCGCTGAACGAGAGCCGTGAAGTCAGCATGGCGGTGGGGCTGATCATGGAACGCCGCCGGCTGAACCGCCAGCAGGCATTCGAGGCGCTGCGCAACTCGGCGCGCACGCAACGCCGCAAGATCGGCGATGTTGCCGAGGAGATTCTGGCAGCCGCGGAATTGCTGAACAACGGCAAGGACCTGTAAGGCAAGGCCGTGGCATGCCGCGTGTTCTTCCAGGCATCGGGCTTTCTCGTCCCCTGGCGCCGGCGGCGCGCCATGCTGCCGGTCAGTTCCGCGCCCGAGCCGCCGTGCCAGGGCGACTGACTTTGCCGGTGAGGCGGGCGTAGAGCACAGCGCTGCCGAACAGGACGATGGCGAGGGCCGTTTCGGCCAGGGCAAGCCGGGCCGAGAGGCCGGCTTCGCTGGCGGCCCGCACGCTGCCCTCTATCAAATAGGCCGGGGCAAGAAGGGATAGCCATTGATGCGTGTAGCGCCGTCCCCGCAGCACCCCGAAAAGCGGGGCGAGCAGGGGCAGCGCCTTCAACACCAACCATGAGCCGCCTGGACGCAGCGGCGCCCACCACAACTCCCAGGCGAGACAGAGCGTCAGCAGGGCCACCAGGCTGTCTGCGGCGGCTTGGTTGCACAGGCGGGCGGCTGTCGTCATCGGGCCTTCCGGTAGAATCGCGGCATTCTATCGGTACAGGATGCGTTGATGCGCCTGGTCGGCCCATTGCCCGACTTCCTGCTGCGCTGCGTGAGACGTTTTCGTGAGGAGCGCTGCGCACAGGCTGCAGCCAGCCTGGCGTTCACCACCTTGCTGGCGCTGGTGCCGCTGCTGACCGTGGCGCTGGTGCTGATATCCCAGTTCGACCTTTTCTCGGGTCTCGGCACCGCCCTGCGCAATTTCCTGCTGGCGAATCTGTTGCCGGAAAAGGCCGGCAAGATCATCGCTGCCTACGCCCTGCAATTCAGCCAGAAGACCGGACGATTGACGGCGCTGGGAACGGGCATGCTGGTGGTGACCGCCCTGCTGCTGATGTTTTCCATCGAACGGGTTTTCGGCCAGATATGGCGGATCAAGGAGCGACGGCCGGTGCTCAGACGCATCCTGATCTATCTCGGCGGCCTGGTGCTCGGCCCGGTCGTGCTGGGCGCCTGCGTGGCGGTGGCGACCTACCTGGTGACGGAATCGCTGGGATTGATCAATGAGCCGAGATGGATGACCGGCCTCTTTCTCAAAATCCTCCCGACCTTCATGCTCGCCGCGTTGTGCGGCCTGATCTACTATGCCATACCGAATCGACGAGTGAAGCCCTGGCATGCCATCGCGGGAGGGCTGGTGGCGGCTTTCGGGTTCGCGCTCGTCCAGCGAGGATTCGGCTACTACATTGCAGTATTTCCCAACTACACCCTGATCTACGGTGCCTTTGCCACGGTGCCGATCTTCCTGGTCTGGCTGTACCTTTCCTGGCTGGTGGTGTTGGCCGGCGCGCTCACCGCGGCAGTGCTGGGGGAGATGAGCCCGGCCAGGGGATGATCAGGTGGGGTAGGGATCGGACTCGAACTGGAACAGTTCGACCGCCCCCGTCTGCATGTCGAGGCTCAGCAGGCGTCCCTGCATGATGTGGGTCTTGTCCTCGCCCGCTACGATGAAGAAGCGCCGCGCGGTGCTCGCGCCCGAGGGGGCCAGTACGGCAGGATGCTCGCGCAGCGCGGGGATGGCCGGCAACAGCAAGCCGGGGGTTGGCAACTGGGCCGGATCGCCGTTGCGGAACATGAGCTGCACCGAACGGGCCGCGGGAGCGACCAGTTCGAGGCCCAGTTCGATATGCTCCGGATTCTCGCTTCTCATCCAGCGCACGATGCAAATGTTCCAGGGCTTGTCCGGCGCGGGGCGCAGGGCGATGACGCTGCCCTGAACGAGGCCCTCGATTTCGCCGGCAACGTGCATCACGGCATAACCGGCCGGGCTTTCGTTCAGCACCATCCATTCGGTCATGTGTGGCGCACCGGCTTCCGTGCCTTCCGGCGCTTCACCGCGTTCGAGCAGTTGCCAGAGTTCGCTCAGGCCGACGCAGATCTGCGTTCGGAAGTTGTTGTGGCGGCGGGAGTGCTGGCGATGGGGCGGATGCGACCAGTGCGCCTGCAGGCGCTTGAGCGCGGCGATGCCGCCCTGTCCCGCCGCACCCTCCGGCAGCCGCAGGTTGCCGGCAGGCATGCCGCTCTCAAGGGCCGAAACCTGCTCGCCGAGCAGGCGGGCCAGCAACTGGAATGAGCAATAGATCAGATCGCCGTGATCAGGCGGGATGCGTCGATTGGGCGGGACGGGGCCCATGTCCCGATCGCTGTCGACCCAGTACCAGGAACCTTCTTCCTCCGCGGGGGGCTCGGCGAGCAGGTTGACCGCCGCGGAGAAATGCATGAGGTATTCGCATGCGAGTGCGATTTCTCTGGGCGAAAAGCCTTCGGGCTGGGCGGCAGCCAGGGCCAGCAACGCCTTGTAGATCTTCTCGGTATCGAGGGAGAGCCCGGGGATGACCGTAGCCGTCGGCTCGAAGCGTGCCCGCGCCGATCCGGCCAAGGCGTGAGCGCGGCGCCACAGGCCTGTCGGCGCTGGCCCGGCGACCATGCAACTGGCCTCGAATGCGCCGGACAGGCATCGCAGGGCGCGGGCGGCCACGGTGGCGGCATTGCGGCGCTTGCTATGGGCAAGGCGCTCCGTGTCCAGCAGTACCCGCTCATAGCCCGAAGCGATGCCTTCATGCACCGAAATCAGCAAGGCCGCCATCGCCCGCAATTCCTTGCCGAGCGGCAGCGTGGCCTCGGTCAGGTGCGCTTTCAGGGACGGGGAGAGTCGCTGTGCCCGGTCGTAGAAGAGGTCGAGTATGCGGTGGTAATGGGCATCCTCCAGGCGGGCATGGCCGAGCGCGGCCAGTTCGCCGCTCAGTTGGGCAAGATCCTGAGCCGGATCCTCCGGAATCGGGGAGGCGAGCCAGTCGAGTATCTGGGCGATGTCGTCGGGCGGGCGGCTCTGATGGAGGGGGGCAGGACGTGTCAAGCTTGGCGTAGGGCGCAGTGCAACCCTCAAATAATGGAAGAATCATTGTAGAGTAGGAATCGAGTTGTCGGGTAGAGATGCGTCCTGCCGCTGCGGCGTCTGTGCGCTGCTTGTCGAATCGATCCCGTTTGTTCTTGTTTTTCAGGCAATTTTCCTTTAATATCGCCGGTTTCAGTTCCCGCTGCCTCGCAGGGCATCCATTCGATGGTTACGGCAGGTGGCAGGTATCGGTTTTCAGATTTCAATCAAGGACTAAGCACATGGTCGTGATTCGGCTTGCCCGGGGTGGCGCCAAGAAGCGTCCCTTCTACAACATGGTCGTCACTGATTCGCGCAAGCGTCGCGATGGCGCCTGCATCGAGCGCGTCGGCTTTTACAATCCCGTCGCCGGAGAGAAGGAGCAGGGCCTCCGCGTCGACCTGCAGCGCGTCGAGCACTGGACGAGCAAGGGCGCGCAGTTGTCGCCGACCGTCGAGCGCCTGGTCAAGCAGTTTGCCGGTAAGGCTGCCGCCTAATCGCAATGGTCGTTCTGGGGCGCGTCACCGCCCCGTTCGGAGTGCGTGGGTGGGTGAAGGTACAGGTGTTCGGAGACGATCCGGAAGCCTGGACCGACATGCCGTGCTGGTGGCTGTGCCAGCGGGAAGACGCTGGCGATGCCGCATGGCAGGTGCGCACGCTGGCCGAATGCAAGGTGCAGGGCAAGGGGCTTGTCGCCAGATTCGACGGCGTCGATGATCGCGACGCCGCCGAGTTGCTGAGCCGGCAGTACGTTGGCGTGCCGCGCGCCGCGTTGCCGGCCACGGCGGGAAATGAATATTACTGGGCCGATCTGGCCGGTCTGGAAGTGGTGAATACTGCCGGGGACCGCCTGGGGCACGTGGCCGAACTGATCAGGTCCGGAGCACATGAAGTACTCGATGTGCGCGACGAAGACGGCACGCGGCGCCTTCTGCCCTTCGTGGCCTCGGTGATCAAGACGGTGGACCTGTCCGGCGGACGGATCAGCGTGGATTGGGAGAGGGCGTGGTGAGCATCACTTTCGATGTCATCACCCTGTTTCCCGAGATGTTCGCGGCGGTCGCCGACTACGGCATTACGGGGCGGGCGAGAGAGCGGGGGCTGTGGCGATTGGCGTTGCGGAACCCGCGCGACTTCGCCACGGACAATTACCGGACGGTGGACGATCGTCCCTACGGAGGCGGCCCCGGCATGGTGATGCTGGCTGAACCGCTGGAAAAGGCGGTTCTTGCGGCCAAAGCGGACCAGCCGGGAGCGAAGGTGATTTATCTGTCGCCGCAAGGGCGCCCTCTCGGTCATGCGAGAGCGGCCAGGCTGGCGCGGGAGGACGGAGCGATCCTGCTGTGCGGACGCTATGAAGGCGTCGACGAGCGGCTGATCGAGCGCAATGTGGACGAGGAAATATCGCTTGGCGATTTCGTCCTCTCGGGCGGCGAAATCGCCGCCATGGCGCTGATCGATGCGGTGGTGCGGCAGTTGCCGGGGGCGTTGAACGATGCCGATTCGGCCGTGGAAGAGTCCTTTGCCGATGGCCTGCTCGACTGCCCGCACTACACCCGGCCGGAGGTGTATGCAGGCATTCCGGTGCCGCGGGTCCTGCTGTCCGGCCACCACGCGGAAATACGCCGGTGGCGGCTGAAGCAGGCGCTGGGAAGAACCTGGCTGAGGCGCCCGGAACTGATTGCCGACCGGGAATTGAGCAAAGAAGAAGCAACGCTGCTTGAGGAATTCAGGCAGGAACGGGAAAAGTAGTTCCTTTAACCAGAAATGCACGCATCAGGCCGAGGCCTGCTCTGTGTGCCAGGCCAAGGGCCAATTGAATCAGGAGCAATGCAATGAACCTCATCCAGCAGCTTGAGCAGGAAGAAATCGCCCGCCTCGACAAGAACATCCCCGACTTCGCCCCCGGTGACACGGTGATCGTGAACGTGAACGTCGTCGAAGGCGAACGCAAGCGCGTGCAGGCCTACGAGGGCGTCGTGATCGGCAAGCGCAACCGCGGCCTCAACTCCGCTTTCACGGTGCGCAAGATCTCCTCGGGCGAAGGCGTCGAGCGCACCTTCCAGACCTATTCCCCCCTGATTGCCAGCATCGAGGTGAAGCGCAGGGGCGACGTGCGCCGGGCCAAGCTGTACTACCTGCGCAGCCGCGCCGGCAAGTCGGCGCGGATTCGCGAGAAACTGGCGACTTCCAGCAAGGCCGGCACGCAGTAAGAGGCCGGGCCAGGCAAGCCAGACGGGGCGGGGCGCTGCGGCGCCCCGTTTTTTTTGTGGCGGGCTGGCGGGAAGAGGCTTCAGCCCTTGCGCTTGTCGCGCTCGATGAGGGCGTAGGCGGAATGGTTGTGGATGGACTCGAAGTTCTCCGATTCCACCACATAGGCATCGATGCGTTTTTCCGCATTCAGCAGGGCGGCGACATCGCGCACCATGTCCTCGACGAACTTCGGATTGTCGTAGGCGCGCTCGGTGATGTACTTTTCGTCGGGGCGCTTGAGCAGGCCGTACAGCTCGCACGAGGCCTGGCTTTCCACCAGCTGCACCAGCTCCTCGATCCAGACGAAATCGTTCGTCGTGGCGGTGACGGTGACGTGGGAACGCTGGTTGTGCGCGCCCCGCTCGGAAATCTTCTTGGAGCAAGGACACAGGCTGGTCACCGGCACCAGCACCTTCATGGTGAAGCGGTACTTGCCGCCGTCGCAGACCTGCCCGATGAAAGTCACCTCGTAGTCCATCAGGCTCTGCACGCCGGATACGGGCGCCTTCTTGTTGACGAAATAGGGGAAGGTCATCTCGACGAGGCCGGTTTCCGCCTCCAGCCGCTTGACCATTTCGCGCACCATCGGCTCGAAATTCTCGACGGAGATCTCGCGCTCGTTGGCGTTGAGGATCTCGACGAAGCGCGACATGTGCGTGCCCTTGAAGTTGTGCGGCAGGCCGACGTACATGTTGAACACGGCGATGGTGTGCTGCACGCCGCCATCCTTGTCCATCACCCTGACGGGATGGCGGATCGACTTGATGCCGACCTTGTTGATGGCCAGCTGGCGGGTATCGGCGGAGCCTTGGACGTCGGGAATGGCCATGGTTTCATTCATTCTCATGCGGTTCTCTCGGGGGTGGGGGGCGTCTATCAGCGTTTTCTTTTGAACGCATCCTATCATTCCCGACAGAATTACTCAAGTATTACCCGTTTGACCCTTTCGGCGATGTGTCCGGCGTCCAGGCCCAACTGGGTCAGCAGCGTGGCGGCATCGCCATGCTCGGTAAAGCGGTCGGGCAGGCCGAGACGCAGCATCCGCGTGTTGAGTCCCTGCTCTTCGAGCGAGCGCGCGACTTCCGCGCCGGCGCCGCCGATCACGACGTTCTCCTCGACGGTCACCAGCAGATCATGGGCGAAAGCGAGCTCCCTGACCAGTTCGTGGTCGAGCGGCTTGACGAAGCGCATGTTGGCTACCGTGGCGTCGAGCCGTTCGCCCGCCTCGAGGGCCGGGGCCAGCATGCTGCCGAAGGCGAGCAGAGCGACGCGAGCGCCGGAGCGGCGGATTTCTCCCTTGCCGATGGGGAGGCTTGCCAGTCCTGCTTGCAGCGCCACGCCCGGGCCATGGCCGCGCGGATAGCGCACGGCGCTGGGGCCGTCGTGCAGGAAGGCGGTGGTGAGCATCTGCCGGCATTCGTTCTCGTCGGCGGGGGCCATGACGACCAGGTTCGGCACGCAGGCCAGATAGGACAGGTCGAAGGCACCGTTGTGGGTGGCGCCATCGGCCCCCACCAGGCCGCCGCGGTCGATGGCCAGCATCACCGGCAGGCGCTGCAGGGCGATGTCGTGGATGAGCTGGTCGTAGGCCCGCTGCAGGAAGGTCGAGTAGATGGCCACCACCGGCTTGATGCCCTCGCAGGCCAGGCCGGCGGCAAAAGTCAGCGCGTGCTGCTCGGCGATGCCGACATCGTGGAAGCGGCGCGGAAATTCCTCGGCGAAGCGCACCATGCCGGAGCCTTCCTTCATGGCCGGCGTGATGGCGACCAGACGATCGTCCTCCGCCGCCATGTCGCACAGCCAGTCGCCGAAGATCTGGGTATAGGTGAGGCGGCCCGCGCCCTTGCCCTGCTGGATGCCGCTCTCGCTGTCGAACTTCGAGACGCCGTGGTAAAGCACCGGATCGGCCTCGGCCAGCTTGTAGCCATGGCCCTTGCGCGTGATGACGTGGAGAAACTGCGGCCCCTTCAGTTCGGCGATGTTCTTCAGCGTCGGCACCAGCGAATCGAGGTCGTGGCCGTCGATCGGGCCGATGTAATTGAAGCCGAACTCCTCGAACAGCGTGCCCGGCGTGAGCATGCCCTTCAGGTGCTCCTCGGTGCGCTTGGCGAACTCCAGCAGCGAGGGCGAGACGCCGAGCACCTTCTCGCCGGCGCGGCGCGCGGCATTGAAGGCGTGGCCCGAGAACAGCCGCGCCAGGTACTTGTTGAGCGCGCCCACCGGCGGCGAGATCGACATGTCGTTGTCGTTGAGGATGACGAGCAGGTTGGCGTCCGCCACGCCGGCGTTGTTGAGCGCCTCGAAGGCCATGCCGGCCGTCATGGCGCCGTCGCCGATGACGGCGACGACGTGCTTCTGCTCGCCGCGGTCGCGCGCGCCGATGGCCATGCCCAGCGCGGCCGAAATGGAAGTCGAGGAATGGCCGGTGCCGAAGGTGTCGTAGGGGCTCTCGTCGCGGCGCGGAAAGCCGGAGACGCCGCCCAGCATGCGCAGCTTGGCCATGCCGGCGCGCCGGCCGGTGAGCACCTTGTGGGCATAGGTCTGGTGGCCGACGTCCCAGACGATGCGGTCTTCCGGCGTGTTGAAGACGTAGTGCAGGGCGATGGCCAGCTCCACCGTGCCGAGGTTGGACGACAGATGGCCGCCGGTTTTCGACACCGACTCGATGAGGAACTCGCGCAGCTCCTGGGCCAGCTGCGGCAATTGCTTGCGCTCCAGCTGGCGCAGCGCGGCCGGATCGTCGATGGTCTCGAGCAGCGGGTAGGCGGACATCTGAAATCAGAACTTTCGGGTGACGATGTAGTGGGCCAGCTCGTGCAGGCGGCGACCGCGCTCGCCGAAGGCCTCGATGGCTGCGCGCGCCTCGCTGCGCAGGGCATCCGCCATTTCGCGCGCCTCGGCGAGGCCCATCGCGCTGACGTAGGTGGCCTTGCCCTGGGCGGCATCCTTGCCGGCGGTCTTGCCCAGTGTCGCCGTGCTAGCCTCGGTGTCGAGGATGTCGTCGATCACCTGGAAGAGCAGGCCGACGCGCTTGGCGAAATGGTCGAGCCGCGCCATTTCCGCCTCGGGCAGCGGCGCGCCGCACTGTGCGCCGAGCAGGATCGCCGCGCGGATCAGCGCGCCGGTCTTGTGCACGTGCATGAACTCGAGTTCAACGCGGCTCAGCTGCTGGCCGGTGCCCTCGATGTCGATCATCTGGCCGCCGGCCATGCCGCGCGAGCCGGCGGCCTGCGCCAGCAGGCGGATCATGCCGATCTGCCGCGGCGGGTCGTCCGCCAGCACATGGTCGGAGAGCAGCAGGAAGGCCTGCGATTGCAGGGCGTCGCCGACCAGCAGGGCGGTGGCCTCGTCGTATTCGACGTGGCAAGTCGGCTTGCCGCGCCTGAGGACGTCGTTGTCCATGCAGGGCAGGTCGTCGTGCGCCAGGGAATAGGCGTGGACCATTTCGACGGCGCAGCCGGCGATGTCGAGGCGCGCGTGGTCGGCGCCGACGAGTTCGCCGGCGGCATGGCAGAGCAACGGGCGCACGCGCTTGCCGCCGCCCAAAGTGGCGTAGCGCATGGCTTGGTGCAGGCGCCGCGGGGCGATCTCGGCGGCCGGCAGCAGGCTGTCGAGCGCACGCTCGGTGCGCTGCTGCACGGCAGTCATCCAGCTCTGGAAATCCATGAAAAAATTATTCGGCGGCGCCCGGCAGATCGCGCAATTCACCCGCTTCGAGGACCTGGATTTTCTGTTCCGCGGCGGCCAGGGCGCCCTGGCAGTACTTGAGGAGAGCCGTGCCGCGCTGATAGGCGGCGAGCGACTCTTCCAGGCTCAGCTTGCCGGCTTCCATGCCCTGAACGATGGATTCCAGTTCGGCCAGCGCCGCCTCGAAGGAGGCGGGCGGCTTGTCGTTGGCGGCTTGGCTCATTGGGGATTGCGGAAAGGCAAAGCGTAATCATAGCGTATTGCCTTCTTCAGGGCACGCCGCGCTTCGTCTATACTCAACGGCTTTTTTCAGCCGCGCCAACGGGTTGTGGCGCTTCTACGGTGTCCGACATGGATTTTTCCAGGGCTTCGATGCAATCGCTGTGGATGCTGGCCGCCAGCGCGCTGTTTGCCTGCATGGCGGTTTGCGTCAAGCTGGGCGCGAGCCTGTTTTCCGCGGCCGAACTGGTGTTTTACCGCGGCTTCGTGGCGCTGGTCCTTCTGGGAGGCTATGTACTGGCCAGGCGCCTGCCGCTGTCCACGCCGCATTGGCGCGCCCACCTGTGGCGCGGCCTGGCCGGCTTCGTTTCGCTGGTGATGTATTTCTACGCAATCAGCGAACTGCCGCTGGCGACGGCGGTGACGCTCAACTACACCTCGCCCCTGTTCCTGGCGGTGATCCTGGTCCTCTGGTCGGGCGAGCGGGTGCGTCCGCTGCTGTTCCTGGCCCTGGCGCTCGGCCTGGCCGGCGTGGCACTGCTGCTGCGCCCGAACTTCGCCTCCGAGCAGTGGTCGGGCGCGCTGGCGGCCCTGGCCTCCGGCGCCGGCGCCGGCATCGCCTTCTACAACGTCCGCCAGCTGGGGCAACTGGGCGAGCCGGAGTGGCGGGTGGTGTTCCATTTCTCGCTGATGTCGACGCTGGGCGGGTTGCCCTGGGCGCTGGCGAGCGATCCCTTCCATGCCATCGGCGGCACGGGCCTGCTCCTCGTGCTCGGCGTCGGCGGCTTCGGCACTTTGGCGCAACTGGCGCTGACGCGCGCCTACAAGCACGGCAAGACGCTCGTCTCGGCGAGCCTGGCCTACAGCACGGTGGTGTTCTCCAGCCTGTTCGGCGTCCTCCTCTGGCACGAGGTGCTGCCCTGGTCGTCGTGGCTCGCCATCGCGCTCATCGTCGCCAGCGGCCTGCTCGCCACGATGCAATCCCGTGCGCCGGCCGGGCAGGATTGATATAGTGGGAAACGGTTAAACAAGGGAGCGCAACATGATCGTCACCGATCACAAGGACAAGCTGGTCAGCGTCGCCGTGTATGGCGAGTTCACCCTCGCCGACTACAAGGAATTCGAGGAGCTGGTGAATTTCAAGGTGAAGTTCGAGGGCCCGGTGAACCTGTTGTTCGACTTGCGCCAGATGGCCGACTTCACGCTGGACATGGCCTGGGAGGAGATCAAGTTCTCGCGCGCCCACAGCCACGACTTCGGCAAGGTCGCCGTGCTGACCGATTCGCAGTGGGTGACCTGGAGCGCCTGGCTGTCGCAGGCCTTCGTCGATGCCGACATCGAAGTCTTCGACGACGAGCAGGAAGCGCGCGGCTGGCTGGAATCCGGACAGGAATGAAGACGTTCACCACCCTGGTCGGCGCGGCCGACCTGGCGCAGCACCTGAACGACGCGCGCTGGCGCGTCTTCGACTGCTCCTTCGACCTGGTGCATACCCACGCCGGCGAGCTGGCCTACCGCGAGGTGCACATCCCGGGGGCGATCTACGCCCACCTCGAACGCGACCTCTCCGGGCCGATCACCGGCAAGACCGGCCGCCATCCGCTGCCCGATCCGGCGCGCTTCGCCGCCAAACTGGGCGAGTGGGGCGTCGGCAACGACAGCCAGGTGGTGGTCTACGACGACGCCGGCGGCACCTACGCCGTGCGCATGTGGTGGATGCTGCGCTGGCTCGGCCACGACGCCGTGGCGCTGCTCGACGGCGGCATCAACGCCTGGGAGGCGGCCGGTTACGAGACGACCGACGCCGAGTCGAAGCATCCGCATGCCGTGTTCGTGCCGCGGCTGCGGCCGGACATGGCCGTCGATGTGGGCTTCGTGGAAAGTCAGTCGGCGCAGGACGGCGTGAGATTGCTGGATGCGCGCAATCCGCAGCGCTTCCGCGGCGAGAACGAAACGCTCGACCCGGTCGGCGGCCACATGCCCGGCGCGGTGAACCGTTTCTTCAAGGACAACCTGCTGCCCGACGGGCGCTTCAAGCCGGCCGAGGCATTGCGCGCCGAATACCAGGCGCTGCTCGCCGGGTGGCGCGCGGAGGAGGTCGTGCATTCCTGCGGCTCCGGCGTGACGGCCTGCCACAACCAGCTCGCCATGGAAGTGGCGGGTCTCGTCGGCTCGCGGCTGTATCCCGGCTCCTGGAGCGAATGGTGCGCCGACCCGGCGCGGCCGGTGGCGACCGGCCCCTGAGGCCTTGCCGATCGGCGTGCGCGTGCTGGCCGATCTCATCCTCGTCGTTCACGTCTGCATCGCCGGCTTCATCACGGCCGGCTTCGCGCTGATTCCCTTGGGCGCCGCTGCCGGCTGGCGCTGGGTGCGGCACCGCCGCCTGCGCCTGCTGCATGCCGGCGCCATCGCCTTCGTCGCGCTCGAATCCCTGGCCGGCATCGCCTGCCCGCTGACGGTGTGGGAAAACATGCTGCGCGGCGGCACCTCCGGCGAAGCCGGCTTCATCGGCCATTGGCTCGGCCGGCTGCTCTACTGGGATTTCCCGCCAGCGTTATTCACCCTGCTGTATGTCGCGCTGGCGCTGCTGGCGGCCTGGCTCTGGCGAAGGATTCCGCCTCAGGCGCCGTGACGCGCCAAGGCCCAGGCGACGTGCTCGCGCACGAGCTCGGACGGGTGGTCGCGGCGTGAGGCAAGTGCGGCAATCACCTCGGGCGAGCTTGGCGCATTGCCCAGGCCGACGGCCAGGTTGCGCAGCCAGCGCTCGAAGCCGATGCGGTAGATCGCGCTGCCGGCCAGGCGCGACTTGAACTCTTCCGCTGACCAGGCGAACAGCTCGACGAGGCTGGCGTTGTCGAGGCCGTGGCGCACGGAAAAGTCAGTCTCCGCTGTACGGCGCGCGAAACGGTTCCACGGGCAGGCGAGCTGGCAGTCGTCGCAGCCGTAGACGCGGTTGCCGATCAGCGGCCGCAGTTCCTCGGGAATCGCCCCTTTCAGCTCGATGGTGAGATAGGAGATGCAGCGCCGCGCATCGACCGTGTAGGGCGCGACGATGGCCTGCGTCGGGCAGACGTCGAGGCAGGCGCGACAGTTGCCGCAGTGTTCCGCCTGACGCGGGTCGGCCGGCAGCGGCAGGTCGGTGTAGAGCTCGCCGAGGAAAAAATACGAGCCGGCCTCGCGCGTCAGCAGCAGCGTGTGCTTGCCGCGCCAGCCCAGCCCGCTCATTGAAGCCAGCGCCACTTCCTGCACCGGCGCGGAATCCGTGAACACGCGATGGCCGAAGGGGCCGATCTCGGCCGCGATGCGCTCCGCCAGCTTCTGCAGGCGCGCACGCAGCAGCTTGTGGTAGTCGCGGCCAAGTGCGTAGCGGGAGATGGCGGCGCGCGTGCCGTCGGCCAGCACCGTCTCCATCGGCACGGCCTGCGGCAGGTAGTTCATGCGCGCCGTGACGACGCTCACCGTGCCCGGCACCAGCTCCGCCGGGCGCGAACGTTTCGTGCCGTGGCTTGCCATATAATCCATCTCGCCGTGGAAGCCGGCGGCCAGCCAGGCCTGCAGTTCGGCTTCTGCCGCGTCGAGCGCCGTGCCGGCGATGCCGACGGCATCGAAGCCCAGCGCCCGTCCCCACTGCCGGATGCGCGCGGCGAGTGCAACCCCATCGATGGAGCGTGTGTTTTGCATTCCGAAGATCATAGCCTGTCCATGCGCTTGCCAGACGAGGCGGCTACGCTCGCCCTGGGTACCGCGCTGTCGCAGGCACTGGCCCCGGGTCTGGTGATCTGGCTCGAAGGCGACCTCGGCAGCGGCAAGACGACGCTCGTGCGCGGCGTGCTGCGCGGCCTCGGTTATGCGGGCAACGTGAAGAGCCCGACCTTTACACTGGTTGAACTTTATGCTATTTCTAGTTTAAACTTGCATCACTTTGATTTTTATAGATTCAGCCAGCCGGAAGAATTCCTGGATGCAGGCCTGGACGAATACTTTCAGGGCGGGGCGGTCTGCCTCGTCGAATGGCCCGACAAGGCCGGGGACTATCTTGCCCCGGCCGACCTGCGCCTTGCGCTATCCATCGTCGATCACGGGCGGCGCACGCACATCACCGCCCTCACTGAAGCGGGGCAGGCATGCCTGAGCAGGCTCCGCCACTGCCTGCAGGAGTCGGCCGCCGCGAGTTCCTGAAGGTCGCGGGGGCGACGCTGGCCCTGCTGGTGAGTCCGGCGGGACAGGCGGCGACGAACATCCTCGCCGTGCGCATCTGGCCGGCGCGCGACTACACGCGGGTGACGCTGGAATACCGCGAGCCGATCGCCTTCACGCACCAGATCGTGAAGAACCCCGAGCGACTGGTGGTCGACCTGGAAGGCGTCGAGTTCAACAGCGTCCTGCAAAGCCTGCCGAACAAGATTTCCGAAACCGATCCCTACATCCGGCTGATCCGCGCCGGGCGCAACCGGCCCGGCGTGGTGCGGCTGGTGATCGAACTGAAGGCCGAGATCCAGCCGCAGGTGTTCATGCTGAAGCCGGTCGGCGAGTACGGCCACCGCCTGGTGCTCGATCTCTATCCGACGGTGGCCGAGGATCCCCTGCTGGCCCTGCTGGAGAAGCTCGAGGCGCAGCCGGAGAAGGGGCCGGCCAAGGCGCCGGCGAAGGAGACGGGCCCGCAGCCGGAAATCACCCGCATGGTGACCATCGTGCTCGATCCCGGCCACGGCGGCGAGGACCCGGGCGCCATCGGCCGCGGCGGCAGCTACGAGAAGCACGTCACGCTGGAGGTGGCGCGCCGGCTGAAGGCGAAGATCGACGCCGAGCCGAACATGCGCTCGATGCTGACGCGCGACGGCGATTTCTTCATCCCGCTGCACCAGCGCGTGCAGAAGGCGCGCCGCGTGCAGGCCGACCTTTTCGTCTCGGTGCATGCCGACGCCTTCATCAAGCCGACGGCGCGCGGCTCCTCGGTGTTCGTGCTCTCGGAGAACGGCGCCTCCAGCTCCGCGGCGCGCTGGCTGGCGCAGCGCGAGAACGCCGCCGACCTGATCGGCGGCGTCAACCTCGACGTCAAGGACCCGCACCTGGCGCGCACGCTGCTGGACCTCTCGCAGACCGCCACCCTCAACGACAGCCTCAAGCTCGGCAAGTCGGTGCTGGGCGAACTGGGCGGCGTGAACACCCTGCACAAGGGCCAGGTCGAGCAGGCCGGCTTCGCCGTGCTGAAGGCGCCGGACATTCCCTCCATCCTCATCGAGACGGCCTTCATCAGCAATCCCGACGAGGAGCGCCGCCTCAACGACGAGGCCTACCAGGAGAAGATGGCCGAAGCCATCCTGAAGGGCATCAAGGGCTATTTCGCCAAGAACCCGCCGCTCGCCAAGTCCAGGCTGGTGCGCCTGGACTGATATAATTCGCCGCTTCCCGGCAAAGAGTCAGTTCACAGTGCGAGTCTTCAGGGGCATCCCCGCCCGCGCCACCCATTCGACCGTGCTCACCATCGGCAACTTCGATGGCGTGCATCGCGGCCATCGCGCCCTGCTGGCCCGGCTGACCGGCCTGGCGCAGCAGGCCGGCCTGCCGGCGGCGGTGATGACCTTCGAGCCGAACCCGCGCGAGTTCTTCGCGCCGCAGTCGGCGCCGGCGCGCCTGGCCAGCCTGCGCGAGAAGCTGCAGCTGCTGGCCGAATGCGGCGTCGACCAAGCTTATGTCTGCGCCTTCAACCAGCGCTTCGCGGCGCTGACCGCCGACGCGTTCGTCGAGCGCATCGTGCGCGGCCTCGGCGTGCGCCACCTGATGATCGGCGACGACTTCCGCTTCGGCAAGGGCCGCAGCGGCGACTTCGCCCTGCTGCAGCAGGCGGGCAAGGAGCACGGCTTCGGCGTCGAGGCGATGGAGACCCTGGTGCACGAGGGCGAGCGCGTCTCCAGCTCGGCGGTGCGCGAGGCGCTCGACGCCGGCGACCTCGAGCACGCCGAGCGCCTGCTCGGCCGGCCCTACTGCATCTCCGGCCGCGTCATCCACGGCCAGAAGCTCGGCCGCAAGCTCGGCTACGCCACCGCCAACATCCAGCTGAAGCGCCTGAAGGCGCCGCTCTCCGGCATCTTTGTCGTGACGGTGGACGGCATCGACGCGCGCCAGTACGAGGGCGTGGCCAGCCTCGGCGTGAGGCCGACGGTGAGCGCCAGCGGCAAGCCGACGCTGGAGGTGTACATTTTCGATTTCGAAGGCGACCTCTATCGCGCGCACCTGCGGGTGAACTTCCTGCACAAGCTGCGCGACGAGGCGAAATTCGATTCGCTCGAAGCACTGACGGCGCAGATCGCGCGCGACGTGGCGGATGCGAAGGCGCATCACGCGGCGCTGCACGCTTAATGGCGGAAAAAATGGCTGACTATAGAAAAACCCTCAACCTTCCCGACACGCCCTTCCCGATGAAGGGCGACCTCGCCAAACGCGAGCCGCAATGGGTGGCCGACTGGCAGAGCCGCAAGCTCTACCAGAAGATCCGCAAGGCCTCGGCCGGTCGACCGCGCTTCGTGTTGCATGACGGCCCGCCCTACGCCAACGGCGACATCCACATCGGCCATGCCGTCAACAAGATCCTCAAGGACATCATCGTCCGCTCGAAGACGTTGGCCGGCTTCGATGCACCCTATGTGCCGGGCTGGGACTGCCACGGCCTGCCCATCGAGCACCAGATCGAGAAGCTGCACGGCAAGCACCTGCCCGCCGACAAGGCGCGCGAGCTGTGCCGCGCCTTCGCCGCCGAGCAGGTCGAGCGGCAGAAGAAGGACTTCATCCGCCTGGGCGTGCTCGGCGAATGGGACGATCCCTACCTCACCATGGCCTTCCGCAACGAGGCCGACGAGATCCGCGCCCTCGGCGAGATCCACCAGCGCGGCTTCCTCTTCAAGGGCCTGAAGCCGGTGAACTGGTGCTTCGATTGTGGCTCGGCGCTGGCCGAGGCCGAGGTCGAGTACCAGGACAAGGAGTCGCCCGCCATCGATGTCGCCTTTCCGCTGGACGAGTCCGAGCGCGGCCGCGTGGCGCATGCCTTCGGCCTGCCGGCGCTGCCCGACGGTCCCTGCTACGCGGTGATCTGGACGACGACGCCCTGGACGATTCCCGGCAACCAGGCGCTCAACCTGCACCCGGAGTTCACCTACGAGCTGGTGCAGACGCCGCGCGGCCTGCTGGTGCTGGCGGCCGAGCTGCGCGGCCAGGCGCTGGCTCGCTACGGGCTGGAGGGCGCGGTGCTCGGCGCCTGCCAGGGCGCCGCGCTGGCGCTGGTGAAGTTCCGCCATCCCTTCTACGACCGCGAATCGCCGGTGTACCTCGGCGACTACGTCACGCTGGACACCGGCACCGGCGTGGTGCACAGCGCGCCGGCCTACGGCCTGGAGGACTTCGAGTCCTGCAAGCGCCACGGCATGAGGAACGAGGAGATCCTCACCCCGGTGCAGGGCGATGGCCGCTTCGCCGAGAGCCTGCCCTTCTTCGGCGGCCTGAACGTCTGGAAGGCCAACGCCGCGATCATCGAGAAGCTGCGCGAGGTGGGCAGCCTGTTCGCCTCGAACAAGATCACCCACAGCTACATGCACTGCTGGCGCCACAAGACGCCGATCATCTACCGCGCGACCTCGCAGTGGTTCGTGGGCATGGACAGGAAGCCGCACGAGGGCCGCACGCTGCGCGAGACGGCGCTGGCCGCCGTCGAGGCGACGCGGTTCTTCCCCGACTGGGGCCAGGCACGCCTGCATGCCATGATCGCCAACCGCCCCGACTGGTGCGTCTCGCGCCAGCGCAACTGGGGCGTGCCGATTCCTTTCTTCCTGCACAAGGAGACCGGCGAGCTGCATCCGCGTACGGCGGAACTGCTGGAGCAGGTGGCGCAGAGGGTTGAAAAAGAGGGCATCGACGCCTGGTTCAAGCTGGATGCGGCCGAGCTGCTCGGCCAAGGTGAACATGGAGCCGCGCACTACGACAAGATGCGCGACACGCTTGACGTCTGGTTCGATTCCGGCACGACGCACTGGACGGTGCTGCGCGGCAGCCACACCGGCGAGAGCAAGTGGCCGGCCGATCTCTACCTGGAAGGCTCCGACCAGCACCGCGGCTGGTTCCACTCCTCGCTGCTCACCGCCTGCACGCTGGACGGCCGCGCACCCTACGACGGCCTGCTCACGCACGGTTTCGTCGTCGACGGCCAGGGCCACAAGATGTCGAAGTCCAAGGGCAACGTCATCGCCCCGCAGAAGGTCTCCGACACGCTGGGCGCGGAGGTCCTGCGCTTGTGGGTGGCCGCCACCGACTACTCGGGCGAACTGTCCATCTCCGACGAGATCCTCAAGCGCGTGGTGGAAAGCTACCGCCGCATCCGCAACACTCTGCGCTTCCTGCTCGCCAACACCGCCGACTTCGATCCGGCGAAGGACATGCTGCCGGTGGCCGAGTGGCTGGAGATCGACCGCTATGCCCTGGCGCTCACAAGGCGCCTGCAGGAGCAGGTGACGGCCGACTATGGGCGCTATGAGTTCCACCGCGTCGTGCAGGCGCTGCAGGGCTTCTGCTCCGAGGAACTGGGCGCCTTCTACCTCGACATCCTCAAGGACCGCCTGTACACGACCGGGGCGAACTCGAAGCCGCGCCGCGCCGCGCAGAGCGCGCTGTGGCACGTCCTGCAGGCGCTGATCCGCCTGATGGCGCCGGTGCTGACCTTCACCGCCGAGGAGATCTGGCAGGTGCTGACGAAGAACCCGGAGGACAGCGTGATGCTGGCCACCTGGCACGCGCTGCCGGAACAGGCTGAAGAGTCAGTCCTGGCGACACGGTGGCAGCAGATCCGCGAGGTACGCGCCGAAGTGTCGAAGGTGCTGGAGGAACTGCGCGTGGCCGGCAAGATCGGATCGAGCCTGCAGGCCGAGGTGGAGATCCGCGCCAGCGGGGCCAAGCACGACCTGCTGGCCGCGCTCGGCAACGACCTGCGCCTGGTGTTGATATGCTCGAAGGCCACGGTTGTAAAGGCGGACGATGCCGCCAGCGAAGGGGTGACTGCGGTGCCGAGTCCGCACGCCAAGTGCCCCCGCTGCTGGCACTGGCGCGAGGATGTCGGCGTGAATGCCGAGCATCCCGAGCTGTGCGGGCGCTGCGACGCCAACCTGCACGGCGCCGGCGAGCCGCGCACCCATGCCTAGGTTCGCCTCTTGGCTGGGGCTGTCGGGCCTCATCATCGTCCTCGACCAGCTGACGAAGTTCTGGGTCGTCTCGGCGTTGAGCCTCGGCCAGAGCATCGAGCTGACCGGCTTCCTCAACCTGGTGTTCGTCTACAATCCGGGCGCCGCCTTCAGCTTCCTCTCCGACGCGGGCGGCTGGCAGCGCTGGTTCTTCGTCGTCCTGGCGATCGCCGTGTCGGGGTGGCTGACTTTTCTGATCCGCCAGCATGCCGCCGAGCGCCTGCTGCCGCTGGCTGCCACGCTGATCCTCGGCGGCGCGCTGGGCAACGTCATCGACCGCATCCGCTTCGGTGCCGTGGTGGATTTCGTGGATGTGCATGCCGCCGGCTGGCACTGGCCGGCCTTCAACGTCGCCGACTCGGCGATCTCGGTGGGCGTGGCGCTGCTCCTCTGGCAGCAACTCTTCCTTGCGCCGAAGGAAACCAGATGAGCGACACCGTCACTGAAAACAGCCTGCTCACCCTGCATTACCGCCTGGCCGCGGCGGACGATACGGAATTCGTCAGCACGTTCGGCGCCCGGCCGGCCACCCTGCAGCTGGGCAGCGGCGAGCTGGCGCCGGTGCTCGAGCGCCATCTCGTCGGCCTGCCCGTCGGCCAGCGCACGGTGTTCCTGCTCGAGCCGGAGCAGGCCTTCGGGCCGCACAATCCGCAGCTGATGCAGTGCTTCCCGCGCAGCGAACTGCCCGCTGCCGGGGAACTCCGCGAGATGATGCTCATCGAATTCAAGACGCCGGACGGCGCCGCCTACACCGGCCTGGTGCGGGAGCTGACGGAGACTGACGCCCTGATCGACTTCAACCACCCGCTCGCCGGCAAGGCCATCCGCTTCGAGGTGGACGTGATCGGAATACTGTAGGGTTGTCATTCCCGCGAATGCGGGAATCCAGCCCGTCGCAATCACATGGATGCCCGCTTCCGCGGGCATGACGGAGCAGCCACATGGACATCCTACTCGCCAACCCCCGCGGCTTCTGCGCCGGCGTCGAGCGCGCCATCGAGATCGTCGAGCGGGCGCTCGAACGCTACGGCGCGCCGATCTACGTGCGCCACGAGGTCGTGCACAACAAGTTCGTCGTCGACGGCCTGCGCGCCAAGGGCGCGGTTTTCGTCGAGGAGCTCGACGAGGTACCCGACGGCGCCACGGTGATCTTCAGCGCCCATGGCGTGTCGAAGGCCGTGCGCGACGAGGCGGCGCGGCGCGGCCTGCGCGTCTTCGACGCCACCTGCCCGCTGGTGACCAAGGTGCATAGCGAGGTGACGCGCATGCACGCTGTCGGCCGCGAGATCGTCATGATCGGCCACCGTGGCCACCCCGAGGTCGAAGGCACGATGGGCCAGACGGAGGGCGACATCTACCTCGTCGAGAACGTCGACGACGTGGCGCGCCTGCAGGTCAAGGATGAAAGCCGCCTGGCCTACGTCACCCAGACGACCCTGTCGGTCGATGACGCTGCGGCCATCGTGGCTGCGCTGAAACGCCGCTTTCCGGCCATCGTCGGGCCGAAAAAGGACGACATCTGCTACGCCACCCAGAACCGGCAGGATGCCGTGAAGCGGCTGGCGGAACAATGCGACCTGGTCATCGTCGTCGGCTCGCCCAACAGTTCCAATTCCAGCCGCCTGTGCGAAGTGGCGAAAATCCTGGGTCGCGATGCCTATCTCGTTAACGATGACGACGCAATCAGGGAGGAATGGCTTGCCGGCAAGCGCTGCGTGGGCATTACCGCGGGCGCTTCGGCCCCTGAGGTGCTGGTCGGCCGGGTGGTGAATCGCCTGCAAGCGCTTGGTGCGGGCAATTTGCGCGTGCTTGACGGAATCGAGGAAGGCGTGGTGTTTCCTCTCCCGCGCGAACTCGCGTAAAGCGGGCGGGCGGCCCGGGAAGTGATGCCGCCGGGCGCGGGCATTTACCCTGTGCGGGCGGCTCCTAGCGTTCCGACTCGCGGTACCAATACACCTTGCTGGCGCCGCCGATGGTGCCGATCTGCCGGTAGAGCAGCCTGCCCTCTGCGACGTTCACCACGAAAACCTTCTTGCCGCGCACAATCAGCGAGCCGGTCGGTATGTAGCCGCGCACGGCGAGGCCGACGTACTGGCGCCGCTGTTGTGCCGTCACGCCCATGCCTGCAGCATAGGTGCCCGAGATGACGCTGCCGTCGAGGGCGTTCATGCCGTACAGCACGCCCTTGCCGGGCGGCACGCAGGCGTTGATTGACAGGTTTGGGCTGTAGGTCGAGAAGCTGAGGATGTTTCGGTACACCGTCGGCGACGAAGTCATCTTCTCGCCGGAAGCGAAACTCATGTACCAGCCAGTCTTCATGCTCCACGGCGTGCCGCCGAGCAGCGTGTCGAAGTCCGTCTCCTCGAAGGAACTGGTGATGTCGAGGAGATTGCCCGGATAGACGATCGTCGGGTCGGCGGAAGCCGCCAGTCCGACGCCAGTGTCCTTGAGCATGAACATCTTGTCCACGCTGGCCGTATTGAGCGGATGCTCGCGGTCCCCGGTGCCGACATACACGGCATCGTAACGCTGGCCCTTGAAGTTCTGCTTTACCACCGCCGGCGGAAAGAGGATCTTGCGGTTCGGCGCCGTGCCGGGCAGGGCGAAGGGATCCGACAGCGCCGCGAAATGCTTTGCCGTCCAGGCCGCCGGGTCGGCGTAGTTGAAATCGAAGCGCCAGACGTTCGCCGCCATGTCGCCGACATAGGCGCGGTCGAGGTAATTCTGGCTGTCCAAGTCGGTATTGAGCGCCGCCACGTCCGAAGGGATGCTGAAATCCATGTTGCCGGTGTTGTCGTGCTTGAAGGCTTTCAGCAGCGCCGAATCGTCGCCGCGGATGAAATATACCGCGCGTCCCATGCTGTCCGCCGCCGCGATCGAGGCATTGTCTTCATTGGGATCGTAGCCGCCGCCGAAAATGAGGGCCGGCACGGAGGGGTCGCCGATGGCGCGCAGGCGGCCGACGGCCGGCGAGGACCACGCATAGCCCATTTCGGCGAAGTCGGCGCTCGCGGAGCAGCTTACTCCCGTGCAGCGTGTGGTGTTGGAGATCTTCCACATCAGCCGGGGGTTTTCGATGTCCGTGACATCGAGGCCGTAATAGGCACGGCCGCCGCGGCGCAGGCCGAAGAAGAGATAGGCCTTTTCGCCGGCGGCGTTGCCGATGATGCCGTCGCCATTGACATCGTGGGTCCATACCGCCGGCGCGCCGTCCGCCAGGGTCAGATGCTGGCCCGCCAGGTTGTTCCTGACGTCGATGAGGCGCGAAATCGCCTCCTCGATCAGGAAGCTCCATTTTTCCGCTCCGGTCTTGGCATCGACGGCGCGCAGCAGGCCCTCGTTGGTGAGGAAGAACAGGTACTGCGCGGTGGCGAGCTGGCCTCCGCCGACCTCCGGATCTGCCACCGGGGTGGGGTTGTAGGTGATCAGCGCCGGGCGCGAGTGCAGGACGTCGTAGTGCGGCCAGCCCTGCCAGGCCGTGCAGGCCGTGCCGGCGCTGGCATCGGCGCAGTTCGCATCCGCCGGGTTGCCACCGCGGACGAAGTTGATCAGCATGGCGCGGGTTGCATCGCTCATTCCGGCGTTGCCGAGGCGAGCCTTGGTCAGCAGGGTGGTGTTGGACTCCGTCACGGCGTTGCCGCCGTCGAGGAGGTTGGCGCTTACCGATACCCCTTCGGACAGCGCGCCGGGATCGGTGATGATGGTGAACACCCTGCGCGTGGAGGGGTTCCAGGTGCCGTCGTCCTTGAGGCGTTGACCCGAGCCGCCGAGATTGGGCTTCGAGCCGTCCTGGGTGTTGGACGGATTCCAAAAGCTCACCGCAGCAGGGTTGACGACCACCGTCTGCTCGCTCGTGATGGGGTCGATCTCTACCTTCTCGATGTTCTTGACGCTGCCACCCGACAGCACCGTCTTGCCGACCAGGCAAAGCTCGATCGGCGCATCCGGCACGGCGGTGCGCCCGCACACCGTCTCGCCTTCGCCGAAGCGGAACTGCTTGACCGTTCCGGCCCAGGCCTGGCTGTTGGAGGGGCCGAAGAAGGCGAGGTAGACCTGCTCGCCGCTCTCGCTGCGGTTCAGGGCCGAGAGCGGCACGGTCGGCGCCGAGACGGTCGGATTCCACTCGCGGATGGCCGCGACCGCCGCTGTGAGCGCCGCCGCCAGCTCGTCGCTGTCGTTGGCGACATAGTTATTGCCGCCGGAGCGGGTCGCCGCCTGCTGCAGCACCGGTGTGTTGGCGCCGGCGAAGCCGATGGTGTAGGTGACCACGGGCTGGCGGCCGGTGATGGCGGTGTTCATGTCCGAGACGGACATGTAGTAGGCCAGCTCGTCGAGCCAGATGTAGCCGCCGTCGTTGGCGGTGCCGGCCAGATCAGTCGGGCCGTAGGGCAGGCCGGCGTCCTCGAACTGGCCTGTCGTCGTGTCGGCCTGATTGACGTCGACCCGCGTGTCCGGCGAGACCGTGCCCGCGACCACGGAATCGCTGAGAGCCTTGATGGCCGGGTTGGCGGAGAAATCGTCCTCGGGGCCGCCGTCGGTCATCAGCACGACGAAGTTCTTCTGGCAAGCCGCCGGCAGCCCGGTAGTCGGATCCAGGCTGCTGGCCATGGACGAGACGTAGTTGCCGCTCGATCCGGTGCAGTCCGCCCCGCCGCCGGGCGTGGCGAAGGCGGTCTTGTCGCAGCCGGCGGCTACCGTACCGCCGGCCGCCGCGGCGGTGGCCAAGCGGCCGAACACCGGGGCCTCGCCGCGGAAATAGCGGTAGGCTTCGTAGAGTGACTCGGCAAGCGGCGTGCGCGATGCGGCTACCAGGGAATTGATCTTGGCGATCAGGACAGCCCGGTTGGCGTAGGCGGTCAGCTCTCCTGCCGAGCAGGGCGGCACGGCGACGGTGACCCCGCTCACGGTGGTGACGGCGGCTGTGCTGAGCACCAGGACCGTGCCCATCACGCTCATCACGGTGGCGCTGAGGTTGCTCCCTGCCGCGCCGGCGCCGGGAACGGTGATCGCATTGCCGACGCCGAAGCCGGGGTTGGAGGCCAGGGTCAGCACGCTGCTGCCGGCCGTCATGCTGGCGGTGGTCGTCGGGCTGGCCAGCGAGCAGTTCTTCGGACCCATGGTGGTGATCTTGTAGGCGATATTGCCGCCCTCGGCGAAGGAACTCGTGTCGCGCTTGTTGAAGACCTCCAGGCCGAAGCGCACGCCATTGGTGGTCGCTACCAGGTCGGAGAGGGCATCCTTGGCGATCTGCAGGCGGGTCTTGCGGCCGATGGGGTGGCCGTTCGGCCCCTTCGGGCCGAACTTCCAGTTCAGGTAGTTGACCGAATACATGTCAACAGCCGGGTAGCTGGCGCCAGGATTGGCGGCGACATACGGCTGGTTGGTGGGGTGGACGCTCGGCGCCCAGGCAGTGTTGAAGGGGATGCCGGCGTGGTTGCTGAGATAGCTGCCGCCGGGGTTGCCCGAAGTGCCATTGTCCGCCTTGCAGTCGTGGTAAAGATAATTGTCATAGCTGTTGAGGGTATGCACAGAGTAATCCGTCGTGGAGGTGCCGCTGGTGACGGTGCGATCCGCGCAGGGGTCGGTGCCGCTGACCCAGTAGCAGCCGGCGACGCCCTCGCGGGTGGGACAGGTCTGCGACAGGTCGGCCTTGTTGCTGCAGTTGCTGGTGGAGTTGTTGAGGACGGCGTTGTTCATGGTGACGCCGTTGCGCGTCACGGTCGAGCCGCCGGCAATGCAGTAATCGGTGCTGGTCGCGCCGGAGCTGCAGTCGGCCGTTCCGAGGCCGTAGCCCTGGCCGCGGCACGAGCCTGAGCAGGTGCCGCCGTAATACCAGGTGCCCTCGCCCTCGACATAGTTGGACTGGCGACCTGACCAGGCGCATCCTGTGTAATTGGCATTGACGAAATTGCTTCCCGTATTGGGGGTGCCGCAAGCGGCGGGAAGGGTAGAGCAGTCGCTGCCTGACGTGCCGGTGGACTGGCAGGTGGCGCCGGGCCGCACCCAGTAGCGTGCCGTATTGTTGCCGTCGTTGTTGCCGGTGGCCGGATAGGCCGCCTGGTTGCCGCCCGTCCCCGGATCGGCATCGATGGCGCAGGTGCGCGTGCACAGAGTCGCACCGCCGCCGGTGTTCAGCCTGAGCAGTTGCGCATCGTTGTCGTAGTAGGCCGGCGTGCCGAGCATGCTGCCGAAAGCCGGAGCCGGTCCGGTCTGGTCGCGGTTGCCCTTCCAGGCGAGGCTGAAGGCATTGACGGCGCTCGGGGCGGAGCCATAAAAAGTAGCTTGGTATGACGTCAACGTGTTCATGAGAACCGTGGCGTTATAGCTGCCGACGCTGTTCGCGAAATTGAAGCCGCCTAGGTCGGCCTTGAGATCGACCCAGCCAGAGCGGTCGCCCGCCTGGCGGGTGCGAATCGGTTGCCCGATCGAGCCGATATTGGTCCAGTTATCGCCAAAAGGCGCCTGTCGCGGCCAGGAATCGCGCACCGGGTTGACGCCGGTCGCCGGGGGGCCGAGGAATTCGTTGCGGGCGCGAATGCGGTTGCCGATGGTGCCTACGGCGGAACCGGCCGCAATGGTGTTTGTTCCGCTGGTGGGAGTCTCGCCAGCGCCGACCGTCGTTGGATAACTGGTGTCGCCATCCGCGGCTCGCCCGTTGCGCAGACCGAGGAAGCGCTCCCAGCGCTGCCATTCCTGGTTCAGGTATTTGCCCGTGTTCTTGGCGTAGTCAGTGGGTGCGAAGACCGTGGAAGGGTACAACTCGGGCGCCGAAGCAATGCATTTGTTGTAGCTCCGATAGTCATTGCCGGAAAAACTGATGCCGCCGCGCAGGCCGCCGATTTCCGCCACCCCGCCCGCCCAGCGGTTGAAGGAGGGCGAGCGCAGGCGCGCGTCGTTCTCGGCCGTGCCGGCCGGCAGCCAGTAGATCCAGTTGGCATTGTTGTAGTTGCGGTAGGCGTTGCGTGCGCCGGGGTCGCCGGGTTCGGTTGCGTTGGCATAATTCCTGGCGGCGGTCCACAGCGCCTGCCGGTCGGCCAGGGTGGCGCCGGCCCAGAAGCCGTATTTGCTGAAGGGCGTGACGGACTGGGCGGCGGTGGAAATCTTGCTCGCGTGTTCGATCGTTTGCTCCGAATTCGAAATGACGCTGATGTCGTTCCAGAGATACTCGACATGGGAGTCATAGGCGCCGGGATATTCGCGCCAGGGTTCCGCGATGTTCATCGAGTCGGAGGTGTCGATGATCATCAGGATGTTCGGCTCCGAGGCGCCGCCGGAAGCGGTGGAAGTGTAGATGACGAAATCGCCCGTGCTGCTGTTGGGCGGCACCTGCGCCCACACGGGCAGCGAGGCCGCCGGGTTGGCGAGGGCGGCGATCAGAGTCCAGGCCAGGCCGCGCTTGAGCGATGATTTCGGTTTCATGGTTGCACCTCTACGTCGATTCGGCTATCGGGAAGATCATTGGCAGCTGCCGGGCGGCAACGGAGTCTTGATGCCCTGGTGCACCGTGCTGCGTCCGGAAAACGCGCCGGTCGACACCGCCTGGACGTCCAGAAACAGTGCCTGCAGGCCCCCGCCGAGCTGGTTCCCGCTGCCGACGCCCGAGTCGTCGGCGCAGGCGATCTGCTGTACGGAGAGGGTGACGGTGCTGCCCTCGAGGCTCTTGGTCATGGTGCGGTTGGGTGCCGTGCCGGCAACGGTGGTCGTGCCGTCCGCGGTGGTGAAGCAGGAGAGGGCCGCATCCGCCGTCATCAGGCAGTCCCTCGAGAAACGGCCGTTGTTCTCGTTGATGTAGGTGGAGATCATGGCCTCGGCGTTGGAGAAGTTCAGTTCCGCCTGGTGGGTAACGCCGCCGAGTTTCAGCTCGATTACGGACGTGCGCAACATGCCGATGACGAGCAGGGTCATGACGGCGAGGACCACCAGGGAGACGATGAGGACGACGCCGCGCTGGGCGCGAGGCACGAGGAAGCCGGGGTTCAGCATGTTCCCACCAGTCCGCGCCGCTGGGCGCAGTTGCGCACCTGGACGGTCTGCGAGAAGACGTGCCGCTTGAAATCGCAGTCGACGCCCGGCGTGCAGTTGAAGGTGGCGCCGCCGCCCAGGTTGTAGGTCTTGCCGGAGTCGTCGTATCCGGCTGTTCTCGTCGTCGTGCGCACGAGGACGTCGATGCGTACAGCGGTGATGGATTCGCCCAGGCCGGCCGGGTTGTCGGTGTAGCGGTCCGGGATGCCGTCCTGGTTGTCGTCGACGCCGTACAGCAGGGTCAGGCGCTCGATTCCCTCCACCAGCGGCGTCAGCTGCATGGAAGTGCCGGCCAGCTCGTGCCGCACCAGCGTGGGGATGGAGCGTCCGCCGTCGTCCGTGCCGGCGGGGGAGCAGTCGGTGGCCGGAGGCGTCGGCCGGCTGCAGGGGCGGAGGTAATAAACATGGGCCTGATATTCGAACATTGGCCCTTCGCAGAGGGCGCAGACGACGCCACTGCCGGGTGTGTAGGCGCGGTGCTGTCCGGCGGCGCGCAGGGCGGCATAGTTGCTGCCGCGGAAAATGATGGTGTTCGGTTCCTGCGCCGGGGAGGACTGCACGTAGATCGTGCTGGCATAATTCGGCTCGGCGGTGAGATCGTCGAGCAGGTTGTCGTTGCCGTTTCGGTCCCAGACGCGATACCCCGGCGCGCCCCGCAGGGCAATCACTGGACTGCCGTTCATGAAGTTGTTTCCGGTGATGCATGGGTAGGCCGCGGCGACATTGGCCGGCGTGCGCGTGTTGTCGACCGAAATGGGCAGTTCCATGTTGAGCGCCGCGCCGGGTGCGGTGACGGCGGCGCCGCAATCGTTGCTGATGGCGATCGTGCTGCGCAAGGCGGTGTCGATCGAGCCGACGCTGGAGGCCCAGCCGTAGAAGCCGGCAACGCGCACGTCGTCGAGCAGGTAGCGCATAGCCAGCGCCCCGTTTTCCTGCAGCCGGGCGAAATCGTCCTGCACCTTGAAGTTGCGCGACGTCCCAGAGAGCATGACGACCAGGCCGAGGCTGATGACCAGCCCGATCGCCAGGCTGACCATCAGTTCGACCAGGGACAGGCCGATGGCGTTGCGGCGAAGGCGTGCCGGGGCGGAGCGGTTAAACGGTCGCGGCATCATATCGGCTCGAAAACGGTGACGTCGAGGGAGACCAGCCTGCGGGTGGCGTCGTTAAGGTTGCCCGCCGCATCGACATATATGTTGAGATCGCGTGCGCAGGCGGAGGCGCCCGGCGCGACGGTCGGCACGTCTCCCTGCCAGGCGACGCTGACGCGGTAGGTATTGGGCGGGCTGGGTGCAGCCAGCGGCCCCTCGATGCAGCCGCGTGGATTGATGAGGCCGCCCAGCCGCTGTCCGCCGGCCGTAGCGGTTTCGCCGACACCGATCAGTTCGCCCTCCCACAGGGCGACATCGAAGCTGGCAAGCTGCGTGCGGTCGCAGGTAGCCGCATTGCAGTCCACGATGGACGCCGACTGCAGGGCGTTCCAGTGCAACGGATTGGTCGGATCGCCGACAGGGGTGGCGATCGGGGCTAGACCCACGTAGGTGTCGGACATGGTCACATTGCTGCCGCCGGTGAGCAGCATCGCCTGGTTGGCTTTCAGGCGTTCGGCCATGTCGTTGGCGATGGCCAGGGCCTGTTGCCGCTGATAGGCCTCGTAGGCGGCGCGATTGCCATTGATGATGATGCCGGCGAGGCCGAGCATGCCGAAGGCTAGGATGACCAAGGTGACGAGCACCTCGACCAGGCTGACGCCGCGCTGCACCCGGGATTTGTGTGTCATGGACAGGCCGCTCCCCCGTTTGCGCCGCCGTTCTGATCCATCGTGGTCATGCGGCCGGAGGCGCCGAAGAAAATGCTGCGGATCTTGTCGTTGCTGGTGTCGCCGTCGCCCAAGTCGTCGCTCACGGTGATCTGGTCGAGGTCGGTTACCGGCGTGTTGCGCACAATCCTGCCGTCGGGGCGAAACACGATGCGCTGGGCGAAATCCGCGACATTCGTGCAGACACGCAGCCTTTCTCCGGGAAGCGGCTGGGTGATCTTCAGGATTTCCTCGGCGGGCAAATCGCATTGGCCATTCCTCGGGGTGTTGTCGACGCAGATGGTCCAGCCCTCCTTCCAGTCGTTGGCGATCCTTTGCTCGATAATGACCTGTCGCGTGTTGCCTAGGGCGTCGGCGCGCGCAAAAATGAGGTCGTGGTAGATGTCGGCGACCGCCGTGCGCACGCGCTGGTCGGCGATGAAGCCGCTGAGCGACGGAACGCCGTAGCCGAGCAGGATCGCCACGATGGCGATGGTGATCAGCAGTTCGACGAGCGTGAAGCCGTAAACAAAGGACGGCATGGAGCGTCGGGGATGCGGGTTGCCGATCATGGGCCGTCCGGCTTACTTCTCGTCAAAGCGAAGATCGGTCCCGGCCTGGAAGGTGCAGGATTCGACGGCACAGCCCGGGTCGGCTTCGCGCCAGCGCTCGCCGCGGCTGTTGATGAGCAGGCGGCCGCTGCCCGGGACGTTGTTGATCGTGTCGTTTGCCTGCCTGCCGCCGGGTATCGGGGCGAGCATGGCCTGAAACGCCGGTCGGCCGCCAGCCCATGCCAAGGGACAAGTGTTGCTTTCGCACAGCGTGACGGTGTAGTACAGCGCCACTTCCGGGGGGAGGGGCAGATTGAGGCTGTTGAGCCCGGTCATTGCGCTGGCGTATTGTCTGCGGTCGAGCAGAAATTGTTCTTGCCTCTGCGCCAGATCGAGCAGGAATGCTTGCGCGCTGCTGCGATGTCCGCGAAGCAGGTAGCGCTCATAAGACGGATAGGCAATTATCGCAAGCAGGCCGACGACGGCGACAACGATCATCAGCTCGATCAGTGTAAATCCTGTTGCACGCCAGTTCCTCATACCATCCTCCTCCGCTTGATGCATCCTAGTCACGACGGGTTGCAATGGCCAGCCTGTCCCGATAAGCGGCACGATTCGCGGTGCCGGTGGTCGCTCCCGGCCCTGAACCCGATGATAACGGGAGGCGCGGGCCTGCTGAAGCCGGCCACGTTCAAGACGTTGTTCATGCCGTTGAGATTGCCCGTGTCCAGACCCTCGTTTATAATGAAAAATTAAAAGCTGCCGTAGCTCAGTCGGTAGAGCAACTGATTCGTAATCAGTAGGTCGCCAGTTCGATTCCGGCCGGCAGCACCACAAATTCAATGGCTTGCCGAATTTGCGCGATGAGGCAGGCCATTTCCTTTTGACCGGGAGATCCGCATGCAGATCAAGGACAGCGTATTCATCGTCACCGGCGGCGCATCCGGCCTGGGCGCCGGCACGGCGCGGGCCCTGGCGGCGCAGGGCGGCAAGGTGGTGATCGCCGACCTCAACAAGGCGGCGGGCGAGGCGCTGGCGAAGGAGCTGGGCGCCAATGCGCGCTTTGCCGAGTGCGACGTCTCGTCGGAGGCCAGCGCCAGGGCGGCGGTGGATCTCGCCGTGAGCAGCTTCGGCGGACTCAACGGGCTGGTGAATTGCGCCGGCATCGCCATCGGCGAAAAGACCCTCGGCAAGGAGGGGCCGCACCAGTTGGCCAGCTTCGCCCGCGTCATCAACATCAACCTGATCGGCACCTTCAACATGATCCGCCTGGCGGCGGAGGCGATGAGCCGCGGCCAGGCGAACGCCGCCGGCGAGCGCGGCGTCATCGTCAATACCGCCTCGGTGGCGGCCTTCGACGGGCAGATCGGCCAGGCCGCCTATTCGGCATCGAAAGGCGGCGTGGTCGGCATGACGCTGCCCATCGCGCGCGACCTGTCGCGTTCCGGCATCCGCGTCATGACCATCGCGCCCGGCATCTTCGAGACGCCGATGCTGCTCGGCATGCCGCAGGAGGTGCAGGAGGCGCTGGGCAAGATGGTGCCTTTCCCGCCGCGCCTGGGCAAGCCGGCCGAGTATGCCGCGCTGGCCCTGCACATCATCCAGAACGAGATGCTCAACGGCGAGGTGATCCGCCTCGACGGCGCCATACGCATGCAGCCCAAGTAACGGTTTCGGGTTGCGGGTTTCGGGTTTCGAGTTGGGCGATGGCCGACGGTGAGCGACTCGAAACTCGAAACTCGAAACTCGAAACCGGAAGAGGCCTGCTACCACTGCGGCCTGCCGGTTCCCGCGGGAACGCACTTTTCCGTCACCATCGGCGGCGCGCCGCGCGCGATGTGCTGCGCCGGCTGCCAGGCGGTGGCGCAGGCGATCGTCGACCACGGCCTCGACGACTACTACCGCCACCGCGATGCGCTGCCGGAGAGTCCGCGCGAAGCCTTGCCCGCCGTCCTGGGGGAACTGACTTTATTCGACCACCCGGAGGTGCAGAAAAGCTTCGTGCGCCCGCTCTCAGAGCACGAGCGCGAAGCCTCGCTGATCCTCGAGGGCATCACCTGCGCCGCCTGCGTCTGGCTCAACGAACGGCACCTGACGCGCCAGGCCGGCGTCGTCGCGGTGGACATCAACTACGCCACGCGGCGCGCCCGCGTGCGCTGGGACGAGCGGCGCATCCGGCTCTCCGGCATCCTCGCCGCGGTCGCCGCCATCGGCTATCGCGCCTATCCCTACGACGCGGCGCGCTCCGAGGAGATCGCCGAGCGCGAGCGCCGCGCCGCGCTGTGGCGCCTGTTCGTCGCCGGCTTCGGCATGATGCAGGTGATGATGTACGCCGTGCCGGCCTACGTCGCCGGCGAGGGGGAGATGAGCGCCGGCATCGCGCGCCTGCTGCGCTGGGCCAGCCTGGCGCTGACGCTGCCTGTCGTGCTGTATTCCGCCGCCCCCTTCTTCCGCAATGCCTGGCGCGACCTGCGCCTGGCGCGGGTCGGCATGGACGTGCCGGTGGCGCTGGGCATCGGCGCCGCCTTCGCCGCCAGCCTGTGGGCGACGCTGGCCGGTGCAGGCGAGGTGTATTTCGATTCCGTCACGATGTTCGTCTTCCTGCTGCTGGGCGGACGCTATCTGGAAATGCTGGCGCGCCACCGTTCCGTGCGCGCGATCGAGCGCGTCGGCCGCGCCCTGCCGGCGTTCGCCGAACGCTTGACGGCCTGGCCCGGCAGCGAGACCGAGCGGGTGGTGGTGGCGGACCTGCGGCCGGGCGACCGCGTGCGGGTGGTGCCCGGGCAGACCGTGCCCGCCGATGGCCGGGTGCTGCAGGGCGAGAGCGAGGTGGACGAGTCTCTCCTCACCGGCGAGAGCCGCCCCATCGCCAAGCGCGCCGGCAGCGAGCTGACCGGCGGCACCGTGAATATCCGCAGCCCGCTGGTGCAGCGGGTGGAGAAGGTCGGCGAGGCGACGCGGCTCGCTTCCATCGTGCGCCTGATGGAGCGCGCCATCACCGAAAAACCGCGGCTGGTGCAACAGGCCGACCGCGTCGCCGCCTGGTTCGTCGCCGCGCTGCTGCTGCTGGCCGCGGCGACCGGCTTTGTCTGGAGCCAGCTCGATCCGGCGCGCGCCTTGTGGGTGTTTGTTTCGGTGCTGGTGGTGAGCTGCCCCTGCGCGCTGTCGCTCGCCACGCCGGCGGCGCTGGCGGTGGCCGCCGGCGCCTTCTCGCGGCTGGGGCTGCTCGTCTCGCGCGGCCACGCCATCGAGACGCTGGCGCGCGCCGAGCATTTCGTCTTCGACAAGACCGGCACGCTGACCTGGGGCAAGTTGCGTTTGCATGAGACGCTGCCCCTCTCCGCCATGCCGCCGGAAGAAGCGTTGCGGCTGGCGGCCGCGCTCGAGCAGGGCTCGGAACATGCCATCGGCGCCGCCTTGCGCGAAGCGTGTCCCGCCGCGGCGCCGCTGCCGCCGGTGCAGGCGGTCCAGGCGACGACTGGACAGGGTGTGGAGGGCGCGCTCGGCGGCCGCCGGCTGCGCCTGGGCCGGCCCGGATTCGCCGGCGCGCTGCACGGACGGCCCTTGCCGCCCGCAGCTGGTCAGGTATTTGCCTCCGGCGACACCTGTGTCGCGCTGGCCGACGAGGCGGCCTGGCTTGCCGTGTTCCGCCTTGCCGACGAATTGCGCGACGGGGCTGGCGAGCTGGTGCGCCGATTGGGCGAGCAGGGCTGCCGCGTGACGCTGCTCTCGGGCGATTCTGCCGAGGCGGTGCGCCAGGCGGCCGACGCGCTGGCGATCGAGGATGCGCACGGCGGCATGACGCCGCAGGACAAGCACGACTTCATCGCCCGCCTGCAGGCCGAGGGGACGGTGGTGGCGATGGTGGGCGACGGGGTGAACGACGCGCCCGTGCTGGCGCAGGCCCAGGTGTCCATCGCCATGGGCGGCGGCACGGAGCTGGCGCGCCAGCAGGCCGACATCGTGCTGCTCGGCGAAAACCCCGCCGCGATTGCCGATGGCATGGCCCTGGCGCGGCGCACCCAGCGCATCGTCCGGCAGAATCTCGGCTGGGCCTTCGCCTACAATCTCTCCGCCATCCCGCTGGCGATGGCCGGCTGGGTGACCCCCTGGATGGCCGGCATCGGCATGTCGGCCAGTTCGCTGCTGGTGGTGGCGAATGCGCTGCGCTTGCAGGGGGGCGCAAAAGACTGATGGAAATCCTCTATTTGCTGATCCCGCTGTCGGTCGTGCTGGTGTTTTTGATCGGCGCGGTGTTCTGGTGGTCTGTCAGAAGCGGCCAGTTCGATGACCTCGAAGGGCCGGGCTATCGGGTGCTCATGGACGACGACCGTCCGCTGCCGCGCGGGGATGCCGCGGCAAGCGCGTCGGAGGCGGGCGTGAAAGAATCCGGCGGACGGGATTCCGCCCTGAAGTGATCCCGATTTGACCCATGTCAATTATTTTTGCGCCTCCTTTATCCATACTTCGTCCAAGGTTTTGGGCCCGACCAGGGCCCGGAGTCTTGTCTCTCTGTTGGGGTTGGGGTGCGCATTGCGCACCCTTTTTTTATGCCCCTATCAATATTTTGATAATTATCAATCATTGGCAGCTGTTATTTTTGACTTGAATCAATCAGGAAACGATTATTTACAGGTATCCTTTCGTCCGATAGGGGTATCCTGAAACCTTCCATTAGAAAAAAATCCGCATTCCCAAGTGAGGCCCTCCGCCATGGACAACCAAGCGACGTACAACTACAGGGTGGTGCGCCAGTTCGCCGTGATGACGGTGGTCTGGGGCATCGTCGGCATGCTGGTCGGCGTGATCATCGCCGCCCAGCTGGTGTGGCCGGAACTCAACCTGCACGAGTTCCTCGGCTATGGGCGCTTGCGGCCGCTGCATACCAATGCCGTGATCTTCGCCTTCGGCGGCTGCGCGCTGTTCGCCACCAGCTATTACGTGGTGCAGCGCACCTGCCACACGCCGCTGTTCGCGCCGGGGCTGGCCGCCTTCACCTTCTGGGGCTGGCAACTGGTGATCGTGCTGGCGGCGGTGACCCTGCCGCTGGGCATGACGACCAGCAAGGAATACGCCGAGCTCGAGTGGCCGATCGACATCCTCATCACCTTCGTGTGGGTGGCCTACGCGGTGGTGTTCTTCGGCACCATCGTCAAGCGCAAGGTGCCGCACATCTACGTCGCCAACTGGTTCTACGGCGGCTTCATCCTGACGGTGGCGCTGCTGCACCTGGTCAACAGCTGCGAGATCCCGGTCACGCTGACGAAGAGCTACTCCTGCTATGCCGGCGTGCAGGATGCCATGGTGCAGTGGTGGTACGGCCACAACGCCGTCGGCTTTTTCCTGACGGCGGGCTTCCTCGGCATGATGTACTACTTCGTGCCCAAGCAGGCCGGCCGCCCGGTGTATTCCTACCGCCTCTCGGTGGTGCACTTCTGGGCGCTGATCTTCACCTACATGTGGGCCGGCCCGCACCACCTGCACTACACCGCGCTGCCCGACTGGACGCAGTCGGTCGGCATGGTCTTTTCGCTGATCCTGCTGGCGCCCTCCTGGGGCGGCATGATCAACGGCATCATGACCATGTCGGGCGCCTGGCACAAGCTGCGCGACGACCCGATCCTGAAGTTCCTCATCACCAGCCTGTCCTTCTACGGCATGAGCACCTTCGAGGGGCCGATGATGTCGATCAAGACCGTCAACGCCCTCTCGCACTACACCGACTGGACCGTCGGCCACGTGCACAGCGGGGCGCTCGGCTGGGTGGCCTTCATCTCCATCGGCTCGATCTATTACCTGATGCCGCGGCTGTTCGGCAAGGAGCAGATGCACAGCGTCAGGCTGATGACCGCGCACTTCTGGATCGCCACCATCGGCGTGGTGCTCTACATCGCCTCGATGTGGATCGCCGGCGTCATGCAGGGCCTGATGTGGCGCGCCACCAACCCCGACGGCACGCTGACCTACGCCTTCGTCGAGGCCGTCAAGTCTACCTATCCGTTCTGGGCCATCCGCTTCGTCGGCGGCCTGATGTTCCTCACCGGCATGCTGCTGATGGCCTGGAACGTCTGGAAGACCGTCGCCGGGACGAAGCCCTATGACGCGCCGGTGCTGGCGCCGGCCGGCCAGCACGCCTGAAGAGACGGGGAGAAAACGCAATGAAACTCACGCATGACTTGATCGAGCGCAACATCGGCTGGATGATCGGGCTGAGCATTCTGGTGGTCAGCGTCGCCGGCCTGGTCGAGATCGTTCCGCTGTTCTTCCAGAAATCGACCACCCAGCCGGTGGCCGGGCTGAAACCCTACGATGCCATGCAGCTCACCGGGCGCGACATCTACATCCGCGAGGGCTGCTCCAACTGCCACTCCCAGATGATCCGCCCCTTCCGCGCCGAAACCGAGCGCTACGGCCACTATTCGGTGGCCGGCGAGTTCGTCTATGACCATCCCTTCCTGTGGGGCTCCAAGCGCACCGGCCCGGATCTGCACCGCGTCGGGGAACGCTACTCGGACGAGTGGCATCGCGCCCACCTGATCAATCCGCGCGACGTGGTGCCGGAATCGAACATGCCGCCCTACGCCTTCCTGGAGCGTCCGGCCAGGTCCGATGACATCGAGGCGAAGATGCGGGCGCTGCGCATGATCGGCGTGCCCTATACCGACGAGCAGATCGCCGGCGCCCGGCAGGCGCTCGAGGGCAAGACCGAGATGGATGCCCTGATTGCCTACCTGCAGGGTCTGGGCACCGCGTTGAAGCAGAGGTAAGCCATGGACCTCAACGACATGCGTTCGATCATGACGGTGGTGGCCTTCATCACCTTCATCGGCATCGTGCTGTGGGCCTGGAGCGGGCGGCGCCGCGCGGCTTTCGAGGAAGCCGCCAACCTGCCCTTCACGGAAGACGCGCTGCCGGGCGAGGCTCGCCGGCACAATGAAGGAAAAGCGGAAGGAAAGGCATCATGAGCGATTTCGTCAGCGGTTTCTGGAGCGTGTATGTGGCGCTCATCACTCTGGTGAGCGTCGTCGGCTGCGGCGTGTTCCTGTGGGTGCAGAGCAAGGCCAAGGGCACGGCCGCGGCCGGACAGGCCGAGACCATGGGCCACGTCTGGGACGAGACCCTGCAGGAGTACAACAACCCGCTGCCGCGCTGGTGGAGCTGGCTGTTCTACATCACGGTGGTCTTCGCCCTGGGCTATCTGGCCGCCTATCCGGGCCTGGGCACCTACCAGGGCGCCTTCGGCTGGTCTTCCCGCGGCCAGTACGACGGGGAAATGCAGCAGGCCGAGGCGCAGTACGCGCCGATCTTCGCCAAATATCAGAGCCAGGACGTGAAGGCCGTTGCCGCCGACCCGGAGGCGAGGAAAATGGGCGAGCGCCTGTTCCTCACCTACTGCGCGCAGTGCCACGGCTCGGACGCCCGCGGCGCCAGAGGCTTCCCCAACCTGACCGACAACGACTGGCTCTACGGCGGCGCGCCGGAGCAGATCGAACAGAGCATCCTCGACGGCCGCCAGGGCGTCATGCCGCCGCATGCGCATCTGGGCGCGGAAGCCGTCAAGGACCTGGCCCACTACGTGCGCTCGCTCTCGCCGGACAAGCTGGCCTATGACGCGGCGCGCGCCGCCCGCGGCAAGGAGGCCTTCGCCACGGTCGGCTGCGCCGGCTGCCACGGCCCCGACGCCAAGGGCATGCAGGCGATGGGCGCGCCCAACCTGACCGATTCGGTTTGGCTCTACGGCTCGTCCGAGGCGACCCTCATCGAAACCATCTCCAAGGGTCGCACCAACCGGATGCCCGCCCACAAGGACTTCCTCGGCGAAGCCAAGGTGCACCTGCTCGCCGCCTATGTCTACGGGCTGTCGCAGGGCACGGCCGGAAAACCCTGATGCCGCCGCGATCGAAATAAGCCCGGGGACAAGCGTACCCCGGGCATCTTCCTCCAGCCGAGAACCGCATCATGGCGCAGCCCGCCCCCAAGCCGGACAACACCGGCGCCAAGGTCATTCCGATCAAGCAGGCTTCCCTCTACGAGGCCCACCGGAAGATCTATGCGCGCAGCGTGACCGGCCGGTTCGCCACCTGGCGCTGGATTCTCGTCTGGGTCACCCAGATCATTTTCTACGGGCTGTGCTGGCTCGAATGGAATGGCCGTCAGGCCGTGCTGTTCGACCTGGTCGAGCGCAAGTTCTACATCTTCGGCCTGGTGTTCTGGCCGCAGGACGTGTTCTATCTGGCCGTCCTGCTGATCATTTCCGCGCTGGCGCTGTTCCTGTTCACCGCCATCGCCGGCCGGCTGTTCTGCGGCTACGCCTGTCCGCAGACCGTCTACACCGAGATCTTCATGTGGGTGGAAAAGCTGTTCGAGGGCGACCGTGTCGCGCGCATGAAGCTCGACGCCGCGCCGATGAACGCCGACAAGCTCGCCCGCAAGGCGGCCAAGCATGCCGCCTGGCTGGCGATCGCCCTGTGGACCGGCTTCACCTTCGTCGGCTATTTCACGCCGGTCAGGAGCCTGGCCGGCGCGGTGCTGCACTGGCAACTCGGGCCGTGGGAGACCTTCTGGATCTTCTTCTACGCCTTCGCCACCTGGGGCAACGCCGGCTTCATGCGCGAGCAGGTCTGCAAGTACATGTGCCCGTACGCCCGCTTCCAGGGCGTCATGTTCGATCCCGACACGCTGATCGTCACCTACGACGCCGAGCGCGGCGAGCCGCGCGGGGGGCGCGCGAAGAAGGCCGACCACAAGGCCGCCGGCAAGGGCGACTGCGTCGATTGCGGCATCTGCGTGCAGGTGTGCCCGACCGGCATCGACATCCGCGACGGCCTGCAGTACGAGTGCATCGGCTGTTCGGCCTGCATCGATGCCTGCGACCAGGTGATGGACAAGATGAATTATCCGCGCGGCCTGATCCGCTACTCGACCGAGCACGCCCTGGCCGAGCACTGGGGCGGCCGGCAAATCCTCCGCCACATCCTGCGCCCGCGCACGCTGCTGTACGGCGCCGTGCTGGCGACGATCATCGGCGCCGCCGCGCTGGGACTGACTTTGCGCCAGCCGCTCAAGGTGGATGTCATCCGCGACCGCGCCACGCTGGCGCGCGAAGTCGAGGGCGGTCTCATCGAGAACGTCTACCGCCTGCAGGTGATGAACCTGGCCGAGGAGCCGCGCCGCTTCGCCCTGGCGGTGACCGGCCTGCCGGGCATCCAGCTCGTCACCGAGCCCATCGTCGAGGTGCCGCCCGCCACCACCCAGGCCGTGTCCGTGCGCGTGCGCGTCGAAGCGGACGCCGGCAAGCGCGGCTCCAACCCGATCCATTTCGAAGTGCGCGCCCTCAACCACGATGAGGTCTTCGTGCGCGAGAAGGCGAGCTTCCTGCTGCCATGAGCGCGATCGCGCCGGACAAGCGCCCCTGGTACGCGCATCGCTGGCCGTGGCTGCTCATGGCCGGGCCGGCCGTGGTGGTGGTGGCCGGCATCGTCACCGCCTGGATTGCGGCCACCACCAGCGACGGGCTGGTCGCCGACGACTACTACAAGCAGGGCCTGGCGATAAACCAGAGGCTGGCGCGCCAAGATGCCGCCGCCGCAATGCAACTCGAAGCCCGCCTGAGACTGGCCGAGGGGCGCGTCGAACTGCGCCTGGCGTCGCGCGCCCGGGCGCCGCTGCCGGACCTGGTGAGCCTGACGCTGGTGCATCCGACCCACGGCGGAAACGACCGGAAAGTCGTCCTGGCGGGCGGGCAGGGCCTGTATGCCGGGCCGCTGGCGGGATTGGGGCCGGGCCGCTGGCAGGTGGTGATCGAGGATGCGGCCGGCGCCTGGCGCATGGCCGGCAGCGTGCAATTGCCGGACAAGCCGGAAGCCCTGATCATCGCCGCCGGAAATAAATAACCACGATCGATGGCGACATCCCAGCGGAGAAAGACATGCAAAGACTGATCTGGATACTGTGGCCGTCCTTCGTCGTCGCCGGGATCGCCGAGGCGGCGTTCTTCACCCTGATCGATCCGCAGGAGCTCTATCTCTTCGGCGCGCCGGTGTATTACCCGCGGATCGCCACGTATTCGATCGGCTTCTTCGCCTTCTGGGCGCTGTGCGCCGCTTCCAGCGCGTTCACCTGCTTCATCCAGCGCTCATCGCAGGAGATCAACGCTTGCCCGCCGCCGAGGCGGGAGCGCCCGAAGGACAGCCCAAAGCAAGGCGCGTAGCGCCGCTGCCGGCGACAGCGATCAACCGGCGGGGGTCGACGGTCCGACCCCGATCGGGGGCGGGGCGAGATTGACGATGCGGGAAAACAGCGAGCGGAACTCGTGGTCCGGTTCGGCGCCGAAACGCGGATCGCCGTTCTCGCCGAAGGCATCGGCGATCTCCGCCCAGTCCTCCCGCTGCAGGTGCTGCTTGGCCAGCGGGATCAGCACATTTTCCTCGAGCGCCATGTGGATGGCGATCTCGTCGGCGAAGGTTTCCGCCGCCGCCATGAAGGCCTCGCGCCCGCCCGGCGCGCCCGCTTGGTAGCGCCCCAGCGCCACTTCCAGCGCCTTGACATGCTCGATGCCGGTGCGGTGCTGCTCCTCCAGCTGCAGGATCGCCTTGTCGGCTTCGCGCGTGCGCATCTTCAGGCGGCGGAAAAGGTAGGCCTCTTCCTTCGGATGGTGCAGCTTCTGCGGGAAGGTTTCGATGTAGTAGAGCATCGCCCAGAGCAGCTTGCTGTCCGGTTCGGTGCCTTTCTCGCGCATCTCGCGGACGAGGAAGCGCAAGCCGTGGGTGACGGCGGCCATCGAGCGGTGCTCGTCCAGAATCATCGTCAGCGCGGAATTCAGCATGGCGTCGGGATCCTATCGGTAGACCAGCACCGGCACCTTGGAGTGGGTCAGCACCTTCTGCGTCTCCGAGCCGAGCAGCAGGCCGGAGAGACCGCGGCGGCCGTGCGAGGCCATGAAGATGAGATCGCAGCCGTTGCCGGTGGCGGCGCCGATGATCGCCTCGTAGGGCACGTCGCTGGTCGTCGTGGCGACGGCGCTGCCGACGCCGGCGGCGGCGGCCAGGGCCTGCGCCGCGGCGAGGATTTCCTGCGACTGCTTTTCCGCCATCTCGGCGAACTTCTCCGGCGTGGTCGGATCGATCAGCGCTCCTTCGCCGTAGAAGGCCACCGGATAGTCGGGCTTGGAGTAGAAGAAGGTGATCCTGGCGCCGGTCTCGCGGGCGAACTCGACGGCCTTCTTCACGGTGTCGGTGGACAGCGCCGAACCGTCGGTGGGTACGAGGATGTGCTTGAACATGCGGCCCTCCTGAGTGTTTGCCCGATTATAGTAGGAAGCGCAACCTGGCGGCGATTGACGCAGATCAAGCATGATAACGCCGATGGCGGCACACAATGAAACATGCGAATCACATTTTGCGGCGCGGCCGGAGAGGTGACCGGCTCCTGCTACCTGGCGGAGAGCGCGGAGGTGCGCTTTCTGGTCGACTGCGGCATGTTCCAGGGCGGCCGCGAGGCCTGGCGCAAGAACCTGCGGGCGCTGTCCTTCGACTTGCGCAAGCTCGACTTCATCCTGCTCACCCATGCCCACCTCGACCATTCCGGCCTGCTGCCGCGCGCGGCCGCCCTCGGCTTTCGCGGGCCGGTGTATGCCACCGCGGCGACCGTGGATTTGCTCGGCGTGATGCTGCTCGACTCGGCCCACATCCAGGAGAAGGAGGCCGAGTGGGCGGCCAAGCGCGCCCATGCCGGCCGCGGCCGCGGCCAGCCGGGCGGCTTGCTGTATACCGTGGCCCAGGCCCAGGCCTGCCTGCGCCAGTTGCGGCGGGTCGAGTACGGCGAATCCTTCCGGCCGCATGCCGCGGTCAGGGTGTGCCTGCGCGATGCCGGCCACATCCTCGGCTCGGCCATCGCCGAAGTCTGGGTCGAAGAAGCGGGGCGGGCGCGCAAGCTGGTGTTTTCCGGCGACCTCGGCATGCCGGCGCGTCCGGTGCTGCGCGATCCGGAACCGATCGAGTCCGCCGACACGCTGTTCGTCGAATCGACTTACGGCAACCGCCTGCACAAGTCGTTCGAAGCCACAGAGGACGAGCTGGTCCATGCCATCGAGGACACGCTGCGGCGCAAGCGCGGCAACGTCATCATGCCGGCCTTCTCCGTCGGCCGCACGCAGGAGGTGCTGTTCGTCCTCGCCGACCTGGTGCGGCGCGGCCGCCTCGGTCCGCTCGAAGTGTATGTCGATTCGCCGATGTCCACGGCGGCCACCGACATCACCCTGCGCCACACCGAGCTGCTCGACGAGCATACGCACGAGCTGATCGCCTGGCAGCGCGCCCATCCCGAGGCGATGCGGGTGCGCTTCATCGAGGACGTCGAGGAGTCGATCGCGCTGAACCGGATCCGCGGCGGGGCGGTGATCATCTCCGCCAGCGGCATGTGCGACGGCGGCCGCATCAAGTACCATCTGCTCAACAATCTCGGCCGGCGCGAATGCTCGGTGATCATCACCGGCTTCCAGGCCGAAGGCACCCTCGGCCGGCGGCTGGTGGAAGGCGCCCGGTCGGCCACCCTGTTCGGGCAGAGCGTGCCGGTGCGCGCCGGCATCCACACCATCGGCGGCTTGTCCGCCCATGCCGACCAGGACGGCCTGCTCGGCTGGCTGGGGCATTTCCGCCGGCCGCCGCGGCAGACCTTCGTGGTGCACGGCGAAGCCGAAGCGGCGGCGGCGTTCGCCGAGGCCGTCGCGCGCCGGCTGAAATGGAATAATGTGAGCGTGCCGCAATATGGCGGCAGCGTCGAATTGTCATAGGGGAAACCGCCATGCCCAGGCCCAAGGAAAACCACAGCGCACCGGTCGTGAAGAATCCCGTCTCCACCCTGCGGGCGCTGCACGATATCGCCGAGTCCGGTGTCGATCCGCTCGGCATCGCCGCGCCGCTCAATCACGCCCACATGGCCTGGCTGATGCATCCGCTGGAGCTGGCCGAACTGGGCGCGAAACTCTCCGGCGACCTGATGGCCTTCAACTGGCATGCCTGGAACCGCGCCCTCGGCCTGCCCAGCGAAGACCCCGTCCAGCCGCACGAGGACGACAAGCGCTTCGCCGATCCGGTATGGAAGGACTCCGCCACCTGGGACATCGTCAAGGAGTGGTACCTGCTGCTAACCCACAACGTGCAGGACGCGCTCTACCAGACGCCCGGGCTTTCCGAAAAGGAGCGCCGGCGCGCCGCCTTCTGGTGGCGGAAATGGCTGAATGCCATGGCGCCGACGAATTTCCTGCTGACCAATCCGGTGGCGATGGCCAAGGCGGCGGAGAGCCACGGCGAGAGTCTGGTGCGCGGCATGCGCCTGTTCCTCGAGGATCTGCAGGCCGGCAACGTGCGCATGACGCGGCCGGAGGACTTCGCCGTCGGCAAGAACCTGGCGACGACGCCGGGCGCGGTGGTGTTCCGCAACCGCCTGCTGGAGCTGATCCACTACGCGCCGACGACGGAAAAGGTGCATGCCATGCCGATCGTCATCGTCACGCCGTGGATCAACAAGTTCTACATCCTCGACCTCAACCCGAAGAAAAGCCTGGTGAAGTACCTGCTCGACCAGGGCTTCTCGGTGTTCATCACCAGCTGGAAGAACCCGACCCCGGAGATGCGCGACGTGACCTTCGAGGACTACATCGTCGAGGGCGTCGACGCCGCCATCGAGGCGGCGCGCGGCTTCGCCGGCGCGGAGCGGGTGCATGCCGTCGGCTACTGCATCGGCGGCACGGCGCTGTCGACCTGGATGGCCTGGGCCAACCGCAAGTACCAGGACGCCGACAAAGTGCCGGCGGCGCACTGGACGCTGCTCACCACGCTGGTCGACTTCAGCCGCCCCGGCGACATCGAGGTCTTCATCGACGAGGGCGCCGTGCGCTGGCTGACCCAGGCCATGCAGGGCAAGGGCTACCTCGACGGCAAGGAGATGGCCGCCGCCTTCCGCCTGCTGCGCTCGAACAGCCTGATCTGGCAGTACGTCGTGCACGGCTATCTGTACGGCGAGGCGCCGCCGCCCTTCGACGTGCTCTACTGGAACATGGACACCACGCGCATGCCCTTCGCCATGCACGCCTGGTACCTGCGCGAGCTGTATCTCAACAACAACCTCGTCCGCGGCGATGCGCTCACGCTCGGCGGCCAGCCGATCGACCTCGGCCGCATCCGCCAGCCGCTCTACGCCGTTTCCGCCGAGGATGACCACATCGCGCCCTGGCAGCAATGCTTCCGCGTCTGCAACCACGTGCCGGCGGCGAAGCGCTTCGTGCTGTCCTCCTCCGGCCACATCCTCGGCATCGTCAATCCGAAGGTCGAGCCGCCCAAGCGCAGCTATCGCGCCGGCGTGGCGCACCGACGCGACCGCTTCCAGCAATGGCAGGCGCGTGCCGGGGAACATGCCGGCACCTGGTGGGAGGACTGGATGGCCTGGCTCAAGCCGCAGGCCGGGCCGCTGGTCGATGCCATGCCCGCGGCCACCAAGCGTTACCCGAAACTGGCCGACGCGCCCGGCACCTACGTGCTGGAAAACTGATCCCGCCGTGCCGCGGGGACTGACTTTTCGCGGTCCTTCCGCATCGCCCTTTGATCAGCGGGGCTTATGTCGGTATCCATTCTTGACAGTCGTCAAGGCCGGTTTTCCTGCCGAACGGGGAGAATCACGGCTGATTCCAAAGTCAGGAGAAGAAGGCATGAGCGGCATCACCAGCGCGCTTCACAACCATCACAAGCTGTGCGACGAAGACTTCGCCGACGCCGAGGACGCCGCCCGCAAGGGCGACTGGGCCGCCTGCGGGGCCGCCTACGGCAAATTCCGCGATGAGCTGCTGGCGCATTTCGGCGTGGAGGAGGATGTCGTTTTCCCCGCCTTCGAGAGCCGCACCGGCATGGCCGGCGGGCCGACGCAAGTCATGCGCGGCGAGCATGTGCAGATGCGCGACCTGCTGCAGCAGATGGATGCGGCGATGGCGCAGAAGGACGCCGACGGCTTCGGCGGCGCGGCGGAAACCCTGCTGCTCATGATGCAGCAGCACAACATGAAGGAAGAGAACATCCTGTATCCGATGATCGACCAGGCGATGGGGCAGGACGGCGAGCTGGCCTCGCGCATCGCGGCGGGGCTGGGTGCCTGAACGGCGCGGCCATGGCTGAGGAACGGACCGTCGACGGCAGGGGGCTGATGCCGCCGGAGCCGATGGAGCTGACCCTGACCGCGCTGGATACCCTGCCGGACGGCGAAGAGCTGCTGCTGCTGCTCTACGTCGAGCCGCAACCCCTGTATGCCATCCTGGCGCGGAACGGCTACACGCACCGTGCGCAGAGCCGGCCGGACGGCACGGTCGAAATCAGGATCAGGAAAAGGCAGGATTGAGATGCAGCCGGGCCTGTCCTTCGAACAGGCACCGCCCATCTCGGTGCCGTTTCGCTTCTTCCTCACCGCGCCCCTGTTCGGCATGGCGGCCGGCCTGCTGCTGCTCTGGCAGGGGCCGGCGGCGCTCGCCTCGCGCTGGACCTCGGTGGCGCTGGCGCTGACCCACCTGCTGGCGGTCGGCTTCATGCTGCAGGCGATGTGCGGCGCGCTGCTGCAAATGCTGCCGGTGGCGGCCGGCGCCAACATCTGGCAGCCGAAGCGCGTCACCCACCTCACCCATGCCGGCCTGACCTTCGGCACCCTGATGCTGGTGGGCGGCTTCCTCGGCGAGCAGGCCCTGCTGTTCAAGGTCGCCGTGCCCTTCATGACCGTGTCGCTGGGAGCCTTCGCGCTGATCGTGCTGGTGGCGCTGTTCCGCACGCCGGCGCGGGGCCCGACCATCATCGCCCTGCGCATCGCGGTGTTCGGGCTGATCGTCACCATCAGCCTGGGCGCCACCCTGGCCTCGGCTTTCGGCTGGCAGCTGGCGCTGCCGCTCACCGAAATCACCCACGTGCATGCCGCCTGGGGCCTGGGCGGCTGGAGCCTGCTGCTGGTGGCCGGCGTCGCCTACCTGGTGGTGCCGATGTTCCAATTGACGCCGCCGTATCCCCTCTGGCTGACGCGCGCCTATTCGGTGGCGCTGTTTTTCCTGCTGGCGGGCTGGTCGATCACCTGGCTGCCGCTGCAGCGGCCGCAGGGGCTGCAGGCCGCGCTGGCCTGCGCCACCGCGCTGCTGCCGGTGACCTTCGCGGCGGTGACGCTGCGCCTGCAGGGCCAGCGTCGCCGCAAGGTGACCGAGCCGACGCTGCTGTTCTGGCGCGTGGCAATGGCCTGCCTGATCGTCGCCGCCTGCGGGGTCATCCTGCAGCAGCTCAGTCCGGGGGAGGAAGACTATGCCGGCACGCCCTTCCTGCTCGGCGTGCTGCTGATGGTCGGCGTGTTCATGCCGGTGATCAGCGGCATGCTCTACAAGATCATGCCCTTCCTCAACTGGCTGCACCTGCAGAAGATCGGCAAGCCGGGCCTGGTGGTGCCGAACATCCGGCAGATGATTCCCGAGTCGCGCATGTTGATGCAGTTCCGCCTGCACATGGCGGCGCTGGCGCTGCTGCTCGCCGCGGTGCCGCTGCCGCTGATGGTGTATCCCGGCGGCCTCGCCCTGATCGCCTCCTGCGTCTGGCTGGAATGGAACCTGGTCGTGGCGACGCGCAACTTCGCCCGCTTCAGCCGCGAGCTGGAGGAGCGGCTGGCCGCCGAGGCGGCTGCCTGATCAGGGCTCGTACTCGCGCAGTTTCTTCACGCCGTGCACCGTGACGTGCTTGCCGTGCACGGAGATCAGCTTGGCGGCGGCGAGGTCGTGGAAGATGCGCGAGAGCGTCTCGGGCGTCAGGTTGAGCCGCGAGGCGATGACCTGCTTGCTGGTCGGCAGGTCGATCTCGACCTCGCGCGCCTCGTCGTCGCTGTTGCCGCTGCGCTGCAGGAGGAAGCCGATGACGCGCTGCGTGCTGGAGCGCAGCGAGTAGGACTCGACGTCGCGGATCAGGCCGTGCAGGCGCAGGGCGAGGCCGGCCAGCATGCGGCGGGCGAAGGAGGCGTCGGTCTCGAGCATCTCGAAGACGGCCTGGCGGGCGATGTGCAGCAGCAGCGTGTCGGCGAGCGACTCGGCGAAGACGGGGTAGGGGCGGTCCATGAACATCACCGCCTCGCCGAAGCTCTGCTGCGGCCCGAGGATCTCGACCACCTTCTCGTTGCCGCTGGCCGAAGGGAAGGCGAGCTTCATCTGGCCGTACACGATGGCGTAGAAGCCGCGCGGCTGGTCGCCCTTCTGGAACAGCATCTCGCCCTTGTGCAGGCGCTTCTCGCGCGTCTGCGTTGCGAGGTGCTCGATCTGTTCCTGGCTGAGCTCCTGGAACAGGGGAATTCTGCGGAGAATTTGAGCGATGTCTAGTTTGTCGTTCTGCATTGCAAGGCCCCGGCCGGCCCTGACGGGCGTGCGGCGCGTGAAACATACCATGGAATGCCCCTGCCGGGCGAATGGGGGAAGGCGTCCGTGAAGCCGCTCCGGCTGCCGCCTGTATTCCATGCGCCGCACAGGGGCATGTTCCTGGCCGGGGCGACGCAGGCCCTGCTCGCCATGCTGTGGTGGGCCTTCGACCTCGGCGGCCGCCACGCCGGCCTGTATGCCGCGCCGTCCTGGCCGCTGCCTGCGCCATGGCTCCACGCCGTCCTGATGAGCTACGGCTTGTTCACATTCTTCATCTTCGGCTTCGTCATGACCGCCGGGCCGCGCTGGCAGGCGGCGCCGCCAGTGGGGCCGGCATCCTATCTGTCCGCCTTCGTCCTGATGGCCGCCGGCTGGCTCGGCTTTTACGCGGCGCTGTGGCTGCCCGCGCTGCTGCTGCCGTCCTTCGCCGTGGTGCTCGCCGGCTGGTGCGCCGGCCTGCCCGCGCTCTGGCGCGTGATGTGCACGCCGAGCAACGAGCAGACCCACATCCTCGCCGTGGTGGGGGGGCTGACTTTCGGCGCGCTGCTGCTGGCGGCCTTTCTCGGCTTCGCCGCCGGCGGGCCGGCCTGGCTGGGGACGCTCGCCGTGAAAGGCGGCGTCTGGTTCTTCCTGCTGCCGGTGTTCACGGCGCTGTGCCACCGCATGCTGCCGTTCTTCTCCAGCGCGGTGATTCCGCAGTACCGCGTCGTGCGGCCGCTGTGGCTGCTGCACCTGCTGCTGGCCTGCTATGCCGTCCACGGCGTGCTGGAGGCGGCCGGGCTGCCGCAGTGGACCTGGCTGGTGGACCTGCCGGCAGCGCTGGCGGCGGGCTGGCTCTCCCTGGCCTGGCAGCCGCGCCGCTGCCTCGCCGTGCGGCTGCTGGCCGTGCTGCACGTCGCCTTCGCCTGGCTGGCCGCGAGCCTGGCGCTGTTCGCCGCCGGCAGCCTGCTGCAGTTGTTCGGCGTCGGCTCGCTCGGCTTCGCCCCGCTGCACGCGCTGACGCTCGGCTTCTTCGCCTCCGCCGTGATCGGCATGGTGACGCGGGTGACGCTGGGCCACTCGGGTCGCCCGCTGAACGCGGACCGCGCGGTCTGGCTGATCTTCTGGGGCATGCAGGGCGTGGCGGTGCTGCGCGTCGCCGCCGAGTTCGTGCACCTGGCGGGCGCCGCCAACCCGTATTGGCTGGCGGCCCTCGGCTGGCTGGCGGCATTCGGGGCCTGGTACGTCAGGTTCGCGCCGATCTACCTGAAGCCGCGGCCGGACGGACAGCCCGGATAGAATCCGCTCATGAGCTATCTGGTCCTGAAGCACCTGCATGTCGCTTTCGTGGTGATTTCCATCACCGGTTTCTTCCTGCGCGGCATCTGGATGCTGACGGACTCGCCGCTGCTCGAGCGGCTGTGGGTGCGGGTGGTGCCGCACGTGAACGACACCCTGCTGCTGGCGGCGGCCATCGGCCTTTCCGTCGAGCTGCGGCAATATCCCTTCGTGGATGGCTGGCTGACGGCGAAGGTGATCGGCCTGCTGGCCTACATCCTCTTCGGCATGTTCGCCCTGCGGCGCGGGCGCGGCAAGGCGGTGCGCGCGGGCTTCTGGCTGGCCGCGCTGGCCAGCTTCGGCTACATCGTGTCGGTGGCGCTGACCAAGGACCCGCGCGGATTCCTGGCGCTGTGGTGACAGGCGATCAGCGCGACCGCTGGTTGAGCAGCCGGCGCAGGCCGCCGCCGTCGAGGATGCGGATGTGCTTCTGCTGCACGGCGATGAAGCCTTCCTCCTGGAAGCGCGAGAAGGCGCGGCTGACCGTCTCCAGCTTGAGCCCGAGGTAGCTGCCGATCTCCTCGCGCGTCATGCGCAGGTGGAATTCCGCCGCCGAGTAGCCGCGCGAGGTGAAGCGCTGCGACATGTTGAGCAGGAAGGCGGCCAGGCGCTCTTCGGCGCGCATGGTGCCGAGCAGCATCATCAGGCCCTGGTCGCGCACCAGCTCGCGGCTCATCACCTTGTGGAAGTTGTGCTGCAGCGCCTGGATCTCGCGCGAGAGCTGCTCGAGCAAGGCGAAGGGGATGACGCAAACCTCGCTGTCCTCCAGCGCCACCGCGTTGCAGGTGTGCACCTCGGTGCCGATGCCGTCCATGCCGAGGATCTCGCCGGCCATCTGGAAGCCGGTGACCTGTTCGCGGCCGTCCTCGAGCAGGACGTCGGTCTTGAAGAAGCCGGTACGCACGGCGTAGAGGGCTTCGAAGGCATCGCCGGCACGGTACAGGCTCTGCTGGCGCTTCAGCTTGCGGCGGGCGCCGACCAGGCTGTCGAGCCGGGCCAGTTCTTCCTTGCTCAGCCCCTCGGAGAGGCACAGCTCGTGCAGGCTGCATTGGGAACAGGCCGCCTTGATGCCGACCAGGCTGATGGGAACGGCGGATTTGTTGGGCAATTCCGTCTCGCTTTCTCTCTCTGTTGGTCTGTCGCTTTGATCCATGTCAATACGATAAACGGGTCGATGCGGCATCTTCACCCATCATTCCGCAGTGCTGCTTCGGTAAGGCTTACCGAAAAATTTACCGCAATACATGAACGCGACTTTTCAGGATCTCGTTTTCGATCCGCAGCTGATCCGCCGGTTCGACGTGAACGGACCCCGTTACACCTCGTATCCGACGGCCGACCGCTTCGTCGAGGCCTTCGATGCCGACGCCTACCGGCTCTGGCTGGGCAAGCGCACGGTCGGCGGCATCAGCCGGCCGCTCTCATTATACGTGCACATCCCCTTCTGCAACACCATCTGCTACTACTGCGCCTGCAACAAGATCATCACCAAGGACCACGGCCGCTCGGCCAAGTACCTGAAATACCTGGGCAAGGAGCTGGCGCTGCAATCCTCCTATCTCGAGGGCAGCCACGACGTGGTGCAGCTGCACTGGGGCGGCGGCACGCCGACCTTCCTCACCCACGAGGAAATGCGCCAGCTGATGGGCATGATCCGCGAGCATTTCCGCCTGCAGCCCAACGGCGAATATTCCATCGAGGTCGACCCGCGCAAGGTCGACGCGGCGACGGTGGCCCTGCTCGGCGAGCTGGGCTTCAACCGCATGAGCCTCGGCGTGCAGGACTTCGACCCCGCCGTGCAGAAAGCGGTCAACCGCGTGCAGAGCATCGAGGAGACCGAGAGCGTGCTGCGCGCCGCGCGCGCCAACGGCTTCAAGTCGATCTCGGTCGATCTCATCTACGGCCTGCCGAGGCAGAACGTCATCAGCTTCAACCGCACCCTGGAAGAGGTCATCCGCCTCTCGCCGGACCGCCTGTCGATCTACAACTACGCCCACCTGCCGAATCTCTTCAAGCCGCAGCGGCGCATCGCCGATGCGGAGCTGCCGTCGGCCGACGCCAAGCTGCAGATTCTCCAGCTGGCGATCCGCCGCCTCACCGAGGCCGGCTACGTCTACATCGGCATGGACCACTTCGCCAAGCCGGACGACGAGCTGACCGTGGCGCAGCGCCAGGGCCGCCTGCACCGCAACTTCCAGGGCTATTCGACGCACGCCGAGTGCGACATGATGTCCTTCGGCATCTCCGCCATCAGCATGGTCGGCCCCAGCTACTGCCAGAACGTCAAGACGCTCGACGAGTACTACGACCGCCTCGACAACGGCGTGCTGCCGGTGTATCGCGGCATCGAGCTGACGCCCGACGACCTGCTGCGCCGCTCCATCATCCAGGCCCTGATGTGCCACTTCGAGGTCTCCATCGAGGCGCTGGAAGTCGCCCACCTGATCGACTTCCGGCGCTACTTCGCCGACGAGATCGCCGACCTGCGCGAGATGGAGAAGGGCGGCCTCATCAGCCTCGACGAGAAGTGGATCAGCGTCGAGCCGCGCGGCCGCATGCTGGTGCGCGCCATCGCCATGGTGTTCGACCGCTACCTGCGCGCCGACCGCGAGCGGGCGCGCTACTCGAAGGTCATCTGAGTTTCGCGTTCCGGGTTTCGAGTTGGAACCCGCGCTTGCCGGGACATTGGCGGTTGGACCCGAAACCCGAAACTCCAAACGCGAAACGCCAAACGCATGCCCGACACCGGTTACATCGCCGTCTTCCTCGTCGGCCTGCTCGGCGGCACGCACTGCATGGCGATGTGCGGCGGCATCGTCGGCGCGCTGTCGGCCGGCCTGCCGCCCGGCCGTTCGCAGTGGCCCCTGCAGCTGGCCTACAACTTCGGCCGCATCTCCGGCTATGCCCTGGCCGGCGCCGCGCTCGGCGCCGTCGGCCAGGCCGGCCTGCTGCTCGAGGGCGCCCTGCCGGTGCAGATCACGCTCTACGTGCTGGCCAACCTGCTGCTGGTCGGCCTCGGGCTGTACCTGATCGGCGTGCCGCAGGGACTGACTTTTCTCGAGCGCGGCGGCCAGAAGCTCTGGCGGCGCATCCAGCCGCTGACGCGCCGCTTCCTGCCCGCCACCCGCGTGGCGCGCGCCTATCCCCTCGGCGTGGTGTGGGGATTCCTGCCCTGCGGCATGGTGTATTCCGTGCTCTCGATGACGCTGCTCACCGGCAGCGCCCTGCGCGGCGCCGGACTGATGCTGGCCTTCGGCCTGGGCACGCTGCCCAACCTGCTGCTGGCCGGCTATCTGCTGCGGCGCTTCCGCGACATCGTGCAGGGGCGCCCGCTGCGCCTCGGCTCCGGCCTGCTGGTGCTCGGCTTCGGCGCGTGGGGACTGTTGAATGCGACGACGCTTGGCGGACGCCTCTGGCAGGGTATCGTCTGCGCGGTCTAGAATTGCGGCATGAACGCACCTGAATCGCGCGCGGTCGTCGACCTGCCCATCGAAGGCATGACCTGCGCCGCCTGCGCCGCGCGCATCGAGCGCCAGCTCAACAAGCTGCCCGGCGTCGAGGCGGCGGTGAACTTCGCCAGCGAGCGCGCCCATGTCGCCTTCGACGGCGCCGCCGTCGGCGTGTCCAGGCTGGTCGAAACCATCGAGAAGACCGGCTTCAAGGTGCCGCCGCAGTCGCTCGACCTGGCCATTTCCGGCATGACCTGCGCTGCCTGCGCCACGCGCATCGAGACGGTGCTGAACCGGCTGCCCGGCGTCGAGGCGAGCGTGAATTTCGCCAGCGAGAAGGCGAGCGTCCGCTACCGGCCGGGCCAGGCCGACGCCGCCGGCCTGATCGCCGCCGTGCGCCGCGCCGGCTACGAGGCGCGCGAATCGACCGGCGACACCCGCGCCCTCGAACGGGAACGCAAGGCGGCGGCCTACCGCGCCGAGATGCGGCGCTTTCGCATCTCCGTCGTCCTCACCCTGCCGCTGGCGGCGCAGATGCTGTGGATGTTCTCCGGCAGCCACGCCGAGCTGCCGCGCTGGCTGCAATTCCTGCTCGCCACGCCGGTGCAGTTCTGGATCGGCTGGCGCTTCTTCGTCGGGGCCTATCACTCCCTGCGCGGCGGCAGCGGCAACATGGACGTGCTGGTGGCGCTCGGCACCTCGATGGCCTGGCTCTACAGCACGGTGGTGCTGGCGCTCGATCTGCACCACCAGCACGTCTATTTCGAGGCCTCGGCCTCGGTGATCACGCTGGTGCTGCTCGGCAAGCTGATGGAGGCGCGCGCCAAGGCGAAGACCTCCGCCGCCATCGAGGCGCTGATCCGCCTGCAGCCGCAGACGGCGCGCGTCGTGCGCGACGGCGAGATCGTCGAAGTGCCGGTGGCGAGCCTGAATCCGGGCGACGTCTTCGTCGTGCGGCCGGGCGAGAGCGTGCCGGTCGACGGCGAAGTGGCGGAGGGCGCCTCCAGCGTCAACGAGGCCATGCTCACCGGCGAGAGCCTGCCGGTGGCCAAGCAGCCGGGCGACAAGGTCTTCGCCGCCACGGTGAACGGCGAAGGGCTGATGCGCTGCCGCGCCACCGGCGTCGGCAGCCACACCCTGCTCGCCGGCATCATCCGCATGGTCGAGCAGGCGCAGGGCTCGAAGGCGCCGGTGCAGCGCCTGGCCGACCGCATCTCGGCCATCTTCGTGCCGGTGGTGACGGCCATCGCGCTCGCCGCCTTCGCCGGCTGGTGGGCCTTCACCGGCGACTTCACGAACGCGCTGGTGAACGCGGTGGCCGTGCTGGTGATCGCCTGTCCCTGCGCGCTGGGGCTGGCGACGCCGACGGCGATCATGGTCGGCACCGGGCGCGGCGCCGCCGCCGGCATCCTGGTGAAAAACGCCCAGGCGCTGGAACTGGCGAAGAACGTCGAGGTGCTGGCCGTCGACAAGACCGGCACGCTGACCCTGGGCCAGCCGGCGGTGACGGACGTGCTGCCCGCCGGCGGCGCGGACGCCGCCGGGCTGCTGCGCGCGGCGGCGAGCCTCGAGCAGGGCAGCACGCATCCGCTCGCCGAGGCCGTCGTGGCGCGGGCGCGGGAGGAGGGGCACGCCTTGGCCCAGCCGGACGAATTGCGCGCCGTGGCGGGCAAGGGCCTGACGGCCACGCTCGGCGGCGAAGCATACGCGCTCGGCTCGCCGGCCTTCCTCGCCGAGCGGGGGGTGGCGGTGCCGCAGGCCCTGCTCGTCCAGCTCGCCGGCGCCGGCAAGAGCGTTGTCGCCGTCTCGCGCGGACCGACTTTTCTCGGCCTCATCGGCATCGCCGACCGCCTGCGGCCGACCTCGCGCGAGGCGGTCGAGCGGCTCAGCGCGCAGGGCATCGAGGTGGTCATGCTCACCGGCGACAACCGCGCCACGGCGGCGGCCATCGCGCGCGAAGCCGGCATCGCGCACGTCGAGGCCGAGGTGCTGCCGCAGGACAAGGCCGCCGCCGTGGCGCGGCTGAAAGCCGGCGGCAAGCTCGTCGGCATGGTCGGCGACGGCATCAACGACGCGCCGGCGCTGGCGGCGGCGGATGTTTCCTTCGCCATCGGCGGCGGCTCCGACGTGGCGCTGGAGGCGGCCGACGTGACGCTGATGAGGAGCGACCTGCTTTCGGCGGCCGATGCCATCGACCTGTCGCGCGCGACGCTGGCGAAAATCCGCCAGAACCTGTTCTTCGCCTTCATCTACAATGTGCTCGGCATCCCGCTCGCCGCCCTGGGCTATCTCAGCCCGGTGATCGCCGGCGCGGCGATGGCCATGAGCTCCGTCTCGGTGGTGAGCAATTCGCTGCTGCTGCGGCGCTGGAAGCCGCAACGGAGTCGCGAATGAGCCTGCACCGAATCCTCCTCGCCGTGCTGTGCGGACTGACTTTTCCGGTCCTGGCGCAGACGACGCTCGGCGCCAACGAGCCGCCGGTCTTCGACGCCGCCCGCCTCGGCACCGCCGCCGAGATGCGGAAGCTCCTCGAGGCCGACGCCGCCGCCCGCGATGCGCGCAACCAGCTCGGCGCGACGCCGCTGCACCTGGCCGCGACGAATGCCGACAGCGGGCCGCTGAAGGCGCTGATCGCCGCCGGCGCCGACGTCAATGCGCGCGACAAGGAAGACAACACGCCGCTGCACCTGGCGGCCTATGCCGGCCGTTCGGAGGCGGCGCGGCTGCTGCTCGAGGCCGGCGCCGACGTGGAAGCCAAGTCGACGGGCGGGCGCACGCCGCTGTCGCTGGCGCGCAAGGCGCGCGCCGACGAGACGGCCGGCATCATTTCGTTGTGGGTGCTGAAGGGCTGCCGACCCGGCAAGCCCTGCTGATATGGGCTGACGACGTCATTTCCGCGAAGGCGGGAATCCATGCAGTCGTTCAGCGTGCGAATGGATCCCCGCTTCCGCGGGGACGACGAGCTTGAAAGGAACTGATATGGAAACCACCACCATCAAGATCGAAGGCATGTCCTGCGGCGGCTGCGTGAAGAGCGTCACCGGCGTGCTCTGCGCCCTGCCCGGCGTGGCGAAGGCCGACGTCTCGCTGGAGGAGAAGCGCGCCCTGGTCGAGTACGAAGCCGGCCGCGTCACGCGCGAGGAGATGATGCGCGCCATCCTCGAGGCGGGGTTCGAAGCGCAGTGATGCGCCATCCCCTCTGGCTGGTCGGCTTCCGGCCCTTCTTCGCGCTGGCCTGCCTGTCCGGCATCGTCCTGCCGCTGCTGTGGGCGCTGATGTTTGCCGGGCTCATCGAGGCGCCGGCGGCCGGCTTCACGCCGATCCAGTGGCATGCCCACGAGATGTTCTTCGGCTTCGGCTGGGCCATGCTCGGCGGCTTCCTGCTCACCGCCAGCAAGAACTGGGTGAAGATCCGCGGCTACCACGGCGGCTGGCTGGTGTTCCTCGCCGCCGCCTGGTGCTTCGAGCGCCTCGGCATGTGGTACGGCGGCGCCTGGCCGGCGCCGCTGTTCCAGCTCTCCAACCAGCTGTTTCTGGTGGCCGTCGTGGCGATGGTGATGGCCTCGCTGCTGCGCCACCGCGCGAACGACGGCTACCGCCGCGACAATGTGTATTTTCTGATCCTGCTGCCGCTGTTTCCGCTGTCGAAGGCCCTGCAGTTCGACGGGCACTGGTCGCAGGTTGGCCAGCTCATGACGCTCGGGCTGTTTCGCCTGGCCTTCCTCATCATGCTGGAGCGCACGCTGACCGATTTCATGAAAGGGGTCTTCAAGGCCGAGATCCTGCGCCACACCCTGCTCGACGATGCCATCAAGGTTCTGGCGCTGGCGCTGGCCTTCGCCGGCTTCCTGCCGCCGGCCTTGCAGGGCGGGCTGGCCGTGCTGCTGGCCGTGCTGCTGATCGGCCGCTTTGCCTTCTGGCATCCGGGGCGCGGCTTCTCCCGCCTCGACGTCGCCATCATGTACCTGGGCTATCTCGCCATCGTGCTGCAACTGCTCGTCGTCGCCTTCGAGCAGCTGGCGCAAACCGTGTGGGTCGGCAGCGTCACCACCCACCTGTTCACCTTCGGCGTGATGGGTCTGATCATTCCCGCCATGATCGTGCGCATCTCGAAAGGCCACACCGGCCGCAAGGTGGCGTTCGAGACGATCGACAAGGCGGTGCTGTGGATCATGATCGCCGCGCTGGCGCTGCGCGTCGTGGCGCCGCAGCTGGCGCCCGGCGCCTACCTGCTCTGGGTCGAGCTGGCTGCCGCCGGCTGGGCCGCCGCCTTTGCCATCCTCGCCTGGCGCGTGATGCCTTTCCTCTTCGCGCCGCGCATCGACGGACGCGAGCACTGAGCGGGGCCGCCGGCCGCGACCAACGCCACAGGCAGGCTCCCGCACGCCCTATACTTTCGCACATGGACATCGCTCGCCCGACACAAGACGGCTGGCTTGGCGCGCTGCGCGCCCATGCGCGCGCGCATGCCTTCGCCGCCGCCGGACTGGGCCTGTCGCTGCTCGCGGTCGCCGCCCTGCTGGCGCAAAGCCTGGCGCAGGTGCTGGCCGGCGAGGCGAGCGTGGGGCTGCGCTACGCGCTCCTCGGCGGCGGCGCCGGCTTTGCCGCCACCGCGCTGGGCGCCGTGCCGGCCTTGTTCCTGCGCGGCATTCCGCAGCGCGCCGAAGACACCATGCTCGGCCTGGCGGCCGGCATGATGCTCGCCGCCAGCGCCTTCTCGCTGCTGCTGCCGGGACTGGAGGCGGGCAGCGCCCTCCTCGGCCACAAGGGCCTCGGCGCCGGCATCGTGGTGCTCGGCATGGCGCTCGGCGTGCTGCTGATGCTCGGCCTCGACGAATTCACGCCGCACGAGCACGACAAGAGCGGGCCCTGCGGGCCGGGCCACGAGCGCTGCGGCCGCGTCTGGTTGTTCGTCTTCGCCATCGCCCTGCACAACCTGCCGGAAGGCATGGCCATCGGCGTCGGCTTTGCCCACGGCGACATGAGCATCGGCCTGCCGCTGGCCACCGCCATCGTCTTGCAGGACATCCCGGAGGGGCTGGCCGTGGCGCTGGCCCTGCGCAGCGCCGGCTTCGCGCCCGCGCCGGCCGTCGGCGTTGCCGCCGCCGGCGGCCTGCTCGAGCCGATCGGTGCGCTGATCGGCGTCGGCCTGGCCAGCGGGCTGGCCGTCGCCTATCCGATCGGCCTCGGCCTGGCCGGCGGCGCGATGATCTACGTCGTCTCCCACGAAGTCATTCCCGAGACGCACCGCAACGGCCATCAGACACCGGCGACCCTCGGCCTCATGGCCGGCTTCGCCGTCATGATGGTGCTCGACACCACCCTCGGCTGAAGGAGGGATTCGGAATCTGCGGCCGCGCGCGGCGCCCGGCCGCGGGCGATCAGTCCTCGAGAAGGCTGCGCAGCATCCAGGCTGTCTTCTCGTGCACTTCCAGGCGCTGGGTGAGCAGGTCGGCGGTCGGCTGGTCGTTGGCCTTCTCGGCCAGCGGGAATACCTCGCGGGCGGTGCGCGCGGTGGCTTCCTGGGCGCTGACCAGCAGGCGCACCATGTCCATCGCGTGGGGCACGCCGTCCACCTCCTTGATCGAGGCCAGCTTGACGTACTCCTTGTAGGTGCCCGGCGCCGCCACGCCCAGCGCGCGGATGCGCTCGGCGATCAGGTCGAGGGCGTTCCACTGCTCGGTGTACTGCGTCATGAACATCAGGTGCAGGGTGTTGAACATCGGCCCGGTGACGTTCCAGTGGAAGTTGTGCGTCATCAGGTAGAGCGTGTAGCTGTCGGCCAGCAGGCGCGACAGGCCCTTGGCGATCTTCGCGCGGTCGGCGGCGGAAATGCCGATGTTGATGCTGGGGGCGGCTTGTTTTCTGGTTTTCATGATTTCTCCTTTCAAGCAACAGGTTCAGTTGGAGTATGCACCATCTTCTCTCCCGCGGGGAGTGACGGGCTGCGGATCAGGTGGTCGAAGGCCGACAGGCTGGCCTTGGCGCCTTCGCCCAGGGCGATGACGATCTGCTTGTAGGGCACCGTCGTCGCGTCGCCGGCGGCGAAGACGCCCGGCACCGAGGTCCGGCCGCGCGCGTCGATCTCGATCTCGCCGAAGCGGCTGAGATTCACCGTGCCCTTCAGCCAGCCGGTGTTGGGCAGCAGGCCGATCTGCACGAAGATGCCTTCCAGTTCGTGGCGCCGCGAGGCGCCCGTGACGCGGTCGGTGTACGCGAGACCGGTCACCTTGCGCCCGTCGCCGAGCACCTCGGTGGTCTGCGCGCTCTTGATGATCGTCACGTTGGGCAGGCTGCCGAGCTTGGCCTGCAGCAGCGCATCGGCGCGCAGCTTGTCGTCGAACTCGAGCAGCGTGACGTGGGCGACGATGCCGGCGAGGTCGATGGCCGCCTCGACGCCGGAGTTGCCGCCGCCGATCACCGCCACGCGCTTGCCGCGGAACAGCGGCCCGTCGCAGTGCGGGCAGAAGCAGACGCCCTTCGCCTTGTACTCGGCTTCCCCGGGCACGTTCATCTCGCGCCAGCGCGCGCCGGTGGCGAGGATCACCGCCTTCGCCCTGAGCGTCGCCCCGCCGGCGAGCTTCAGCTCGTGCAGGCCCTCGCCCGGCCGCAGCGCCTCGGCGCGCTGCGCGGGCATGATGTCGACGCCGTACTCGCGCACGTGGCCCTCCAGCGCGGCGGCGAGCTGCGGGCCTTCGGTATGCTTGACCGAGATGAAGTTCTCGATGGCCAGCGTGTCGAGCACCTGGCCGCCGAAGCGCTCGGCCACCACGCCGGTGCGGATGCCCTTGCGCGCGGCGTAGATCGCCGCCGCCGCGCCGGCCGGGCCGCCGCCGACCACCAGCACGTCGTAGGGCGCCTTGGCTTCGAGCGCTTCGGCCGCCTTGTCCGCGGCGCCCGTGTCCAGCTTCGCCACGATCTCCTCGAGCGTCATGCGGCCGTTGCCGAAGGGCTGGCCGTTCACGAACACCGCCGGCACGGCCATGATGCCGCGCGCCTCGACCTCCCGCTGGAACAGGGCGCCGTCGACCATCGTCGCCTCGACGCCCGGGTTGAGCACCGCCATCAGGTTGAGCGCCTGCACCACGTCCGGGCAGTTGTGGCAGGACAGCGAGATGAAGGTCTCGAAGCGGAAGCGGCCTTCGATGCCCTCGATCTGCCCGATCAGCGCCGCGTCGACCTTGGGCGGGTGGCCGCCGGCCTGCAGCAGGGCGAGCACCAGCGAGGTGAACTCGTGACCCATCGGCAGCCCGGCAAAATGGATGCGGTGCGCTTGGCCGGGGCGGCCGACCGAGAAGGACGGGCGGCGCTCGGCCTGGCCGTCTTCCCGCACGCTCACCCTGGGCGACAGCGCCGCGATGTCGGCCAGCAGCGCGCCCATCTCGCGCGAGGCGTCGCTGCCGTCCGGGCTGGCGACGAGTTCGATCGGCTCGCGCAGCTTTTCGAGGTAGGTGGCGAGCTGGGTCTTGATGTTCGTGTCGAGCATGAAGGTCTCCTGGTTCGATTGCACCGGCAAGGCGGCCGTGGATTCGTGCTCCGGCCGGCCTTGCCGCTGCACTCCCGTCCCGGGGTCGCCGGGACGGGAAGGGCGGGGCCGGGGTAGCGGTCAGATTTTTCCGACGAGGTCGAGCGAGGGCGCCAGCGTCTTGTCGCCTTCCTTCCACTTCGCCGGGCAGACCTCGCCCGGATGGGCGGCGACGTACTGCGCCGCCTTCACCTTGCGCAGCAGCTCGGCGGCGTCGCGGCCGATGCCGCCGGCGTTGATCTCGATGATCTGGATCCTGCCCTGCGGGTCCATGACGAAGGTGCCGCGCTCGGCCAGGCCGGCTGCCTCGATCATCACGCCGAAGTTGCGCGTGATGGCGCCGGTCGGATCACCGACCATCGGATACTTGATCTTGCCGATGGTCTCCGAGGTATCGTGCCAGGCCTTGTGCGTGAAGTGGGTGTCGGTGGACACGGCGTAGATCTCGACGCCGAGCTTCTGGAACTCGGGGTACAGATCGGCCATGTCGCCCAGCTCGGTCGGGCAGACGAAGGTGAAATCGGCCGGGTAGAAGAACACCACCGACCACTTGCCCTTGAGCGTGGCGTCGGTGACCTCGACGAACTGGCCGTTGTGGAAGGCGGTCGCCTTGAAGGGGAGGATC
>WBZY01000078.1_pt1 | contig 104757 bp, 88 predicted proteins | sample 5204191 | NCBI WGS metagenome assembly WBZY01 (sample SAMN12344363, study PRJNA552823) | activated sludge metagenome | biome: Activated sludge suspended growth; feature: Anammox Sidestream; material: Wastewater; isolation source: activated sludge from anammox sidestream of wastewater treatment... | reverse complement strand
GACCCGATAAGTGCTACGCGGAACGTGTACTTGCGGGGCACCAAAGGGGAACTGTGGGGACGCCCCGCCAGCAACCTCGATTCGAAATATCTTCTGACTGGCCTAATCAAGTGCGGATTGTGCGGAGGGAGTGTCTACGTGAAGAGTAGCTCCAGGAAGGGGACCCGGGCTTATTTCTATGGGTGCATGACATTCCACCTCAGAGGCCGGACTGCGTGCTCGAATCATCATCTGGTGCCAATGGAAGCGGCAAATGAGGCAATAGTGGGGGTATTTGAACGCGATGTACTTCACCCAGAGGTCACCGACACCGTGGTACGGAAAGCGCTCGACAAGTTCCGAACCTCACAAAAGGAAAAAAGGCACAATCGCGAACGATACCATCAGCAAATCGCGGCGGTCGATGCAGAGAGCAGCCGGCTGGTGGCTGCGATTGCAGCCGGAGGGAATATTCCATCGCTCGTTCAAGCCGTTCAAGAATGTCACGATCGTAAGAATGCCTTACTTGAGGCGCTGACCGAGCTTGACGACCATCAGGAACTCGATCAAACCGACTACGATGAATTGGAGCAGGAACTTCGAGCCCATTTCCGAACATCCTGGCAGACCATAATGACACGACAGATCAGCCCTACGCGCCAGATCCTCGGAAAGTTGTTTAACGGCAATCGTATTCCCCTGACACCCGTACACGGGCCGGATGGGAGCTATTATGAATTTAAAGGGGTGGCTTCGATCGGCCGGCTTGTGACGGGTCGTGCAAAAGGGTTGGTGTCCCCAACGGGATTTGAACCCGTGTTACTGCCTTGAAAGGGCAATGTCCTAGGCCAGGCTAGACGATGGGGACGCTGAGGACTATTCCGAGCGGGATGATTCATACCATACTTGATCGAGAAGTGTCACTAGGCTGCCCCGCCTCACCGGATTCATCTGCTCCGACACTGGAATCCGGCATTCATGATGGGAGCGGTGCATTGACGCCTTGCCCTGTGGCACAGTACTCTGCACCTGTGAATCCTCTTTCGAATCCACATACTGAATCGACGGCATCCCCACGCATGCACCACAGCTTGTTGACGGCGGACGACCTTCACCTCTTTAACGAGGGCACACATTTTCATCTTTATCACAAACTGGGGGCTCACCCCACGAGATTTCAGGGTGTGGAAGGGACGTATTTTGCCGTCTGGGCCCCGGAGGCTGAACAGGTGTCTGTCTTCGGCAGCTTCAACCATTGGGACCCCACCCGCCACCCACTCCACCCAAGGCAATCGTCAGGAATCTGGGAAGGGTTCATCCCAAGTGCCGGAGTCGGAACCCTTTACAAATTTCATATCCGATCACGGCACGGCGGATCCGAGTTGATCAAGACAGACCCCTTTGCACACCTCAACGAAATACCACCGAAAACCGCTTCCATCGTGTGGGACCTGAACTACACATGGAGCGACCAAGCTTGGATGCAAGCCAGGGCGCGACACAATGCACTTGATGCTCCGATCAGCATATATGAAGTTCATCTGGGGTCATGGATGCGCGTCGCCGGTGAAGGCAACCGGTCCCTCTCTTATCGCGAAATGGCCCCGAAGCTGATCGAGTATGTACGCCAGCTCGGTTTCACCCATGTCGAGTTCCTGCCCGTCATGGATCATCCGTTCTTCGGCTCATGGGGCTATCAAACCACAGGCTACTTCGCACCGTCGGCAAACTATGGTACGCCGCAGGACTTGATGCATCTCATCGACCAGCTGCACCAGCACGGCATCGGTGTGATCTTGGATTGGGTGCCGTCACATTTCCCGACTGACGCGCATGGCCTCAGCCGCTTTGACGGGAGCCATCTCTATGAACATGCCGACCCGCGCCAAGGGTTTCATCCCGACTGGAATACCGCCGTCTTCAATTACAGCCGGAATGAGGTCCGCAGCTTCCTCATCAGCAGCGCGTTGTTCTGGCTGGAGCAGTACCACGCCGACGGCCTTCGAGTAGACGCCGTCGCCTCGATGCTGTACCTAGACTATTCCCGCAAGGAAGGCGAATGGATTCCGAACCGGCACGGGGGGCGGGAGAATCTGGATGCCATTGCGTTTCTGCGCCGACTGAACGAAGAGATTTATCGGCGACACCCCGATGTGCAAACGTTTGCAGAAGAATCGACTTCGTGGCCTGCCGTGTCCCGCCCAACCTCTGCCGGAGGGCTTGGGTTCGGCCTAAAGTGGGACATGGGCTGGATGCACGACACGCTCGAATACATGGCCCTCGACCCGGTGTATCGCAAACATCACCATCGCAACTTGACGTTCCGGATGCTGTACGCATTTCAGGAGAATTTTCTCCTGCCCCTTTCCCATGATGAGGTGGTCCATGGGAAAGGCTCGTTACTGGGGAAGATGCCCGGGGAGGACTGGCAAAAATTCGCCAATCTGCGAGTCCTGTTTGGATACATGTTTGCCCAATCCGCCAAGAAACTGATCTTCATGGGCGGGGAAATCGGACAATGGCGGGAGTGGGCCCACGACGACAGCATCGACTGGAATCTTCTGCAATACCAACCGCATCAAGGGCTCCAACGGTGGGTTGCTGACCTCAATCACCTCTACCGCACTGAAACGGCCATGCACGAATTCGACTTTGATCCACGCGGGTTCGAGTGGATCGACTGTCAGGATGCAGACACGGGGGTGATCAGTCTATTGCGCAACGGCCGCTCTCCCCATCACAGCATCGCGGTGATCTGTAACTTCACCCCCGTACCCAGATTTCAGTATCGAGTCGGTGTGCCACAGAAGGGATTCTGGAAAGAGCTTCTCAACAGTGATGCCGCATTATATGGAGGCAGTGACCTAGGCAATTGGGGTGGCAAAGAGGCCGATGCGATTTCTACCCACGGTCGAACCCATTCGCTCTCCTTGACCCTTCCTCCTCTGTCAATCCTCTTTTTCAAACCGCTCGACTGACCGGCGTTGTGGCTCGAGTTTCTAAGCCGGGCTGCGGTAGGATCAGGAAGAGTAACGAAAAGCAGAAGCAATCGAACAGTTCGTGGAGAGTTTACGATGGCGATCCATGCAAGAAACGCCTCGATGTGGCAAGGACTGCTCCTCTTCTGCTGCAGCTTCGCGCTGACACATTGCGCTCACGATATCCATCAGAAGCGAGCCGACGCAATCAAAGACCACGTCGAAGCATTTTATGACCACTTGACGCATGACTGGGTGGCCGCCGCCGTCCGTGAGAACGAGGCCATCGAGCACCTCTCGGCTGAGTTAGGGGAGGTCATTTCAAAGCGGGTCAACCAACTAGGCAGCAATCGGATCGACCGGGAATGGATGGATCTTCGCACGTCTAATGAGACGGCTGCCCAAAACTGGCTTGCTTTAGGGCAGTACCTCTCCATCAAGAAACAATATGCACAGGCCAAAGCGACCTACCAACGAGTCATCGATACGTACTCCGGCCCCACCGAACGGACTTATCGTGACCAGGCCGTACGAGCCATCCGCGACCTGGACATCCTGACTCCCTCTCCCGCGCCGCCACGACCATGAAGTTCCTCGTGGGAATTGCCGATGGGCATGCAAGGGCGCTACTCCCGTCTTTCGTGATTGGAGCATGTCTGCTGGTGAGCGGTTGCGTCCATAAAATCCATGTGGCGCCAACGCCACAGGAGTCGGCGTCGGCGACGCTCCCGGCCTCAGTGCAGCTTGATGTTCCGTTCCTGGCTATCGAAGGAGCGGACCACATGCCGGGTATTCCCCTGCTTGAATGGCCCGTGAAAGACCTGCAGCAAGCAATCCTGAATTACTTTTCCCAACGTGGGACCTTTCGGGCAATCGGCACGGAAGCCGCAGAAATGCGACTCGTCGTAAAAGCATGGCTTGTACTTCGTGCTCCCGATCGGTACCTCTATCGGGTTCATTTGGAGTCTACTGTTTCAAGGTCTGGGCATTCTCCCCTCAAAACCTATGCGTCCGACGGTGAAGCTACAGGATCATCTGTACGCTGGCTCACTACATCCGACCAACAGCCGATCGAGCAAGCCACAGCTCAAGCCCTTCACCAACTGGCGTCACAGATCGAGCGAGACCGTGAGTTGCTACTGAACGCACCTTAGAGCAGCCGTTCCCCTTCCTTCGGTCCAGCCCACACGATATTCGAACCCCAGTCTCAATTCCTTGCCAAATTCACCGACCGGTCTTGGGATTCACCGGCTAACGCTGCATATCTATGTACCTCCAAGGCGGTACCACTTTCTGGTCTATCGAAGGAACGCGAGACGCTCTACCCTTTCATTTAGCAACTGAACTTAGAAGGAGGAACCATACTATGAGTTGTTCACGCTGCAAAGGCTGCATGATCGAAGATTACTTGATTGATATGGAAGAATCTTTTGGCCCTATGTGGCAACGGGCATGGCGCTGCATGAACTGCGGGCATGTCGTCGACAGTGTTTTTGAACAAAATCGACGGGCTCATGGAATACAAGCACCTCCTTTCCACTCCGCTGAAACGACGGTTCCTCTCGGCGCGGAAGCCCTGACACGATTGGCGGCCTAGACCATTCATACCGGGGCGGCGGAACCGAGCCACGAAGGCGAGAAAGCGAACTGTATGTCCATCGATGTGGAATTAACTCTAGTGCTGGGACTATTCCTCGTCGGAGCTGTCGTCCTCGCCATCGACAATGTAGTCGATGCTGTTCATCGGCGCATAGCCAAATGGCTACGCCGGAAACGATCACCGCCCGCCTCCACGCCAGCAACCCGTCGGGGGACGAAGAGTAGACTTGACCTCTAACCTCCGGGCTCACCTGAAGAGAGGGTGCCTGAAGTGATATCAGGGCTCCTACGGGTCTTCTTAGATGCCCTGTTCATCTACGGAGTGACATTCCTGTGCGGATTCATCACTCTTTGTCTAGGCGTTACGCTCGAGAGCCACCCATTCACAACCTACTCGGGCAACCTCTTATCTGGGGCACTGGGCTTCGCTCTCATAAGCTCTCGGCGCGGTGAATACGGTCCGCGCTATTTTGCGTTGGTGGCAAGTGGGATGTGGTTTCTTGGCCTGGCGAACGTGACCCTGCGCCTGCAAACCATTGCGGCATGGTTGAACAGCGGACTCACCATACTTCTCATGGCAAGCCTCGGGAGGGGTATTACGACTCTGCTCACTTATCCGGCAAGCCTCAAGCATAGTGCGAGCCGTGGAAGCCATTAAGCCACTACCGTTTTACATCAGCCTCGGTTGTTGATCCAGCCTCAAGCGCTTGAGGCCCTTCAGGATTCCACCCGCCGCCTAATGCTTTGTACAATTGCACTATTGAGACAAGATGCAAACGATGCGTCCCCATCAATGCGAGTTCGGCCTCAAATAGATTGCGTTGCGCAATCAAGACATCCAAATAGTTGGCTAATCCGCCCTTATATCGCAGATTAGCCAGGCTCAACGCCGATCTCAGGGCTTCCACCTGCTGCAATTGCGCAGTTCTTTGTTCGCGGACTGTACGAACCGCCACCAACGCATCCTCAACTTCCTTGAATGCGACCAGGACAGATTGCTCATACTGCGCCAAGGCCTGACGAGCCTGCGCCTCTGCTGCCCGTTGTTGAAAACCTAAAATCTGTGCATTCAAGAGCGGGCCCGCCAACCCAGGCCCAGCCACTCCAAATGCTGTTTCGTTCGCGACCAGGCGGGAGAGATGCGGGCTAGCCACACCCAAGATCCCGGTGATACTCAGTTTGGGGAACCGATCTGCCTTCGCCATACCGATGCGAGCCGTAGCCGCCGCTAGATCCTGCTCGGCCTGGAGAATATCCGGTCGGCGCCGCAACAATTCTGAGGGAAGTCCTGCGGGGACATCAGGCGGCATCACTTGTTCCGTGAGAGAACGCCCGCGTGTGATCTTACCCGGATTCCGTCCCAGCAACACGCTCAGCTGGTTCTCCTTCTGCACCTTCTGGCGCTCAAATTCCGCGGCCTTGGCCGCGGCATTGGCTCGTTCGGCTTCAAACTGGTCGGCATCAAGCTTCGAGATCATCCCCTGCCTCAATCGGGCCTGGGCGATTCTGACTGATTCCTCCCAAGACTTCAGTGTCCGATGAGCAATGTCCAATTGCATATCGAACTGCAGCAAATCGAAATAGGCTTCCGCCACACCACTGACAAGTTGCAGCACAATGGCACGACGGTTCTCTTCTCGTGCCAGAAGATCGCCGCGGGCTGCCTCATTGGAGCGGCGAATTCGTCCCCAAATGTCGATCTCCCAAGACAAATTGCCTTGCAAATAATAGTTGAACGGGTTGGGAAACCCTGGGAATAAGAAATTGCTCTTCCGGCCGAACACCGGGGCATTGGAGGTCAGATTCATCTGTGGCGCGAAATCAGTTCGCGCTATGAACAGACGAGCCTGAAATTCTTCCACCGATGCTGCCGCCCGCCTGAGATCCCGATTTTCCTCCAATGCCGTGCGGATCAGCTTCTGAAGTTCCCGGTCCTGCAACAATTCCCACCAAGGGGTATTCGCAATCGATGTCGCTTCGACACCAAGCTCGGCCATTCGAAAACGATCCGGCGTCGTGGCGTCTGGTTTGGAGAAATCCGGCCCTACGGCGCAGGCCGTCAGCAGCATCGTCGACAGAATCAGTGCCACCCTACGCATGTTGATAACCTTGCTCCTTGGAAGAGTTGGTCGCTTCGCCCGGCGGCGCTGGAGCAGGGCCACGCCGGCCCAACGAGCGAATGAGCACAAAGAAAAGTGGGACGAAAAAGATCGCTAGAAACGTCGCCGCCAACATGCCACCGAATACACCGGTCCCGATGGAGTTTCGGCTCGCAGCCCCGGCTCCCGTAGCGATCACGAGCGGAACCACGCCGAGGATGAAAGCCATCGACGTCATCACGATCGGCCGGAACCGAAGACGCGCCGCTTCTACAGCCGACTCGAGTAAGGGATGGCCATCCTCATACCGTTTATTGGCAAATTCGACAATCAAGATGGCGTTCTTTGCTGAAAGCCCGATCAACGTGACCAAGCCGATCTGGAAGTAGATATCGTTCGTCATTCCCTTCAACCAGACCGCACTCAAGGCTCCAAATAACCCGATCGGCACCGCCAGGATCACGGCAAACGGAACCACCCAACTCTCATACTGCGCGGCCAGCACCAGAAACACCATTAAGAGACCAAAACCGAACGCATACATCGATTGATTGCCCACCATGCGTTCTTGATAAGAGATACCGCTCCAGTCGATGTCGTACCCCTGCGGCACAAGCACCTCCTTGGCTAATTGATCGAGGGCCTGCAGCACCTGCCCGGAACTATAGCCTGGGGCCGCCGCACCCAATACCAGGGCCGTGTTATAGCCATTGAAGTGCGTGACCGGGTCTGGGCCGCTTGTAAATTCCGTGCTCACGACCGTATCCAGGGGGATCATCGTGGTACCCTGCGGCCCCACCGCCCGGACATAAATCTTGGAGATGTCCTCGGGAGTCGACCGGTATTGCGCCTCAGCCTCGGTCTGTACCCGAAACACCCGGCCAAACTTCACGAAATCATTCACATACAAATTGCCGAAGTAGGCTTGGAGCGTATCGAACACCTCCGAGATCGGCACGCCGAGAGCCTTCGCGCGTTCGCGATTCACCTTGGCGAAGATCCTTGGAGCGCTCACGCGAAAACTAGTGCCAATGGCGCCGATGGCGGGGTTTTGTCGCGCCTTGGCCACGAACTCCTGGGCCACCGCGGAAAACTTATTGAAGTCGCCACTACTCGGATCCTGCAGTTGCACGGAGAACCCGCCGGTGGCTCCCAGTCCCCGAATAGAGGGGGCGTTGAACGCCAGGATCAGCGCCTCGGGTATCTTGGCGAACTCCCCGTAAGCTGCGCCGATCAGCGACTTCACATGCTGTTGGGGCTCCGTCCGTTCATCCCAATGTTTGAGCGGAACAAACATGGTCGCGGCATTAGGCCCCCGCGTGTTGAAGACGAAATTCTGCCCGGAGAGGGAGTCCGTCGAATGGATGGCGGGATTCGAAAGAAAATAATTCTCGATCTTGCTCAACACCGCATCCGTCCGCTGCTTCGACGCCCCGTCCGGGAGTTGCACGATCGTGATGAAATACCCTTGATCCTCCTCCGGCAAGAAACTCCCCGGCGTCATCCGGAACAGGATCGCCACGCCCACCAACAGCACCGCAAACACCGCCATCGACAGCACACACCGCTTCATCGCGATCCCGACCGTCGACGTGTACCGCGTCTGCATCCATGCAAACGTTCGATTAAAGAGACCAAAAACTCCCTGATGCTGCTCCTCGCCAGGTTTGAGCACCAGAGCGCAGAGAGCTGGACTGAGCGTCAAGGCCACAAAACCGGAAATAATGACCGCGATGGAGATGGTTATCGCAAATTGTTTATACAATTCACCCGTGATGCCGCCCAAAAAGCCGACCGGTACGAACACCGCGCACAGCACCAGCACGATGGCGATAACCGGGCCGGTCACCTCTTCCATCGCGCGCTTCGCCGCCTGCTTGGCCGACAGCTTTCCCTGCGTCATGTGGCGTTCGCAGTTTTCCACCACCACGATGGCGTCATCCACCACGATCCCGATCGCCAGCACCATACCGAACAGCGTCAAGGTATTGATTGAGAAGCCCAACGCCTGCATACCGGCAAAGGTTCCGATGAGCGAGACGGGGACGGCCACCCCTGGAATCAACGTCGCTCGCCAACTCTGCAAGAAGAGGTAGACGACGATGATTACGAGCACCATGGCCTCGGCCAAGGTCTTGACTACTTCCTTGATCGACACCTCGATGAATCGCGTGGTGTCATAGGGGATGTCGTAGGACACCCCGGTCGGGAAACTCTTGGAGACCTGCACCAGTTCAGCCCGCACACGCTTGACCGTATCGAGCGCATTGGCGCCCGGCGATAGGAACGTGAGGAGGAAGACGTTCGGCTTGCCGTTCCAACGTCCTTCCAAGGTATAGGATTGGGCGCCCAATTCCACCCGCGCCACATCCTTCAACCGGACCATGGATCCGTTAGGCATGGCCCGTACGATCAGGTTCTCGAAATCCTTCACCTCGGTCAGCCGCCCCTGCGTAATGACCGGGATCGTCAGTTCCGCCCCCTTCAAAGCCGGTTCACGGCCGATCGTCCCGGCGGGAAAGTCGCGATTCTGCTCCCGCACCACGTTGGCAATGTCCGTCGGCGTTAAGCTCAGCTGCGCCATCCGGATAGGATCCAGGATCAGTCGCATCGAGTAGTTCTGTGAGCCGAACACGACCGCATTGCCGACTCCCCGCAACCGCTTCAGATTGTCGAGGACCCGCAGGATCGCATAGTTCGACAAATACACCGTATCGTGTGTAGGGTCGCTGGAACTCAGCGCCACCACCGCCAAAAGATCCGGCGACACCTTGTTGATACTGATCCCCTGCCGCACGACTTCCGGCGGCAATTGTGGCTCCGCCAGCTTCACGCGGTTCTGCGTCTGCACCTGGGCAATGTCCACGTTCGTGCCGATCTCAAACGTCAACTTGATCGACATATGCCCGTCGTTGGTGCTGGTGGAATCGTAGTACAGCAGGTTGTCGATGCCGGGGAGCTGGACCTCAATAGGGCGAGCCACCGAGTCGGCGACGGTCTCTGCATTCGCACCGGGATAATCGGCCTCGATCTGGACGACGGGGGGCGTAATCTCAGGGAATTGGGCCACGGGCAAGGCCTGCAACGAAACCAAACCGATTACGATGATGATGATCGACAATACCGAGGCGAAAATCGGGCGGTCGATAAAGAAATGTGAGATCACTGGGCCTGCTCCGACTGAGTGGCCGCCGAGGCGGGAGCTGAGGCTGCTGCGGGCTCCTTGATAGGGACGACCTTCACCGGCGCCCCCGGCGCAATCTTGTGCAGGCCGTCGACAATGACACGATCGCCGGCGTGTAGTCCTTCCTCCACAATCCACTCGGTTCCCTGCCAACTGGTGGCTTGAATCTCACGAATCTCCACCTTGTCCTCCACCCCGACCACAAACACGATCGACCCCTTTGGTCCCTGCTGCACGGCGCGTTGCGGGACCACGATCGCTCCGGTTTTAAGCGTGCCTTTGAAGCGCACCCGTACGAACTGACCCGGCAACAACGCCCGGTCTGGATTGGGAAACACCACGCGGGCTTGCCGTGAGCCGGTTTCGGTCTTCAGCCCCACATCGAGCAAATCCAGCACCCCTTCGTGGTCGTACGTCGTCCCATCGACGAAGGTCAGCACCCCTCTCAGGTGATACACACCTGGATGCTTGATGCGGTTTGCATCGCTGTCGCGCCGCCGCTTCAACAGGAAACTCTCGGGCGCGCTCACGATCACGTACATGGGGTCGACCTGATGGATCACGGTCAGCAGATCGGTCTGCGCCGACACCAACCGGCCCTCGTACACCCGAGTCCGTTCGATCATGCCGTTGATCGGCGCCACGATGAGCGTGTTGTCCAGATCAAACTTCGCCTTGACCAATTCGGCCTTGGCGCCTTCCAACGCCGCCTTGGCGGCCAACTCTTCCGCAATCGCGTCGTCCACATCCTTGGTGCTGACCGCTTGCTCCGCCAAGAGAGGCTTGACCCGAGCCAGATTCTGCTTGGCTTGGACCAATCGCGCTTCCGACTGAGACACCTTCGCCTTGGCGCTCAACATAGCGGCCTCAAACGGGACACGATCGATCTGATACAGCCGCTCGCCCTTCTTTACATCCCGCCCTTCCTTGAAAAACCATTCCTTGATAATGCCGGTGACCTGCGATCGGATCTCCACCGGGCGCGACGACTCAGCCTGCCCGATAAACTCCGGTTCATCCGGTACATCTTTCGCGGTCGCCACGATGATGCCGACTTGGGGAATCGGAGGAGCCGGGGAGGAGGCCACCTCTTGTTTGCAGGCCGGCAGCAGGCCCAGGGTGAGAAGCCCACCGAGGACTGCCGCTGCTATTTCTGATCGCACTCGCCTGGCCATGCGCGCTCCCTGATAAAATCCAATCTAAAAAATGAGACGTCGACGTGGCGCTATCTTACTGGCTGTCTCCCTGCTGCGCAACGCATCCCACCTACGAGATGCCTGTCGGCCTTGGCTCTCACACCGTTGCGTCGGAGATACAGCAATGACTATTCCACGCAAGCGGACGACGCCAGGTGCAGCGTGAATTCGCGGTAGAGCTTGCTCGTCGGCACTGTTCACGAAAAGGCAGCGGGTGGGACGGCGGAATGGTGACGACAGAAGAGGTGCCGACTATTCGGCAGTTGCCGAGGCATCGGCACCATGGGGCCCTGGCTCATCTTCCCTCATAGACACAGACTGTTTCTGCTCATGCTGATACCTCCGCATTCATTGTTAGCCGCCCGCCATCGCCCCGACGATCAAGAACGGTTCTTCGCCCTTGGCCACGGCTTCGGGCAAGGGATCGTCCGGCGACTCATGGGACAGATCCCGCTCACAGGCAAAAAACCGAATGAATGGCCGACGCCGATGGGTGAAGTGGTCCCTGATCGTCCCGCGCAACATGGGATACCGCGCTTCCAGGCTGTCCAGCACCCTGCCCACCGTCACCGGGCCGGACACATCCAACCGCACTTCCCCATCAAGACGCGCCAAGGTTCGCAAATGCGCTGGAAGGACGAGACGAATCATCGGTTCCCCCTTTGCTGAACCGCCCGGCTTCTCTACCAAATGTGCACTTCGACGGAGAGGACCGCTCGAAGGTCTGGTGGTCTGCTCCATCAGTTTCCAGACGGCTCGACGCTTCATCTGTCGCTCGCCGGCCTCAAGACAAACTCGGTTTGGTTGCGCGCGGCAAAGCCCGCTCCAGCTATGGCTTCCCTGAAACCTTCGCCCGCATCCGCTCTTCCTGCGCCCTGAGTTCCAGCGTGAACTCAACCCCAAAATCCTCCGTCTCGAACAGCGGACGAATCTCGATCTCGGATTCCTCGCCGGGCATCGGGTTGGGACAACGTTTCACCCACTCGATCGCATCCTCCATCGACTTGCACCGCCACAGCCAATACCCGGCCACGACCTCGTTCGTTTCAGTGAACGGGCCGGCAGTCACCAGTCGCTTCGAGCCAGAGAACCGCACACGAGCGCCGTTACTGCTCGGATGCAGGCCTTCGCCCGCCAGCATGACACTGGCATCGACCAACGCTTGGTTGTATTGCATCATGGCGGTCAACAGTTCCTGGCTCGGCATCACGCCAGCTTCGGAACCCTTAGTCGCTTTGACCAAAATCATGAATCTCATGGCTGACTCCTTCATCCATTCACATCTCATGAGCCGGCGGCCATGTTCAGCAGCCGTCACAGCATCTGAACTTCCACCGACAACACCGCCGGCAGATCCCGCACAATCGGCTCCCAGCTGTCCCCGCCGTCCGCGGAAGCATAGACCTGCCCTCCGGTCGTTCCGAAGTACAGGCCGCAGGGATCAAGGGAATCCACTGCCATCGCATCACGCAAGACATTTACGTAGCAGTCGCGCTGCGGCAAGCCTTTGGTCAGGGCCCCCCACTCGTGGCCTCCCGTGCGGCTTCTGTAGACGCGCAACTTCCCGTCCGGCGGGTAATGTTCCGAATCGCTCGTGATCGGGACCACGTAGACCGTGTTCGGTTCGTGGGCATGCACGGCGATGGGAAACCCGAAATCGCTCGGCAGGTCGCCGCTGATTTCATGCCATGAGTCGCCGCCGTCGTCGCTGCGCAGGACATCCCAGTGTTTCTGCATGAACAGCACGTTCGGGCGGGCCGGGTGCATGGCAATCCGATGCACGCAATGCCCGACGTCGGCGTCCGGGTCAGGCAGCTCATACTGAGATTTCAGTCCGCGGTTGATCGCCCGCCAGCTTTTGCCGCCGTCATCGCTTCGGAACGCGCCCGCGGCCGAGATGGCCACATACATCCGTTCCGGCTGGCCAGGGTTCAGCATGATCGTATGCAGACACATGCCACCGGCACCGGGCTGCCACAGCGGACCTTTGACATCCCGCAATCCGGCCAATTCCCGCCAGGTCCGACCGCCATTCGACGAGCAAAACAAGGCCGCATCCTCCACGCCAGCGTAGACGGTGTCAGGATCGGTGAGCGAGGGTTCGAGGTGCCACACCCGCTTGAATTCCCACGGCCGCTGGGTGCCGTCGTAATGCTGATGTGTCGTAAGCGGCCTGCCGGTCTCCGCCGAACTGTCATAGGCGAACATGTTGCTCGCGCCCTTCGGCATGCCATCCGGCCCCATGAGATCTTCCGGCTTGGTGCCGGGGGCATGCCACGTCTTGCCGCCGTCATCCGATCGTTGAATGACCTGTCCAAACCAACTGCTGCTCTGCGAGGCATAGAGCCGGTTCGGATCGACCGGCGACCCCTTGAGGTGATAGAGTTCCCAACCGCCGAACAACGGCCCCTGAAGGGTCCACTGTTTCCGCGCCCCATCTGCTGTGGCAATAAAGGCTCCCTTGCGGGTGCCGATCAGTACCCGTACGTGGCTCATCGCGCCATCCTTTCCTTTGTCCTAAGCGGCCGTTTCACGGCTTCCGTGTATAGACGATTTCAAGAAATTTCATTTCCTTCTGGCCATGGTGCTCGCCGTACATTTCAAACGTCTGGTGGTCGTGATCCAGAATCTTCCAGACCGCGCGATGCTTCATCTGACCACCGCCCGGCTCCGCATGCTGCCCCTTCAGCGTGATGGTCTTCCCGTCTGGGCCGGCGGACCCTTGCATCATGAACAGGCCCGTCCCCATCGAATCCATCCATACCGTGACATACTTCTTGGTCAGGTTGTCGTAGGCATCGATCCCGATGCCGTGATAGGGCTGCCCCATCATCTGTCCGTGGTACTCCTGGTAGAGAAAACGGCCATCCAACAACATCTTGATCTCCGCCGTCCCGTTGGATTCCATCGGCGGCTTGCCCGGCTCCATCCATTCCTTGGTCTGGGCCGTCCAGCTGCCGGCCAGTCCGGCGAATGTTTTATGCGGCTCGCCGGGCACGGCCAACTTCTTCCAGACCTCCATCATGGCCTCGGGATCCATCTCTTTCTGAGCCTTCTTCTCTTTCGCCAAAGCGGGCACCGCAACCAGGATCAGGCACAATCCGAAGATCACACTATACGAGCGACGCATAAGAGCCTCCTTTGGTTAACGGCGCGATGGCTCCTCTCAATAGGGCGCCACGCGCTGGTTCCTCCACTCGTCGAACGGGCCCGCGCGAATCGACAGGCCCTACTCGGGCAAACCGGACACCTCTCTGACGGGCCTGACCTCCACCGTGCCGATCCGGGCGCCGGGCACCTGCGCCGCAATAGCGACAGCCTCCTCACGATCTCTCGCTTCGATGAGAAAGTACCCCGCCATTTGCTCCCGCGTTTCGATGAAGGGTCCGTCGGTCACGAGCGGTTTGCCTTCGCGCACACGCACCACCGCCGCCGTAGCGGCCGGCTGCACAGGCGAGGCATGGAGATATCGTCCCGTTTCATTCAAGTCGCGGCACAGTTGGATCGATTCCTTCAGCAGTTCGCCTTTTCTCTCATCACTGAAGGTCTCGAAGACCGTCTCATCGTGATGCACCAATAAGATAAACTTCATGCGCAACCGCCCTCCTTGATGGGTCGCACTTCGACACTCCCATATCGCGCAGCGGGAAATTTCGATGCCACCCGGATGGCATCGTTCAGGTCCCTGACATCGATCAACAGATACCCGCCCAGCTGCTCCTTGGTTTCGGCAAAGGGTCCGTCTGTCGTCGCCACCTTGCCGCCACGGACTCGCACGGTGGTGGCTGTCTCGACCGGATGTAGCGGCGACGCCGACAGCAGTTCGCCCTGCTTCTGCAACGCCTCGCAATAGGCCATGGACTCGTCCGACAATGACGCACGGTCAGCCTGCGGCATGGCATGCAGGATTTTTTCTTCGAGATACACCAAGCAGAGATACTTCATAACGCCCCCCTCTCTTCGCTCGACGATCAGCACCTCCTCCTCACCCCTGTCAGGAGTTAGTCGTCGGAGGCGCTCAAATTCGACATGCCGTGAGCTGCGTCCGGTCGTCGACCGTATCCCTCGATCGTTCAATGGGATACGCTCCATTCGTCGCCACAACTAGGAAGCGCCGTCGGACAACTCCCGCAACCGCCGCTCAAGAAATCGTCGTTCCGGCCCCAGTTGTGCGAGGTGCAGCGCCTTCTGGTAGGAGGCTCGCGCATCGGCGACGCGCCCCAACCGTCGACAGAGGTCGGCGCGCGCCGCATGGGCCAGGTGGTAGTTGGCCAACTCGCCCTTCGCAAGAATCGCATCGATGAGCGCTAACCCTTCCGCCGCGCCGTCCCGCATCGCCACGGCCACCGCCCGGTTCAGTTCGATCACGGGCGATGGAGTCGCCTGCCTCAACAGATCGTAGAGGCCGACGATCTGTGCCCAATCGGTCGTAGCGACATCGACTGCCTCGGCGTGGACGGCGGCAATCGCAGCTTGAATGGTATAGGGGCCCACCTCCCGTGACGTGAGCGCTCGTTGGACCAAGGCGACCCCCTCCGCAATCTGTTCGCGGTTCCACAACGAGCGATCCTGCTCTTCCAGGGTGACCACGTCGCCCGCCGGCGTCGTTCTCGCCGGGCGCCTGGAATCCTGAAGAAGCATCAGCGCGAGCAACCCCAGTGCGTCAGGTTCCGGCAACAACCGGACCAGCAACCGTCCGAGCCGAACGGCTTCAGCACAGAGGTCATGGCGGAGCAGGGACTCTCCCGAGGAGGCGCTGTACCCCTCATTGAAGACGAGATACACGACGCGCAACACCGCCTCCAACCGGTCCGGTAATTCCGTCTCCGCGGGCACCTCATAGGGAATGCGGGCGGCGCGGATTTTCCCTTTGGCGCGGACGATGCGTTGCGCGATGGTGGTGGGTTTGGTCAGGAAGGCACGGGCGATTGCATCCGTCGTGAGGCCGCAGACTTCGCGCAGGGTCATGGCCACTTGCGCCTCCGACGACAGCGCGGGATGACAACAGGTGAAGATCAACCGGAGCCGGTCGTCTTCGACGGCGGCGTCTGGTTCCTCGGCAGGCTCATTCGCAAGCGACTCCAGATGTCGGCCCAACTCCGTCGCCGACGCATCGAAGCGCACGCGCCGCCGCATGGCGTCGATGGTTTTGAACCGGCCGGTGGACACGAGCCAGGCCCGCGGATTGGCCGGGACGCCTTCCCGTTCCCACTGCTCCACCGCAACGGCGAACGCCTCATGCAACGCCTCTTCCGCCGCGTCGAAGTCGCCGAGCACACGAATCAGCGTGGCGAGGACGTGGCGGGACTCCTCCCGATAAATCGCCTCCACGCGATCACGCACCTGGCCTGCGGGATCCTGGTTCACGATGGTGTGCCGCCTCTCACGACAAGAGGGAAGGAAACGATGGCCTGGTCGTCTCTGCGCCATCTATTCGACGAGCACGCTCCATGGATAGCATGGCGCGGAGGGAAAGTCAGTACGGGCGGGTAAGATTCCGGATGGTCGCACGAACTACGCGTGAGTACCGTTGCGGGCGGCAATCGACCTGCGGAACCGAACAGCCGGGCGTGGCTGAGCCACGCCCGGCTGCCGGATGCCGGCCTCCGATCGACGTCGTGGCACTCGGGGCCATGACGGCACCACCGATGCCGTCAGCCCCACCGCTTGCCTAGAACTTAGTCGGGAACTGCGCGGCCAAGCCGTCGGTCAGCGCATCCGCCACCACGTAGATGTGGGACTTCATGCCATGCCAGGTCTCCGCCTCACGCGTATAATCCGCCTCCTTCAGTTGCTGGAACTGCGTGAGGTGATGGGCCGCATGGGCCGTCAGCAGGCCCATGACCGTATCCTTCGGCCAATTGGGATTGGCACCGCTCAAGAACGCGGAAATCTCTCCCGCATTCGCGGTCAGGTGCTTCACCGCGACGTCCTGCCGTGCGGCGTCGCCTGCGACCGTGGCATCCAAATACTCGCGGATCGCGCCGTAGTGGGCGGCCAGCAACGTGAAGAGCTTCTCCGACGCCGGCTTGCCGTAAAAAGGCTCGATGGACCCGGCGATCTGCTGCGCGTTGGCCACGACCGTCTGTTCGGCTGCCTCGCGCGCCGGGGCATTCTTGTCCACCGTCGCCACCGCTACGTTGCGGATCGAGACGATGTGGCCGAGCCACAGGTCGCGCAGATCTGCCTTGGTTTCGGTCACCTTGGCCGATTTGGTCGGAGCAGCTGCCGCTCCGGACGTCGCCGGCGTCCCGCCGGTCGTCGAACAGGCCGCACTGGAGAGCACGAGCAAAGACAGAGCCCAGAGACGCATTTGAGTGCACATCAACACACCCCCCTTTGGTTGAACGATACAGCCAATAAACCGATGGGCGCGCAGCGGACCTCATATGAAAAGGCCGTCAGTCGCAGCAGGCCCAACGTGTCGGCGCGTGGCCGACTGTTGCACTGGTCGGCAAGGATAGAGAATGGGTGCGAGATTGTCTGTTAGCGGGATAACAGGGGGGAAACAATTCCGGCCTGCGCTAGAGGCCCGCAGGGGTCCTTTCGGGTGCCACAGTAAACCGTTCCAATCCGGCCCGCCTGACGAGCAGCGTGTTTTTCCGATCGTACGACACCAGGCCCTGATCCCGCAGCTGATTCAGCAGGGTCGAGACCACCTCTCGCCGTGCGCCGATCATCTGCGCCAGCTCGTCCTGACGGAAGTAGTGGGTCAGCCGAATCCACTCACCCTCGGCCTCGCCGAAGTCCTCGGCCAAGCGCTCCAGGGTCCGCGCCAGGCGCTCCATGGTCGTGCCGAATGACAGCGTCTGGATTTGGTCGTAGGCGGCGGAAAGCTGCTGCGCCACATTGGCGAGGAACAACATGAAGGCCGGGCGGTTGGTTTGGAGATGTGCGATGAATTCCTCGAAGCCCAGTTCCACCACGTCACACTCTTCCATGGCCACGGCCTGCTCACGCCGCTCGCCGGTGCAGTGGCACAGTTCGCCGAACACATCGCCGGATTGATGGAGGCGCAAGATCAACTCGCGGCCGTCTTCGGTCAACGAGGTCAACTTCACCAAGCCGCGGCGGAGAAAGAACACACTCTGGGCCGGGTCGCCGAGTCCATACACGAGATCGCCCTTGGCGACACGATAGCCGAGACGGTTCGTGAGTTGATCGCAGAGTTTTCCTCGAAAGCAGCCCGACAGGGCCTCGCAATGCCGATGGTCGCCGAAATTCATCGCCGTGTAGATCATACCCACCTCGTGGGAGGCCATTGTACCGGGGCAGCAGCCCGAATCACCACCCCCCGACGGACTTGCGGGCGATCCAGACATGGACCGCATCTCACGGTTTCTAGGGCCGTACCCGCCGCATCAGTGAATGCGGCAGGGCCTTCAACCGTTCCGTGAGACGAAGATTCTCGGCATAGTCGACGGGACAGTCGATGACGGCCGGTACGGGTTCGGCCAGCGCCTTGGCCAGGACCGGTCCCAATTCCGAGGGATCGGCAATCCGATACCCGCTCGCGCCGAAACTCTCCGCATACCGCACGAGATCGGGATTTCCGAACTCGACAGCCGACGTCCGCCCGTATCGAACCTGTTGCTTCCACCGGATCACCCCGTATCCGTTATCCCGCCAGACCAGGGTCACGAACGGAAGCCGGAGGCGCACGGCGGTTTCCAGTTCTTGCGAATTCATGAGAAACCCGCCATCGCCGGTGACCGCAACCACACGCCGACCGGGGGTCCACAATTTAGCCGCCAGCGCGCCGGGAACCGCAAGCCCCATCGTGGCAAACCCGTTCGAGATAATGCAGGAATTCGGCTGTTCGCAGGGAAACATCCGCGCCATCCACAGCTTGTGGGCGCCGACGTCGCAGATCACCACGTCGTCCGGCGCCAGGGCCGCGCGCAATTCCCGCATCAGCCGTTGAGGCCGCACCGGTCCGGGCAGGGGTCCGTCCGACTCGGCTTCGAAGCCGTTCAGAATCGTCGCCCTGGCCTCCGTCGCCCACTTTCCATCGAACGGCTCCAGCCCGGCCCCCATCAGCCCTAACGACAGACGGAGATCACCGAGCACGCCGACCTCGACGATATAGTGTTCATCCACCTCGGCCGGCGACACGTCGACATGCACGATGCGTTTGTCCCGGTCGGCGTTCCAGAAGCAGGGCGCATACTCCACGAAATCATACCCCACCGTCATGACCACGTCGGCCCGTTCCATGACCAAGGCTGCATAGTCACGAGCCTGCAGGCCAATCGTGTAGAGCGACAGGGGATCGCTGTCCGGCAACACCCCCTTGGCCATGAACGTGTGGAGCACCGGAATGCGAAACGCCCGCGCAAAGTGCCGGACCGCGTCGGCCGCGCCGCCGCGAATGACGCCGTTTCCCGCCAGAATGAGCGGACGTTCGGCAGCCGCGAGCGCGCGGACCGCGCGCCCGACTTGTGTGGGCGCCGGTTCGGGCAGTATCGGCGACTGAACGAAGAGCGGCACACGCTCCGAGACCACCGCCTCCTCCGCAATGTCTTCAGGAAGTTCCAGATGCGTCGAGCCGGGCTTCTCCGTTTGTGCGATCTTGAAGGCCTTCCGCACCGCCTCGGGAATCACCTCGGCTTTCGGAATCGAGGTATTCCACTTGGTGATCGGCTTCAACATCGACACCACGTCGATGTACTGATGAGACTCCTTGTGCCGCCGAGTAGAGGAAGCTTGTCCCGTAATGGCCACGAGCGGAGCCCGATCCAGATACGCGTCCGCCACGCCGGTCAACAGGTTGGTTGCGCCGGGCCCCAGCGTCGAGAGGCAGACGCCGGCCTTTCCGCTCAGACGCCCGTACACATCCGCCATGAAGGCCGCGCCCTGCTCGTGTCGCGTTTCAATGAACCTGATCCGGGAATCGAGCAGCGCATCGGTCAAGGCAAGGGTTTCTTCGCCGGGAAGGCCGAAAATGCAGTTGACCTGTTCCTGTTCCAGGCACCGAACGATGAGTTGTGCCGCCGTCATCGTACCCATGTCGTGCTCCTGTCTTCCATGGAACTGGCCTCACGCGCGCCCGAGTTGCGCCTTGGCCTCGGCACTCATCATGTCCGGTTTCCAGGGCGGATCCCAGACGAGATCGACCTCCACGGAACGGGCATCCGCCACCTCGCGGAGGATGGCCGAATGCACCATTTCCATAAGCAACTCCTCCATCGGACAGGCGGGCGTCGTCATCGTCATGGTCACGTGCACCAGCCCATCGCGCACCTCGCTGCCGTACACCAACCCCAGGTCGACGATGTTGATCCCCAGTTCAGGGTCGACGACCTGCCGCAAAGCCTCCGTCACCCGCGGGTCGGCACCGGCCGGGTTCTGCTCCACCGACATGCGAATCTTCCTTTCACGACGGCCGCGCCTGTGCGGCCCCCGTTCGTTCCATCGGACGCTTCAGCGCCGACACCGTATTCGCCAGAAACAAGACCAGCGTCAGCACATTAAGCAATCCGCCGACCTGCCGCCCAGCGACCCACCCCGCCACGTCGCCGACCACACGCATCACCAACGTCACCTGCAATAGTGCGACATGCGCATAAAACAGCGGTCGATACCCCATCCCCGCCCCCAACACCGCCGGGAAAATAATCGGCGCATGGGCGAAGATCATCGCGAACACAAACCCCAGAAAAAACGAGTGCAGGATGGCATCATACTGCGGCCCGACAGGGACCCCGCCGACCCACAGGGCCAACAACCCACTCACGCCCAACCAGCCATATCCGGTTAGGAGGCAGACCGCGATGAACCGCGTCACCCCCGACTGTTTCACCGTCCGCCGAGCAATATCATGCCGACTCAGCCACCAGGACAGTCCCAACAATCCCACCCCGAACAGGCGCGCCCCCCAGGCGAAGGACCACTCCATCAGGAGCAGGCCCGTGAACAGCAGACCGAGCAAGACCAAGAACGACGGCTGCGCGCCTCCCGTGAGCTGTTGCAACCGGGCGAGTTCGAGCCGCTCACCCGCGATCGTCACCAACAGAAACGCGGCCCACCAAAACACGACCTGAAAGAGCGGCCAGCCGGCCGCCCAGAGGAGATTGCCTAGAATCCAGAGGCCGGATCCCACGGCCATCGTCACCGTGTAAAGCGCCCGATGCCGTTGCAGAATGGCGAGAAAAATCGCCCCCAGCCCGATACTTCCTGACGCAAGGAGCCCCTGCGCCACGACGACGGGCAGGCCGACGATCAACGCCAGGCCGCCCAACCCGCTCAGCAGCGGCGCCGCATAGCCCCACAGCCGCCCCAAGGCCACCGCCCGTTCAAGGCTGATCAAGGTACCGAGAAAGCCGGAGACCATGAGCGGCCCATGCAGCGTTGAAAATCCCGCCCATGGCACAGGCAGATCCCATCCCAACCGTAACAGCCCGGCCAGCAGCCCCGCCAACAACGCCACCATCCCCAAACCCAACAGGGGCAAGCGTTGCGGATGACGAACCAGCATGGAGAGGCTCCTGTTACCTTGCTCCGTCCGAACGGAACGGCGCTTGGGCCGAGGCATTCTCCAACTGGTACCCAGCCCGTTGCAAGGCGCCCTGCAGCGTCTTCATCACCGCCGGGCTGTCGGAATGTCGCATGACGGCCACGGTCGGGGCGGCGCGCAGGGCGGCCAGGAGGGGTTCGATCTCCGCAGGCGGCAATCGATCACCGATCTCATACAGCCCGCCGGCCTGTTCCTCCACGTGATTGTGGTCCGACAGGATACGGCGAATCGTCGCCAGGATTTGGGGTGTCGGCGTGGGCATGAGCAGCGTCGCGAGGGCGCCGTGATCAAGGCGGAGTTTGGCGGCAACGGGCAGCGGCTCGCCTCCGCGAATTCGCTGGATAACCGGGAGGAGAATTTTTTCTTCCATGCCGATGTGCCGAAGCAACCCCGCGCGAAATTGATCATACCTGTCGCGATCGATACGGTCGGGCAGACCGGCCGCCGCACTCAACAGGTCGTCCAGGCGCCGATGGTCCGCCGCGAGGTACGCGGTAATGGAGCCTGCGGATGTCGGCGGTTGAGGCGGCATGGAATTTCGGTCCGGTGACCATTCAAGGAGAGAACGCGGAGAGTTCGCTCGTAACAGTCACCTGGCGGCTGAGCCGGCCGAAGGAGAAGCCGACGCACCGCCGGTAATTTCTTCCACGATGTGCCTGGTGCAGCAGCCGTTGGCAATCAAGGTCGCGCCGTCGCGCCACATCCTGCTCAGCAAGGCTTTGCCTTCCCCTGCGATGAAGGTGATTCCGCTCAAATCCACCACCGGGCTGGTCGCGCCGGACTGCAGGACCGTTCGCCACACCCGTTCGAGTTCCGCCACCCATGGCCCGCTGACGCTCCCCTCCAGGATCAGCCGCGGGGCCTGTTGTGTGGTTACCGAGGTAATCTTCAGCATCGTCCCTCCACTCAACCCTTTGCCCCGACCAGCTGCAGCTCCTGCGGGTCAGCCGTTTCCAGCTCAGCCGCCGGCTGATGCCGCGCCGCGATCAGGGAATAAAACACCGGCACCACGAACAGCGTAAAGAGGGTACCGACCGTCATGCCTGTCACCAGCACGATTCCAATGCTGTTGCGCGCCGCCGCACCGGGCCCCGACACCAACACCAGCGGCAAATGGCCGAACACCGTCGCCGCCGAGGTCATCAAGACGGGCCGCAGCCTGGTCATGGCCGCTTCGCGCAACGCCGCCGCCTTCGAGATCCCGCGCGCCTGCAAGGTATTGGCAAACTCCACGATCAGGATGCCGTTCTTGGCGATCAAACCGACCAACGTAATCAGCCCCACCTGCGAATAGATATTGATGGTCGTGAGGTCCAGGAAACTAAAGACCAGCGCTCCGGATATGGCCAGCGGCACCGACCCCAGCAAGACGATGAGCGGGTCGCGAAAACTCTGAAATTGCGCCGCCAGCACCAGATAAATGAGTACGATCGCAAACCCCAAGGTCACCGTCAGGGCCGACCCCTCGTGCCTGATCTGGCGCGATTCCCCGGCGTAATCGAGCGATGCGCGGGGCCCGGCGGCGGCAGCGGCGGCCGTCTCGAGAACTCGAAGCCCTTCATCCTTGGTGACGCCTGGTTTGACGCCCCCGAAAATGCGCACCGCATTACGCTGCTGGAAACGATTCAGAGTCCGCGGGGCAGTGCTGGTCTCGATGCGGGTGAAGGTCGACACCGGCACCAACTGCCCGCCGGGCGTCTTGATCTTCAGATCGAGCAGCGGATCGAGCGTCGCCCGATCCTTGTCACCGATCTGCGGAATGACCTTGTAGCTCCGGTCATAGAAATTGAATCGATTCACGTAGGCGCCGCCGAGCAACGTGCCCAGCTCCTGGCCGACGCGCGCCAAGTCGAACCCCAGATCGGCCAAACGTTCCCGATCGATCACGACCCGCGCCTCAGGCAAATCGATCTTGAGGTCCGTGTCGACATAGAGGAACTTTCCGCTTTGCCAGCCGGCTCCGAGCACCGCCCCCGTGATTTCCAGCAACTGCTCGGCAGGCAACTCGCTTTCCAAGATCAGCTCGACGTCATACTGCCCGGGCGTGGGCAGCGGCGGATCCAGCCGCGGGAACACCCGCAGCCCGGGAATTTGCGAGACGGCGCCGTATACCTCGCCATACATCAGCTCGGTGGAGCGCGTCCGTTCGCGCCAATCCTTGGCCACCAAACCGCCGAACCCTCCCCATGACGAGGTCAGCGACCACGTGAAGCGTGTCTCGGGAAACGATCGGATCGCCTCGATCACCTTCATGGAGTCCCGGTTCGTCGCCGCCACCGTCGAATCCGGCGCTGCTTCGAGAAACAGGCTGATGTGGCTTTGATCTTCCACCGGCGCCAACTCCTGCCGCGAGAACTGGTACAGCGGCCAGGCCGCCACCATCACCAACAGGGCTGCGACGACGATTGCCCAACGCATCTCCAAGGCGCCGTCGAGCAGACGGCCATAACCTGCGCGTGTGACGTCGAAGGCCCGATTTACCAGTCTGGTCAACCGCCCTTCCTTGCCTTCAGGATGGACGAAATAGGAACTCATCACCGGCGACAGGGTGATCGCCACGACGCCGGACAGGACCACGGCGGCGGCCAGCGTCATCGCAAACTCCAAAAACAACGACCCGGTCAAACCGCCTTGAAACCCGATCGGGGCGTACACGGCGGCCAGCGTGATGGTCATGGCGATGATGGGGCCGACCAGCTCGCGCGAGCCCAGCAACGCGGCCTGCATTCTGGATTTCCCTTCGCGTACGTGCCGCTCGACATTCTCGACAACGACGATCGCATCGTCCACCACCAATCCCACCGACAACACAATGGCGAGAATCGTCAACAAATTCAGGCTGAAGCCGGACGCATACATGAAGATCGCCGCGCCGACCAACGACACCGGCATGGCCACCAGCGGCACCAAGGCCGTCCGCACCGAGCCCATGAACAGAAAGACCACCGCCGCGACGATCAGGATCGTTTCCCCGAGCGTCTTCGTGATCTCCTCCAACGCGCTCCGCATGAACATCGTGCCGTCCCAGACCAGCTGCATGTCGATGTCCTTCGGCAGGGTCGGCCTGACCCGATCCATCTCCTCCCGCAACCGCTGCGCCACTTCGATTTCGTTCGACCCCACCAGCGGCCAGACGCCGAGATACACACCTTCCATGCGGTTGTATTTGGCGACCATTTCGGCCTCTTCGGCGCCGTTCTCCACCCGCGCCACATCCCGCAGCCGCACGATGGCTCCGCCGCGATCGGTCACGATGAGGTCTTGAAACTCTTCCGTGCTGCGCAGATCGGTGTTGGCCAGCAGATTGACCTGCACCAGGTTGCCCTTCGTCCGTCCGACGGCGGCCAGATAGTTGTTGCGCCGCAACGCCGCCTGCACGTCGCCCGGCGAGAGGTTGTAGGCCGCGAGACGGTCCGGGTCGATCCATACCCGCATCGCGATCTGCCGTCCCCCTTCGATGGTCACACGCTGGACGCCGGTCAAGGTGGCGAATTGGGGCTGGAGCGACCGCAGCAACCAGTCGGTCAAGGCCGGCACCGTTCGCTCAGGCGAGGTGAAACTCAGATAAAACGACGCGTAGGGGCGATCGGCCCGTTGCACCTCCACCGCGGGCGGTTCCGCCTCCGCCGGCAATTCCGAGCGCACCTGTTGCAGCCTCGCCGTCACCTCGGCCAGCGCCGCGGTGCTGCTGTGGTTCAACTTGAGATGGACCGTCACGGTGCTGACGCCGGCCCGGCTGGTGGATTCGAGATAGTCGACGCCGCTGATGGCCGACACCACCCGTTCGATCGGCGTGGTCAGAAACCCTCGCACCGTCTCGGCTGCTGCGCCGTAGTAGACGGTCGTGATGATGATCGACGAACTTTCGATCTTCGGGTATTGCTGCACCGGGAGGGTGGTCAAGGCTCGCCACCCAAGAAGCAGAATCACCAGGTTGACGACGACGGCTAGTACCGGGTGCTTGATGAAAACATCGGTAAATGAACGCATGGTTCGATCCCTACCGTCACAGTCCGTTCGGCGGCTGAGCCGATTCAACCGCCGGTTCCGCCCCACCGGCGGCCGCCACCAGAACCCCGTCGCGCAGCTTGAAGGCACCCGAGGCCGCCACCTGTTCCCCGGCGGTCAGTCCCACATGGACGATAATCTCATCTCCCAGCATCGCACCGCTTTCCACCTGGCGCACATGCGCGCGCGTCTTGCCGCTGCCGTCCGGTTCGACGACGAACACCTGATCTCCGCCTGGCCCCTTCCGCAGCGCATTCACCGGAATGGCCACGGCCTTGCGCGGCAGACCGACACGAACCTTGATTCGGACCGCCGACCCGGGAGCCGGCATCGATGGAGAGTGCTCGATCTTGGCGCGCACCATGGCGTTGCGGGTCGTGGGATCGATGCGGGAATCCAGCGCGATGATCTTGGCCGACAGGGGCGCCGACTCTCCGGCAGGGTACACATCGACGAGCGAGCCGAGCTGCAACCCGGCGGCCACATGCTGCGGCACGGCGAAGTCCACATGCACCGCCTCGTCGACCCCCTGGAGCGTCGTCAGCTGGGTGCCTTCGTTCAGATATTGTCCCGGGTGGATATCGGCCAAGCCGACACGGGCGCGGAACGGGGCGCGAATGGTCTTACGGGCGATCAGCGCCTTGGTGCGTGCGATTTGGGCCTGTGCCACGTCGAGATCCGCCCGGGCGCGATCGACCTCCTCCTGCGCTGCGGCCAGGTCCTGCGTCAGGGCTCGGCGGCGATCCAGGATCGTCCGCGCCAGCACGGCTTGGGCTTGCTGCGCCCGCAGGTCTGCCTCCTCCACGGAGACATCGAGCGCCACCAACACCGTTCCAGCCTCCACAATCTGGCCAGGGGTCAACCGCACCTGGCTCACGGTCCCGGCCAGCTCGTTCTGTAACGTGATGGAGCGGAGCGCCAAGACCGTCCCAATCGAGGTGGCGGTCTGTTGATGGTCCACGGCGCGAGCTACGGCCAGCGTCACTACCTCCATCGGCTCCGGTTGATTGGCCGAGGCGGCGGCATTGTCTTGAATCGCGCCATACTTCCATGCGGCCAACCCCACACCGACTGCGACCACCGTCAGCAGCAGCAACGACGGTCCGATCCACCCACGACGACTCATCCCGATCTCCTCCTCACCAAGAACCGACGGCGCCAACGGTATCGTCAAAAGCAATCACCGTTCCTCTCGCAGCCGCTCGCAGCCGTTCGCCTAACCCACGTGAGAACAAGCAAAAATCTCACAGACCTACCTGAGCCGCACACCTGCCACGATCCGCCGCCGAAGCTCAACTGCCATTCCCTCGGCACCTGCCGAAATAACGGCAGCCTCACGACGCTTGATCCGGCTTGATTGATCCTGCTCAACGACTGTCGCCAAGCCCTGGATGAAAGGCTTCGATCGGCAGGATGTTGTAGCGCGTCCGCAGTTCCTCGACCGGTTCACCCATGACGGGGTGGTAGTCCCAGCCATGGTTGAGGTCCACATTCATCGCCGCCCCGCGCCGGATAGCAATAAGCGCCTTTTCGGGATCGAAGAAGCCGGCTCGAGCCTGGGTGATCGGCGTCATGCGGATGCCGAGATGGAATTGGAGCAAGACAAAGAAGACGAACAGGAAGGGATCACGCCGCTGAAACCCTGCACTGAAGCAAGCCACCTGCACCTCGCCCTGAGGATCCGTTCCGTAGCCAGACAAGATGTGGGCACAATCATGAAACACAATGGCCTCGGGCGCACCGCCCTTCTCTCCTGGAAAGGGGAACCCGTTCGTCCGGCAATACTCCCAATACCTCCGCCCCAACGATCCCTCCGGGTACCGCTCAAAGGCCCGATACCGGGCCGCCATCTCGGCATTTTCATAGGTACCGAGCAGACCACCCACGAAGGTGATCAGTCCTCGAAGCCCTTCATGGTCCCAAATCTCAACCACCTTTTCACGCAGCCAAAATCGTCTGGCCAGATCGAGGCGGAGGTGCAGGAGTTCCTGCTTCACGACATGGCGCAGGTTGGTTACCTCGGGAATACCGACTTGCAGCGCAGTGGCAAATCGTTCGACCAGCGCGGCTTCCTGAGGCGTGACCTCCCGGTCGATCAGCGACATGACGATGAGCCCATTCACCAATTGACGTCTGATCTGCTGGTCGGGTAGCCCTTTTGCCAAATCTTCCGGGGTGATGGGAGTCAGCCCTTCCAGGTCATGGGTCGTGCCGAAGACGCGCTGCACCGCCTCCATGACCTGCCGCTCGGACTCATCGAGCACCCCATCCGCCAAGGCGACGCTCTTCATGGCCCGCAACCCCCACCAGGCTTGCTCGGCCGTTGGGATTTTCAGTTCCACCGGGACCTCCTTGTCTGCCTCGCAAGATCAGAAGCGCGAGGCAGTCAACCGGACGTCCGCGCGCGACCAGGCTTTCTGGAATCGTTGCTCGACCGCCGCCGCCGCATCGCGCTGGCCCTGTGCACGCAAACTTTCCGCCAGCCCGTACAGCGCCCACCCGTTTTCCGGATGCCGGACAAGGTCCTCGCGATAGACCTGTTCGGCCTCCTCAGACCGGTGAGCGGCCAGCAGCACCGCGCCCAACGAATGGCGCACGGGGTAATGCCAGAGCGGCGGCTCGTAATACCGCAAGCCGTCTTCACGAGCGACAGCCCGGCGCAACAACGAGACCGCCTCTCTCGCCTGGCCCCGCCGCGCCGCGAGTTCTCCTGCCAGCACATCCTGCGCGATTTTCGCCAAGGCGGCCACCGACTCGACTCCGATCGTCCGATCCTCCGGCATGGTCTTCACTGATTCCGCCAATTTCTCCAGTTCCAGCGCCGCCTGCTCCAACCGGTCCAGCCGGACCAGCGACAGCCCGCGGGAGTAATGCCAGGTAGCTCTGGTGTAGAGCAGTTCCGACGGCGGCTCGGGGAGATCCAGCGCATCCTGCCACCGACCGAATCGCGTCAAGGCGAACAGCAACGTCGGCGTGAACTCCTCCATCGCGGGTTCCTGCCGGGCCTTGTCCCACGGGGCGAGGGTCATCAGTCGGCGCGCCGCGTCGATCGCCTCCTGGCTACGCCCCTCCATCGTCAACGCGGACCACAGAAAATGCAGGTTGTGAGGGTAATACCCCACCGGGTAGATGCCGTGCAGCCGGCGGTGTTCCAGGAGGTCATGATCCACGGCAGCCGCATGGACGTTGCACTCCGCCGCCTCCCGGTACCGGCCCAACCGGAGGTAGATGTGCCCCGGCATATGAACCAGATGCCCCGCGCCCGGCACCAGATTCGGCAACCGATCCGCACAGGGCAACGCTCGCTCGGGATAGGGCGAGGCTTCCACCGTATGAATATAGTAATGGCAGGCCCCCGGATGGTTTGGCTCAAGGGTGAGCACCCGTTCCAAGACCGCGACGATCTCCGTGGCGCGTCCCTTGGGTTGTCCGTCCGGCGCCCAGAAGTCCCACGGCTGGAGCACCATCAGGGCTTCTGCGAAGAGCGTCCCGGCATCGACATCATCCGGCCATTGTCTCCACACCTTCTCCATCGCCAAGGCATAGGCCCGATCCCGTTCTTCGCGCCCCGTCTCCGGCTGAGACGCATACCGTACCGCCAGCGCCTCGATATAGGCCCGTTCCGACGGGCTGCTGCCGTCCGACAGGCGCTTCGCGCGTGCCACGGCCTCGAAGGCACGACGTTCCTCGGCTGCCCCCATCAGGGCATTGATGTTCGGGCCGAGGGCCAAGGCAATACCCCACCAGGCCATCGCCGCCTGATCGTCGAACAGGAGCGCCTGCTCGAAGGAATTGATCGCCTCTTCGTGGTTGAACGCGTACACGAGACGTAATCCCTGATCGAAATATTGTTGCGCCTTTGGATGGCCCGTCGTAATCGGATGGTGCAAGGATCCCAAATTCTCATAGAGCGGCACATCCGAGTCGTTGGACACCTCATGCGGCGGCGAGGCGAAGGCGGCGCCGGACCACAAGGCAGCAAATAGGAACGTCAGCTTCGTAGCCAGAACCATCCGCCGATCCATCGACCAACCTCCTTTCGCTCGTTAGGTTGCCAGAGACACCATAGGCAAAGGTTTGCGGAGAGCGGCCTCATGCACCATCGCCTGCCAAACCTCCAAGCCGCCACGTAGGACCCATACACGCTCGAACCCCATCCGCTGTAGCCGATAGGCCGCCAAGGCACTCCCGCTATCCCCCGGGCAGGCACAGTAGAGCACCATATCCCAATCGCGGGGAAGGGTCACTGGCTGCCGATCCCATTCGTCCAACGGTAGATGCAGCGCGCCGGGCAGGCCTGGTTCCGCCTCCACAGCCTCGCGCGCGCGCACGTCGATCAGCAACGGGGCCCGATCCCCCTCAAGTCTCCGCAGCAAATCCGCGACCGTCATCCGTGGAATGGTCTGCAACTGCCGCCGGCGAACCCACGCCTTCCACGCGATATAGATCGGGAGGAGCAGCGCCGCACCAAGCAGGAGCGCAGGCGTCAGTTGCTCCGAGTAGGCCAAGGCCTCATCGACCTGCTCGCTGAACAGATATCCGAACCCCAAGCCAGAGCCGACCCAGGCGACCGCACCCACCGTGTCATAGAACAAAAAAAGCGGTAAGCTCAGACCCACGATGCCGGCCAGCGGCGGCGCGATCGTGCTCAATCCTGGAATGAACTTCGCCGCGACGAGCGAGGGCGCGCCATGCCGACGGAAGAAGGTTTCCGTCCGTCGCACGCAAGCGTCCGGCTCCAAGGCGATCCGACAGAGGAGCCTCAGCACGGGACGACCGCGCCGTTGACCAGCCACGAACCAGAGCAGATCCGCCAGTAACGTGGCCGCTAAGGCCGCCACGATCGCACTGGACCAGGAAAGATGCCCAGTGCCCACCAACACCCCCGCCGCCACCAGCAGGGCCAACCCCGGGAAGGGCAAGCCCAGTTGCTCAGCCAAGACCCCGCCGAACAACACCCAGGCACCATATTGGATCAACAACTCGCCTGCCGTCTCCATCGCTCCCCCCTCGCCGCCCACCCTCGACATGTTCGTTCATCAGAACACCCGGGAGGGGAGAGAAGCAGGGTTCGTTCCAGGCGGAAGGGGAAACGGTGTCATCGGCGGAAACAGCCGTCGGACGCGGCAGCCCTTGCTAAACGGCCGTCGAACTCCAGCTACGCAGAACCGCCGGTGCCGGTCACGTCGCGCCGAAATCCCGGCATCTGTCTAATAGTCGGCACGAGCAGCAACGGAGCGGGAAGGTTATCGCGGACGGGCGATGCCGAGCTTCTGCATCTTGGATTGAAGGGTGGTCCGTTTCATCCCCAGGCGGGCAGCCGCGCCGGTCGCCCCGCCGATCACCCAATGTGTCTCCCGCAGGGCCTTGAGGATATGATCGCGCTCGGCCTCCTCCAGCGTCGTGGCGGCCCCATTGGTCTGCAGTGCGGGGCGCTTCAATTCCGCCGTCGAGACGAACAGTTCCGACCCGGAAGACAGGATCACAGCCCGCTCCACGAAGTTTTCCAATTCCCGGACATTGCCGGGCCAGGCATAGGCCTGCAAGGCCCGCATGGCTTCGGTTGGCACGGTCTCGATGCGTTTCTTCATGCGCGAGGCGAACTTCTGGACGAAATGCCGCACGAGCAGGGGAATGTCGTCGGCGCGCTCGCGCAACGGCGGCACGGTGATCGGAAACACCTTGAGCCGGTAATAGAGGTCGCTCCGGAACCTCTGCTCCTCAACCATCTGGGCCAGGTCGCGATTGGTGGCCGCGATCACACGGACATTCACCCGCATGGTCCTCGTGCTCCCCAGCCGCTCGAACTCTTGCTCTTGTAGCATCCGCAGCAGCTTCACCTGCAGTTCCAAAGGGATTTCGCCCACCTCGTCCAGGAAGATGGTGCCGCGATCCGCCAGTTCAAACCGCCCGATCTTCGTGGCGATGGCCCCGGTGAAGGCCCCCCGTTCATGGCCGAAGAGTTCACTTTCCAGCAGGCCGGTCGGGATGGCCGCGCAGTTGAGCTTGACGAAGGTGCGTTCGCGGCGGGTGCTCAAGTTGTGCAGGGCCCGCGCGATCAACTCCTTGCCGCTGCCCGTTTCCCCGAGGATCAACACGGTCGAATCCGTGGCGGCCACCGTCTGGACCTGCTTCAGCACCTGCTTCAAGGCGCGACTCTCCCCGACGATCTCCTCGAAGTTGTAGGAGGTTTGAATTTCCTCTTCGAGATAGACTTTTTCTTTGGCCAGCTTGTCCTTGAGCGCGGCAATTTCCCGGTAAGCCAGCGCGTTCTCGACCGCGATGGAGACCTGTTGCGCAACCTGTCCCAAGAGCTGGACATCTTCAGGGCTGAAGCCATCGTCGTTCCGCCGACCGACGTTCAGCGCACCCAGCGTCCGGTTATGGGAGAGCAGCGGGACGGAGCAGAACGACTTGACGCCGCGATCCAGCAGATCCTGCGCACAGGGCGAGGTCCTCGCCATCGCCAGCAGGTCCCGCTCCCCGAACAACGCCGCCTTACCCGTCGTAATCGCCAGGCAGGACGGCGATTGCGCGCTCTCTTCGATCTCCCCTTCCTCGATGAAACTTTCGTTGCGGGTGAAGTCCAGCACGTGGATTCGCCATCGCCCGGTCTCGGCGTCACAGAGCAGCAAGCTGGACCCATCGTGCTGGATTACCCGTCGCAAGCAGGCGCTCACCGCAGGGAACAGCTGCTCCAGATCCAGATGCGCCACCACGGCATTGTTCACTTCCAGCAGCAGCCGCTGACGATCCCGCTCCGTCGTCAGCTGGGCTTGGTAGGCCCGGCTCGTCTCGGAGTTGAGCGCATTGTCCAACGCCACGGCCACCTGCTGCGCCACCTGCTTCATGAAGGTGATTTCACTGTTCAGGTAGATCCGCGGTTGCAGGCTCCCGAACCCCATCGCTCCCAGACGCCGTTGCGCCGTGGTGAGCGGCAACACGCAGAAGGACCGCACGCCGTTTTCGCGAAAGAGCGCCATCAAGGCGGGGAACCGCTGTTCCCGCTCGACGTCATCGACGGTCAAGGGCTGCTGCGTCTTCCACACCAGGCCGCCGGGCGACTCATCGACCGGAGTCTCCAGCCCCGGTTCGATCGTGGAGCGTTCCGACGTCACCAGCAACCAGAGGCGCATCACCTCGCGCGCGGAATCGTGCAGCACGACGTTCATGAAGTCGAACGGCACGACCTGCGGGAGACGTTTGGCCAAGTCGGCCAGCAGCAAGCGCTGATCATGGTGCGAGGCGATCGACTCGGTCACTTCGAGCAGGAGGCGCAGGCGGTCCCGGTCGCGAGTCAGGTCCTCATCATGCAGAACATTGTCCACGGCCACCGCCACAAGCTTGGCCACCTGGTTGAGAAATTCCACGTCGGTCTCGCTGAACGCAAAGGGCCTCGTGCTGCCGAATCCGATGGCCCCCAACCGGCGCATGGCCGTAGTCAGCGGAAAGAAACACACGGACTGGACACCGATGCCCCGCAGCGCCTCCATGCCGATCTTATACCGCGTCTCCTCGGCAAGAGAGGGAATGAGCATCGGTTGCTGATGCTCCCAGACCCAGCCGCTGGCCGAGTCTTCCATGGGAATTTCGAAGCCGTCGAGCCGGGCGGTCAGGCGTTGGGTGGCCGCCGTTTCAAGGACATGCACCCGCATGACCGGCTTGGACTGGTCGTGGAGGACGAGCCCAATGAAGTCGAACGACGCGACGGCGGGCAACCGTTGGGCGAGATCTCGAAACAGCGACGGCAGGTCACGGTGAAGTGAAATGGCCTCGGCCACTTGGAGGAGCGCCGCGCGGTGGTCGGTCACGCCTGTTTCCAGGCCGGGTGAAAGGGCGTCTCGCATGGGCACTAGTATGGAGACCCGGAAGTCGGGACGCAAGGCCCGGTCCTGGCACGGCAAGACAAACCGGCTCCGGCTTTACAGAACCGGACGACCGGGCTATCATCCCTGAGGTCCTACGTACCTTCACCCAAACCGCAAGGAGACTGCGATGGGTTGGATCGTCCTCGTGACCCTAATCGTGCTCGTGATGATCGTCATCGGGCTGTACAACGGCCTGGTGCGACTGCGCGCCGCGACCGAAAGCGCCTGGGCCGACATCGACGTGCAACTCAAGCGGCGCTACGACCTGATCCCCAATCTGGTCGAGACCGTCAAGGGTTATGCGGCCCATGAGAAGGGCGCGCTGGAGGCGGTGATCAACGCGCGGGCCAAGGCCATGGCCGCGCAAGGCCCGGAAGCCAAGGCGGTCGCCGAAAACCAACTGACCCAGTCGCTGAAATCGCTCTTCGCGCTGGCCGAAGCCTACCCGCAGCTACGGGCCGTCGAATCCTTTACCCAGCTGCAGGGCAGCCTGAATCACATCGAAGACGCCGTGCAGAACGCCCGCCGCTATTACAATGCGGTGGTGCGCGACTACAATGCCAAGCGACTGGAGATCCCGACCAACTTCATCGCGCAATGGTTCGGCTTCACGGGCCGGCAGTTCTTTGAGCTGACCGATACCCTGCAGCGCGAACCGCCGAAGGTCCAGTTTTAACTTCCGGGACCGCCGATTCATGGTGGCCGCACGACACCTGTCCACACCCCTCCGTTCGTGGCTCCTCCTGGCCACGCTGACTGTGCTGCTGCTCAGCCACGCCTTGCCCGCCGATGCCCGCTCGTTCGTGCTCAGCCGGTTCGACGTTGACCTGCACGTGCTCCCGAGCGGCGAGCTGCACGTCACCGAAACGGTCAGCCCCCGGTTCGAAGGCTCCTGGAACGGCATCGAGCGACTCATTCCGGTCGAGTACCGGACCCCGCAGGGCTTCAACTATACATTGCTGCTCGACGAGGTAACCGTCACCGACGACCAGGGCATCCCGCTCCAGTTTGAGAGCAGCCGGGAGCGGCACTACCGGAACTTCCGTATCTGGATTCCCGGCGCGCAGGATGCCACGCGCACCTTTGTGCTGAAATATCGAGTCCGCAACGGGCTGAAATTTTTCGAGGCCCACGACGAACTCTACTGGAACGTGACCGGCGACGAATGGGACGTACCCATCGAGCAGGCCTCCGCTCGGATCACTCTCCCGGCGAACGCGACGGGCTTGCGCGCCCAGGCCTTTACGGGAGCCTACGGAGCGCGGGAAACGGCAGCCACAGTCTCGACGGTCGGCAGCCAGGTTAAGATCACCATGACGCGACCGCTCGGCTTTCGCGAGGGCCTCACCGCGGTGGTTGGATGGGACAAGGGCACCGTGGCAGCGCCGACGGCGCTGGATCAGACCAAACTTTTTCTCCGAGCCAACTGGCCATTGGGCCTCCCGGTGCTGGTCTTCGGAGTGATGTATCGCCTCTGGTGGACGAGGGGCCGCGACCCGCAGCTACGGGCAATCACCGTCGTCTACGAACCACCGGACCGGCTCACGCCGGCCGAAGTCGGCACCCTCACCGACGACTCACCCGACATCCGCGATATCACTGCGACGCTCGTCGACTTGGCGGTGAAAGGTCATTTGCAGATCAGGGAACAGCAAACCGAACAACTGTTCGGCCTCTGGTCCAACACCGACTACGTCTTCCGCCGCAGCACACCGCCGGAGAGTTGGAACGCACTCGCCAAACACGAGCGGCTCCTGCTGGAGGCCCTCTTCAGCCACGGCGCAGGCGATGAAGTCGCGCTAAGTTCGTTGGAGAATAAGTTCTACCGCGCTCTCCCCGGCATTCAGGATGCGATTTTCGACGCGCTGCAGGCCAGGAAGTACTACCACCAACGGCCGGATCGCGTGAAAGGAGGCTATATGATCGGCGGCATCGTGTTGGGGATGGTGTTGACGTTTGCGCTCGCTGCGGTAGCGGACCGGTACGGCATGGCGCCGCTGTCCTTCTTCGGAGCCGGGATCCTGTCCGGACTCATCGTCGTGGGGTTCGGGCGCCTCATGCCCGCGCGGACGTTGCAAGGCACCAGGACATTGGAAGGCGTTTTAGGATTTGAAGAATTTCTCACCCGCGTGGAAGCGGACCGCTTCGAGCGGGTGGTGAAAAGCCCGGAGCTGTTCGAGAAATTTTTGCCCTACGCGATGGCGCTCGGCGTGGAGAAGACCTGGGCCCGCGCCTTCGAATCGATCGTTACCACGGCCCCAGCTTGGTACCACAGCAGCGACTTGGCGCAGTTCCGCGCCGGCCGCTTCACCAGCCGGATGGGCGACATGGCCTCCCGCGCAGGCTCGACGATGACCTCCGCACCCCGCAGCTCCGGCGGCTCAGGGTTCGGCCGCGGCGGCTCGTCCGGCGGAGGGTTCGGCGGTGGCGGCGGCCGTGGCTTTTGAACAGCGTTCTGCCCCAGCCGCTGCGACTGCGCCCTGCCCCCCGTCGTCCGTTGCTCACGAGGTCAGCTTCTCCGCGATGAGGATGCCCGCCACCAAAAACGCTCCGCAGATCGCCAAGAAGATGTAGAACAGGATCTGCGCAATCTCCGCGGCGCCTTGCGCGACGCCGCCGAATCCCATCGCCCCGGCAGCCATGGCGATGACGAAGAAAATGGCAGCCCACTTCAGAAACATGACGGCCTCCTTTCCGAATGGTTCCGTTGCCTGTGGGCTTGATTAGACAACGAAACGCCAAGGCAGGAGACCTGCGGAAACCCCTAGTTCCGGTACGAGACCAGCACCTGTTCAATGGACCCGGCGACGGGATGCCGTTCGGTGCGCGCGAATCCGGCCTCGGCGAACATCCGCTCATATTCTCGAAAGGTGTAGGCATCACCCTCGGGGGTGGTGGCCAGCATGATGAGGCTGAACTCGGCCACCGGCGGCGGGGTGACCCGATCTTCGTTGGGCACGAACTCCAACGTCATGACCCGGCCGCCCGGCGCGAGTGCGCCGTGAATCTTCTTGAGCAGCGTGCCGCAGGCCGCGGGTGAAAAGTGGTGCAAGAAATTCGTGAGCAGCACGAGATCGTATCCGGTGCCGAACTCCACCTGAAACGCGTCCCCCGGCAGGAGTCGGTAGCGGGACTGAAGACCGGTCTTGTCCGCCAGCTCCTGGGCCACGGTCAGCACGTTCGGCCAATCCAGCGCGACGATCTCCGCCTCGGGACAACGCGCGCCGATCTCCACGCCGAACAGGCCGTGCCCCGCCGCGATGTCCAGCACCTTCTTCACGCCGGGCTGCGTCTGCCGAACGAAGATGCCGATCTCTTCCGCCGGTTTGGCCATCATCGGCATCATGCTGCGCGCGAAATCCACCCACAGCGGATGTTCGGGACTGACCGTCCCCGCCTCCCCCGCCACCGTGCCGCCCTTGCGCACGGCCCCCGTCAGATTCTCAAAGGCTTGGGTGAATTTCGGCGCATGCAGAAAGCCCAGCACTGTTCCCATATAGGCGGGTGACCGCCGATCCAGGAAGACCGCCGAATCGGGCGTCAGCTTGTAGCGCGTGCCTTCCTTGGTGAGGAAACCCTGGATAGTCAGGTAGTCCGCGAGAATCCGCATCCCGCGCGGCGCCGCCTTGCAGCGTTCAGCCAACGCGTCCGGATCGTCATGGCCGAGCCCGACTGCGGTGAAGAGGTCTAGCTCAACGGCTGCTTTCAGCGCCTGGGACCGTTGATAGGCATTGGCGGTTTGGAAGAACAGTTCTGGGGTCGGCCCTCCGGCCGGTTCCGGCTTCGACATCGGCAACGCTCCTCGGTTCGATGGTGACGGCCATGCGACAGATCGGCATGGGACGGATTGTAGTCCATCGAGCCCATTGATGCGAGGGAAAGGGATTCGAGAAGGGCGCCTAAAACCAGCCAGTATTGATCGATCAATGCAGACAAGCTAATATCGCTGGCTTCCTTCCCCAAGACCTCAAAAAAACCACGAGGCCCAAGTGGCACATAACCAACTCAGGCCAGCAGCCACAACGCAGGGCATTCAACTCCAGCTCATTGCGCCTCTCCACCAGCCTGCTTCTGCTGCCGTCATCGGGTCCAAAGGCGTGGTCTATACGAAACGTTGGGTCGTCGAACTACTCCTCAATTTGAGCGGCTATTGCTCGGATCAGAACCTGGTAGATACGCTGGCAATCGAACCGGCTTGCGGTGATGGGGCATTTCTCGGCCCCATGGTCGAACGCTTGCTACAGTCCTGCCGGAATCTTGGGCGGCCGCTGTCGGAATGTCGGACATCGTTGGCCGCTTACGAGCTGAATGAGACAAGCGCGGCTCGCTCTCGCGCCCTGATCCGCAATATTCTCGTGCGCCATGGGGCCCAACTGTCATTGGCCAGCTACCTAGCCGATACATGGGTCTTCACTCGTGATTACCTTCTGGAAACCTCGCACCAACAGGCTGATTTCATTATTGGGAACCCTCCATACGTACGCCTCGAAGACATTCCTGAAGAAATAGCCTCCGTTTACCGCAATGCCTATCCGACGATGCGCGGGCGTGCCGATCTCTATGTCGCATTTTTCGAAGCGGCTCTTCGACAATTGAAGCCGAATGGCACATGCGCATTTATCTGCGCCGATCGATGGATGCGCAACCAATATGGTGCTGAACTGAGGAAACTGATCAGCTCGGCATACAGCATCGACCTGCTTGTGAGCATGCACAATGCCAACGCCTTTGATGACGAGGTGGATGCCTATCCTGCCATTACGGTGATTCGGCGCACGACTCAACGCTCGACCATTGTTGCCAGCGCTGGGCAGGAGGCTGAAACCATACAGCCCTGTCAGTTGGCGACCGCACTGCAGGGAGAAGGTAGCTTCCCGCTCCCCAGTAGCATTCACAGAGCCGTGGTACACACATGGTTCAAGGGCTCGGTCCCTTGGCCCTGCCATTCCCCAGAGCAATTGGCACTGTTACGACAAATGGAAGAGCGATTTCCTGCTCTCGAAATGAGTACCAAAGTTGGGATCGGGGTTGCCACCGGAAACGACCATGTCTACATTACGACCAATGATTCGCTTGTAGAGTCCTCCCGGTTGCTGAAACTCGCAGTTGCGAAAGATTTGGCCGGAGGCCGTCTACGCTGGTCTGGACACTATCTCGTGAACCCTTGGGGCGAGAATGGCCTTGTCGATCTGATCGACTATCCCAAGCTTCGCGCCTACTACGAGCGACACGCGACAGAGTTGAAACGCCGTCACACGGCGGAGAAGAATCCCACCGGCTGGTATAAGACGATCGACCGTGTCCATCCCTCTCTGACTCAAAAGCACAAACTCTTTATTCCGGATATCAAGAACCGGCTAGAACCTGTCTTGGATCAAGGGGAAACATACCCTCACCACAATTTGTACTTCATCGAGTCGGAGGAGTGGGACTTGGAGGTCCTTGGAGGCCTACTGTTATCAAAGGTCGTCCAGTTTTTTGTCGAATCATACGGAGTCCGCATGCGAGGCGGCTACTTGCGCTTCCAGGCGCAGTATCTGCGCCGAATTCGAGTCCCTGATCCAAAGACCTTGTCAAAGGCCCAGGTCGATGAATTAAGAGAGGCCTTTTGTCATCGAGATAGAGAGCGAGCGACCCTGATGGCTTGCGAGATCTATGGGATCAGCCCGCTCAAGATGGAGGCCGCGCTTGGACATTGATAAGAAATTACAAGCCGCTGTCCAAAGCTACTGGGATGCTCGGAGGCACAATAAAGAAAAACAGGTTAAATCGGGAAAAATCGACGCCGGTACACGGGGGGAAGTCACAGGTGGTACCCAGATGGGTGCCTTGGAGGTTTTAGTTTCAGACATCTTATGCGATGCCGGGCTGAAAAAAGTCGATGTCCGCACAAGAACTGCGCTCGAGCTGCCGGGGTATTTCAGAGCCACAAAGAAATGGGATCTCATTGTCGTTTCAAACGGCGCATTAGTTTTGGCCATGGAGTTCAAATCCCAAGCCGGGAAATCGATCGGCAACAATGTAAACAATCGGGCAGAGGAAGCCGTTGGCAGCGCAAAAGACATCTGGACGGCATTCCGAGAAGGTCGCTTTGGGCAAGCCCCTCCTCCTTTCTAGGTTATCTATTTTTGTTGGAAGATCGCGACAATGTGAAAACACCCGTCGTCAACAAGGAACCGTACTTTCAGGTGGATCCTGAATTCCGAGGCGAGACGTATACCAAGGTACCAACGGCAATTCGCCGGTATCGAGGAGTGTCATATAGCAAACGTTACGAACTGCTCTGCCGCCGCTTAATATTAGAGCGGCTCTATTCTGCCTCCTGCTTTTGATGGCGACCAACTCAAGAAAAACCAAACTCACACAGCCAGCCGAAGACCTAACCTTTCACCGCTTCGCAGCAGCCTTACGAGGTCATGTCGTCACGTTCCTGGGAAGTCGTAGCAAGTGACACGAGCGAGAGAAAAAGGGGCCAACTTATCCAGCTCCCACCTTGCAGAATCCCCATCCCTCCCTGTGTTATCCTGAAATCATTACAAGCCGGGGGTTCCCATGCTGCTCTCCCGCAGGTCCGTCACACCGGCAGCACTCCTCTTCTGGCTCTCCGCCGCCCCCCTCACGCCGCCCTCCGCCTCCGCGACCATTTACACCTACATCGACGAATCCGGTGTCCAAGTCTTCACGAACCAACTGCATTCGATTCCCGCGCGTTATCGGAACCAGCTCACCATGCATGAGTTCGATGAACCGCTCGAGGCCACCCAAGAGCCCGTTCACCCAGCAAACATCGTCGCCCCGACTGCCGACGGCAAGGACCACAGGGGCGATCCCGACAAGCGTGCCGCTGCCGCGCGGCCGACACCTGAAGACGAAATGGAACCAGCCCGCGAACAGGCCATGTCCGGGGATCAGCAAGCTGCCGCGCTCGGGTCACAGGCCTGGACGAGTTGGACCTATCCCACCCTGGGCTTCTACTCCTATCCGTGGTTCGGCGTTCCGGGGATCAACGGCCTGCTGCTCCAGCCGCAACGCCTTTCTCCGCACCGCCACCTCCCGCCCGCTCGACAGACCATCCCAGGGCCGACCAGTCCCCCGCCGCTGCTCAACACCCAAGGCCAACCGGCGAAAGTCGGTGACGTGGTCGTGATGCCGAAGCTGCCGCAACCCCAACTGCACCCCAACCACTTCTGGCGTCCCAGCCCACCGAACATTCAAAGCGCGCCGTCGATCCCGTCCCCGAACCACTCCGTGAGCCCGCAACGATACGGCGACCAACGATCGCTTGGCGGAGGAAACCGCGCCGCGAAGGGTCGATAACCAAAATTAGGAGATGCCGTGCTGGGCGCGGCCAATGCCGCCGTCGTAGCGGTTGGTGGATTTGAAGAGCTCGTACCGGCCGTCGTGCGCGTACCGCGCGACCTTCTGACGCAACCCCTCCATCTCCGCCACCGTCATCGGTGTAAAGCGGCGGGCGATGTCGAGGTTTTGCTTGAGGACATCCGGGGAATCGATGCCGCTCACGAGGGAGGCGATCGGGAGACTCAACACGTAGCGGATGGCTTCCTGCGGGGTGACGATGCCTTGTTTGATGGGCTCCGCGTTGCCGGTCAGGCTCTTCATGCCGAGTGCGGCGATGCCGCGCTGGTTCAGCAAGGGTAGCACCTCGTGTTCGAAACTGCGATAGGTGCCGTCGAACACGTTCAGCGGCATCTGGCAGGTGTCGAACGGGAAATCATGCGCCAACATCTTCAAATGGATCTGCGGATGTTTGTGGCCGGTGAACCCGATGAACCGCACCTTGCCCTGCTGCTTGGCTTCGAGCAGGGCTTCAGTCGCCCCGTTCGGCGCGAAGTGCCGGTCCGGATCGTCTTCGTAGACGACTTCGTGAATCTGCCAGAGGTCCAGGTAGTCGGTCTTCAGGCGACGGAGCGAGTCCTCCAACTGCTGCATGGCCACGTGCTTGTCGCGGCCGTGCGAGCAGACCTTGGTCATCAGTACCACCTGATGACGCCGCCCCTGCAAGGCCTTACCCATGAGTTCTTCGGAACGGCCGCCATGGTACTCCCAGGCGTTGTCCATGAAGTTTACGCCCGCGTCGATGGCCTCGTGGATGAGGCGGAAGGCCTCGGATTCGTCCTTGAGCCGCCCCCAATGGGCGCCGCCGAAACAGAGCGCCGACACCTGGACCCCTGTCTTGCCGAGCGGTCGCTTCGGAATGTCGCCTGAGGCGGGACTCGACGCGAACGCCTCCCCGGCCAGGGATTCCGCCCAACGCCCCACGCCGCCCAAAGCCAACAGCGAACCCGCCACTCCGAGGGTCTTCAGGAGTTGGCGGCGCCCGAGGGTATGGGATCGGTCATCCGACATGGCGTTAGGCTACGACTCTGCCCTGAGGTTGTCAATCGGCGAGCTTGCGGCGAACCCCAGCACCTGCTCGCGATTGTAGTTCAGCAGGTCCCTCACGTGATCGACCGTGAGGTCGGCGGCGGGAAATTCGTGCAGCGCCTCCGCCTCCGTCGCATAGTGGCCTTGCCGCGGGAAGATGGTCGTGACCCGCCCTTGCCAATACCTCTTCACCGCTGTGAGGATCCGCAGCTTGTCGTCGATCAACACGTAGTGGTGGGCCGGATAACGCCGCTCCACATCGTCGAGTTCCCGCTCCTTATGGATGTAGACCAGCACGTCGTCCTGAACGGCGTCCGCCAGGCCCGACTGGTCGATCTTGCGCGGCTGAAACACGGCGTCGCCGTCGGAAAGGATTACCGGACGCCCCCACCCCTTGGCATGCCGCACCACGTCGAGGGCCCTCGGAAAAAGCCGGTCGGCAAAGGGATAGTTCACGAGGAACCGCGAGACGGCCAACAGATGCGGATCGCGCGGATACTCCACCCGGTAATGTTGCAGCGCGCCGAGATAATCGGCATAGCCCAGCTCCCCGCGTAATCGTTCGAAGATCCGCCAGTATTGCTCTCCTCGCGCAGGACCGACTTCCTGGTCGAGATGGGCTTTCAAGTCGGCGGTGACACGGTCGTTGTCGACGAGGGTGTTGTCCACGTCGAAGAGCACCACCATCGCATGCGCAGCCACGGCCTACCGCCTCCCGCTCCACTTCCAGTTCTTGATCTCCGGCATGTCCGTGCCGTGCTCCGCGATGTATTGCTTGTGCTGCGTCCGCTTGTCACGCATGTCCTGCTTGACGTAGGCAGCGCGCGCGCCGAGCTGCGGCACCCGATCCACGACATCGGCCACGAGGTGGAACCGGTCCAAATCGTTCAACACCACCATGTCGAACGGCGTCGTGGTCGTCCCCTCTTCCTTGTAGCCCCGCACATGCAGGTTATGGTGGTTGGTGCGCCGATAGGTCAGGCGATGGATCAGCCAGGGATAGCCGTGGAAGGCGAAAATGATGGGTTTGTCCGTCGTGAACAGCGCGTCGAAATCCTTGTCGGAGAGGCCGTGCGGATGTTCGCTGGTCGGCTGGAGCTTCATCAGGTCGACGATGTTCACGACGCGCACCTTGAGATTCGGCAAGGCGTCGCGCAGAATCTCCACCGCCGCCAGGGTCTCCATGGTCGGCACGTCGCCGCAACAGGCCATCACCACGTCTGGATCGCTGCCACGGTCGTTGCTGGCCCATTCCCAGATGCCGATGCCGGCCGTGCAATGTGTGATCGCCGCCTCCATGTTGAGCCATTGGGGCGCAGGCTGTTTCCCCGCCACCACCACATTCACGCAATGTCGGCTGCGCAGGCAATGGTCCGTCACATAGAGCAACGTGTTCGCATCGGGCGGCAGATAGACGCGGATCACCTCGGCCTTCTTGTTCACCACATGGTCGATGAAGCCGGGATCTTGATGGCTGAAGCCGTTATGGTCCTGCCGCCACACGTGGGAGGTCAGCAGATAGTTCAGCGACGCGATCGGCCGCCGCCAGGGGATGGCCCTCGTCGTCTTGAGCCATTTCGCATGTTGGTTGAACATGGAGTCGATGATGTGGATGAAGGCTTCGTAACAATTGAAGAAGCCATGGCGCCCCGTCAGGAGATACCCCTCCAGCCAGCCCTGGCACAAATGTTCGCTCAAGACCTCCATGACGCGTCCGTCCGGCGCCACATGTTCGTCGCTGGGCAACACCTGCTCGGTGGAACAACGGTCGGTCACCTCGAAGGCCGCCGTCCAGCGGTTGGAGGAGGTTTCGTCCGGCCCGAACAGACGGAAGTTCGTGGCATTCAACTTCAACACATCGCGGAGAAAGAGCCCCTGCACCCTCGTTGCTTCGGCTTCGTCTGCGCCCGGCTTCAAGACCGGCACGGCATACTGGCGAAAGTCCGGCAGGTGCAGGTCGCGCAAGACGCTGCCCCCGTTCGAGCAGGCGATGGCCCCCATTCGCCGCTCTCCGGTCGGAGCCAACTGCGCCAACTCCGGCATCAGCCTCCCCATGTCGTCGAACAGTTCTTCCGGCCTGTAACTCTTGAGCCAGTCTTCCAGCAATTGCACATGCTGCGGCTGATCCATGTCGCCCATCGGGACCTGATGGGAACGGAAGCTGCCTTCCACCTGCTTGCCGTCCACCTCCTTGGGCCCGGTCCAGCCCTTCGGCGTCCGCAACACGATCATGGGCCAGCATGGGCGGCGGGAGAAACCCTTCGTCCTCGCGTCCTGCTGAATGGCCTTGATGGAGGCCACGACCTCGTCGAACGTGGAGGCCATGAGCTGGTGCATCACCTCGGGCTTGGCGCCTTCGACGAAGTAGGGCTTATAGCCGTACCCGATCAGGAGCGATTCGAGTTCATCCGGCGGCATTCGCGCCAACACGGTGGGGCCGGCGATCTTGTAGCCGTTGAGGTGCAGGATCGGGAGCACCGCGCCGTCCCTCGCCGGATTCAAGAACTTGTTCCCATGCCAACTCGCCGCGAGCGGACCGGTCTCCGCCTCTCCGTCGCCGATCACGCAGGCCACCAGCAACTCAGGACGGTCGAATGCCGCCCCATAGGCGTGGGCCAGGGCATACCCCAACTCACCGCCTTCGTGGATGGAGCCCGGCGTCTCCGGCGCTACATGGCTGGGAATGCCGCCGGGAAAGGAAAATTGTTTGAACAGGCGTTGCATGCCCGCTGCATCCTGTCCGATGTTCGGATAGACCTCGCTGTAAGTGCCTTCCAAATACACGTTGGCCACCAGTCCAGGCCCGCCGTGGCCGGGCCCCGTGATGTAGAGCACCGAGAGATCGCGCTCCTTGATGATGCGGTTCAGGTGTACGTAGATGAAATTCAAGCCCGGCGTCGTGCCCCAATGGCCGAGCAGGCGCGGCTTGATATGTTCCCGTTTCAGCGGCTGCTTCAGGAGGGGATTGTCGAAGAGATAAATCTGTCCGACCGACAGATAATTCGTGGCGCGCCAATAGGCGTCGATGCGGTGAAGCAGCTCAGGACTCAAGGGATTGGTCGTCGTTGTCTTCGTCTGTGTCATGCCGTCCCTCTTCGTGGTTCACATGGTTCTCGTGGTCAACAACCTGTCTCCAACTTCAGCCACCGGCAGACCGCGCGCGCGATCTGGCTCTCCTCGTCGGTGCGAATGACCCGCACGACGACGGGGCTGTCCGCCGCGGAAATCACCGCCGCTCCGGCTTCGTTCTGCGCTGGATCCAGGCGGATGCCCAAATGGTCCAGGCCTTTGCACATACGCTCCCGCACGACCGGCGAATGTTCACCGATCCCGGCGCTGAACACGAGCTGGTCCAAGCCACCCAGCGCCGCAGCATAGGCGCCGATGCATTTCTTCCCCTGATAACAGAAGAGCGCGACGGCTTCCGCGGCCCGCTCATCCTCCGCCTCTCGGGCCAGCAGATCGCGCAGATCGGAGCTGGTCTCGGAAACACCCAGGAGGCCGGAACGCGCGTTCACCATATCGTGGAACTCCTCCGCGGTCATGCCTTCGGTCTTGGCGAGGTACGCAAAGAGGCCCGGGTCCAAATCGCCGGACCGGCTGCTCATCGGCAGGCCGGCGGTGGGCGTGAAGCCCATCGTGGTATCGATCCCGATCCCATCGCGCACGGCGGCCATGCTGACTCCGTTTCCCAGATGGGCCAAGATCACCCTACCGTGGGCTGCCTCGCGCCCCGCCACCCGTTCCAATTCCTCCATGAGGTAGGCGTAGGACAGGCCGTGAAACCCATACCGCCGCACGCCCATCCGTTCATATCGGCGTGGAATGGCCAGCAGCCGCGCCACGGCCGGAAGGTGCCGGTGAAATCCCGTATCGAAACAGACCACCTGCGGCACCTGCGGATATCGCTCTGTCAGGGATTCGATCAAACCGAGTTCCGCCGGCATATGTTCGGGATCGTAGGGACTGAGACGCTGCAGTTCAACCAACATCTCCGGCGACACCAGCGCAGGCTCCCCATAGCGGTCGCCGCCATGGACGACCCGATGACCGATGGCCTGCACGGTGAGAGCGCGGCCGCTCCGCGCCAGTTGATCCGTGAGCAGCGCCAGGGCCGCGGCATGATCCGCCACCTGAGCGGTTCGTTGCTCGCTCCGGCCGGTCTCCACATCGATGCTGTTCACGAGGGCATCCGGCAGGCCGATCCGTTCGATCCGGCCCGTCGCGATTCGGACCGGCGAGGCCTCAAGGCGAAACAGCGCCCACTTCAGGCTCGAAGATCCGGCATTGATCGTGAGCACCACCGGCATGCCGTCCCCATTGGGGCTCATGCGAGGTCCCTGTTCATTTTCTCAAGATAGTGCGGGCGCCCAGTCAGCGCAACCGGAAAATCCCGGTCCTGATTTGCCGGTTTCGATCGCCGTTGTAGCGCGCTACAATACCGCATGCTGTCCGAACTCCTGAGCGTCATCCTGTCACTGGCAAGCCCGACCGCTTTGATCGCAGCGCCGACAGTCTCCGAGAGCGCGCTTCTCGGCGGCACCATCGTCGCAATCGACCAGGACACGCTGCTGCTGACCATCCGGATGCCGTCGGGGGAATCGCGCGCCCTTCCGGTCACCGAGCGCCGGCTGCTCCAGCAGCTCAGCGTCGGCGATCACATCGCGTTCGAGCTGAACGACGAGCAGCACATCGTGAAGATCCTCAAACTGCCCGTCGACCCGGCCAACTGACCGGTATCCGCCTCGACGACAGAGATTTCTGTATACTCCCTCCCTCGTTCACTGAAACGCGTTCACCTGGCACCATACGGAGGCCGAATGATATTAGGCAGCGGTCGCATGCGTCTTTTCCTCGCCGCCTCGCTCATCACGACGGGGCTCGCCTTTCCTTCTCCTTCGAACCCGGCTGACCTTCCTGACGACGCCGTCACCAGACGCGCGCTGGATCACTTGATCGAGCAATACATCCGCGCTCACCCGGACGTGATCGAACAGTCGCTGCAAGCGCTGGAAAATAAACGTGCGGCGGAAGAGCAACAACGACAACAGGCCGCCCTCGCCCGGCACCAACAGGAGTTACTGCATGATCCGGCCTCGCCGGTGAGCGGGGACCAATCCGGCGACGTGACGGTGGTGGAATTCTTCGACTACCGTTGCGGCTACTGCAAAAAAGCGGCCGGCGCATTGACGCAATTGCAGCAGCAAGATGCCCATGTGCGCGTCGTCTATAAGGACTTCCCGATCCTCGGGGAAGCGTCGGAGTTGGCCGCCAAAGCTGCGCTCGCGTCGGTGGTGCAAGGGAAGCACCGCGCCTTCCACGAAGCCCTGCTGGGCACGAAGCAGGACTTGACCAGGGAGACGCTGCTGCAGATCGCCCGTGACGCCGGCCTTGATGCGGAACGGTTGGAACGAGACATGGCGAAGGAGGAGTGGCAACAGACCATCGACCGGAACCGACGGTTGGCCAAGGACCTCGGCATCAACGGCACGCCCGCCTTCATCGTGGGAGACGATCTCATCCCCGGCGCCCTGGACCTGAAGATCTTGCAAGACTTGGTCGCGCGCCGCCGAGCGCGATGAGCGGGCAGGAGTGACGGGCTTGCGGCTGAAAACACAACTGCGGGAGAACCGTGAGGCCCTCCCGCAGTCTGGTGATTAGGACCGGCACTGCATCCATGTGGCGGCGCCTCGTGCGAGGCGCCGCCCTCACCACTTACCGAACGGCGTTCGACGTTCGGGTGACCATGGTATCACCCGAGCCGGACTCCGCCCGCTTGACCGAAGGGGCCTGCTGGCTCAGCGGGAGGATCCGCTGATCGTCAACCGGCAACACCTTCAGCAAGCCCCACTGCCCGGACTGGGCATAGGGCAGCCGCTGGTTGCTCCACACGTAGTCGCCCGGCAGACGGAAGCTGCCACCGGCGGCCGGGATGAAGGCATCCAACGCCTCGGACGCGGAGAACTCCACGACGCTGATCTGATCGGCGCCGCGCATGAACGGCTCGATGGGCCATTCATGCTTCTCCACGCTGAACATGCCGTTCTGCTCGTTGCTCGCACCGAACACATGGATGCGCACGGGATCTCCCGCATGCGCCTCGATGAGCGGCGTGGCAATGCTGTCCGGCTTGTCCACGGAGCAAGGCTGGAACACCTTGCCCAGCGTGCAGCCGTTGGCTTCGCGGAACTTATAGGGTTCCGAGCGATAGTTGACGGCCGTCAAACCCGCCGTGTTCTGCACGTAGGGCATGAAGCTGGTGCCGATGATGTTGTCTTCATCCTGGAAGAACAGGGCCACATCGCGATAATTCTGGCGATGCTCGTAGCCCTGGATCGTGCGATCGACGATGACATCGGCGACCCAGCTGTTCTTCGTGGAGATGTCCGCACCAGTCTTCGGATCGCGATAGGTGGCCCCCTTCGGGCCGATCACGATACCGCCGAACAACCCGTTGCGCGGATTGGTCATCACGTTCCCCCAATCCCACACCAGGGAGGCCGTTTCCCCAAGGAAGGGATCGGCGTAGTACGTGTACACGCGGCTCTCACCCGGGGCGACGGTTTGTTCGCCCGGATTGTTGCCGACGTTTGCCCCCTGAGAATCCTTCGGATCGAAGGCCAGGCCCAGCGCCGAGAAGGACGCCCGGCCCTGCTTCATCTTGTTGGTCAACTTGACCTTCAAGCAGTCTCCGACGTTCGCCCGCAACGTCAGCGGCATCGGCTGCAGGCCGGACGCCACCGCCGCCACGTCTTCCTCCAACGCATAGATCTTGGCGTCGGGGTTGACCATCTGGATGGTGCGTTCGAAGTCCACCTCGATGGCATCCGGCGCGTTCGGATTCAACTTCATGGACGGGAAATCCAGTGCCACGACGTTGAAGTTCTTCACCGGCGCATCGGCGGGGCAGACCGCCAAGGCCTTCGGAATCTCGTTGCGGCCGCTGTAGCCGGCCGGCAACTTCTGTAGATCGGGCGTTTCCTTATCCAGCACGCGCACGATGCCCCAGGCGCCTTCCGAGAACTTCGACGAACGACCGTTGAAGTGGATGTAGTCGCCCGCCTGCAATCTCGGTCCGCCCGCTTGCGGCACTACCAGGTCGTACCGCTCGGCGATCCCGACATGGATGGAGTTCTTCCGGTTCGCATCGCCGGCATACCGCTCGGTCAGATAGGTATGGCCGGACAGCGTCCAGACCATGGACTCGTTGGTCATGGTCTGCAACAGCCGGAACACGATGGTATCGCCCAAATAAGCCCGTAACATCGGCGTATAGGGATCGCCGTGCACGGTGCTGCTGAACAGCTTCGACGGATCCGGGTTGGCAATCATTCGGCCGGAGATCGGCTCCGCCCGGAAGTTCAGACTGCCGCCCGTCGTATGCGTGCCGCCGTTCAAGAACGGCATCGGCGTCATCTTGATATGGTCCGGAATCGGGAACGAAATGGTCTTCCCCGCTTCCAAGGCCACTTCCACCGGCTGACCCGGGGGGTTGCCTGCCGTCACGATGTTGATCGTGTGCGGCACGCTGTCGTTCAACTGGACCATGAGTTCACGGAAGCTGCCGTTCACGCCATAGCCCACCGGCTCCACGGTCCGGATGTCCGCCAAGGGACCGCTCCGGATCGGCGCACCGGTCTTGGGATTGTGATAGGTCGACCCCACCGGCTCGATGATCATCGTGCCGAATCCGCCGTGGCCCCACGTCACCCGGCCCAACGCATGGTCGTGCCAGAACACGGTGCCGACATCCGAATCCACCCAGAACCGCTGCCGCACGAATTCGACCGTCACGATGTCCTTCACTGGGTGGTCGTTCTTCAGCGGACGATAGAGGGTGATCTCGTTGCCCTTGATGGACTTGACGCGGCCGATCTCATTGCCACCGACGTTGTCCGCCCCGATCAGGATCTCCACATTCGGGTGATACTGCGCGGCATTCTTGACGGTGATGACCCGGTCGCCCTTCTTGGCGGCCTTGGTGAACACGGTGTTCAAGGGCATCGGCAAGCCCTTATCCACTTTCTTTTCCAGCATCGTGAACGGACGCACCGACTGCTCGTACGAGAAGCCGGTGATCACACCGTCCGACGACTGGTTGTCGAACTGCAGGAAGTGCCAGTGCGTGTTGACCTTGGAAGAATGGAAATTCGAGTGGTCGTCGTCTTCCCATTCGCTGGTCAGCATCCAGTCGATGCAGTCATAGATGTTCGACCGCACGACCAGCGGATACTTCCGGTCGTTGTTCTTCCGGACTTCCGCTTCTTCTTCGTGCAAGACATAGATCAACCCGCCTTCATCCATGATGGCCGGCGTGTCGCCCTGCTTGTCGGCCAACATCATCGGCGTGTGGATGAAGTGCACGTTGAACTTCTTAGACCCGGCATTCTCCGGGCACATGCTCCAGCGCCCGTTCTCGCCCGGCTTGGCCGGATAGGAACTCGGCAAGCCGTCCTCGTCGAGGTGGATCATGTCCAGCCACGGCGACGGATTGTGATTGTTCGAGAACGCCACACGCCGGCCGAAGTGCGGCTTCAAGTGCGGCCAGGACACCTTGCCGGTCGCCGGCTCGAAGATGATCGGCAGGCGCTCTCCCGGATGGGCCGATTGATAACGCGGATTCGGCACCGTGTTTTCACGTTCGGTCATGGCGCGGTTGCCCTGCCAGACCCAATCCACCACGCTCGCATCGTAGGCCAGGGTCTGCCCACGTTCGTCGTCCTTGTGTCCGGGTTTGCCCTGCGGCGGGAACTGCATCTCGACCCAATCCTTGATGGTCACGATGGCCGGTTCCGCCTTCCAATCGCTCTTGCCCTTCTCGATGATCTTGAACTGCTTGCCGAACCAATCGACGGTCTTGCCGATCAGCTCGTCCGAGGTCACGCCCACCTTGATCCGGCCCTTGCGGTCCGGCAATTCCAACAGGTCCGGCATCACGTCGTTATGATGCGCGCCCTGCTGAATGGTGTTGTAGACCCGCCAATAGCCCCACATGCCCGCGATGTAGTGATGGGCCACGTGGCAGTGGAACAGGAAGTCGCCCGCCAGCTGCTGGCAGAGACCGGAGCCGCACTCGGTCTCCAGGTCCATGGTCTCGGACGGACCGATGACTTCCACGTCGACACGGTCCGACTTGGTCCGGATCACCGGGTATTTCACCGGGCCGTTCTTGGCCGCATGCCACAGGGGCATTTCATCGATGGCCCGCGGGCTGCGCGGCCAACGGATGGAGCCGCCGTGCGGATGGTGCGAGTGGAACACTTCGGAGCCGCCGTGCACCAGCCGGAATTTGGCCGGGTCACCGAGGTAGCTGCGAGGAATCGTCGTAGCCGGATCGCCGAAGGTATAGGCGCTGTAGGCCATCGACTCGTCCTCGAAGCCGAAGTATTCGTGCTGCGTTTGCATGTTGTCGACGCCGAACGGTTCGCTGCGGTAGTTCAACGCACGGGCCACCGGGCGATAGACGTCGGTGAGCGGGTCGCGCTGCGGGATGAAGTCGCCCTTCTTGTTCAAGGGGCGGAAGGCCTCATCGCCGACCTCGTGATAGAACAGCACGAACTCACGGAAATCCGGGCCCGAGCCGTTCTTGATCATGACTTGCCAGCCGCTCTTCGCAAGCTGCGGCTCGCCGCTGCCCAACGGCTCCAGGTACTCGGATCCCTTCGGCTCGACCACGAAGGTGCCGAAGAGTCCCATCACGGTCAATTCACGGTCGTTGCTGTAGGAATGGAACTGCCGGCTGCCCTCCTGCTGCGTGGGCGGGATGTACCATTCCATCTCTACGGCCTTGCCCTTGGCGGCGATGCTGTCCGGATTGGTTGTCGTAGCCGGTTGACCCGTCGCCGACATGACCATGCTGGAGCCGTGGATGTTCAGGCTGACTTCTTCCTCACCTTCCAATTGGTTGCGAAGCGTGAGCTTCACACAGTCGCCCTGGTTGCCGCGGATGACCAGCGGCTGAATCCACTGGCTCTGCAGGCCGTTCTTCACGGCGCCCGGATCATATCCCTCTTTCTCACGGGCGTCCCGGTTGCGTGTCTCTTCCGCCCGGACCTTGTCGATGTTCTCCGTCAGCACGTACATGTAGCCGGGATAGTAGTCGAGCCACATGTTGAGGGAGATCTCGACGTTGATCGCGGAGACGTCATAGGCCCGCACCGGCGCCGTCGCCGGACACCGGCCGCCGCCGGTGGAGACCGGCTCGGCCCCGCTGTTCGACATCAGGAGAATGTCCTGATTGCCCGCGCCGTATTGGTGCAGCATGTTGACGTTGTTGTACTGCCCACCTGTCCGCTGCACTTCGGCGTCGTGCACCAACTGCTCATTGATCTTCTCCATGATGCGCTGGTGCTGGCGCTCCATCATGGCCGTCCGCTCGACATGCCCCTCCTGGGCATCCTCGATGATGGTCTGCCCCTTGAGTTGCTCAGCCCAAGCTGGTTGGCTGTGGGCCGTCGCGTGCAAATCCGCCGGCGCCGCCGACGCGATTGAAAACACGCCGAGACAGACCGAAGGCAGCATCACGCCCAACATGTACCGTAGGGCTGCGCGCGCCTTCCGTTGCTTCATCTTCCGAGGTCCACTTCGTCCCGATCTCATTGACCTACCTCCTCTTGAAACCATAATCGCTTCCCTGCAGAACGACGTGCGTGGTGCAGGCTCGAAGGGAGCCTGCACCGTCATAAGGTGGAACGCTCAGGAGGCCGGTCCTTCAGGCCCACTTATGATGTTCGCGGCAGCCGCGTGGCCTCCACAGGCACAGGCCCGCCATGGCCCGCGCCTAGGAACGCGAAGAAACCAGGAAGCGACGATCCGACCACGCACCTGCCGCTGCACGTACAAAGACGGACGGGGACTGAGCAATTTTCGTTCCTTTTCGCCACCATCAAGAATGGCAATGAATGTGGGATTTTTGGAGTGAATTGAAACGGTGACATGAAAAAATGGGGCGCAGACGCCCCATTAAAATTCCGCATGATCGCGAAACAGATTGAATTTGCTGGCAGGTGCGAGGTGTCCTAGAAATTATCCCGATGGGACAGCGACGCCCCATCGACAGAGGAAGCGGCAGCGGCGTAAGCGGCATCGTGAACGCACACGGTGAGGCGTGGCAGGAAACGGTGCGCGAACATACGACGCGTGAGCTAGAAGAGCTCGCGCAGTCCGTGCTTCTTGACCATCCGCTCGATGGTCTTTCGATCGACGCCGGCCTCCCTCGCGGCCCGCCCCATGTGTCCGTCATGCCGCTTGAGGAGGTCAATCAGGAACCCGCGCTCGAAGGTCGTGACCGCAACTTGCTTCGCATGTTTGAAGGAGCCCGGTTCGGCGGGCGCCGTGTCTTCGGCCCCATTCGCCCTGAGCCGCTCAGGCAAATGGGCGCGGGTAATCATCGGCCCGTCGGCCAAGACCGCCGCCCGTTCGATCACGTTTTGCAGTTCACGCACGTTTCCAGGCCAGCCGTAGGCCGAGAGCAGGTCGCTCGCATCCCGATCCAATTCCGGGACCGAGGTCGCCATCGCACCTTGCTGCCGGATGAACCGCCGGAGGAACTCACGCGCCAGCAAGACGACATCCCCCTCGCGCTGACGAAGCGGGGGCAGGGCGATGGGAATGACATTTAGGCGATAGTAGAGGTCTTCTCGAAACTCGCCGCGACGGCAAGCCGCCTCGAGATCCTGGTTCGACGCCGCGATCACCCGCACGTCGACGTCCATGAAGCGAATGCCGCCCACCCGCCGAACTTGCCGTTCCTGTAACACGCGCAGGAGACGCGACTGCAGGGTCTGGCTCATCCCGCTCACCTCGTCGAGGAACACGGTCCCGCCGGCTGCGATCTCGAACAGGCCAGGTTTCGAGACGTGGGCCCCGGTGAAGGCCCCTTTCTCATGCCCGAACAATTCGGATTCGAGCAGCGTATCCGGCAACGACACGCAGTCCACCGGAATGAAGGGACGATCGGCCCGCAGGCTGGCGTCGTGAATGGCATGGGCGACCAATTCTTTCCCCGTGCCGCTCTCGCCGTAGACCAAGACGTTGGACGGCGTCGGGGCCACTTTTTCGATCAAATCGAAGACCGACTGCATGGCGGCGCTCTCGCCGATCACCCGCGCCAATCCCGCATGGCGGGACTGCCTCGATTGACCGGCCAGTCCTTCCTCCCGCGTTTCCGCCTCGTTCGCCGCCCGCTCCGCCTTCACGGCCTGGCCGTCCTCGCCGAACGCGCGGCGCGCCACCTGTACGAGATCCGCGCTCGTAAACGGCTTGGTGATGTAGTCGAACGCCCCGTACCGCATCGAGGTCACCGCAGTCTGCACGGTGGCATGAGCCGTCAACAGCACGACCTGCACGGCAGGATCGAATCGCTTCGCGGCCGTCAGCACTTCGATGCCGTCCAAAATCGGCATCCGCAGATCCGTGAGGATCAACCCAGGGCGTTCCCGCTGAATCACGTCGAGCGCGCGAACCGGATCGTTTTCGGTCAGACAGTGATAGGGCACGCGGCTCAGAATGCGGCGACAGTTTTCCAGCGCATCTTGCTCGTCGTCGACGATCAAAACTTTTCCTGCAATCCCCATGGTACTCCTTCATGAGCGGGGGCTCCGCAGCCCACCGCAGGTAAGTACACGTCGAACGCCGCGCCGGAGGACTCGTTCCGCACCTCGATACGGCCACGGTGATCCGACACGATGCCGTAACTCAGAAATAACCCAAGCCCCGTGCCCTGGCCGGCCGGCTTGGTCGTAAAGAAGGGGTCGAAGATTCGATCGAGGATGGTCGACGGCACACCGGGACCGTTGTCCGAGACGCTGATACGCACCCAGTCCTCTCCTTCCACCGTCAGCCGTTCCGTCCGCAGGGTCACCAGGCCCTGGTTCGTGAAGCCGACCACTGCGTCGATGGCATTGTTGATCAGGTTGAGCAGCACCGTCTCCAACCGGTCTCGATCTCCCATGGCCGGCGCGAGTTCGGGCGACAGGTGCGACTCGATGCGGACCGACAGCGTCGCCACCCGTTCGCCCGCCATCGCCACACAGGTCCGCGCCACGCAGTTCACATCGAGCGGCTTCAAGGTCGAGACCGTGCCGCGCGAGAAGGTGAGAATGCTGCGGGTCACCCGCGAGATGCGCTCCGCCTGGGTGCGGATCGCCACCAGGTCCCGGCTCACGTCGTCGGGCACCTGCGTCTGCGCCGCTTCCGCCTCCATACATTCGATCCGGTTTAAAATGATGCCGAGCGGATTGTTGATCTCATGGGCGATGCCGCTCGCCACCTTGCCGAGCGTCGCCAGTCGTTCGGACAGCTCCAACTTCCGCATCTGGCGGGTAATTTCCGCCGTCTTCTCTTCGACACGGTGCGTCAGTTCCGCGTTCAAGGTTTCCAGTTCTCCACGGGAGGCCTGGAGTCGGTCCGCCATGCGATGCACGGCCACGGCCAGTTCCTCAAACTCATCCCCCGTCCTGATATCGAGCGGGCCATCGTAGGTACCCTGACTGATCGCTTCGACCCCCGTCTTCAACACCTGGATAGGCCGCGCGATACGCGCCGCGACATACCGTCCCATCGCCCAGAGCAACCCCAACATCACGACGCCGATGAGGGCCAGGTTCCTCAGCTGATCGCGAATCGGCGCGTAGGTTTCTTCCGGTTGCTGCCGCACGAAGACGTGCCAGGAGGTATCCGGCAGGTTCAGGCCCGTGACCGGCGCATACCCCACCACCGTATCGGTCGCCCCGTGGCCGTCGTCCTCCGCGATTTCCCACCCCGGATCCGAGGAGACGATCTTGGCCATCAACTGGCTGGGAATCCGATGCGCCCGTCGCGGCAGGATAGGACACACGAGGGGCTCGCCGGCCGCATCGAACAGCATGGCGTGGCCGGTCTGCCCGATGCGGATTTCTTTGATCATCGCAAACAGCGAGTCAAATCGGTAGGATGCCTTGATGGCGCCGATGATCGCATGCTGGTGGTCGTCCAGGATGGGAACGGCGATATCGATGGTCTCCTCAGGCGTCCGGAAGGAGCCTTCCTGCCCGGGAATCACGCCACTGACATAGACTCGGTCCAGTCCACCGCTCTGTAACGCTTCCCACCAAGGTTCCTGGCTGAGGAAATAATGGTCCGGCTCCGAGCTGGCGGCGACCAAGGCACCGTAGCGGTCGGTGATCAGCAGCCCGACCATCTTATCGCCGTCCCGCACCTTGGTTTCGAGGAGAAAACGGGAGAGTTCGGAATTCAGCAGGCGGGCGGCACTCTCACGACCCTTTTCCCATTCCTGCGCCCGCGCCTGGATGAGGCGCTGTGTCTCGGTCCATTCGCCCGGATAGGAGAGATTCGCGGCTTCCACCGGCTGGCGCACCCGCAAGGGCGCGGAGGCAAGGAGGCGTACCCCCTGCACCTGGCTCTGGACGAGCATGGTCAGCCGATCAGCGGCCTGTTCGGCGATCGCTTGGAAATTGCCGCCGATCACGTCGCGCAGGGACCGCATGCCGGACATCGACGCCAGCACCAGGCCGATCACCAGCGGGATGCAGCCCACCAGCACGATGGCGAGCACAATACGGCCCTTGATGGTGCGAATCGTCACGCCGGCCTCCCGCGTGACATTCTAAACAAGAGATAAAAGAAAACGCTACAGCCTGGCCCGGCGCGCCCTGGCACGATGGAACCCCCAGAGCAATAGGCCGGAGAGGCTCATGAAGAGCATCGGGACTCCGGGAATGTTGAGCAGGGTTTTTTCAAAGCCGAAAAAGTTCAACTGGTGCAACTGCATGACGGCAAAGTGGACCCTACGCCACCGCCCTTCGTCTTCCAGGATTTCCCCGGTCTGCCGGTCCAGCACGATCTCCGTGGCCTCGGCATCATCGAACCGGACGCGCACGGCATCGTAGACACGTTTCTTCTTTCGCGGCTTGTACCGCTCCACCTCCACGCCCAGCACCGGTGCCGGCGTCGGCACATATTGCGCGGCGATCACCGGCGCCAACTCCGGCGCGATCGGCGACAACCGTTCACCGGTCATGGCATCCACCAGCAGAATCACCGGCCCGCCCTCGGCCCGCACCTTCACTTCATAGAAGAGCCGCCCGAAATCAGCGCGGAGGACCGCCTGCTCGACGACCGCCCGTCCCTCGACAGACGACGCCGCCAACGCCAGCGCGCGATCGAGCGGCACCTGCGCGGAATCCACCGGCGGTCCTGCGAGCGGATGCCGCTTCTCCTTGTACCGTTCGTCCCAATAGAGAAACTTGGCATCCGCCCAGAGCAGCCCGGTCACGAGCGACAGGAGGAAAAACCCCACCGCGCCTATGCTGACCCAACGATGGGCCTGCCGGACGAGACGTTCGGCCCCTGCACGGCTCACGTTACTCCGCCCTCGAACGCTCAGCCTTCACCTGCAGGGACAGGGTGCTGCGATGCCGAACGGCTTCGTACGGCTTCCCTTGAAATTCCCCCGGCGTCGGTTCGACCTGTACGACTTCGAGGACATACCGCCCCGGCCACAGCGGGGTAAAGGCCAGGATACCTTCGGCGTCGCTCTTGAGTTCCTTGTCCCAGCCGTTGGGCGCGTGTACCAACACCTGCGTGTTCGGAAGCGGCTTGCCCTTGAAGACCGCCTTGACGACGATCTCTCCACCAGGAGCATGGGTCATGCGCCCCGTGGCCAGGCTCAGCCCCTTGGTCAGCGGGATCAGATCGAGGTCCATCGGGGCGACCGGTCCACGCTCATGCTCGTTGATGCGCCCCTCTTCCACACACAGGAAGGACGTTCGCGCGTAAAACATCGGCTTCACCACACCGATGTCATACTTACGCAAGTCCTGCACCGGCACCTGGGCCTGTTCGGCCAGCACGGCGTTGGGGCCCGGTGTACAGGCGGACAGGGAGCCGGCAAAGTGATTGATCTGCTTGGTCAGGGACACGTCGGTTCTGCCCTGCTTGGCGTGCTGCACCCGCAAGGTCACGCCATCGATCTGATCCAATCGCCCGCCTCGCTCCTCGCGCAGGAGCTCGGCGTACTCACCGAAATAGATCTTCAGCGGCAACCCCGCATCCGCCGATGCAGTCGCCTCCGTCTCGACCCAGACGAAGTGCGCCCCGGCGGGAGACGCAATCACCCCACTCCCCATCGCCACGATGCTCCACAATCCAAACATCAATCTCGTCCCCATCATGATCCAGACTCCTTGAGAAAAGGGGCCGTGCGGCCCCGTTGATCCGACCGGTTAAAACCTCCAGGAGAAGCCGCCGTAAAAGTTTCGGATTTCGCCCGGCTGGATGCCGATGAAACTTCCGGTCGTGCGTTGTGCGATGAACGACTCGTCGGTCAGGTTGCGCACACCGGCAAACAGGGCCCAACGCGCCTTCGGCGGTGCGTAGTTCAATCGCAGGTTCCAGATGGTGTAGGACGGAATCGCCCCGTTGGTGCCGAGGGCATTCTCCACCTGAGTGTTCGCCCCGTCGGTGAACTGCTGCGCGATGAACAGCGCATCCGCCTCGATCGAGGCGCCGGTCGGATGGTAGTAACCCACCAATCCATAAAAGGTCATGCGCGGCGCATAGGGCAGGTCCTTGCCGTCCGTGGCGCCGGAGAGCGATTTCGGCCGGAGCAGCGTGATGCTGCCCCTCGTGACGAACCCTTGCAGCGGGCGCACGATCTCCCCCCAGTCGAGGTGGAGCGTGCTTTCGATACCTTCCTGCAAGGTCTTACCCGCGTTGACGAACTGACTGCCCTGCTGCACGATTTGGTTGCTGAACTCGGCCCGGAACAGCGCGAGTTCTCCGCTCACGCCCGGTAGGATGGTAAAACGAACTCCGATGTCGGAGCTCAAGGCCCGCTCAGCCGACAAGTCTTGCGCCGTGCCGCTGGTCGGATCGACGGCATTGGCGAAGGTCGGCGGACGAAACGTGGTGTGCACGTGCCCAAACAACAGACTGTCCGGTGTGAGTTGATACTTGACCCCCGTGCCATAGATTAGTCCTTGCGTGGTCTTATAGCCCTTGAAATTGCCTCCCGCCGGAGGGACCGCATTCATGGTCTCCCGACTCTGGTTCACCTGCTCCCAGCGGATACCCGGAGAAATGGTCAGCGCTTCGGTCAGCCTGATGGCGGTCTCCGTGTAGGCCGCATAGGCCACCGATTCGAGGTCGGCATTGTTCGTCGTACTGCTGATTTTTGAGCCGGCCGTGCCGACGCCCCTGATGTCGGTCAAGCGTTCGGCATGGTAGCGGAATCCGGTGGTGATCCTTTGATCCAAGCCGAAAAGGGAAAAGGTGAACTGGTGCTGCGGCACCACGCCGAACACGTTAAATTTCCGCAAAAAATTGGTGCTCGTCTCGAGCAGCGTTCCATTGGCGGCTTGATCCTGGATGTACCAATTCCGCTCGAAGACATTGCCGTAGACGAGAACCTTGGCCTGGTTGTGGGCATTGATCTCCCGCGTCGCCGTGAGATCGATCGCTCCCCGCTGCCCCTTGAATTCATCCAGCGGTTTTCCCGCCAGGGTACGGTCGTTGCGATACTGCGTGGGGGTGAGGCTGCCCGGCGTCTGCGTCGTTTCCTCGTACCAAGAGATGTTGGCGGTGATCCTTGTGCGATCGTCCGGATTCGCCTCGAACCGCATCGTGAAATCATCCAGCTGGGACGCGCTCCGCTGCCGGAAGCCGTCCGACTGGCGACGGAGGTAGCCCAGTTGCGCGCCGAAGTTGCCGAAGTACCCGCCGTACTGCGTGTCGGACTGAAAGAAGTTGAAGCTGCCGAAGGTGTTCGTCGTAGAAAACGTCGGCGTCGCGGGGATGCGTTTCCGAATGAAATTGATCAACCCGCCTTGAGTGTTGGGCGAGTAGAGCACGGAGGCGCCGCCCTTGATCACTTCAATATGGTCGATGCGCTCGATCGGCACCATGTAATACGTGGAAGCATCCCCGAACAGGGCCGGCTGAATCGGCACATCGTCCAGCAACAGGAGGATGTTCTTGCTGCGCCGCGGATCCATGCCGCGGATGCCGATGTTCGGCCGCAACCCTTGGCCATACTCATCGAGCACGTTGACGCCGGGAATCCGGCGCAACATTTCATCCGCATTCTTGGGGCGCGCGCGCTGAATTTCCTCGCGGGTGACGACATTGACCGTGCCCGCAACCTCCTTGACCGCTTCCTGATCCGGCAGATTCCGCTCCTGCACATCCAACACGATGATTTCCGGCACCTTCACGGGCCTGGCTCCAGTCGAAGCAGGCTGGTCGGGCCCAGTCGTCGGTGCCGCCGACGCAGTGCCGTTCGCCGTCAGCACAACAGGAACCGCCGTGCGTCTGGCCCGTTCCAAGGTCACCGTATCGGCCGCCGTGAAGCGGAACGACAGGCCGGTTCCCGCCAGCAGCTCCGACAACGCCTCTTCCGGCGTATAGGTCCCGACCAGTTCGCGCGAGGTCCTGCCGGCCGCCACGTCGTCGGGAAAACTCACTTGGAGCCCCGATGCCAACGCAAAATCGCGCAACGCCGTGTTGAGGGATTGAGCCGGAATCCGATAGTGCCTTGTGGCTTGAGACTCTGTCGTTCCATCGGTCTGGGCGAAGGCGGTCGTCGCCAAAAGACTGAGCATCACGATCGCGACGCCCCAGCGCCTCCACCACTCGCCCCCTCGTCGCTCCGCCGCTCCACCTCCACGCGCCCCTCTCTCCATGCCAGCCTCCAGGGTGTCATGTTCACAGGCCATCAAGACGCGGATGTCCGCATCCATGAAGTCCTCTCTGTGCATGAACGTATGAGGAGGGAAAATTCCCCCCTCGACCGAGGTCGGGTATGCGCAAGAACAGAAACGACGGTGAGGGTCAGCGAATGATGATCACCCGGTCCGTCAGTCGGACCAGATGAATCGGGAGGGTATCGGCCAACGTCGCGACGATCTGCGAGGGATCGGAGAGGTTGTAGATGCCGGTGACCGGCAAGGACCGTAGAGCCGAATTCCAGACGAAGATAGCCCCATGATGGTAGCGGGCGAGTTCCCGCACCACCTCGGCCAAAGGCGTTCGTACGAATACCAGACGATGCTGCAACCAGGCTGCGTCGGCGGCGGCATCGACGCGGACCACCGACCCTGCGCCGTCCGGCTTCATTGATACCTGATCGCCTGCGGACAGACGAAGAACCTCGTCCTGGGGCCGCGCGCGATCCGTGACCTGCACCGATCCGTTCAGCACGGTCACCCGCACATCGTCGCCGTCGGCTCGGACCACAAATTGCGTCCCCAGGGCCGTGGTTTCGACGCCGCGGCTCCCCACGGTAAAGGGCCGATCGGGATCAGGCCGGACGGCGAAGGAGGCTTCCCCTCGCAACAATTGCACGATCCGCCGATCCGAATGGTAGCGAACGGCAATGGCACTGTCGGTATTCAGCGTGACGATCGACTGATCCGACAACGTCACCGCCCGTTGCTCCCCGACGCCCGTGCGGTAGTCGGCTCCCAGCCTGGCCATCAATTCCTGCCCGCCGAGCGCCATCACGAGGAGCAGACAGGCGGCCACAGCCGCCGTCCCCCACGCAGGCCACCACCAACGGGCTGGCCGGTGCTGCCGATCGACGGCGGCCAGGCTCTGCGCGGCGGCGTACCCCAGCTCCGGCGCATCCCACAAGGCCCGGACTTGGCGGAAGGCACGGGCGTGCGCCGGACTTTGCGCGCACCACCCCTCCAAACGTCGCCGCTCGGCTTCGGAAAAATTTCCGGCCGCCTGCCGCACGAACCAGGCGGTCGCCTCTTCCCTCAATCGACGATCCGGCGATGGCTCGCCGAAGGATGGCTCCGAACGGTGGTCTTCAGATCGCATGGGGCCTACGGTGGAGATGCACGCCGAATCTGTCCGAGCGGTCGCCTCACTATATCCTCTTTCGCCCGACGTGTCAGCCCGCGCCGTTCCTATAAAACAGGCACGTCCTTGGAAGGCAACGCATCTTGGCAGCAGGCCATCGCCCGGACGAGATGTTTTTCGACGGCGCGCTCTGAAATCCCCAATCGCGCCGCAATCTCCTGATAGGAATACCCCTGCACCCGCCGCATGGCGAAGACGGCCCGCGTCCGTTCGGAGAGCGTGGACAATGCCCTCTCCAACATCGCCACCACCTGCTTGTCGTGCGCCTGGGCATCCACCGCTCGCATGTCGGTGGGCACCTGTTCGGCATCTTCCAGCGGTGCCTGCCGTCGACCGCGAAATTTTTGTTTGCGGAAATGATCCAGCGCCAGGTTGGTGGCGGTCCGGAACAGAAAGGCCCGAGGAGACGAAATGACCTGGGAGGTGGGGACATCAGCAAGACGGATGTAAGCCTCCTGCGCGAGATCGGCCGCCGTTTCTCGGCACCTCACCATCCGCCGCAACATAGCCAGAAGATCACGCTGGTGTTCGAGAAACAACCGCTCCAAATCGAGGGAAGGCAAGGTATCCATGCGGGGGGCAGCGTAGAGAAGGGAGCCCGAAAAGAGAATGATCGGATTCCAGAAGCGGCAGGCCGCCCGTCAGGCGGCAGGATGGAGAGAGGCGGCCCGGATCCGCGCCCAGCGCAACCGGAGGCGATCGAGGAACAGGTAGACGACGGGCGTCGTATAGAGGGTGAGCACTTGGCTCACCAGCAGGCCGCCCACGATCGCAATGCCGAGCGGACGCCGCAACTCCGACCCCACCCCCGTCCCCAGCGCCAGCGGCAAGGCGCCCAGCAGGGCCGCCAGGGTGGTCATCATGATGGGCCGGAAGCGCAACAGGCAGGCTTCGTAGATGGCCGCTTCCGGGCTCTTCCCCTCGCCGGCACGTTCACTCTGCAGCGCGAAATCGATCATCATGATCGCGTTCTTCTTCACGATGCCGATCAGGAGCATGATGCCGATCAAGGCGATCATGCTCAGCTCCGTCTTGAAGAGGAGCAGGGCCAACAAGGCGCCGACGCCGGCGGACGGCAGGGTCGAGAGAATGGTGATCGGATGGACGTAACTCTCGTACAAAATGCCCAGCACGATGTAGACCGTGACCAATGCGGCCAAGATCAGCCACGGCTGATTGTCGACCGACGACTGAAACGCCTTGGCGGTGCCTTGGAAGGTTCCGCGCACGGCGGCGGGAAGATTGATCTCGTGCATGGCCCGGTCGATGGCCTGCACCGCCACCCCCAGCGACACCCCCGGCGCCATGTTGAAGGACAGGGTTACCGCTGGAAACTGTCCCTGGTGGTTGACCGAAAGGATCGTGTTCGTCGGTTCATAGCGCGTGACGGCGCTCAAGGGCACCTGCCCCCCGTTCGGCGCGCGCACGTAGATGTCGTGCAACGCCGCCGGATTCTGCCAGTATTGCGGCGCCACCTCCATCACCACGTGGTACTGGTTCAGCGGCGTATACATGATCGAGACCTGGCGCTGCCCGAACGCATCGTAGAGGGTGTCGTCGATGAGCTGCGGACTCAGCCCAAGCCGCGACGCCGTGGCGCGATCGAACACCACCAGGGATTGTTGGCCACGGTCCTGCTGGTCGCTGTTCACATCGACCAGTTCGGGCAGGGTCCGCAACTTGGCCTCCACGATCGGCGACCAGGTGTTGAGTTCAGCCAGATCCACGCTCTGCAACGTGTATTGATATTGCGCGCTGCTGGCGCGCCCGCCGATGCGAAGGTCCTGAATGGGCTGCAGGTACGTCGGTGCGCCCGGCACCTTGGCGAGTTTCGGTCGCAGCCGCGCGATGACCTGGTCGGAACTCATCCCGCGTTCTTCCAGCGGTTTCAGGGCGATGAACATCCGGCCGGTGTTGGTGGTCCCGGCATGGCCGCCGCCGCCGGTAAACCCGGTCACGGTGGCTACGGCGGGATCGCTCTTGATGATGTCGACCACCTCGGCCAGCTTGTCCCGCATGGCCTGAAAGGAAATATCCTGCGCGGCCTGGATGTTCCCGAAGAGCCGGCCGGTGTCCTGCTGCGGGAAGAATCCCTTGGGCACCAGGATGTACAGGTACACGGTGAGCGCCATGGTGGCCAGCGTCACGGCCAACATGGTGCGCGGATGCCGCAACACCCAGCGCAGGCTCGCGGCATACCCCCGCCGCATCGCCTCGAACAGCCGCTCGCCGGCACGAGCCCACCAGCCCTGGTGACCGGTGCCTTCCGCCGGCAACACCCGCGCACAGAGCATGGGAATCGTCGTCAGCGACACCACCAGCGATACCAGGATCGCCACCGACAGGGTCACGGCGAATTCCCGGAACAGCCGCCCGAGCATGCCGCCCATGAGAAAAATCGGAATGAACACCGCCACCAGCGAGAGGGTCATCGACACCACCGTGAAGGCGATGTCCCTGGCGCCGCGCAAGGCCGCCTCCATCGGCGGCACCGCCTGTTCGCGATATCGCGTGATGTTCTCCAGCACCACGATCGCATCGTCCACCACGAACCCGGTCGCGATCGTGAGCGCCATCAGCGACAGGTTATCGAGGCTGTAGCCGCAGAGGTACATCACGCCGAACGTCCCGATGAGCGACACGGGCACCGCCACGCTCGGGATCAGGGTGGCGCGAACGTTCCGCAGGAACAGAAACACCACCAGAATCACCAGGCCGACGGAAATGAGCAGCGTCCGTTCCACATCGTGGAGGGACGCGCGGATCACCGGCGTCCGGTCCATGACGACCGAAAGGGAGATGCTGCCGGGCAGCGACGCTTCCAACTGCGGCAATCTCGCCCGCAACCGATCGACGGTTTCGATGATGTTGGCGCCCGCCTGCCGGTAGATGATGACCAGCACCGCGGGCGTGCCGTTGGCGACTCCCATGGTCCGCAGGTCTTCGACGGAATGCTCGACCGTCGCTACGTCGGACAGCTGGACGGCCCGTCCGTCGCGATAGGCCACGATCAGCGGCAGGTAGTCCTCGACCTTGTGGAGTTGATCGTTGGTGCGGATCTCCCACGTCCGGTCGTCGCGCGTGAGCTGCCCCTTCGGCCGATTCACGTTCGTCGCGGCGAGCGCCTGGCGCACCTCCCCCAGGCCGATGCCGTACTTGTTCAAGGCGGTCGGGTTGAGGTCCACGCGGATGGCCGGAAGCGAACCGCCGCCCACCGCCACCTGCCCCACGCCCTCCACCTGCGACAACTTCTGCTGCAGGATGCTCGACGCGGCATCATACATTTGGCCGCGGGTGACAAGTTCGGAGGTCAAGGCCAGGATCAGGATGGGACCGTCGGACGGATTCACCTTGCGATAACTGGGGCTCGTCGGCAGATTCGACGGCAGATCGGCCCTGGCGGCATTGATCGCCGCCTGGACGTCGCGCGCGGCACCGTCGATATCGCGATGCAACTCGAACTGCAGCGTGATGTTGGTGCCGCCGATGGTGCTGGACGAGGTCATTTCCGTCACGCCCGCAATACGGGTGAACTGGCGCTCCAGCGGCGCCGCCACGGACGAGGCCATCGTCTCCGGACTCGCGCCGGGCAATGAGGCGGACACGTTGATGGTCGGGAACTCCACCTGCGGCAAGGCAGCCACCGGCAGGTACCGGAAAGAGACGAGCCCCACCAGCAGGACAGCGATGGTCATCAGCATGGTGCCGACGGGGCGCCGGACGAACGGGGCGGAGAGGTTCATGGGCGACCTGCGGAAGCCAACGCCTCGGCGGTCGGCGCCTCAGGGGCACGCCGCCGGAACCGCGCGGCCAGCCGGCCGAGCGCCAAGTACACAACCGGGGTCGTATAGAGGGTCAAGAGCTGGCTCAGGATCAAGCCTCCGATGATGCTGATGCCGAGGGGCCGCCGCAATTCCGACCCCACCCCAGATCCCATCGCCAGCGGCAGAGCGCCCAGCAAGGCGGCCATCGTGGTCATCATGATGGGACGGAATCGCAGGAGCCCCGCCTCATAAATCGCCTCTTCCGGCCGCTTCCCGTCGGTCCGTTCGGCGTCCAGGGCGAAATCGATCATCATGATCGCGTTCTTTTTCACGATCCCGATCAGCAGGATGATGCCGATCAAGGCGATGACGCTGAACTCCATCCGAAACAGGATCAACGCCAGCAACGCGCCGACGCCGGCCGACGGCAGCGTGGAGAGAATGGTCAAGGGATGCAGATAACTTTCGTACAGGATGCCCAACACGATGTAGACCGTCACCAGCGCGGCCAAAATCAACATCGGTTCATGTTCGAGCGAACCCTGAAAGGCCTGCGCCGCTCCCTGGAAACTGCCGCGGATGCTCGCCGGCAACCCGAGTTCCTTCGTCACCTGCCGGATCGCTTCCACCGCCTCACCGAGCGACCCCCCCGGCGCGAGGTTGAAGGAAATCGTGACGGCCGGAAATTGGCCTTGACGGCTGATGACCAGCGGCGCGGTCCCCTCGGCGACCCTGGTGAACACGTTCATGGGCACCGGCCCGCCCGCGCCCCGCACCTCTAAGGCCTGCAGCGCCTCCGGCCCCTTTTGAAATTCCGGCAGTACTTCCAGGATCACGCGGTACTGATTCAGCTGGGTGAACATCGTAGAAACCTGCCGTTGCCCGAAGGCATCGTAGAGCGTGTCCGTGATGAGCTGCGGCGTGATGCCCAGACGCGACGCTGTATTCCGGTCGATCGCCACCACGGACGCGAGCCCTCGGTCCTGTTGGTCGCTGCCGACATCGCGCAGCTCCGGTCGAAGCTGCAGCGCCTCCAATACCTTGGGGGCCCAGCGGTTCAACTCCTCCGGGTCGGCATCCTCCAACGTGTATTGGAACTGGGTGCGGCTCACGCGATCCTCGACCGTGAGGTCCTGGACCGGCTGCAGGTGCAGGCTGATGCCGTCCACCTCGCCGGCCCGCGCCTCCAACCAATGGAGCACCTCGTCCAGGGGCGGCCGTTGGTCCAGCGGTTTCAGATTGAGATAGATCCGGCCGCGGTTGAGGGTGCTATTGACGCCGTCCACCCCGATGAACGAGGAGAGGCTCTCCACGGCCGGTTCCTCCAAGAGCGCGCGCGCCAAGGCCTGCTGCCGTTCCGCCATCACGGGGAATGAAATACTTTGCGAGGCTTCCGTCATGCCCAGCAGCACCCCCGTGTCCTGCAGCGGGAAGAAGCCTTTCGGAATGAAGAGGAAGAGCAGCAGGGTGGCGGCCAATGTCGCGCCGGTCACGAACAGCGTGGCCCGTTGACGTCGAAGGACCCAACGCAGGCTCGCTCCATACCAGGCGATGATCCGGTCCAGCCAGGCCTGCGCAGCCTGCGACAGCCTGCCTGGTGTCCTGTCCCGCCGCTCGCGCAAGAGCCGCGCGCACATCATCGGCGTGAGCGTGAGCGAGACCAGCGCCGAGATGAGGATCGTGATGCTCAGCGTCACAGCAAATTCGCGAAACAACCGTCCCACGACGTCGCCCATGAACAACAGCGGAATCAAAACCGCGATCAAGGAGACGGTCAGCGACAGAATCGTAAAGGCGATCTGCTGCGAGCCCTTGAGCGCCGCCTGGAACGGACTGTCGCCCCGCTCGATGTAGCGCGCGATGTTCTCGATCATCACGATCGCGTCATCCACGACGAAACCAGTCGAGACCGTCAAGGCCATCAAGGTCAGATTGTTCAGGCTGAAGCCCATCAGGTACATGAGGCCGAAGGTGCCGATCAGCGACAGCGGCACCGCGGCGGCGGGGATCACGGTGGCGGAGAGGGAGCGCAAGAAGAGGAAGATCACGAAAATGACCAGCCCCACGGCCAGCACCAGTTCGGCCTGCACGTCCCGCACGGTGGACCGGATGGAAGTCGTGCGGTCGGTCAACACCACTGCCTGCACCGCCGCGGGCAAGGTCCCCTGCAACTGTGGCAGCAGCCGTTTCACCCGGTCGACCACCTCGATCACGTTGGTACCGGGTTGCCGTTGGATGTTCACGATGACGGCAGGCTGCTCGTTCATCCAGGCGGCCTGCTTGGCGTTCTCCACGTCGTCGAGCACCTCGGCCACTTCGGAGAGGTGCACCGGTGCGCCGTTGCGATAGGCCACGATGAGGGCCTTGTACTCCTTGCTGGTGAAGAGCTGATCCGTGGCGTTGATGATCGAGGCGCGGCGCGGGCCGTCGAATCCGCCCTTGGCCTGGTTGACGTTAGCCGCGGCGATGGCGATGCGCAGGTCTTCCAGCGTGAGTCCGTAGGCGGCCAAGGCTCGAGGATTAGCCTGCACCCGCACGGCGGGCCGTTGCCCGCCGCTGATGCTCACGAGCCCGACGCCCGACAACTGCGAGATCTTTTGCGCGAACCGCGTTTCCGCCAGGTCCCGCACCTGGGGCAAGGGAAGGGTCGCCGAGGTCAGGGCCAAGGTGAGGATGGGGGCGTCGGCAGGATTGACCTTGTTGTAGACCGGCGGCGCCGGAAGGTCGCGCGGCAGGAAGGTGGCCGCGGCATTCATCGCCGCCTGCACTTCCTGTTCGGCGACATCGAGGTTGATGTCCAGGCTGAACTGCAGTGTGATGACCGAACTGCCGCCCGAACTGGTGGAGGTCATCTGCTTCAGCCCGGGCATTTGCCCGAACTGACGCTCCAGCGGAGCCGTGATGGAGGAGGTCATGACGTCCGGCCCCGCACCGGGGTAAAACGTCGTCACCTGAATGGTTGGATAGTCGACTTGCGGAAGGGCCGACACCGGCAGCTGCCGATAGGCGACGGCACCGGCGAGGAGGATCGCGATCATCGTCAGGACCGTGGCGACCGGCCGTACGATGAAGAGCCGCGACGGGTTCACGTCCGCTTCCCTGGCCTCGCCCGCTCGGCCCCTGGAGCCGGCTGATCCTGTCCGGTCGGCAGGGCGCCGGCCGCGGGCCGCAATTCGATCTTGCTGCCTTCGCGGAGTTTCTCGGTGCCGTCGACCACCACCGATTCCCCCGCCGCCAATCCCTGCTCGATGGCGCTGTCTTCACCCTGCACCACCCCCACGGTCACGGGCCGCACGCTCACGGTCTGGTCCTCGTTGCTCACGACATACACGAAGGTCCCCTTCGGCCCGCGTTGCACGGCGGCGGAAGGCACCACCGTAGCGCCTCGTTTGACGTCCAGCAGAAGGCGCGCGTTCACGAACTGGTTGGGGAACAGTTCCCCGTCGTCGTTGGGGAAGACCGCCTTCAAACGGACGGTCCCGGTGGTCGGATCGATCTGGTTGTCGACGGTCAGGAGCGTGCCGGTCGCCAGCTTGCGTTTCTGCTCGCGGTCGAACGCTTCCACAGTCAACTGCCGATCGGCCTTCAACCGTTCCATCACGGCAGGCAGATGGTCCTCCGCCAGCGTGAACACCACGGTGATCGGCTGTAACTGCGTGATCACCAGCAGGCCGTTGGGATCGTTGGCCCGCACGATGTTGCCCGCGTCCACGAGGCGAAGGCCGATCCGTCCGTTGATCGGGGCGGTGATGCTGGAATAGGTCAGCTGGAGCTTGGCATTGTCGATCTGCCCCTGGTCGGCCCTGACGATCCCCTCATATTGCCGCACCAACGCTTCCTGCGTGTCGAGTTGTTGCTTGGGGATGAAGTTTTGCTTGTGAAGGTCCCGGTACCGCTCCAGATCCAGCTGGGCATTTTTCAATTGGGCCTGGTCGCGCGCCATCTGCCCCTCGGCCTGGATCAGCTGAACTTCGAAGGGGCGCGGATCGATTTGCGCGAGCAGCTCGCCGCTCCGAACCTGTTGCCCTTCCTTGAAGAGCACCCGCATCAGTTGGCCGTCCACCCGGCTCCGCACCGTGACGGTATTCAAGGGAATGACGGAGCCCAGGCCGTTCAGGTAGATGTTGATGTCGCCGGTCCTCGCCGTGGCCGCCACCACCGGCTGGCTCCGCGCCGCCGCAGCCGGACGCTTGTCCCCGCCGCGCGGTTGCGCCTCGCCGGGCCGCGACATCATGGCATAGACCCCCACGGCAAGCAGACAGGCGGCCGCCAAGCCGATCAACCAGCGTTTCAAGAGCGTGGCAAACCGTACCGATTCAGACATATCGGCATCATACCCTATTCACGGTCAAACCAGCAGTGGGATGTCGCGATCGATGCAAGGGGGTTACCGCCAATGCTGCTTCACCACCGCTTGCACTTCCTCAGCCAAGGCCATGACGGCTCTGCTGCGATAGCCCCCCTTCTTCCATAACAGGCCGACCCCGCGACGCGGGGTCGGATGCTTGAGGGGAATGCCGCGGAGCGCCTGGTTCCGCCCGATGCCCAGGGACAAGCGGGGCAACAGGGTGGCCAATCTGCTGGTACGCACCGTCGCCAGGATGCCCTCGATGGAGTTCATCTCCACGATCACTTTGGGCTGGATCCCCGCCTGCTCGAAACCGGCGTCCAACAGGCGGCGGGTACAAAACAGGGCGGGCAAGAGGATCAACGACTCGTGGTTCAAGGCCGAGAGCGTGAGCTGCCGGCATTTCGCCAAGGGATGGCGGGGCGCGGTAATCAGGACGAAGTCTTCTTCGAAGAGCGGCTGGCTCACCACCCGTTCCGACGCCACCGGCACGAAGCCGATGCCGACATCCAGGGTCCCCTCTTCTACGCCCCGTTCGATGTCGGGGCCGGACAACTCGTCGAGTTTCAGCGACACCAAGGGATAGCGGCTCGAAAAGCGCGCCACGATGGCGGGAATGAGATAGGCATTGACGGTCTGCACCACCCCCACCGTGAGGGCTCCACGCTGCAGGCCTTCCTCTTCGGCGATCGCCGTTCGGGCCAGGTCCATCTCCCGCAAGGCTCGTCTGGCATGGTCACGAAAAATGGCTCCGGCGCGCGTCAAGTGGACGGACCGTCCCACGCGATCGAACAGAGGCACCCCCACCTCCTCCTCCAATTGTTTCACCTGTGCAGATAGGGCCGGCTGGGACACGTGCAACCCCTCCGCCGCCTTGGTGAAATGCAGCTGGTCGGCGACGGCCAAAAAGTAGCGAAGGTGGCGAAATTCCATGTGTCTTCATATCATAACTAGCGGTGATCGATCTAATCAGAAGAAATGCTTGGACGGCGCCGACGGCGAGGCACTAGGGTGACGAACAGCCAGTCACACGGAAGGAACCGCGCGTGGAACAGGTCATCGGAAGGCTCCGTTCCATCCAAGTCGGGATGCCACGGGCCGGTCGGACCGACGAGGAAGAGCCCAGGCCTTGGACTACGGGGATCTATAAGGCCTCCGTCGCAGGCCCCATTCCGCTCGGACGAATCAACCTGCGGGGCGACGGGCAGGCCGACCTCGTGCACCATGGCGGGCCCGACAAGGCGGTCTGCGCCTATTCCGCAGACCATTGGCCCTATTGGCGTCGGGTGCTCTCGACGGAAACCCTGACGGGAGGCGGCTTCGGAGAAAATTTTACCCTGGAGGGGCTCACCGAGGCCGATCTCTGCATCGGGGATATGGTCGCCGTCGGGAGCACGCTGATCCAGGTCTCGCAACCCAGGCAACCCTGTTGGAAGCTGGCCCGACGCTGGCAGATCCTGGACCTCGCCCTGCAGGTCGAACAGACGGGGTTCACCGGCTGGTACTTTCGTGTGCTGGAGGAAGGGAGGGTCGAGGCGGGCCAAATCCTTCGCCTCGTCGAACGTCCCTGCCCGGAATGGACCATCGCCGCCGCCAACCGCGTCATGCACCACGATCGCGATAACCTGGCGGAGGCCGAACGCCTGGGCCGCTGTCCCTACCTCTCGACCAGCTGGCAACAGACGCTGCAACGCCGGTGTCGTGATCGAGTGGCGCCCGATCCGCAAGCGCGGCGGTTCCAGGACGGACAACCGTAATCACCGTCATCACCCACTGTTCAGGAGGCTATCATGACTCGTATATTGTCCGCTGTCTGCGCGCTCGCCCTCGGCTCCACCCTCTCCATGTCCGCATGGGCCCTCGCCGAGGAAGCGGCCACCATCACCATTGTCGCTCCGCAGAACGGAACGACCGTGAGCCCCACCTTCGACATCAAGTACGAAATCGTCAACGGTCCGCACGGCGGGCACGCACACGTCTACCTTGACGGTGCCTATCAGAAGGGCTTCAAGGGGACCTTCAGCCGCGTTCCCAAGGGGTCCCATACGATTACGGTGAAGATCGCCGACCATGATCACAAGGACGCCGGCACCGCGTCCGACAGCGTCACGATCACAGTGACGGAGTAGCGACGAACGGATCGGGCAGCGCCGGCTCGTTATTGGACCCCCTGCGTCGAGGCGTGGCTGGCGCTGCTGCGCAGATCCATATTGAGTACGACCGGGCTGTTCGGGTTCTTGGGGTCGATTTTCGTCGGCATGCGGTCGGAAGAGAGCTTCGTGAGGGGCACAGCGACGATATGCGCCGCCTTGGCCGACGGATTCGAATAGAGTTCCAAGCGCACGGTCTTGGGCCGCTGCGCCGGAGCGACCTGCACCATCAACTCCTTCTCCACAAATCCCACCACCATTCCACTGCCGTCGGCCAGCTTGTGGATTTCATAGGCGTTCGCCGTCGGGGCCGCCCGCTGGAGGACGAGGTCCGGACTCTGCGTCACCAACGCCATGCCCAGAAACTTGGGTTCAATGAAGCCGTAGGAGCCGGTGGGGGCCTGCGAGAACATCACCTGTGAGGCGGAGGCGCCCAGCTCGGCCACCGCATTCTTGGCCCGCAGCTGCCGCCGCAAGTCGGCCTCGGGCCCGGTCGTCTCGATGAACACCGCCGAAGGGGCGGCCTTTTGTACAGGCAACACCTCGGTCTTGCCGCCAGACGCCGCATCGACCGTGAGCGGAAACGCCGAGAGGAGCAGGGCGAGCAGGCACCCTATCGCTACGTCGCGGCGGAGCCTGAAGCGAAGCGGGCTTGTTGCATGGTCAGACATGAGACCGATCCTCCTGTAAGAAATCGCGGACGTGTGGTGGGCAGATTCTAAGAAGCTGCAGGCTGAAAATCAAACCGGCGGGAACGGAGAGAGCTAGGGGTGCTCCTAGTGCCGAACAGCCTTCGTACTTCCTAGGATAGAGACAATATCGACTCTAGCGGAAAGGGGACGCCTATGCACTGCCATCGCTGCCAAAGCCTGATGTTTCCGATCGACCTGCGCGACTGGGGAGGCGGCCCCATGCATGAATCTCCCGTCGCCTGGCGTTGTTTCGCCTGCGGCGATATCGTCGACCATCTCATCGCCATGAACCGAAACCGCACGGAGAACAACAGGGAGGAGTGGCGCAAAGGAGGCGCCCGCCATCGCGTGGCCGCCTTGGGGTTCCCGCGGTAGGCCCGGCAGGCCTGGCCACATTCGGTTAGTGGTCAGGCCCACCCTCGGGGGCTCCTTCCGGCACCAGCGAGGTGTCGCAGCGCACGATTAGGCAGGCAATCTCCAACACGTCGCGGCCGATCAGGTCGGGCCACCGTTGCGCCGTCATGTCCCAGGCCTGCTCCCGGCCATCGGTCAACAGGACGGTCTTGCACCCCACCCCGCGACCGACCTCGATACTGTTCAACAGATCCCCCACCAACCAGGATTGTGCCAGGTCGATCTGGAGTTTCTCCGCCGCATGGCGCAAGGCCTTCGCTCCAGCGAACCGCGCCCCCACCTGGTCGTCCGTGAATAACACGATGGTGTAGCCGGACAAAGCCAACAGCCGCAAAGCCTTCCAGTCATCGGACGTCAGGGTGGCGGCACTGGCCGAGACCGAGGCGGCGCTCTCGACCAGGCCCGTCGTCGCAAAGAACACCGCCCGCTCCGTCATGCCCCCCTCGCTTTCTTGATCTTCACCCCGGCCTTCCGCGCCTTGGAAAGACCGATCGCGATCGCCTGTTTGCGGGACTTCACCCGATGTTTCCCCCGCTTCAGGTGTCTCATTTCTTCCTCGACGAAGGCGCCGGCTTGTGTGCTGGGAGCCTTCCCCTCACGTTTCGCTTTCCGTGCCTTTCGAATGGTCTTGTTCTCCGGCATGTCACCCTCCTTGGTCATCCATACATTTCCTTGCTGGCCGGTGCCCGCCCCTCGGCCCCTCCGAGGCCGGACCGCCCGTTGCTTCGTGCCGCGAGACGGCCCGCCACATAGGCGGCCGCGCCCAGCGCCGCGGCCGCCACCAACCCTCGTCTCTGATTGAGCCAGAACTGCAAACTGAACTCGTAGGCACCACGGTCGAATCGACCATGCGCCCCATAATCTCCCGGCAAGGGCTCGAACAGATTGTTCGGCCGATCAGACTTGATCGGCTCCGCCGTCTGCTGGGCATCGTATCCATTCCAGGCTAGGTAATGGTCCAAGAGACCGGGAATAAACTTGTCGCCCACGATGGCCTTGACCGTCGGCAGTCCCACGCAGACTTCACGCCGGCGATGGCACGCAGCCCAAAGGATCGCCCGCGCAATCACCTCCGGTTGATAGATGGGCGGAACCGGTTGCGGATGATAGGGCATGCGCGACTTGATCCAGCTGAACTGCGGGGTGTTCACCGCCGGCAACTGGACGGTCGTAATGTGGACGCGACTCCCGTCGTGAATGAGTTCGGAGCGGAGCGATTCGACGAACCCCTGCACGGCATGTTTCGCCCCGCAATAGGCTGACTGCAATGGGATAGATCGGTAGGCCAAGGCCGACCCTACCTCAACGATCACGCCCTCATCGCGGGGCACCATCCGGCGAAGGGCGGCCAACGTGCCATAGACATACCCCAGATAGGTCACGTTCGTGACGCGCTGAAATTCCTTCGCCGTCATCTCGAGGGCGGGCGACAGAACCGACACCATCGCATTGTTCACCCAGACATCGATCGGCCCGAACCGTCCCTCCACCGCTGCGGCCGCCGCCTCCACCTGCTCGGCATCGGCCACATCGGTCGGCAAGACCAGCGCGCGTCCCCCTGCGGCCTCGACTTCCTTCTTCGCACCTTCCAAGCCGTCGCGGCCCCTGGCGAGGAGCCCGATCCAGGCGCCTCGTCGGGCGAACTCCCGCACGGCCGCCCGGCCCACGCCGGCCGAGGCTCCGGTAATCACCACGATCGGCGGACGACGATCAGCTGACTGGTTCACGCTTCCCTCCTCCTCTTTTTTTGATGACCTCAAAAACCCGCCTATGGGCCAGGTGGAGGGGGCAACAGCGGCGTCGGGTCGTAGCCCTCCATGGGATGACCTCCCAATGCCAGCAGCACCACTACCAACCCCATCAACACGAGCATGTAAAATCCGAATCGGAACGCGCCCGTGTAGGGCGTGTTGAACAGCCCGAAGGCATACAACCCGGTCAGAATCATCCCCATCAACACGACTGCCACGAGTAAGGTGATCATGCTGTGACCCTCCGTTCTTTCGGGCCGTCCTTGGACGGCGGCGCCTTTCGTGGCGGCTCGTCATAGGGCGGCTCCCTGCGCTGCGGCCGATCGACCGGCGGATCGCCTTGCGGTGGCGCCGTGGGTTCCGGTTCACGAATCGGGCTCTTGCCCGTCATGGTCATCATTGCGAAACCTCCTTCCAGAGCGCAGTCCACCCCCCGCCGAACCGTTCGGACGGAGCGCCGCGGATCAACGACAGCGCAATCGCGGCAATACCCGCCGCCAGACTCCCGCAGGCCCGCTCGTCGGGATACGCCAAGAGGAACGGGGCGACGAGCAGCCAGGTTCCCAAGACGACGTTGATCCAGCGGATGGGTCGCACGGATTCCGAAGCCGCAATCAGGCCGAAGGTCGCCATCCAGGCCCCGACGACCTGGTTGTTCATCCGCGCGGCGCCCGCGTATTGCAGCAGATCCGGCGAAGCCACTAACCAGACGCCGATCACACTCGTCGCCACATGGGGCCACATGGTGCCGCCTCCTCGCTCCGCGCCCGATCTCCCTGCCAGAAGGCCTGCCACAGCGACATCCGCCGGTCGCACGTCCGTTTCAAAAACTGCAGGCTCGCCAACACTTCATCCATGGCCGGACCGACCATCACCACCGAGATGAGCGCCGACAGCAGACAGAGCGTGCACCAGGCCTGGAGCCACACCGCCTGCGCGATCACCAGCAACACGCTCACGAGCCCCAACGGACCGACGGCCACGCCGAACAGCACCACGATCCAGGGCATCGTTCTCCAGCGTCTCGTGCCGCCGACCGCGCCCGCGACGGCATCCACCAGATAAGCCAGCGCGCCGAGCGCGGCATCCGGAACCGGCAGCAGCCGCGACAGGTCGGAATGCAAGACCTGTTCACTGCCTCGATCGAAGAACGGCTCCCATACCCCATCGATCTGGCCGAGCTGATAGAGGGCCAGATAGAACGAGAGCCCGAAGCCGACGATGGCGACGGCAATCAACCAGAGGCGCTCGCTCCAACCGGACGGATTGTAGGTCCAGCCGGGAGGCGCAGCAGGATCGATCGGACGCGCAGGCTGTGGCATGACCCCATTCAATTCCATCATTACCTGCGAACACACTCAGCAAGAGCGGTGCCGAGAAGGCGGCGCAACCTCATGATGCTTCGCCAAGCCTCGCTGGACGCATCCAGACAAGTCGTAGGTTCGCGAGGCGCTCGCCATCACGCTCCGTATCATCGCGCGATTCGACGGAAGACTTGTCCGATGCAGGACAGGTTGTCCCTGCGGCAACCGGACAGGCCATAGCCCGACCTGTCCTCCCTCCAGATGGAAAGCCCACGACAGTCGCGCTGTTCCGTCACGCGATGCGGAGTCTCACGCGCAAGGCCCGGCTCTTGCTCTCTTCTCTCACCACGTAGAACAACGACTCAACCCAGAGAAGGAGGAGCCATGCGGAACCAGATGAAGATGACGAAGACAAAGAGGGCTGAACGAATGCTGTGCGCAGCGACGGTGGCTGCCGCCTCATGGATGGGGCTGACACTCGCACAACCGGCTCTAGCGGCGGAGACTCTTGCCCATGGGCAGAAGGAAGAGGCCGCGCAGTTGAAGAAGGAGGCGAAGCAATTGCTGGAGGGCAACCGCTCAGTCCTCGGGAAGGTTGAGGCCGTCACGTCCGAACAGATCAAGGTCAACATCGGAGAAGTCCAACCACGCTTCCTGCCGTTGAAACAAGCGCAGGAGAAGGGATTCCAGGACATCAAGGAAGGCGAGGACCTGATCATCGTACTCAACGCCGAGAACCTTCTCGTGGACTTTCATCCGTTGGACGGTACCTCCAGCAGCCATACCATCATTCGGGGAGAGATCGCACAGAACCTGCCCATCGGACAGGACTCCGTCGTGATCAAATCCCAAGAGAAGGAACAGGCCTATCCCATCCGTTCCCAAGCGCGGAGCAAGGTCGCAGCCATTCCCGTCGGCGTAGCCGCCGTGTTCCTGATCGATGAAACGAACCAGATCGCCGATGCAACCTTTACCAACCTGCAGGCGGCGAAGCAGGCCGATCAGGAGCCGGGGCGCAAGTCCCCCATCAAGGGCGCCCATGAACGGGTGGACGGAAAGGTCGTCGCCCCATTACAGGGGAATCGCATCACGATCCGCACCGGCAGCGGCTCCGAGCGGCCCTACGAAGTCCGTGAGTTGGTCCACGCGAAAATCGCCGGCCTGCAAAAGGGCGATGCAGTCATCCTCCTGGTGGATCATGACAACAAGGTGATCGATGTGGCAGTTCCGCCGTCCAAGCAGTAACCAGGGATGCCGGCAGGCAGCCGATGCGGGGTCGTTTACTCGGCTCCGTATTCGGCGGCCAAGCCGTAGCGGCGCAGCTTGCGAAGGAGGGTTTTGCGGTGGATCCCGAGAATCGAGGCGGAGACATTCAGATCGTGAGCATGGGCGTCGAGCACGCGAAGGATGTGGTCATGCTCCAGATCGTCGAGTGTGACCCATCCCTTGGATTCCTCCGGCACAGGCAACGGCGGGGAGCCGGTCGTGACGGTCGCAGGCAGGTCCTCAGGGCGAATCACTCCCTCAGGGCTTAAGGCCACCGCGCGCTCGATGGCATGCTCCAATTCGCGCACGTTGCCCGGCCAACGATAGTCCGTGAGCCGCGTCATCGCCTCGGGCGAAATGTCCGTCACGGGCGGCGTCCTGGACGTGCCGTACAGGCGGACGAATTTCTGCGCCAGCAACGGAATGTCTTCCGTCCGCTCGCGCAAGGGCGGAATCTCGATCGTGACGACATTTATGCGATAGAACAGGTCTTCGCGGAACTTGCCCGCCGACACCAGCGAGTCGAGCGGCTTTCTGGATGCGGCGACGATGCGCACGTCGAGTTGCGTGGGCACGGTGCTGCCGACCTTGCGAATCTCCTTCTCCTGCAAGACGCGCAACAGTTTGCCTTGCAGAGGCAGCGACAGGTCCGCCACCTCGTCCAAGAAACAGGTGCCTCCATGCGCCTTTTCCAACAGGCCCTTGCGCGACGCCAGCGCGCCGGTGAAGGCGCCCCGTTCATGGCCGAAGAGTTCCGATTCGAGCAGCGACTCGGCCAGCGCCCCGCCGTCGACCGTGACGAAGGGGCCTCGACAGCGCGGGCTGTGGTCGTGAACGGCCCGGGCGATCAGTTCCTTGCCCGTCCCGCTTTCTCCCTGCAGCAACACCGTGCTATCGGTCTGGGCCACGCGGGCAATGGAGCGATAGAGCTGGACCATCGCGGGACTGCGTCCGATGACATGGTCGAGCAATGAAGCCGTCGCGATCTCTCCCGAAGGCTCGTCCTCCCGCTGCGCCTGCGCCCGCTGTTGCAAGGCCCGGCGCGCCACCAACCGCACTTCTTCGCGCGTAAAGGGTTTGCTCAAATAATCGAACGCGCCGGCTTGCAGTCCCTGCACGGCGGTCTTCAGCGACCCATAGGCCGTCATGAGCACGACCGGTCGATCCTGCGCTCGCGCCCGCAACTCCGCGAGCAGCGCCAGGCCGTCCATCTCGGGCAGATGCAGATCCGTGAGGATCAGGTCGGGCTCACAGGTCTCGGCACGGTTCAGCGCCGCACGGGGAGTGCCGGCGGACGAGACTTCGTACCCCTCCCCCCTCAACAGGTCTTGCAACTCGGCGATCGTATCGGCGTTGTCGTCGACGATGAGGATGCGAGGCGGTCCGTTGGGCATGCTGAACTCCACGTCAAAAGAGAGCGTCCTTCCACTTCACCCTGTAGGGTACCGTGGGAGGCCAAGATTGGAACTGGATGAAACCCTGGTGGCGGACTAGTGGTGCGTCGACGATGGGGCCGGTTCCGTCACTGGTCCGCCGAAGAAGCGATGGATCGCAAGTTGATACAACATCACCAGGGCTAAGCCAGGGGGTACCCACCAGAGGCCTGCTTCCAGCCCGCTCCGCTCGGTTGCCGCATTCAAGATCGTGAGGCTGTTGGCCCGGTCGGTCGTGGCGAGGAGCAGATTGGGAAAGGTGCCCCAGGCCGCCGCGATGAGCAAGGCGGCCACCACCAGGCTTGACGCGGCAAAGCCGACGACCGGCCGTCGACGCACAGGACTGAGGTGTCGCACGACCAGCGCAACCACGACCGCCAAGGGCCAGACGTACCCGATGGGAGCGGCCTCATAATGCGCGCCGAACGAGGGCTGCACGGACGGCAGGGCCACAACCAGGGCAGGAAGCAGCAAGGCAAGCAGCCCCGTGACGGCCCTTGCGATCTTCTCGGCCCTCGCCTGCAGCTCTCCCCGCGTCTTCATCACTAGAAAACTCGCCCCCTGCAGCATCAGAAGGGCCGCCATGGCCAAGCCGGTCAGCAACGTGAACCAATCGAGTAGGCCGGGCAACGGACCGGGGGTAAGGTCCGTCCAGAGCGCCAGGAAGAAATCGCCATTCGCGTTCAGCGGCACGCCGCGCAGCAGGTTGCCGACCACCAAGCCCACCACGAAGGCCAGCAGCAGATTGGCCAGGAAAAAGATCGCATCCCAAAACCGGCGCCAGAGTTCGTGATTGACATGCTCCCGCAACTCGAAGGCCAACCCTCGGCCCATCAGCAGCCACAACAGAATCATCAGTGCCAGGTAGAACCCGCTGAACCCCGCCGCAAAGGCCTTGGGAAAGGCGAGAAACAGCAGCGCGCTCCCCGCGATCACCCAGACTTCATTGCCGGTCCAAAAAGGGCCGATGGTCTCCCGCAGCAGACGTCGGTCTCGTTCGTTTTTCGCCAGCAGGGGCGAGAGGATTCCCACGCCAAAGTCGTACCCGTCCAGCACCACGTAGGCGGTGAACACGAACACGACCAGCGCATACCAGAGCGTTTCCACCCTTCACCCTCCCGTCGGCGCAGCGGCCGGCTCCGTCGGCCCATGGCGCAGCGTTTCGACGAACAACAGGACGAACAGCAACCCCAGCACAAGGTAGATCCCCAGAAACCCGAGCAGCGTAAAGAGCGCATTGCCCGAATGGACCAACGGCGAGATACCTTCCGCCGTGCGATAGAGACCGTAGACCAGCCAGGGTTGACGGCCTAGTTCGGCCGTCATCCAGCCGGCCGTCGTGGCGAGGTACGGCAACGGCGCGCTCAGCAACAGGAGCCAGAGCAGCCACCGGGCCCTGAAGAGCGTCCCGCGCCACAACCAGACGAGCGCCAGCCCCGTCACGGCCAAGAGGATCGTGCCCAGCCCGACCATGATGTGGTAGGCGTAATACAACAGCGCGATGTGGTCCGGCCAGTCCTGGGGCGGAAAGGCATCGAGCCCCTTCACCTTGGCGTACAGATCGTCGTAGACCAAGAGGCTCAATGCCGACGGCACGACGAGCGGATTGTCGATCGTCATGGTTTCCATGTTCGGCTGGCCGATCAACACCAGATCAGCACCGCGCTCGGTGCGAAAGAGGCCCTCGAAAGCCGCGCCCTTGACCGGTTGAAACTCAAACACCTGCCTCGCGTTCTCGTGCCCCGTCGGCGTAATCAGCAACAACGACGCCAACGCCCCGGCCACGACGCCCGTCCGCAGATAGGTCTGTGCCTGCCCGAGGTGGAGCCCCGCCAACTGGTACAGGGCGCCCACCGCCGCCATCACGAAGGCTCCGGTGGCAACCGCCGCCGTCATGTTGTGGGCGAACTGCCAGATGAGCCAGGGGTTTGTGAGCAGCCCCGCCAAGCTATCTACGGTCAGGCTGCCGTCGGCGGCGACCTGATAGGCCACGGGATGCTGCATCCAGGCGTTCGTCGCCAAGATGAAGTACCCCGACAACCATGAGCCGAGAAACAGCAGCACCGTCACCAGCCACAAGGTCCGCCGGCTGACGCGCGACCAGCCGAACAACAACAGGCCCAGAAACGACGATTCCAAGAAAAACGCGAACACCCCTTCCATCGCGAGGGTCTGGCCGACGATGCCGCCGGCATATTCGGAAAACCGGGACCAGTTGGTGCCGAACTGGAATTCGAGCGGAATGCCGGTGACGACGCCGAACGCGAAGCTCAGCGCGAAAAGGCCGGTCCAGAACCGCGCCGCGTGATGGAAGTGATCGCCTTCCTCGAACAGGTCACGGGTGCGCAGATAGACCAACAGCAGCGCCAGCCCCATCGTGAGCTGGGGAAAGAGGTAGTGGAACGTGGCGGTGACGGCGAATTGCAACCGATCGTATTGCAGGGCGGTATCCATCATGCGGTCCTGAAGATTCTGCCGCATCGGCCGGAGCAAGGGAGCTAGTGACTTCCCGAGATGCAGTACAATGACCGGCAAAGGGAGGCCACCATGCCGCAACCGTCACGGACTCATTTCGCAGGCTTGTTCCTCACCACGTTCTGCCTGACGTTCGCCGCCTGCGCGGGCGTCGAGCGCACAGCGACGTTGCCCACCGTGTCTTACGTAGACCTCGAACGCTATACCGGCACCTGGTATGAAATCGCACGGCTGCCGATGTGGTTCCAACGCCATTGCGTGGACTCCAAGGCAGTCTACACGAGCCGGCCCGACGGGGCGATCGGCGTGCACAACGAATGTGTGACCGATAAGGGCAGCCTGAACCAAGCGGAGGGCATCGCGACCGTGGTGGACGAGAAGACGAACGCCCGGCTGCGGGTGGTATTCGACAACTTCTTCGCCCGCCTATTCGGCCCGTCGCGGGAAGGGAACTATTGGATTCTGGACCTCGACCAGGATTATCGAACGGCCTTGGTCGGCACGCCGGACCGGCGCTTTCTCTGGATCCTCTCGCGCGCCCCGAAGCTGGAGGAGGAGACCTACCGCCGCCTCGTCAACAAGGCCAGACAGCTGGGGTATCCGATGGAGAAGTTGATCAGGGCGAAGAGGGGGTGAGGGTTTCAAGCGTCGGTCAGCACCCTCGAAAGATCCGAAATTTTTTTCACCAGGACGTATCCCCACGTTCCATGGGCTCCATCCGCGTTCACCGCCGCCACCCATCTTTCTGCCGCCGCTCGTTTGACGTCCTCCCTCGGATCGAACCCCTTGATCTCCAGTAAGAGATGATGGCTCTGCGTATGTTTCAATCGGACGATGAAATCCGGCACATAGTCATGTATCAGGCCATTGTCGAGATACGGAATGGCAAAGCCAAGTCCGGAGTTTTTAACGAACGCGTCCACGTTCGGATGCGTGTCCAACACATAGGCCGCTGATTGTTCCCACTGGAGGGTATCAGCGACCACATAGTTCAAGTGGCTTTTCGTCACCTCCCGTACCTCCCGCCCAGTCCAGAAATCCACGTCGGCCGTTGAGCCAGGTCCACGAGTTGCCTCATATCGCGGCACTTCAGGCACCTCACCTACAGTGGTATCACCGTGGACGTGCGGGAGCAGCCGTTCGATGGCCCAGCCGTAGTAGGGAGATAAGAGCACATCTTTCGTGGATGTAGGTGGAGGAGCCTCGACTTTTTGGTCGATGAATCGACCAACGATCCTAACCAACTGAGGGAACAGTCGATGAATGGGAACCCTGCAGGTCGGCTGCGCAGCATAGGACCTCGTGAGGGCAGTAGCAAGATCAAACACCACCTCTTGCAATCGACACTTCGCCCGCAACTCCTCCAACGACACGGTATCTCTCCGGCCTGGCCCGCCCAGAGTCAGCTTTCCCTGCAATGTGCTGTGGAGCCCCTTAACCTCGACTTCCGGCGGTATTCGTCCCGGATCTAAAACAAGCGAAGGAACCCGATCCCAATCCACGGTGATCTTATCCCTGATCGCCTGCGTGTAGCCTTCCACCCGTGGAAATTTAATCTCATAGTAGGCTTTGCTTGGGAGTGCGTGAACATGAAATCGCTTCACTGTTGGTTTCGGCTGCCCCTGCGGGGAGGCCTTGAACGGAATCACTTCAAACGGTACCCCAAAGACCTTGGCTACCTCCTCGGTCAGCCTCTCGTCAGGGCCCAGCTCATAGCTGGCGCGACGAAGCCCCCGCCCCACAACCTGTTCACAAAGGAGCTGCGACATGAATGGGCGAAGTCCGATGATATGGGTGACGGTGTTGCAGTCCCACCCTTCTGTCAACATGCCTACGCTGACGATGCACCGGACATCGCGCCCAGGAGGAGAATCAGGGCGACGGAGTTTCTCGGCGAGTTCCTTGAACCCTTCGGGATAGATCGGGCGGCCGACTCGATCACTCGGCCAGCTTTGTCTGCCGACCGTATCGAGTGTGAAACGCATCCACCGCACCTCGTCATTTTTCGTCTCACCGGAATCAGACTCCCGTACGACCTTCGAATCCACCCGGATGGTGTATTGGCCGCCCTTGTTTCGAAATCCCTCAATCTTCACTGGCGGAATTCCAGTGGGCGCCTTATCTTCCGCCAGCCACTCATAGAGCACCTTGGCAATCTGCGTGTTCTTGCACACCAAAATAAAGACCGGTGGGCGGGGATCTTCTCGATTCACACTCCAATCTTCGCGCTCCTTCTCCCAAAGGCCGCCCAGCATGGCGATCGGATGATGGGCATATTTCAAAATGGCCTCGGGTTTGGGATTGGCCTTTTTCCCGCCGCGCTCCGCCGGCGACAGTTGTGGCAACATCCAATGCCAAATATTGAAGTACCCTGGGATTTCCTTGCCCGTCGTGTCCCGCACCGCAAGCTGCGGGATCTTCACTAACCCTGATTCAATGGCGTCGATGAGACCAAAATCGCTCACAACCCAAGGAAACGGGCGGTTGGTATCCTGGCCCACTCGCCCGAGGAAGTACGGCGTGGCCGACACGTCTAGACAGAAATTGATTCCTCGGTGCTTGTGTATACGATCGAGTCCTTCAACCCAAACGGTGGCTTCTTTAAAGAAGTCGTCGGCTTCCTCGACTTCCCCAAACAGATCCTCTTCATCTTCGTCTCGCTCGTCGCGCGCGATACGATAGGCATGATGCGCCTCATCGTTCATCACCAAAATGTTCTGTTTGCCGCCGACTTCACGACCAAGAATGCGGTTGACGAAGGCCGCGTCGCTTTCCACGTAGCGCCGTGATTCCACGGTCACTTTCTTCAACGCCCCGTCCTGTTCTCGTTCCTCGCCGAGTATCGTGAGCAAGCCAGCCGCAGTTTGGCGATAAAGATCGTCGAGCGTGAGATACCGCGTCCCCCGAGCTGTCGTGGACTTCGGCCCAATCGTAATCGTCTCCTTGGTGCGAACCTCGACACCGGCTTTCGTCACACGCGCACTAATCCCGCCGGTCTGCGTACTTTGGAGTTCAAAGACATGCCAGTTGGTGACTAACACACGGCCTTGCGTCAGGAGCGGCATGAGATGAGAAGGGACCAGGTCTCGTGTGCGGTACAGACTCGCTTCGCCTTCTTCCGGGTCCAGTTCACGAAGTCGATTTTTGATCGTGACGTTGGGGCAGACCACGAGTACCACATCCGAAAATCGCGCATCGCTTCGGTCGTTTACCTTATTGAGAATGCTCCACGCTGCCACCATCCCCATCACGGTCGTCTTGCCCGACCCCGTGGCCATCTTGCAGGCATACCGCCGAAATGCTGCGAAGCCTTGTGCCTGCTTGTCCTTGCTCAGCTCTTCCTGCGGAACGTCGATCCCCTGGCGAAAATCGGCCCTGGCCTCGGCAAGGAAAATGACCGTTTCGACCGCATCCAACTGAGCAAAAAAGAGCCGTTTATCCCGTCCCTCCCGTTGCCACCATTGCAGTAACTCTGATGTCGTCCTCGTCACCCCGGGGTAACCATCCAAGCGCCATTTCTTCACCTGAGTTCGAATACGATTCACTAATTTGAGCTCAATGGCAGTCCCGGCTACCGTGCCATACTCCTTCTCCGGCTTAACTTTTGGATCACGATAAAAGTACATCGCAGGGCGGCGCCCAGGACGCTTTTCCGGGTCCTCCCCCTCGACGATATGCCAATGCTCTTGGGGTTCCCTAAATGGTGAGTTCAGAATCGGTTGAGGAACTTCGTAGGCGCTCATCGGAGACAAGGACTCAGGCGACCCGATTTTGCGTCAGCAATTCGGCATGCAACGCATCCGGAGCCAAGTCGGCGCCGTTCGGCCAGCAAATGGCGCCGAACTCATCGATACCAACCTGGTTGAAGTAACGGACATCCTTCAATGGTTCAAACACCGGGCCGTAGAGCTTGTCCCTGAGGCTCACTACGCCCCGCACGCCGTCGTCGAACACCACGTCCAATCGATAATCGTCCAGCGCCGTCACGCTCGATACTTTGCTCATGGTTCTACTCCAATGGCGCCACAGGACGCAGCGGTTGGTGCGCCTGGGCCAACCGCCAATCCTCCAACAGTTCTTCACGGTGTTCAATCGCCCATTCGACCACCAGGCTCAACGCCCGCCGCGGCAAACGTCCCTCCCGCACCTGCAGCGTCTCGATCTCGACGACGGCGTTGTGCTCCCCATAATAGGCGTGGAAATGAGCCGGGGCATGGTCCTGGTAGTACATGCGAATCACGATGCCGAAGAACTCACTGATAGTAGGCATGACACATCCATCGCCCCCGACTGAGCCGCGATGCCTTACACCGCCCTCAGCTTCTTCACCACCAGCAATTCATTCCCACGGTCATCGATCACCTTGACGGCGATCTGTTTGTGCTCGCCCGCTTCAAATGGTGCGCTGATGGTTCCTGACAGATGGTTCCAGACGCTTTCCTCGTATTCACCTTTGAGCGCTTTCTTCAGATTGTCCCAGGCACTGGTGCGGGGGAAAAAGGCTTGCGACACGTGGAAACACAGATCGTTGTGATCCGTATCCAGAAACCAGGCCGGCACATCGTTGCCGCTGCGATGCGCCACGTCCATGGTGATCGGATCAAACACATCTAACCCGAGCAGCTCGACCTGATACTGCTTCTCCTTGTCCTTGGTGACCTTGATCTCCGGCTGCCCGCACACGCTAAAGATTTGGCTCGATCGCATGTTCTTGAGCAGATCGCCCATCATGAGATCCGGCGTCGCCTGCACATAGGTGGCAGGTACCCCCATCACGTCGGAGCTTTTTTCGACGAGCGTCCTCGCATTCGGCTGAATGGCAAACCCGATCACATAGAGATGGGTGTAGTTCTTCGCGTGGGCCTCGCGCGCCGCTTCATAGACCAGCTTCTCACTCACCGCGCCATTCTCTGGACCAAAGACCATCGCGACAGGATTGCCAGTGAGAGGCAACCGACGGCCACTTTGCTCTTCCGCCTCATCAATCACAGCGGACAGCGATGGTTTTTGCCCTGGAGCGGTTACATCCACTAACGCCTCAGCCGTCAGGGAGAGTGACTTGGCAGGAGGGCGAATGTTCTTCAGCGTGACAGTCTTGTTGCCTTCGAGACGAAGCACTGGACTTTTGCGCAACACCTCCAACATCCGGTCCACGAAGGACCCGTAGGCTTCGGTAGAAACCACCCCGGAATCTTCAATGCCGTCGCCTTCCCAATCCACCGGGGTCGGGATGGTCGCTTCCACGCAGAAGGGCCCGGTCACGCGCGTGATGCCGCTTTTCGTCTCCGGTCGGTCCACTAGCACTTCTTCGGTCGGCGGCTCGTTGTTGGCGATGGACTTGAGCGTGATGTGCGGGACAATGCCGCCGACCTCTTCGCCCTTCTTGTTCTGCTTGCGTGTGTAGACGAAGCCGCCGGCAGGGCCACGCTGCTGGTCCTTAAGCTCGTACCAGGGAAAGGTCGCGGTGAGCAGTCGTTGCCGAGCGAGGGCCAGTGGCACCCGGCTCGTGTCGCAGGTGATCCAGCGCCGCCCCCATTGCTCCGCGACGTAGGCCGTCGTGCCGCTGCCGCAGGTGGGATCGAGCACGAGATCGCCAGGGTCGGTGGTCATGAGGAGGCAGCGTTCGATGACATTTTTGTCAGTTTGGACAACATAGAGACGATCTAATGCACCCCTGACATCCATCCATACATTGCTCAACGCTCTAAATGGGAAATCAGTGAAGTATCGTTTATAGATACGAAATCCAGGTTTCGGGAGAATTCGTCCTAAGTCGCAAAGGCGCAGCATCCCTTCAATACTTGTCTTCCAATTCTTAGTCCTGCCCGGATCAAACGTTATTCCCTTCCAAGTAAACGGGACAGACGTATTTATTCGAAAGCCCTCGGATACCACAGAGTCAGTTGCAAAAATCCGTGCATGTTCTGGGAGTGGCTGACGACCCAGAATCTCATCCTCGCTCGCGCCACGGATTGTCCCGTCGCTGAGTTCTATGTTGGTGTATTCCGTGGCACCTTCTTCACCGAGCACTTTCTGAACGAAAAGAGGACGATACTTTAACGCCGCGCGGTCTCTCGCATACCAGAGTAGATAGTCAACGACTGTTGGCACTGTTTCGCTAGTCGCCCCACCAGTTTTCCGAACAGAAATCAGGCCAACGAAATTCTCCGCCCCAAACACCTCATCCATCACTTCCCGCACGTGATGTAGGTTCTCATCGCTGATCTGAACGAAGATACTGCCGCTTGGCGTGAGCAAATCCCTGGCAAGCAACAGCCGGTCGCGCAGATAGGTCAGGTATGAATGGAGCCCCAACTCCCACGTATCTCGATAGGCCTGGACCATCTCGGGCTCACGCGTCATGTCCTCGTCGTCGTTGTGGGACACATCGCGCTTGCGAACGAAGGGCTGGAAATTGCTACCGAACTTCACGCCATAGGGGGGGTCCATGTAGATCATCTGCACCTGACCACCGAGCCCTTCGTAGTGCAGGAGCGAATTCATCACCACCAGCGAATCACCCAGGACCATGCGGTTCGTCCAGTCATCCTGATACTCGTACGATTTCAAGACTTGATCGGTGATGGAGTGCTGCGGATCGCCGAAGAGGGCAAACATATCCTCTTGCTTGTCGGTCTTGTGCCCGGCCAACGTTTCGATGATAGCTTTGGTGGAGAGCCGCTCGTGGATGAACAGCGGCAAGGTCGGCACGTCGAAGGACAACCGTTCGGCTTTGCCCGCCCAATTCAAGAAGGGCTTACTGAGGCTCTTGAGTTTAGACGCGGCGGCTTTGGCTTCTTCGAGCGTCTTGGCGTCGAGGACTTTCTTGATGAGCGCCTCGCCCTCCTCACGGGCTGGATTCGTGGCGTCCCAATCGAGCGCGGGCGAGAGCGACGAATCGTAGCGGTAGGTCTTGGCCGGTTTCTTCTTCTTGAACTGCGCCTGCGTGCCGACCTCCGGCCGCATGAGGCTTTTGGCCCCGGGGTGTTTGTAGGGAACCGTTTGATTGGGTTTTCCTGAAGCCCTGCGTTTTGAATTCTTGGCCACGCTCCCCCCCCATGCCAGCGAAAGCGGGGCCAGCATAACGCCTTCAAGGCCACAGGACAATGGGGCCGCCCCTCACCTTGTCGCGCCGTCGGATCGGCTGTTATAAGTGGAGGCACAGAGGAGATTCATGGCATGACCACCGTTGCCACTACTCAGGCTGCCCCGTCATTGGCCGGCCGCCTCATGCTGGGCGGCGTTATCTTGCTGACGATCTTGGCGCTGATCTACTTCGACTTCACGAAGTACCTGTCGCTGGAGACCATCAAAACCCATCGTGACCGGCTCCTTGAACTGACCGAGGCCCATTACCCGTTGGCCGCCGGCGCCTTCATCGCAACCTACATTCTCCAAACTGCTTGCTCCCTGCCGGGTGCCACGGTCATGACCCTGTTGGGCGGCTTTCTCTTCGGAAGCGTCCTGGGCATGTTGTTCGTGAACGTGGGGGCCACCCTCGGCGCGACGTTGGCCTTTCTCGCCGCGCGGTATCTGCTGCAGGCGTGGGTGCAACGGCGGTTCGGCGATCGGCTGGCGGCGCTGCAGGAGGGGTTTGCCAAGAACGCGTTCTCCTATCTGCTGACCTTGCGGTTGATTCCGCTCTTTCCCTTTTTCGTGGTGAATCTGCTTTCGGGGCTCACGCGGGTGAAGACGCGGACCTACATGGCCGCCACCTCGCTGGGCATTATTCCTGGCAGCTTCGTCTACACCTATGCGGGGAGCCAGCTGGGGAGCATCAACTCGCTGGCGGAGATCGCTTCGCCGCGGATCGCGCTGGCCCTGACGTTTTTGGGGCTGTTGTCGTTCAGTTCGGTGCTCTATCGCCGGCTGACCGACCGCGCATAAGGAGCGAGCTAGGCACATGCGATTGGCCATCAAGATCCTGTTGGGGCTGGGCCTGCTCGGGGGCCTAGTGTACCTGTATTACACCGAGGTGAAACCTGTGGTGATCTTCGGCCTGCGCGACGAGTATGCCCACGCCATTCCTTTGCAGAAAATTCCCGACGGGCTGACGAGCCTGAAGGCCGAGTCCTGCGGCCAATGCCACCGTGAGATTTACGACGAGTGGAAGACCAGCATCCATTCCCAGGCCTACACCGATCCGTTTTTCCAGGCCTATTGGAACAAAGACAAACACATCTGGGTCTGCCTCAACTGTCACACGCCACTCGAAAATCAGCAGGCCACGTTGATCAAGGAGATTCCCCGCGGTCGTGTGGAGAAGGCGCCGCAACAGCCGAACCCGCACTTCGACCCCGAGTACCAGAAGGAGGGGGTGACCTGCGCCGCCTGCCACGTGCGCGATGGAGTGATCCTGGGCCCCTACGACGATTCGGCCGCACCCCATCCGACGAAATTCGACCCGGTGTTCCGCACGGCCCAGATTTGCTCGCGCTGCCACAACGTGGTGTCGGGCCCCGCGCAGTTTTACAACGTGGGCCCCTGCGGGACTTATGCGGAATACGAAGGCAAGTACTTCATGAAGGAACGGGGGTTCATCTGCCAAAGCTGCCACATGCCGGAGATCGACCGGCCGGTCGCCGAGGGAAGCCCGATCCGGCGGGGACGGCAACACCTCTGGCGCGGCGGGCACGATCCCGACATGGTGAAGCGGGCCGTGGCCGTCCAAGTGGCCTCGACTCCCGCCGTGCCGCAGGCCGGGCAGAAGGTCGATGTGACGCTCACGCTCATCAACGCGGGTGCCGGGCACAAGATCCCGACCGGCGACCCAGACCGGTATTTCACCGTGGAGTTCGAAGTGCTGGACCGCAACGGAGCGGTGCTTAAGGAGCAGACGGATTCGATGGGGCGGTGGATCATGTGGCAACCGGCGATCGTGGAACTGTACGACAACCGGTTACTCCCGCTCGCGAGCCGCGACTATACGTTCAGTTATCAGCTGCCCCAAAACCTGGAAGGAATGAAGCTCAAGACGCGTGTGCGGTACCACATCCAAACGGAAAAGCAGCATCAGATGCTGATCAAGAAGTACGGCCTCACTGCCCCGGATCCCTATTTCTTCACAGTGTACGAACGCGAAGTTCCGCTCACCGTCAACCTCGCCGAAGCCTTCGACGACGGACCAGACGGTCGGTTGGGCTGCGCCGTCCCGCCGCCGGGCACCAGCCTCCCCCCGCCCCAGGCGGGGTAAGTCGCGGCATTGCATGGAACTCCTGGTACGTTCTGGAGGTCAAGCTCGGACCATGTACGTCTTGGACAGGCTCGGTCGGAGGGCCCTTCATCTGCGCCGCCAAGACCATAATGACCGACCTCGCATAAACATCAATTCCTCAGCCCCCTGCGGCTTCTCCGCCCAGTCGCTGCTACAGCCATTGAAAGAGTTAGAGGCAGGAGCAACATTAACAAGTAGGTGGCTCTTCGTTGCCTCCGAAAATCTTTTTTTCCTGTTCTGATAAGAGTCCTATTTGAGTAATGATCCAGCCCCATAGACGATACCCACTCGCGGCCCAGTATCGAAACCAATTTTCTTAGGATTCGATTTTGCTGGCCTTTGGAAGGCAAACTCATGGGGCACCTTCCTTGCCCCTCCTCCGACCCAAAGGCTGGTTGAAGTACGTAACAGCCGGACTCGATGAACGTGCCACGCCCGGGGCACACACAGTTCTTCCGGACCGGACATCGGCACCTCCTTGGTCGCGTCTCCGACCTACGGTAGTACGCCTCTGGCCCAATGTCCCCAGAAAACAGAAATCCAGGGTGTAGTGGTCCGCGCGGTCTACTCATAATTTTACTTGTGCGCAGTGCGACTCGTGCGAGTGCGCTCGATATCCCGTTGACAGCGTCTCAATACTGAACAGATCCGCAGATCGGAGGTCGGCACACGGATTGCTTGGCAGCCGGAAGAGACACCGTTCCTTCGCAGCACTTAATGCCCTCCTACGCAGTGCTCCCTTGTGCCACCGTCCTGTTCTTGGCCGCCTTTTCTGGACTCTGCCTCTGTCTTCTTGGGCTCTTGGAGATCATGCTCGAACGGGAGCATACCAGGCAGTGGGCGGAACAATCGAAGCAGTTCAAGCCGCACTACTGGTGGCAATTTCTGACTCATGATGGGCGGGATATCGGATACGAGCACAAGGGACCATTAAAACTCGCGTTGCACCCGTTTGCGATTTACTCCAATTTGCCGAATCAGCACTCCGATCATTTTTCAATCGACGAGCACGGCTTCCGAGGCAGTGGTCGTGATCGACCACTCGACACACAACCGCGAGTAGTTTTGGTGGGGGGCTCCACGGCCTTCGGGACGGGCCTCGAGAGTGATCGTGAGACGGTCGCGTCGCAGCTTGCACAACGCCTGAACGCGGAGGTCATCAATGCCGCCGTCATCGGCCACGGGTCCGGACAAGAACTGACGTATTTATTGACCGAGTTGGTGGATTTGCACCCTGATGTGGTCATCGCCTTGGACGGCTGGAATGACTATTACAAGCGCTTGGAGATCAGTGATCCACGCCTGCTTGGGATGAACGGGTTCGATCAGATCGAGGATCAGTTGGTCGCGGCGGCAAGACTGGGTGACTCCTCACTGCTCACTCGCCTCCAAAGCCTCCCACGGATGTTCTTCCCAAGACTCAGTTATCGCATACAACACTCGCGAATCGGTCTCTGGGCAGGCTGGTTCACGCGGGAGGAGTTGCAGCCACCGACTCTCGATCTGGCCGCCACACGCTATGCCGACAATCTCACCAAGATGCATCAACTCGGAGGCGCGTTTCATTATCAATTTCTTGCGGTCATGCAGCCCGATGTGGATCGCGGGAGGGATTATCAACGGTTCCGCGCCAAGGCCGAGTCCGCGTTGGCTCGTGAGGGCGTGAAGGTCTTGAACTTGGGAGATCGTCCGGAATTTCTTCCATCCATGTTCCTCGACACGATGCATCTTGACGGGGCCGGACACCGTCTCATGGCCGACCTGATTGCGCGAACGATCCAGGGCGAACACTTGCTTGCAAGCGCACACTAGCGCAAGGCATTTCGCACCACCGCATACAGGTCGAAGGCGCCAACTAGCTTTGCGAAAGGCGCTCACAGTATTGCCTCCTCCTCCACTTCAACACACCTGCGTAGCGGCTGTTAGCAAGCTGAAGGTCGCCTTTCGGGGTTCTGTGAGACCGTCTCTCGAACGCGTGCAGCACAGAGACCGCCTCGTGCGTCACGCCTGCACCCATTGGCGTCAGCGATTCCAATGGGACTTCGAGTGGCGCATCTTCTCGCGACACGGAGGCCGGCACCTCAGGAGCTATTCTTGGATCGCCTTCGCTCGCTTCTGAAGGTAGGCATTTCGCACCGCCGCATACAAGTCGAGCGTCGCGTCCTCCACCCCCTGGAACTTTTCCAGGTTGAGCGATCGGTCGTTCGTGATCATCCCGGCACGGATGCCGAATTGCGCGATCGTGGATGTGGCTCGATTCTTATGTGCCACGAGTGAAGGAATGTGGTGCACTTCAATGATGGGGAAGACCAGCCAGTTGATCGGATCGAGCGCGAGATCCGCCACATATCCGATGCCATCACGCAGGGTCAGGGGGGGCAGAAAGGGTAACACCAGGTACGGACCGGGTTGGACCCCATAGACCGCCAGCGTCTGACCCGTGTCCTCCTCAGGAGTCATCAACTGCCACCAGTGCTTCGCCGGGTCAAAGAACCCGCCGATGCCCAGGGTGCTGTTGATGAGGAAGCGCTCCACTTCAATCCCAGCTCCCCGGACCTTCCCCTGCAAGAGATTATTTATTACCCGCGGCACAAAGTGGACATGCCGAAAGAAGTTATCGATGCCGATCTGCACCGCATCGGGCAACACCGCATTGTACGCGAGCGCGACAGGCTTGAGCACATAGCGATCGACCTGGCGATTGAATTCAAACATGGCGGTATTAAATGGCTCCCAGGGATCAGGCACCTCCCCTCCCGTCGTCCCGTCAAGTCGCGCGAACGGATCCTCGAACTCGTCGCGATCCCACTCCTGCTCAGGCAAGCTCGCCCTTTCCGCCGGCAGAGGGCTTCCATCTACTATCAAGCCAGGTGCATGGGTTGAGAAGACGGAGACCGCCGACGGATGGTCGGGAACCATGCCGCATCCTCCCGCGATCACGACCATCACGCCCAACAGCACCCCTCTCCAGATTGGACGCATCCTCTCCTTCGCCCCTCTCTCGTTCGATCAGACCGCCCCCGGCATGCGCTGGCGCCGCCGTTTTCCCTTGATTACGTGCGGACCGACCACCGCGCCGGCCCTGTGTGGTCTCAAGCAGATTCCCTACCATCACGCATCTGACGCGTGGTGTACGGCTGGAGGAAGGCCGCGAGGACAGGCTCTTGGCAGCACGGTTCAGGACCTGTTCCTCGCCCTGAAGACGGGAACTGAGGACGGTCGGCGCGGAAGGCCCAATCCACCAGAGACTCAGGCAAGCGTGGGCATCACCCACAGACGGTCTAAGTCCTCCTGCAACACATCACTGATTCGTTCGAGCGCGAGATCCGCTGCAGGATACGGCTGCCGGGCATGTACGGCCCGCGCATAGTGACCTTGCTGCGAGAACACGGTGGTCACCCGAGCCCCCCAGACTTGCTTGACTGCGGACAGGATGCGCAGCTTGTCGTCGATCATCACGTAGTGCTCAGCTGGGTACCGCGCCTCGATGTCGTCTAATTCCTGTTCCTTGTGCACGTAGATCAACACCTGGCCGCCCACGGCATCACAGAGCCCGGCGCGATCGATCTTGTGTGGCTGAAAGACCGCATCGCCATCCGACACCAAGACGACCAGTCCGCGTTGTTGCAGATGGTTCACGACCGTCAGTGCGTGGGGAAAGAGGGCCTTCGCAAACGGATAGTTGAGCAGAAAGCGGGAGACCAGCCGCACCTGCGGATCATGCGGATATTCAGTTCGGTACCGCTGGAGAGCGCCCAAATAATCGGCATACCCCACTTCGTCCCGCAATTGCTTGAAGAGATGCCAGTACCGTTGCTGCCGATCCGGCCCGACGACTTGCTCCAGATACCGCCCTAAGTCGACCGTCACTCGATCCGCGTCAAGCACAGTGTTATCGACATCCAGGAGAAACACGACCTCCCGATTCGTCATGGCATCCTCCCACGCATCAGGTTGTCCGCCACATCGTCTCCCACGGAATTCAACGCAAGTTGCATTCCACGGGCCCACGCTACCCAATGCACGGGATGCGGGACGAAGACACACGATTGACAAGGCCGCACGGCGCCCCGATGTGGTGGAGTGCCTTATCAGCTCGCACGGCGCGGCCATGCCCATCGTGGCTATTCACGATGTGTTTCACGACATCGCGGTTTTTCGCGAAACCGCCGGATCGGTCCCGGCGAGGCGCCGTCCCGTTCCATTGATGCGGGATGGAGAGGGAACGTTGGAGATGGAGTTACGGGGTGGCTGCGTACTCGCGCTACATCATCAAGGAGAGCTGTATGTCCACGCTGTCAGGATCTGAAGTGCCGGTTGGGGGATTTCGCACCGTCGGTCAGATTGATGCCACCAACACCGTCTTGTTTGGTACCGATCAGAATGGGTTAGCCGACAACGGCAGGGGCCCGATCCCTCGCACCCCACGGTGAGAGCCTTCGCGGGGTTACGTGAGGCGCACCATATCTCCTCGGCAGACCCTACCAGGCCTGGTCACGGTCGCGTAGACGCCAACGGCTGCCTGATTCTGCTGCACCGCCGTACGAAGAATATTCCGATCTTCGGGAAGATCGCATTGAGGCAAGGTCGTCATCACGCATCGTATACAGGGCGCTATGACCCTCAGCACGAGGTCGCTGCCTATGGTGATCGTGCGATCAATCCACCGATTCTCGATAAACCCTTGCTCACCGTGCAGCGAGGCAACCACCAGATTGGGACGAAACCGTCGATTTTCAAAGCGCCCCGCAGGGAACGCCGCTCGTAACGCATCCAGGGTGGCGGTCGTCATGAGATGGACCAGCGCCCCGTCGAAGAATGTCCGGGAGGCGATCGGCTGGTCGGTGACGGTGTTCTGGTACGCTCGTCCCGCCACCTCCGGCCAGTACTCTTCGAGTTGTCCTGTGTCCGGCACCACATCCGTGCAGAGACTCGTTCGCTCGAAGAGGGCGGAGAGCCGTTCGTTGAGTTGGTCGTCGCCTGCTCGGAGCACACACCCATCGGGCAGCGTCACGTGCACGGAGAGGTAGCCCGCGTCACGGAACGCATCCGGATGATAGGACGCGCGGCACTCAAACAAGCGTCCCCATTTGGTCGGATTCTTCGCGCTTGCAACTTTGCCGGTGGCTGAATCGATCACCGCATAGGCTCGATCGCCAGCCACCCCGCGTAGTGTCACGTCGACGGCATTCAATTCTTCGCCCATCATCGATTTGACGGGATACCGCCAAATGGCAACGACCGTGCCCATTGCATCGGGCTGTGCTGTGTCCATGGTGGTCCTCCAGAAACGTGCCAATCCTGCGTGCACCGTACGAGGTGTGGCATCGTGGTGTCCAATCGTTTCGGCGAACCAAATTGATCACCGGCAATTATAAAGACGCTGGCGGCACCCATCTGTTGCGCAGCCTGGCGATCCGCGGCGCAGCCAACCACGAGGAAGGGACACTGCCCGATCACTCATGCGCGACTCCAGCCGCTGCTCACCCTGTTTGGCACCCCACACTGATCAAATCGAGTCGCTGGATGGGGTATGGCGACATACTCACATCCTGATATGAGCTACCCGCCGGTCGGCCGTTCGACATGGCCACCGAATTGGTAGCGCATCGCTGAGAGTATCTTCTCGGCAAAGGTATGGTCCTGGCGCGAACGGAATCTGGTATACAGCGCGGCGGACAGGACCTCCGCTTGCACCCCCTCTTCAACCGCCGCCATCACCGTCCAACGGCCTTCTCCGGAGTCCGCAACGGACCCGGAAAAATTGTCCAAGTGCGGCTGTTCCACCAAGGCCGCAGCGGTCAAATCGAGCAACCACGACCCAACCACGCTCCCACGTCGCCAAACTTCGGCGATGTCGGGCAAATTCAACTCATACCGCATATCCTCGGGAAGATGTTTCCCGCCGGCATGGCGAAAGATGTCGAACCCCTCCGCATATGCCTGCATCAGGCCGTACTCGATTCCGTTGTGCACCATCTTGACGAAATGCCCCGCCCCGGTTGGTCCGCAATGCAAGTATCCCTCCTCTGCCGTTCCGTTCAGGCGATCCCGCCCCTTCGTCCGTGCGATGTCCCCACGCCCCGGAGCCAAAGTCCTCCAGATCGGATCGAGATGCTTCACCACTGGCGCCGGGCCGCCGATCATGAGGCAGTACCCGCGATCCAATCCCCAGGTTCCCCCGCTCGTGCCGACATCCACATAATGAAGGCCTTTCGTCGCGAGCACCTTCGCGCGTCGGACGTCGTCTTTAAAATAGGAATTCCCCCCGTCGATGACGATGTCCTCAGGACTGAGTCGCTTGGCAAGGAATTCCACGACCGTCTCGGTCGCCTCTCCCGCCGGCACCATCACCCACAGGACTCGAGGCTTGCTCAATCCGTCGATCAGAGCGTCCAGGGAACCGACTCCGACGGCTCCTTCGACGGCCAACCTCTGCACCTGTTCGGGCCTCACGTCGAACACCACACAGTGATGGCCTCCTCGCATTAACCGCCGCACCATATTGGCTCCCATTCGACCGAGCCCGATCATCCCCAATTGCATAGGCGTCCCTCCTTCATTCCTGCTCCTTCGGGCTCTGCCAGCCGCCGAATGGAGCGATCAGCGTCTGGGACTCACCAGGCCCCCACGTACTTGGCTCATACTCATACACCGGCGTGGACCCCGTCAGAATCGGATCCACCACCCGCCACGACGCCTCGACGCCATCCTGCCGGGCGAAAAGCGACGCATCGCCGACCATCGCATCACCGATCAGTCGTTCGTAGGCTTCCATCTCGTCGCCCCGCTGGTGGCACACAAAGAGTTCGACCTCGTTGCCGATCATCTGTTCCCCCGGCACCTTGGCGCGCGCCCCGATGGCGACCGAGAGCCGATCGGGGCCAAGCCGGAACCGGACATAATTGCGCTGCCCCTTACACTCTTCACCGAACACGTTCTGAGGCGGACGCTTCAAAGTCACGAAGACCTCCGTGGCCGTCACCGGCAAACACTTCCCGGCTCGAATAAAAAACGGCACCCCCGCCCAGCGCCACGAATCGAGCTCGATTTTGAGCGACGCGAACGTCTCCACCTTGGAATCCGGTGCCACGCCGGCTTCCTCGTGGTACCCGCGGAACTGACCCCGGACCAGAGTCTGCGCCGTGAGGGGCTTCATGCGTTTGAAGATTTTGATCCGTTCATCGCGCAATGCCTCGCCCGTTCCACTGATGGGCGGCTCCATCGCCAGGTTCGCCACGACCTGCAGAAGATGGTTCTGCACCACATCGCGGATGGCCCCGGTTTCTTCGTAAAAACATCCCCGGCCGGACAGGCCGAACCGTTCCGCCATCGTGATCTGCACGCTGTCGACATAGCCGCGATTCCAAATTGGCTCAAGGAACGAATTGGCAAAGCGAAAATACAACAGGTTTTGGATCGACTCCTTGCCGAGATAGTGGTCGATACGAAAGATCGCCGCTTCGGCGAATGCACGATGGAGCGTCTGGTTCAACGCTTGCGCCGATGCGAGATCCCGCCCAAACGGCTTCTCGACCACCACCCGTGCCCCCTCCGCACAACCGGACCGGCCGAGCCCTTCGACCACCATGGGAAAGAACGTCGGAGGGATCGCGAGATAATGCAGGGGATGCCGGACGTTGCCGAGCGCCCGACGCAGGCGAGTGAAGGTCGCGCCTTCCTGATAATCACCGTCGACATATCGCAACAGGCACACAAGCTTGGCAAAAGCCGCCTCGTCTACTCCAGATTTGGACTGGGTAAGGCTCTCGCGGACTCGATCCCGAATCTGTTCGAGGGTGCGATTCCCTTTCGCCACTCCGATCACCGGGACCGCCAGCTGGCCCCGCTTGATCATCGCCTGGAGAGCCGGGAAGATTTTCTTAAACGCCAAATCCCCTGTGGCGCCGAAGAGCACCAAGGCGTCTGATCGCGAATCGGACATCATTGCCTCCAACTTGAATCAGACAGCTTCATCCACGACGTCTTCTTCATGCCAACGCCTGCTCCATCGCCGACCTCAGCCTCGCTAGTCCCGCCCGGACATCGGTTCCCAGATGCACCCGCAGCAGCCGCCGTCCCCGCTCCGTCAAGACCTGAAAATCGCCGCGCGCCTGCGCCGCCTTGACGACGCCAAACGTATACCGCTGGCCGGGCACCGGCACGTCTGCGGCATCCTCGCAAGTCAGTTGGAGGAAGAGGCCGGTGTTCGGCCCTCCTTTATAGGCCTGTCCCGTGGAATGGAGGAACCGCGGGCCGAACCCCATGCAGGTGGCGACGCGTTTGACGTCCCGTACCATCCGGCGCATGGCTTGGAGATCCGCCTCATGCGCGGGGTGCATTTCGAGATAAGCCAACAACGCGAAGTAGTCGCTGGCCCTGAGCCGATTCAGATGGGCTGCGAGATACGCCTGTAGGGACGGGGACGGCCCTGTCGCTGTCTGCAGCGCCAGGGCATAGAGCGGATCGGCATAGAGTTTGATCTCTCCCTCTTCGAGGATCGGAGATTCCGGCGGAAGCGCCCCGGTCCGTTCATATTCCAGCGTCAGCCGCTTGGTTGCCGATTTGCTTGCCTCGACATCCGGCTGGTCAAACGGATTGAGGCCCATGATCGCCCCCGCCACCGCCGTGGCGAACTCCCAGCGGAAAAATTCCTGCCCCAAGTCATCGAGCTCGGCCACCGCAATACGGACGAGCGGATGGCCCGCCCGCTCGAGCCGCTCAATGGCCTCGTCTTGACTCTTCTCCGGCGCAGCCTGCAATCGGAGATAGAGGAACAGACGATCCCCTCCATAGACCGAAGGCTCTCCCACCGCTTCACGATCGACCGGAATGATGCCCTTGCCCGCCTTGCCAGTCGACTCGGCCAAGAGTTGTTCGAGCCAGGCGCCGAACGAAGCCAGGGCGGGCGAGGCCACGATCGTGACCTTGTCGCGGCCATGAGTGGCGCACACCCCAAGGATTGTGCCGAGTATCACACCAGGATTTTCCTCGACCGGGACAGAGGGAAAACAGGCCTCCGCCATTTCGTCCGCGCGTACGAGCAACCGGGCGATGTCGAGCCCCATGACGGCCGCCGGCACCATGCCGAAGTTCGACAACGCCGAGTAGCGTCCCCCGATCGTGGGGACTCCGAAGTAGAGGTGCCGAAACTCAGTGGCCTCGGCGACCTGGTGCAAGGCCGAACCGGGATCCGTGATCGCGATGAATTGCCGGACGGCTGCCTTGGCTCCGACGAGGCGCTGAACCCGTTCAAAAAAATATTGTTTCAGAATCATCGGCTCAAGGGTGCTCCCGGACTTGCTGGACACGATGAAGAGCGTGGTGGCAAGCTGGATCCGTTTCTCAACGGCCCTGATCTGAGCCGGATCGGTCGAGTCGAGCACGTGGAGTTCCGGATACCCCGCTTGCTGTCCGAACGTTACCGCCAGGACTTCGGCGCAAAGGCTCGAACCGCCCATTCCCAACAACAGGACATGGGTGAACCCCCTGCGCCAGGTTTCTCCGGCCAAGTTGGTGAGCACGGGAAGGTAGTCTAACTGTTGCTCCGTGATATCCAACCAACCGAGCCACCGATGTTCATCGCTGTCGGTCCAGAGGGAGGGATCACGACTCCACAGGCGTCGAACCCTGTCGGCATCGTTCCATTCCTTGAGGGAGGACTGGACCTCGGCAGCCACCGCTACAGGAAGTCGGTACGAACAGCCATTGAGTCGGACAGCATCGTCCCCCCTGGAGTGAGACTCGACGGCGACAAGGAGTTGGTCGAAGGCCTCTCTGAACGACTGCAGCCCCTCTTCCAACAGCCGGTCGGTGATCGCGTTCAGCGACAGTCCGGCCTGCTCCGACGCAAGCAGCACGGCCTTGGCCTCATCGAGATCAGCCGTCAGCCGACTCTCGGGACGGCCGTGGTCGCGAAAGGCCGCGAGCGTCGCGGGCGGCACCGTGTTGATCGTCTCCGGACCGATCAGTTCCTCGACGTACCGCACGTCGCGATACTGAGGGTTTTTTGTACCGGTACTGGCCCAGAGCAGCCGTTGGGTCATGGCTCCCTGTCTCGCGAGGGCCTCCCAGCGAGGGCCGGAGAACAGGGCCCGATACCGTTGATAGGCCAGCTTGGCGTTCGCGACGGCGATCTTCCCCTGGAGGCTCCTGAGCGCCGTCCGTACGTTCTCGTCCGTCGCAGTCTTGAGCCGGACGACAATTTCGGCGTCCGCCGCCGTATCGAGACGGCTGACGAAAAAACTGGCGACGCTCGCCACGCTCCCGACGTCGCCGCCCCGCGTCGCCAACTGTTCCAGCCCCGTGAGATAGGCCTCGGCGACCGACTCATAGGTCTCCTGCGCGAAGAGCAGGGTCACGTTGACGTTGATCCCCCTCCCGAGCAGTTGCACGATCGCCGGGATCCCCGCCGGAGTGGCCGGAACCTTGATCATCAGGTTGTCACGCCCGACGGCCTCCCACAGCCGCGTCGCCTCATCGAGCGTGCCACGCGTGTCATGGGCCAGATGAGGCGACACCTCCAGGCTTACGTAACCGTCGCGCCGCTTCGTGCGGGCATACACCGGCTGCAGGAAGTCCGCCGCGGATTGAATATCCTCGATGGCCACCCGTTCGTAACGCGCCTTCGCATCCAGGCCTGGCTCGCGCCGGAGGGCGCTCAGAACTTCGGCATAGTCCGAACTCCCCGTGATGGCCTTCTCGAAGATGGCGGGGTTGGACGTCACGCCTCCGACTCCCTCTTCGGCGATCAGACGTTGCAGTTCCCCGCTCGTGATGAAACTCCGCCGGATATAGTCCAACCAGACCGATTGGCCGAATAGCCGAAGGGCACGAACGGGATTCATGATTTTGACCTGCGTGACGTGCATCATGGCATCTCCTTGCTCGTTGTTCGTTCACTTGTCACGGGGCAGCAGCCTTAGCTTCCTTCAGTCCCGGCCGGTCGCTAGGCGTTCCGTGACCACGGTTACGAGGTGATCGGGAGTAAACCCGAACTTCTTCTGCAATTCTTTCAGCGGCGCCGACGCCCCGAAGGTCTTCATGCCGAGGCTCGTCCCGGCCGCCCCGACATATCGGTCCCAACCGGTCGTCGCGGCTTGCTCGACGGAAATGCGAATCGTGACGTGCGGAGGGATCACCTGCTCTCGATAGGTCCGGCTTTGCCGCTCAAACAGTTCCCAGGAGGGCATACTCACCACGCGGGCTTGGACACCTTCGGCGATAAGCCGTTCATAGGCGGCAAGACAGAGCGCCACTTCACTTCCCGTCGCCAACAGCAGGACCTCCGGGTTTCCCCCCGGCGCCTCGGCCAGGACATAGGCACCCCGTTCCAAACCGGCGGCAGGGGCATATCTCGTTCGATCCAGCGTCGGGAGCGCCTGCCGGCTGAGGATCAACGCAACGGGCTCGTGATGCAGCTGCATGATCACACGCCAGGCCTCCACGACTTCGTTGGCGTCGGCCGGCCGGATGACAAGCAGTCCCGGAATGGCCCGCAGTGCGGCCAACTGCTCAATTGGCTGATGGGTCGGCCCGTCTTCCCCCACGCCGATGGAGTCGTGCGTAAACACGTGGATGACTGGGATTTCCATAATCGCGCTCAGCCTGATCGCCGGTTTCGCATAGTCGCTGAAGATCAAAAACCCCGACCCGAAGGCCCGCACCTTCGAGAGGGCCAGACCGTTCAGGATCGACCCCATGGCATGTTCTCGAACCCCGAAGTGCAGGTTGCGGCCGCCGTACTCCGTAGGACCGAAGTCGCCGGCCCCCTTGTCGGTGAGTCGCGTCTTGGTGGACGGCGCGAGGTCGGCCGAGCCCCCGATGAGCCAAGGCACTCGATCTGCCACGGCATTGAGCACCGTCGCGGACGCATCCCTTCCCGCCAGCCCCTTCGAATCCGGGGGAAAGGTCGGCAGATCCCGGTCCCATCCATCCGGCAATTGACGGCGTTGCATTCGATAGAGGGCATCCGCCAATTCCGGATAGGCCTGCCTGTAACTGGCAAACCGCATCATCCACTGCTCCCGCGCCGTTCGTCCGCGTGTGCCCATGAGATGCTGAAAGTGCTCCGGCACACCGGGCGGCACGAGAAATTGCGCCTCCTCCGGCCATCCGTAGTACCGTTTCGCTGCCATGATTTCCGCTTCGCCCAACGGTTCTCCGTGCGCGGCGCTGCTGTCCTGCTTATGAGGAGCTCCATAGGCGATATGGCTGTCGACGATGATCAGGGTCGGCCGGTCTTTGTTCTCCCGAAACGTCGCCAAGGCCCGATCGAGCAGCAGCAGGTCGTTGGCGTCGGCCACCCTCGTCACCTTCCACCCATACGCAAAGAAGCGGGCCGCCACATCTTCACTGAACGCCAAGTCCGTGCGCCCTTCGATCGTGATGTGGTTGTTGTCGTAGATCCAACAGAGATTGGACAGTTTGAGATGCCCCGCCAACGACGCGGCTTCTCCCGTCACACCCTCCATCATGCAGCCGTCGCCGCACAGGGCATAGACGTCGTAATCAATCATCTGAAAATCGGGGCGGTTGAAGTGGGCGCCCATCCACCGCGCTGCCATGGCCATCCCCACACTCGTCGCGACGCCCTGGCCGAGGGGGCCGGTGGTCGTTTCCACACCGGAAGTCCAGCGATACTCCGGATGGCCCGGGCATTTGCTGTCAAGTTGCCGGAACTTCTTGATGTCATCCAGCGTGACCGACGGCTCTCCCACCGTTTCGTACTGCGGGTTGACCGCCTTCACGCCGCAGAGATGCAACAGCGAATAGAGCAACATGGAGGCGTGGCCGATCGAGAGCACGAACCGGTCGCGATTAGGCCAGATCGGATCTTGGGGATCGAACCGCAAAAAATGCTGCCACAAACCGTACACCACCGGCGCTAGAGCCATCGCCGTGCCTGGATGTCCGGAATTCGCCCGTTGGACCGCATCCATTGAGAGGGTCCTGATGGTGTTGATGCATTGCTCATCGATTCGTGGGGTTGTCATCGCGACTCCGAGTCTTTCCATGTGAGTGAAGAATGGCCGACCTTATTGTCTCGGCCTCCGCCGGTCCCCTACCGGCGACTATCGAACTACCGCCTCTCGCTGCCGATTCCTCTCTCGACCAGCTCCCTGTCGCTATTCGGCTGGAGTCGGGACGGACTGCGGCTCGCTTCCGGCCCGAGAGAGGGAGAAAGGGGGGTTGTCGGTGTTCCGAGATCAGGGCTCCGTGACGGGATGGACGACGTCGACGTCCGGTCACGTTCTCCATGCTTGAGCCACCCTTCCCAGGAACTCCGCGGCATCTGCGTCAGGTCCGACGACGTGGAAGGACCGGCAGGGCGAGTGTGCTCCGATCCCAGGGACTGGCTCTGCGCAACGACAGGACTGGCGACCAACGACATGAGCACGCATACGATCAGGTTTCTGTGAGTCATACGTATCCTTTCCAGGAGTGAGGACATGTCAGCATGATGGATCCGGGCGACACCGATGCGGGGTCCGCGACGCCTTCTCTCAGTGCCGCGAACACCAGGGTGAACAATTCCACCATCCGCTCGAATCAACTGGAAGATCGCACCCTCCCAACCATTCCGAGTCCGCAATGCCGTCCTATTAACCGCATGCTCCTGTCTGTCCCCCCGTATGCCAAGCAGGGCAAGCAAGCCAAATGCCACTCAGGAGCGAGGCGTGCCTCAGAGAAGAAACCGTTCCATTCCAACTACTTCGAGCCACACGCCGTTCGAATGGAGAAGAGATCAGTCTGCTACCACGGTGATCTGTCGTGAGGATTCGCGGGAAATCGCGATCCCAGTCATACTGAGCCTTTGCCTGACTAATCCCGCGGCTCCTGCCCATCGGCGAGTGGTGGCTCTGGTGGCTGCGGCTCGGAGCTGAAGGCTTCGCCGGCGGCGGTGTCGTCGCCCTGCCGGAAGGACGCCGTGGCTTGGTACTGGTTGAAGCCCGCGAGGGCGGCGCCTCTGCACGATTGCATGGAGCCGCTTTCATCGAGGATAAGGGTGATGTAGAGCGGGGCTGGCTGCGCGGGCTGCGGGTCTGCTGGTCGGTCGGTCATGGGGAGCACCTCTTGTGATGGTGGGGATGCGGTCCATCATAGAGGAGCGCGGTGACAGGGCAGGTCACTGCGGAGAGCGCTGTAATGACTTGTCAAGCAGCGGCCCCCGTGTGTGTGCATGGCGTGGGTGGTGATGATGGGTTCAGTGGCGAGAGACATGTCGCCAATTTTTCGGCCGGTGTGAGGCCCTGGAGGGCCATGGAGAAT